>Ga0187893_10000844_pt1 | contig 77501 bp, 57 predicted proteins | sample MA1701074metaG_FD_139574 | JGI IMG/M metagenome (GOLD analysis project Ga0187893, IMG submission 139574) | White microbial mat communities from a basaltic lava cave in the Kipuka Kanohina Cave System on the Island of Hawaii, USA - MA170107-4 metaG ...
ATGATGATTGCCCCTCCGCCCTCCGCTTGCCCATCGCCATCCTCGTCCTCCCTGACGAACTCGCCCCTCAACTCCATCCCTTATACCATCGGCGTCAAGAGACTTTCACCACGGGCTGCTAAGCTGTTGCTCTCTGTGTCACTATCCCAGGCTTTCGGGTCTTTGTGCAGTTGGCCTTTGCTGTGGCGACGTCGTGCGGTCATCAAGCTGGTATCCAGCTGCCACCAGAACTTGGCGCATACGGTTTTGTCGCGGCTTGCTCTTGCTCGCAACAAACCTGAGCGCAATGCTCTTTGACAAGTCATCGTACCCAAACCTAGCTATTTCCGTTTGTCGCGTCGTTAGACGCGACGCGGATTTGTCCCTTGGACCGGGACACGAATACGGTCCTCGTCTCGCGCCGCCCGGACCTGGCACCGCAATGTCCCGGCTTGGTGCCAGTCCTGTTTGGGTCACGAGCTACCTTTGCTCGGCTATGCTGGTCGAATGGTCGGGCGAACAAGCGCTGGTCCCGCCGGCCACGTTAGGTTCGACTCACAACATTCCCACGTTGCGAGCCAGGTGGCAATCATTCACGAAGGACGATGGCCACTTGACCGTGTTTGTATCCTGAGGACGGCGAGACGGCCACGAGGACCCCGTCGAGTGATTCCATCAGCTCCGCAACCATGCGATCGCATCGACCGAGATGCTTTGCTTGACCTCATCGATGCCCTGCCACGGATCAACACTCAGTCGGTCGAGCGTTTGGAAGATGTGGAAGCGCGGCTGCGGGCCGTCGAGTTGGTCCCACGCAATGGGCGTGGAAACGAAGGCCCCAGGGCGGGCGCGGGTTGAATAGGGGGCGACGCACGTCGAACCGCGGTGGTTGCGGAAATAGTCGATGAAGACCTTCCCGCGCCGCTCCGGCTTGCTCATGAAGACTGTAAAGTGCTTGGGCGCGACCTCGACGATTTTCCGGGCCGCTCGGGCCGCGAAATCCTTCACGTCGTCCCAGTCCTGCTTCGACCCCCCTGTGTCCCCCGTTATCAAGGGGGGAGGCTTTTCTTTGCTCCCCTTCTTCAAAGCGGGAGGCTGCGAAGGCGTCAGCGGCACGACGACGTGCAGGCCCTTCCCGCCGGAAGTCTTCACAAAGCTTTCAAGGCCAAGTTCCTTGAGCAATAGCCGCAGCCCTTTGGCGCCCTCCACAATCAGCTCCCACGACACGTCCGGACCTGGGTCAAGGTCGAAGGTCATCATGTCCGGATGATCGAGGTCATCCTCGAGACAGCCCCAGGCATGAATCTCCAAAACGTTCCACTGCGCCAACGTGACCAGGCCCTGGACGTCATCGATCACAACAAAAGGCTCGTCACCGGCCGCCGCAGAGCGAACGTGCTCGGCGGGCATTTCACCGAGTTGCTTTTGGAAGAAGGACTCCTTCTCAATTCCGCCGGGGCATCGGTACAAACTCAGCGGCCGGTTCGCCACGTGCGGCAGCATCATCGGAGCGACGGCCTCGTAGTACTCCGCCACCATTCGCTTGGTGACGCGCTCCTCGGGATAGAGGATGCGGTTCGGGTGCGTCAGTTTGACGCCGGCCACCACGACCTCGGCTTCGCTCGTAGCGCTTCGCGGTGAGGTTCGAGAATGACTCTCGGCGTTGAGATGGACCACGCGCCAATCGTCGGACTTGCCCGTGCCGTACTTTGACGACACTGGTTTGCTGAGGATTCCAGGCGCGCCCAGCCGCTTCGCCTCAGCGAACACGACGTCTCCGTGACCCTCGACGTGGTCGCAGTAGGCCAATGCGCAGCCGGCTCCCACCAGCAGCCGGTGGAGGAGCTGCTTTCGTTCTAGGAGTGCAACGCCCCGAAGGTCGAAGCCGTCACAGAAGAGCACGTCGAAGGCGTGATATCGCTGGGCGTCAGACGCCACGCCGTCGAGCACGGCGCTCGATGTTGGAAGGCGTGCAAGGGCACGGGCGATTTGAGGCAGGTCCAGCGTACGATCCGCACCCTCCGCCGATCGCAGGGCGACCGAGGCTTCGTCGATGAGGCACAAGAGTCGCTCGCCCGGTTCGACGATTTCGTGGATCCAGCCGTCACCGCTTGGAATGGAATCCACAACCTTGGGCTCCAGTGGACTCAGCTTCCGGGGCATCTTGGCTTCCTTGCCCCCCTTCATTTCGCCCGGTTTGAGATCAACGCGGGCGTATAAGCCGCGTCGCCACTCGAACTGCGTCTCTTTTCGGGTTCCTTGGGCGCCATCGCCCGTCCAGACGCAGTCCTTGGCCGTGGCGATCTCGGCGATGGTTCGTCCGCTGACGGCGCTGAAGGCCTCCTCGTCGATCACGCTGAAGGCGTTCTCCTTGCGCACCTCGTCGTCGCGCTCCTTGATGAGCAGCCAGTTCTTGGTGAGTTCGCCCTTTTCCTTCATCTGGATCAGGGTCCACGCACCGCGAAGTTTTCGACCCTCCAGCGTGAACTTCAAGGCCCCTTCCTTGAGTTGCTCTCGCACATCGCCGATGGGCGCCCAGCTCCCTCGATCCCAGAGCATGACCGTGCCGCCGCCGTATTGGTCCTCGGGAATGATGCCCTCGAAGGAGCCGTACTCGACCGGATGGTCCTCGGTCTGCACGGCAAGGCGCTTCTCCGACGGGTCGAGGCTGGGGCCTTTGGGAACCGCCCAACTCAATAGGACGCCGTCCAGCTCCAAGCGAAAATCGTAGTGGAGGCGCTGAGCGCGGTGTTTCTGCACGACGAACAGCCGACCGCCGGCGGATGACTTGGCCTTCGGCTTCGGCTCCGGCGTGCGTTGGAAGTCGCGCTTCTTCCGGTAGGTTTCGAGCGGGCGGGATCGCTTGGGAGGCAAAAGCGTTACCTCGCGGCCAGGTGCATGCGGGCCACGTTCGCCCAATCGCTCGCCGGGTCAAGCCGAATGTACTCCGACCAGCAGTTCCGCGCGTTCTGCCGCTCACCCATTTTCTCGAAGCACAGCGCCAAGTTGTAGTAGGCGTCGGCGAACGTCGTACAGGCGGAGATGGACTGCTTGAGATTCTCGATCGCCTCGGGCACGCGGTCCTGCTCTTCGTGGATGTCGGCGATATTGTACCACGCCTCGCTCAGCGTCGAATCGAGCGTGACTGCCAGTCGGAACAGCTCGAGCGCCGCGTCGGGCCGGCCCTGAGCGCGAAGGACGTTGCCGAGATTGAAGAACGCCGCGGGAATCGCCGGGTCCAGGGCGATGGCCCTGCGGTACGCGTCGGCCGCCTGCTCGAACTCCTCGTTCTCCTCGGCCTGCCGACCGCACTCCAGCCATGCGTCCGCGTTGTCGGGCTCGGCTTTCCATTCCAGGCCCAGTGATAAACGAGGTGATCCGTCGAAGTCGAGCATGAACTGGCCTTCGGCGGTGATGTGGCAGCCGTCCAGCTCGGCCATGAGGGTGCGCGAATTCTCGGTGACGATCTGAAGCTGCGCCAGGGGACGCTCCGTCCGCGGAAGGACCGACGCCAGCCCCTTGAGGCTGCGGTTGATGACCTCTGGACGCACGCCGCGCTCGACGAGCTCGGTCAGTGTGCGCAGGGAGATCAAGTCCTGGAAGTCGAATCGCCCGCCACTCGAGCGAATCAGGCCGAGTTGCTCCCACCGCCGCAGCTTATCGCGGGTGGCGCCGGTGAGGTCGCAGATTTCGTCCGCCGTGTAGCGCTTCTCCAGCGCCGGCCCGCGGGCCTTGTGCCCGATGTCCTCCAGAAACTCCTCTTCGGAGATGATCCGGATGCTCGCTCCGCGGCGATTGAGTTCCTCGGCGCGTTGCAATGCGCTGCTGACCTCACCGCTGGGCAGCAGTGGCCAGCCGCCCATGCCCACGATCAGCACATTCGTCCGGCGCGAGACGCTCGTGCTCACCGAGCCGCCCGCGTCCTGTACCGCGCGACGGGCCTGCGGCCGGGGCATGGACAGCAACTTGCCCGTGAACGCAACCCGCTGCCGCGACAAGGCGTTGGATGGGGCGATATTCATGGTGCTGCTACCCCTCAAGACTTTCGAACACCGGCCCGCGAAGTCTACCGTCCGCAGTCTCCTCAAAAAAGCGCACCCGACATCGAAGGTTGGTAGTTCGCCATGCGGCATCCTTGGGCCCGTCCTTGGGCGGATCAACAAGAGCCGGCAGCGGCTTCAGTTTGCGGTACCACTCCCCCCGCTGGGCTTCGGTGAAGCCGGTGCCGACGTTGCCCTTGTATTTCCATCGTTTGCCCTCGTGAAGGCCGAGGATAAGGGGGCTGACGAACGGCTGCCCCTCGCGTTGCACGTATCCCAGTATGTCGAACGCGTCGACCCGCGCGACCTTGATTTTCGTCCAATGCGAAGTCCGTTTACCGGGCAGGTACGGCGAGTCCAGCCGCTTGGCCATGATGCCCTCGAGACCGGCCTGCTTAGCGGCCTCGAAGTACGCCAGCCCCTGCCCTTCGACAAAGTCGGCGGCCACGACGTGGGGGTCTTTCAGCTCGCCAATCAATGCGGTAAGTAGCACGCGCCTCTCCCGCAGAGATTGGTCCATCACGGACACCCCGGCGCTGTAGAGAAGGTCGAAGACAACGAACGTCGTCGGAAGCCGGCGGCTGGCCATGGCGATGCGCGCCGGATCGTTCAGGTGAATCCGCTGGGCGAGCTTCTGGAAGGACGACCTGCCGCTATCTAAGACGATGATCTCGCCGTCCACGACGGTTCCCGCGGGGAGTTCGCTCAGCCCCGCAAGCTCGGGATACTGCTCGCGCATTTCGGAGAACCGGCGATTCTGCAGACGCAGCTGGCCCGGCTCGACGAGGGCGATGCAGCGAACGCCGTCCCACTTGATCTCGAAGGCGTGTTCCGGCGAGTCGAAGGGCTCGGTGGCAATCTGCGCCAGCATGGGTGCAATGCGATCGGGAAGGGCGGTGCGCTCGGATGGGGGCTTTGGGGTCGAGCGCCGCGGCGAACGGGCCATGCGCGAATCACGCAAGCTTCCGCTTGCTGACCTTCTTTTCCTCTTTCTTGAGGCTCTTGGCCGGCGGTTTCTTGGGGGCCGCGGCGATGCTCTGCTTGAGGGCGTCCATGAGGTTAATGACTTTGCCGACCTCCACCTCCTGAGCGACCACCGGCTCGGCGCCTTCGATCTTGGCCTTGATGACCTCCATCATCGCATCCTGATAGCGGTCGTTGAACTGCGACAGATCAAAGGCCGACGTCATCCCGTCGATGAGCTGCTCGGCCAGTTGCAACTGGACCTTGTTGACCTCGCCGTTCTTGATGTCCTCGAAATAGCCGGAGGCGCCGCGCACTTCGGATGCATAGCGCAGCGTGGTGAGCATGAAGCCCTTGTCCCGCACCCGCATGGCCACGATGTGCTCCCGCCCGGACATCACCACGCGACCGATGCCGATGCAGTCCTTCTTCTTCATCGCCTCGCGAATGACGCGGAAGGCCTCCTCCGCCACCGGCCCGTCGGGCGCTACGTAATACGGGTTATCGAGATATAGCGGGTCCAGCTCTTCGGTTTCGATGAACTGCACAAGGTCGATGATCCGCGTGGTTTCGAGCCTGACTTTCTCCAGATCGGCGTCATCGATGATGACATACCTTTCCTTCTCGTATTCGTAGCCCTTGACGATGTCCGTGCGATCCACCGGCCCCAACTCCGGCTCCACCATCTGCTGCTTCAGGCGGCGGTGCGTCTTGGAGTGCAGCTGATTGAAAGAAACCTTGTTGGACGAGGTGACGGCATTATAAAGGCGCACCGGCAACGAAACCAATGAACACCTCAGATGACCCGTCCACGAAGCTCGCGGAGGCATAGCCCTTCTCCCGTAGAGGTTCCACCTTATCGGCCAGCTTGTGGGCCGCGGACCAACGCGCGGACGCCTCCTGCTTCGCGCAAAAAGAAGTATATCCCGCGCAAAACCCGACACCAAGATGAAAAAACCGATACCGCTCCCCCACTCACGGGGACGAGTCTGCACCGGGTTCGAGCGTGGTTTCAACCGTGCCGAAGGGCATCTTGAGCGTGGACTTCACCACCAGCCCGTCGGGGTCGATCCACGACTTGCCAGAGAACTCGCCCATCGGAGTTGGGAACACCGCGGAGTAAACCTGCGTGGCGATTGGCCGATCGCCGGATAGCGCAAGCGTCTCGTCCGGCAAACGCTCCATTTTGACCGGCGTGCTATCTAATTCCCAAGAGGGAAGTCCAAAGCCGATCGATGGATAGGTCTTGCTCTGCCCCACGTCGAGCTTGACCTGCTTGAAGCCCATCACTTCCATGGCCATCGCCGGGCCGCCAAAAAGCCCATCGGAGGGCAACGAAAGCTCGTTCTTGGGGTGATGCGTTTCGCCCTGTTTTGCTTCAGCGATGATCTTGTCGCCGGCGCGGGTATACACGGCCTCGACCGGAGTGTCCGTCAGCGTTCGCCAGGTGGCGCTGACCAGCACGTAGTTGCGGTCCGTCGTAACCGCAACGTCGGAGGGTGGCGTCATTCCGCCCGTCGGCCGGCATTTCGCTTTGATCACATAACCTTCCGCCGTCCGCGAGATCGCGAAGTCTTCCGTGCCGGCGTCCATGCCCTGGAACGTCGATCGGTAGCGGCCTCTTCGGATGACCTCGCCGGGCATGGCCCAATCATCTTTGGCGTCCCGGGCTGCGGTCGCTTCGACGGGGGTATCGGCCTTCACCGTACGGCGCACGTCGCTGAGAAGTTCGTCGAGGGCCTTTCGATCGAAGTATCGCCCCTTCAGGAAGACGCCCTCGATTTGCCGAGCGTTGCGAACGTCCTCCAGCGGGTTGGCCCGGACGAGGACCAGCGATGCGGTTTTTCCTTCGGCGATGGTGCCGAGCCGATCGGCAACGCCGAAGAACTTGGCGGGACGGATCGTCGCGCTGCGCACGACGTCGGCCGCGGGAATCCCGGCCCCTTGAAACAGCTCCATTTCCTCGAGCAGCGAGTGCCCGGCGATGACATTGGGGTTGGCCAGGTCCGTGCCGCAGAGCAGCAGCACGCCCGCCTTGTGCAGCTCGCCGACCGCCTGTTGCATGGGACCAACCGAGCGAGCCGCGCCGGGCGCCATTCGCCGCGTGCGCTCGCTGTTCCAGAAGCCGCGCAGGTACGCGGGCACGTAATCCAGCCACGTGTCTTGATGGTTGGGGTCGGCCGCCAATCCGATGCTCTTGATCACCACGATCGTCGGGCATACTGCGACGCCCTGGCGCGCGAGGCGCTCGTACAGACCGCGCAGTTTTGCTTGATCGGCCTTCGGATAGCGCTCCCAGCGCTCGAAAACGTCGCGGTAGGAGCGAGGCCACTCGGTGATCGGCTCGCCCGCGGCTTCGCAAATGTGGACGTCGAAGCCTTCGAGGTGCTCGACGCCGTCCTGTCCGACGTCCAACGCTTCTGTGAGCGTCATGGAGAGCGGGATGTGCCCGACGGCCTTGAGCCCGCGGGCGTGCGCCTCCTCGACGGCCGCGCGGTGTACGTCCTTCTTCAGCATGCTGTAGACTTTGATGAAGTTGACGCCGCGGTCGGCGAGTTTGCGAACCGCTGCCCGCGCGGCCTCGGGGTCATCGACCGGCTCGGAAAATGGCCAGATGGGCGGCACGCCGTCGATGATCGCCCCGGCGGCGATCATCTCCGGACCCAGGAGCTGCCCGCTGTTGAGCTGGTCGCGAGTGTGCAGGATCATCTCCGTGGCCCCGCCGAGATCGCGTACGAACGTGACCCCGTGGGCGATGCACAGCGGCCCGAAGGTCTCGGGGCTGACGTAGTGAACGTGAGAGTCGAACAATCCCGGGATTGCGAAGAGCTTGCCGCCGTCGATTGTCTGCGCGCCGTCCGCAACCTGCACCTTGTCGGCCGGGCCGACTCGCTGCACCTTTCCCTCGTCAATCAGAATCGTTTGTCCAGTGCGCACCGCGCCGGCCTCGACATCGACCAGGGAGACGTTCTGGACGGCCACATTGGCCGCACGAACTGGCGTCACGCCGAACATACAAACCGCCGCCATCGAGATGGCAACGGCACGACTCGACCATCGTTGGTTTTTCATTCCGAAGCCTCCGCTAGTCCTGAACCGTTTCGACGCACCTATATCCTACTTCGCATCCTTTGGTCCGTCCGTGAAGACTTGTGCGCAAGCGTCGGATCGTGTCGAGGAGGTGAATTGATGACAGACTCGACGGGACTCTTAGGCCGCTTCAGCGGCCTTTCGCCGTCGCAGACGGCTCTTAGGCCAGCCGTTTACGGCTGGTCTTCGGACCCCGCCAATACCCATTTTCCCAGCCCGTTTCGACGAGCTTTCCTGTCGCGCGCCTCGCTGGAAACAAGCCCGTTGAAACGGATTGAGACGAATGAAGAATGAATCGGCCGTCGGGACCAGTCCTCAAAGGACTGGCCTAAAAAACAACCAAGCCCCGTGAAACGGGGCTGGGCACTGAGGTCATCTTGCCAAACCTATCGCTGACTACGTTCCCCGTCGTATTCGTCCGCGGGAGCACCGCGTGCACGGAGGCGAATGGGGTCGTGGCGGTTCAGAGCTTCGTGCAGCTCGGCCAAGTAGACGCGGTGCTCCATGGAGGCCTACTTCGCTGGCATGGCCGTCAGGAGGGTCGGGTCAAACGGCGTGCCGCACTCCGGGCAACGCGGCTCGGTCAGACCGCGAAGGTGATAACCGCAGCGCTGGCACTGTCCAGCGGGGTACGACGGGGAATACCGGTTATGAAGGAAAACGAGACCAGCTAATACGCTGAACGGCAGCAGGAATCCGATCACTGTACATCCGAGCGGGAACAATACGAAGAACCAAATGCCAGGTTCGATGAGGCGCCAGTTCGTCAGAAAGAACATCGTGCTGACGATGCCTTGGCCTAGAAATCCACCAACCGTCACCCGCGCCGCCAAAGAGTAGGACCGCAGCGGCAACGCCAGAAGGCCCATTACGAACATGACAACGACGAAATAGCCTAGCGAATACACCACGGTTGAACCGTAGTCATGAACCCTGCGAGCCACCAGGACAGCGCTCGCAGGCCACCCGTGAGGACGAATGCCGATAGGAGCCTCTGCTTCCAAAGGAATCTCGCGACGGGCTTGACGAGGCGCAGATAGAGCAAGCCCTCAAATGGGATGGAATCGGTGACAAGGGGCGCAAGTCCGCGGCGCTGCCCCTCAGACTGAACGACGGAGAAAACCTCTTGTGAAAAGTCGGCCGGACAGGCCAAACCACGTTGGACGTCAAGGTCAGCAGCCCTTCGCCACGCTCTTTCAAGCTCATTCTGGTTGGAGTCAGTCATCCCGCACCGACCCGGTTTACCATGACGCAAGAGCCGAAACTCGCATTCCCAAGACGCTCCAGAGCTGTCGGGGTACTAATCAGTCGGCCATCGCCAATCATCCCGGCTCGGTCATGGACATGGGGTCGAGAGTTTTGGCGAGTTCGCCGGGCGGGAGAACCTTCTTTTCCAGAGCGACTTGGCGGACGGTCTTGCCGGAGGCGTAGGCTTCCTTGGCGATGGCCGCGGCCTGGTCGTAGCCGATTCTGGGGGCGAGGCTGGTACACATGGCCAGCGACCCCTCGATGAGTTCCGCACAGCGCGGCTCATTGGCCTCGATGCCGGAGACGCAGCGCTCCGTGAAGACGCCAACCGCCGAGGTCAACAGGCGAATGGACTCTAGCATATTGTGCGTCATCAGGGGCATGCCCACGTTGAGTTCGAAGAAGCTCTCGCGGCAGGCGAGCATCACAGCTGTGTCGTTGCCGATCACTTGGGCGCAAACTTGGATGAGCATCTCGGCCATGACGGGGTTGACTTTGCCGGGCATGATCGAGCTGCCCGGCTGCGTCTCGGGAAGCCTGATCTCGCCGATGCCGCAGCGCGGGCCGCAGCCCAGCAGGCGAATATCATTGGCGATCTTGGTCAGCGCCACGGCGATGGCCTTGAGCTGACCGCTGACTTCGCAGACCGCGTCCTTGGCCGACTGAGCCTCGAAGTGGTCTTCGGCCTCGACGAACTCGATGCCGGTGGTCGAGCTGAGCACCTCGCACATGCGCCTTCCGAATTCGGGATGCGTATTGATGCCCGTTCCGACGGCCGTGCCGCCGATGGGCAGCTCGCGAAGCGCCTTCACCGCCTTGTGGGCCCGCATCGCCGACAGCTTCGCCTGCCGCGCATAGCCGCCGAATTCCTGGCCGAGGCGGACCGGCGTGGCGTCCTGCAAGTGCGTACGTCCGATCTTCACGATCTTGTCGAAGAGCTTGGCTTTCTTCGCCAGAGCGTCGCCGAGCTGTTCCAGCGCCGGGATGAGGTCGGCTTGCAGGGCCTCGGCCGCCGCGACGTGAATCGCCGCCGGAATCACGTCATTGGACGACTGCCCCATGTTCACGTGGTCGTTGGGGTGGATGGGCTTCTTCGAACCGATCTTGCCGCCGGAAAGCTCGATCGCCCGGTTGGCGATGACCTCGTTGGCGTTCATGTTCGTGCTCGTGCCCGAGCCGGTCTGGAAGATGTCCAGGACGAAGTGCTCGTCGAAGCGGCCGTCGATGACCTGCTGGGCGGCGCTGATGATAAGGTCGGCGAGCTTGGCATCGAGCTTGCCCAGGTCGCGGTTGACCTTGGCCGCGGATTGTTTGATCAGCCCTATCGCGCGGATGAACCGCCGCCCGAAGCGGTACCCGCTGATCGGGAAATTCTCCACCGCCCGCTGCGTCGACGCGCCCCAATACGCCGACGCGGGCACCTTCATCTCGCCCATACTGTCCTTCTCGATGCGCGTTTCCGCTGCCATGGAAGCTCCTTTTGGGTCAACCATCAAGCAAGAACGTTACCACGGAGGAACCCTTGCGTGTATAGCCGAAGCTTTGGCCCCTTTTGGGGGGCGACGGGATTGGCCTATACTAGCGGCTCCAGTTTGTGCATTTTTTATGGCGCCGGGAGGTGCAATTCGTGAAGTGTCCGGGATGCGGCGAGTGGGTGCTTGGCACGCCGGACTCATGTCCGCATTGCGGTTGCGATCTCCTGCCCTCCCAGTCCATTGCCGAACTGCGCCGTATTCTTCGCCGAACGCTGGGCGAATGCGATGCGGTTTCCGGCGGGCTTCGCGAACTCGGCGAGCGGGTTTCATCACTCGAATCGCTGACCGCGTCGCGAGCGGCACAACGCCCAAGCGTTCCCCCGAAGGAGACTGCGTCCGGGGTGGAACTCGATTCAGTCCCGCCGCTGGCCGAACGCCCGGTCAAGGCCTACGCGCCCGCTAGGTCCCACCACCCTCCCACGGCGGCTGAGCCCTCGGCGTCGGTCGCTGCGCTGAGCCGTGAAACGGAAGTGCGGTTTGGGCAGAAGTGGTTGCTCATCGTCGGACTTGTCATTACCGTCCTGGCCGTCGGCTACTTCCTTAAGTATTCGTTCGACCGCAATTGGGTTGGTCCCGCCGGACGCGTCGCGCTCGCGTACGTAGCGGGAGCGGCGATGCTCGCCGTGGGTGAGGTCGTCCGTCGTCGCTTTGACGTCTTCGGGCTGTACCTCATGGGGGGTGGGATCGCGGTCCTGTACTTCGCCAGCTATGCGGCGTTTCAGGTATTTCATCTGTTCACCCAATCCCTGTCATTCCTGGTCATGGCCCTGGTAACGGCGTTCGCCGGTTTGCTGTCAATCTTCTATGACCAAAAGTGGCTGGCTGTGCTCGGGGTCATTGGCGGCTTCCTGACCCCCATTGTTCTGAGCACCGGTACCGACAACCAAGTGGCTCTCATGTCCTACATGCTCATCCTCAACGCGGGCATCCTGGGCATCGCTGCTTTCAAACAATGGAACCTTCTGAACTACCTTGGACTGAGCTTCACTTGGCTGTTGTTTTCGACCTGGTACGCGTGGCACTACGCCGATTCGAAGTTCTGGACGACGACCATCTTTCTGAACGCCTTTTTCCTGGTCTACGCGATTGTGCCATTTGCCTATTTTTTCGTCCGGCGGCCGACCGCGCAGGTCGCCGGCTTTGCGATAACGATTCCAAACACCTTTATCGCCTTCGGGTATTCATACGCGACGATACAGAACCACTTTCGGCTTGAGGCCGTCAGCGTCGTGACGGTCGCGTACGCCGCTATCTTCTTGGCGATGGCGGCCTGCATTCACCGCCGCAACCGGTCCAACACCGAAGTATTCGTGCTCCTTCTCGCCAAGGCAATGCTGTTTCTCATCATCACCGTACCCATCTTGTTCTCCCGACACTGGATCACCATCTTCTGGCACGCTCAAGGAATCTCGCTCCTGTGGGCCGCCCTGCGCCTCGCGGACTCCCGACTACGTGCCGGCGCAATCGCGATTCTCCTCGTTGCGACCGCGAAGTTCCTCTTCTATGACTATTTGACGGTCTTTGAGCTGCGAGTCGACCGCATGGCGTTCCTTGGCGGATTCGAACTCGACGGGCTCGAACGATGGATTACGACGGCCGTGACGGGTGGCGCTCTGTTCGCGGCAGCGGGCATGTTGCGAGCGGCCGGCCTGTCAGGCACCGACTGGCGCGAGAACCTCGTCGGACTTTTCTCGACCCTCTTCGGAGGTGTGCTCTTCGTGGCCCTGAACATCGAAGTCGCCGCGTTTTTCCACGATTTCCTGCCTCGAGCGCGGTTTGCCGCCATCTCCGTCCTTTGGGCGGCCTTCGCTGCCGCGCTGATGGCCCTCGGTTTCTTGCGTGATCGGAGCGCCCTGCGCCGCTGTGCGATCGCACTCTTCGCAGCATGTGTTCTGAAGATCTTCGTTTTTGACATGGCCAACGTCGAGACACCCTATCGGATTCTGTCGTTTCTCGTGGTCGGCCTGCTTTTGGTCGCGGCGTCATATCTCTATCATCGCTTCGCAGCACGGATCCTCGCCGCGGCGGACTCCGAGCCCCAACCGCCCTGATGGATTGGCGATGCCTACGTACCTCTTCCTAGGTCAACCTCTCGCACCGCGCCAGTTTGTGGACGCTAGCAGCGTATAGGGCTAACGGTTTCTACATGAGCGACAAGAACCGCGCTGACACCGCGTTTACTCGGTACAATGCCCCAGCGATGGACATGGTCGTGGCCGAGAATCTAGTGAAGGCGTTCCCGAATCCCGACTGGCGCGAGAAGCGGGCCGTGGACGCCTTGAGCTTCTCCGTCGGCGAGGGACAGATTTACGGATTGCTGGGGCCAAACGGGGCCGGCAAGACGACGACGCTGCGGATGCTCAGCGGGCTGATCGCCCCGACCAGCGGCGCGGCCCGGCTGGCCGGCTTCGATGTGGCCACGCAGCCCAACGAAGCAAAGCGCGTCCTTGGGTTTCTCACGGCCAACACGGGCTTGTATCAGCGATTGTCGGCGCGGGAACTGGTCGTCTACTTCTCGCAGCTGCACGGTCTGGATCGCGCGGCGGCCGTTCGACGCGCGGAAGCGCTGATCGCCCAGCTCGGACTCGCGGAATTCGCTCAACTGCGTTGCGGGGCGCTCTCCACCGGGCAGAAACAGCGGGTGAACATCGCCCGAGCGCTGGTCGCCGATCCGCCGATTCTAATCATGGACGAGCCGACCCTGGGCCTGGACGTGCTCAGCAACCGGCTGATCCTGGACTTCATCAAGGCCCAGCGCGACGCGGGAAAGACGATCATCCTCTCCACCCACTACCTCGATGAAGCCGAGTCCATGTGTGACAACATCGGCCTCCTGCACGACGGGCGCCTCGTCGCAGAGGGGACCATCGAAGCCCTGCGCGAGCAGACCAGCGAGGAGCGGCTGACCAGCATCTTCCTTAAGCTCATCGACGCCGAAACCCATGCCGGAGTCAGCGCCGCATGACCTTTCGGCACCGCGTCCAGACGATCTACCGCAAGGAACTCATCGACATCCTTCGAGATCGGCGCACGCTCATAGCCATGATCGTCGTGCCCATCGTGCTCTACCCCCTGCTGATGCTCGGCTCCGTGCAAGCGGTGAGCTACCAGCACGAGTCGCTCGAGGAAGCCGCGCTCACCATCGGCGTGGCCAGCCCTCAGCACGGTTTCATGCTGTCGCAGTTGATTTCCGAGGACGCCAAGGCCCTCAAACGCAAGGCCGAGGAACTCGACCCGGCAAGCGATGAGGCGAAGGCGCTGCCTGCTCCGCTCGATGGCGCGAAGATCCAGCTGTTTCGTTCGGTCGAGCAGCTGCAAGCCGCGATTCGCGAACGATCCCTGCCGGTGGGAGTGGTATTCGAGGGCGATGCGCTCGTAGACGCCGTGGATGAAAGGGTCGCCGCGAAGGTATACGCGGACTACGAGGAGCCTCGGGGCAGCACCGCCGGTCGGCGCGTGCAAGACGTTATCGCCCGCACGAACGAACACATACGACACGCCCGGCTCGAAAGCCTCGGACTCAACCAGAATTTCATCGAACCGTACGTAGCCGAGTCCGTCGATTTGTCCGCCCCGTCGTCGATCCTCGGTGAAGTCCTGCCGCTGATTCTCATTCTCATGACCATCACCGGGGCGATCTACCCGGCCATCGATTTGACCGCAGGCGAGCGAGAACGCGGCACGCTCGAATCGCTGATGGTCTGCCCCGTGCCGATCATCGACTTGATCGTCGGAAAGTTCCTGGTGATAACCACGGTGGCGATCGTCGGCGCGGCGCTCAACTTAAGCAGCGTCACCGCCACGGTGTATTTCGGTGGGTTCGACGAGATCATCGCCAGCACGGGCGGGGCGATCCCCATCGCCAAGATGCTGTTCATCCTGCTGGCGCTCATCCCCTTCGCGGTGCTCATGTCCGCGATCATGATCGCCGTGTGCAGCTACGCCCGGACCTTCAAGGAGGCGCAAAACTACGTCACCCCAGTGATCCTGGCTGTGCTCATCCCCGGCGGCATCGCCGCCCTACCCGCGACGCGGCTCGAAGGCGTAATGCTGGTCATGCCGGTGGGGAACATGGTGCTGCTGGCCAAAGAACTGCTTCTGGGGGCGATGGTGCCCGCGTGGCACATCATGATCGTCCTGATGTCCACCACGCTCTACGCCGGGGCGGCCGTTGCCGTGGCGGCCAAGACCTTCGGCCACGAGTCGGTCGTCTTTTCGGACGCCGCATCGTGGAAGACGGCCTTCTCGCGAGCGCTGATCCGGCCTGCGTTGACCCCGCCGATGAGTCTGAGCCTGCTGGTCACCGCCGTATGGTTCCCGCTTTGGTTCTACGTCCAATCAGCGCTGTCGCCCGAGCCGGGTGAGACGGCGGTGTCGCTGCTTCGCGGCACCGCGTGGCTCATGCCCCTGCTCTTCGTCATCCTGCCGGTGGCCATGCTCGTGTATTGGAAGATCGATCTGGTCAACACGTTCTCTCTTCGAGCGCCGAGCTTGCGCTACGTTCTAGCCGCCCTGCTGCTGGGTATGTCCGCGTGGGTGCCGGCGCACGAGCTGAACGTGCTTCAACATTCTGTGATCGGGATCCCGGAGAGCTTCCTGCGCAGCGCCGCGCAGCTCGTTGAGGCCATGCGCCGGCTGCCGCCCGCCGCGGTGATCGTGATCCTGGCCGTGCTGCCCGCTTGCTGTGAGGAGCTGCTCTTTCGCGGCTTCCTGCTGAGCGGATTGGCTTCGGCGCTTCGCAAATGGCCCGCGATTCTCATCTCCGCGGCGTTCTTCGCGGTGTTCCACTTTTTCCTGTTCAAGTTCGTGATCGCGGGAACGCTGGGGATCGTGCTGGGCTATCTTTGCTGGCAGTCGCGTTCCATCATCCCGGCGATCCTCACCCACGCGATCCACAACACCATCGGCGTCGCCACCGTCCTCTGGCCCACCTGGACGCGATGGTTGGGTATGGCATCGGACGAAGCCGCGAGCACGCAAATCACTCACCTGCCCGCGCATGTCCTCCTTCTCGGCGTGGGCGTCTTCGTAGCGGGGTTGATCATTGCGTCAAAGGATGCCAGAACCAGAGCTGCTGGCGTGGGTGCGTTGATCAAGCCCGTGCCGTTCACGGGCTGAAGGCGAGGGAAGCTCAAGCGTGTTACGACGCCCGCGTCGCTTTGTCACGGGCACGTGCCGGCCCCGCAACTTGGCTCCGCCGCGAGATACACGCCCCCATCGAGTTCACACGTGTGCTGCGTCTCGACCGTGCACGCCGCCCCCCGGCAGCAGGCCGCCAGCGTGCAAAGGCCCGGCGCGCACGGTACGCCGCCGCCCTGATAAACGCCGCCCTCAGCCGTGCAGCCGGGTTCCGTGCGGATCTCGCAGCCTTTCGCAAGGCAGCACGCCCCCCCGCCCGGACAGGTCTCTTCGACGCACGTGGGACAGGCGATCATGGTCATATCAAGCCACGGTTCGAACGAATCCGCTCCGAAGTAGAAGTCGGCCACGGTCAGTAGGTCGGCCGGGTTGCAGTGATTCGAGCGATTCGCGTCGCATTGCCAGAGCGAAAGCGGCGGGCCGCTACCACCGAGATAGTTGAGCAACGCGTCCAGGTCTGGGTACTGCGCCGGGGCCTGGGGCGGCGCGATCACGTCGGTGGTGCCGTCGCCGTTTACGTCGCCGGGGAGCGCGCCCAGGCAGACCTTGGTAGCGCTGGCATCGTGCGTAATGCACGTCCACGCCTGCAGGTCGATGACGCGGCTCAAAGTGAGTGTGACCGTATTCAGCGAGGCGGCAGCGTTGATGATGGTCGGCGGCGTCACCGGCGTGTCCCCCGGCGGCTCGACTGTAACGCTAAAGTCGGCCGTCGTGATTCCAGAGGCGTCGCAAGTAAACGTGAGAGCCAAGCTGCTCCAGCCCTCCCGCGGCAGCGCGCTATTCGGACTGTGCGGCTGACGGGCGTCAATCGCACAGTTCGGCGGATCGCTACCGACGATCCGCGGAGCGCAGGCGGCTTCAGCGCAGACGCCGCCGGGAACGAAGGTGCTCCCCGCTGCCGTGCAATCAAAGACCTGTACCCCATCCTGACATGCGCAGTCCGTCGCGCAGCACGCCCCGGGCAGGCACGTTTCGGCATCGCAGGTTTCGTCCACGCCGAGGAACGTGCCCGTTCCCGCTTCACAAGCCGCCCGGCTCACGTCTGTACACACCTCGCCGGTGCAGCATGCGCCCGGCGTGCAAGGCTCCGGCGCGCAGGGCACGTTGTCGCCCTTGTAGGTGCCGCCGCGTGCCGCGCAGCCGGCGTCCGTGAGCGTTTCGCATCCCGCGGTCAGACAGCAAGCCCCGGGAACACAGGCGTTTGCTCCACAACCGCTGCCGGCGCCCTGAAACTCGCTTCCCTCAAGCCCTGCACACTGAGACGCCGTAAGAAGCTGACAAGCCCCGCTTTGCGTGCAGCACGCCCCGCGCGTGTCGCAGTCCACGGTGGGCGCGTCGCAGGCCGTTCCGTTGCCCTGATAGCCGCCTTCGATGGTGGTACACTCCGCCGCGGAGAGGTCGTCAAAGCAGTCCCCGTCCCCTCGGCAACACGCGCCGAAACCAGGGCAAGTCGTTGCGGGGTTTACGCACGTCGTTGTATCCCCCTGGTACAGGCCGTTGGCCGCGTTGCACTGGGCCTGCGTCTTCACCATGCACGTCGTACCCGCGGGCGTCTCACAACAGGCCCCCGTGGGAACGGCCGACGCACAAGCCGTAGGTGAGCACGTGGTTTCCGTGCCTAACACTCCGCCCAGCAGTGTGCATGCAGTGCTCCGCCCGTCGAGCAGCTGGCACGAACCATCCGAGAAGCAGCATCGCCGCAGATGCTGCGTACACGGATTCGCGCCGGCAGCTGCATCATCGCAGTAGTTCCCATCCCCAACACCTAAGAACCACCCCCTCACCCACGGCGCGGCGCAAAAGCCAGAAGTGGTATTCAGGCACATGCCGTCCGGCAAACAACATCCTCCGTAGGAAGTGCTGTTGCAATCGAACGGGCAATTCGTGCCGTCGCCGCGATAGGCACTTGGGAAACCCGGATTGTCGGGATCGTAAGCGCAGTTCGTGCGTGTGGGCTCGACGTCGCACGTGTCGAGCTCGTCGATATCAAACCCGCGGCAGCACGCCCCTCCGCAGTCATCCCCCGGCGCAAGCCCCAGGCACGTTGTCCCCGTGCCCTTGAAAACGTTGGGGGACGAACAGTTCGTGCTCGTGCGGTTCTGGCAGCCCCCGGAAATACAACAAGCCCCCTGGCACATGTTCGGCTGACAGTTGGTATCGTCGCCGCGATAGGTCCCCCCACCGGCGATACACTGCGGCTCGCACTTCAGGCTGCACGTCGTCCCGTTGCAGCACGCCCCGGTAATGAGCGGGCAAAGGTTGCCAGAACACTGTACGCCGCCCCAGAAGGCCGCTCCGCCGCCGGCCGCACAACTGTCCGTCGTAAAAGTGTTGGCGCAAGTGCCGCAGGGCGAACAGCACGCCCCGAATTCGCACACCGTCTCCGCGCATTTCGTTCGTTCGCCGTGGAAGAAGCTGCCGGCGCCAAGACACTGCTCCTCAAACACCTCTGTGCACTTAGGCTGTGGGAGGGCCATCGCGTCGCAGCACGCCCCGACCTGCGGCTCGAAGCAAAGCTGCATGGAATACGCCCCGCCGGTGAAGATTTGCAGCGTCGGAAAGGCCTCGGGCACGAAGGGATCGCCGGCCGCGGGCAGCGTCGCCCCGACGGAACCGAGCACGTCGCCGATCTCGAAGGGCACGGGGTGGTCTTCCGCGTCGCGTGCGAAGGTGACGTTGGCTTTCCAGGCGAAGCCGATCGCGTAGGTGAAGTCGGGCTCAAGCTCGATGGGGGGCATCTGGGGCGCCGCATCGGCCGTCGTGTAGAAGACGAAGGTCGAAGTGCCTTCGCCTTCGGCCTGGATGCGGACGTCGAAGTTGCGATATCGCGTGTAGCTGCCGTCCTCCTGGCGTTGATGGATGGCGACGAAAAGCTCGGCGTTCGCACCCACGGCGAAGGCCAGCTCCATCTTGATTTCGTTCAGCATCGCCCTCTGCTCGACGCGATACGCGTTACCGCGATAGCGATTCACCCCTGCGAAGGCAAAGATCGCGTCCCCGATGACGTTGCAGTCGGGATCGATGCCGGCCGTGGCGGCACGCTGGATGGGAAGGTAGACCTCGCTGCCCGCGTCGGGGTCAAAGGGCGCCGGGCGAGCCGCGTCCTTGACACGCGGCGCGGCGTCGCCGCGGGAGCTCCGCTCCCCAACGCGCGGCGTTGGCCGCGAGTCAAGGATGGGCCCGCGCGCAGGGTCGCCAGCCACGCCCGCGCTCGCTAGAGCCAGCGCGCAAACACAAGTCGAAAACCGGCGCCACCGTCGGCTACCCATCGTTCACTCCAGTTTGGTGTAACGCTCGGAATGGGGATCACGCGCGCCTCTATCCCGCATGGAATGTAGGCCGCTATCGGACGGCTTGAAGACCCCCTCCTAACCCCGAATTATAGCGGCCCGGCCGGTGCTTGAGCAACAACGCGACGCCGCTGCTTTCGACCACTTACCGGACGATCAGAGCACCGGTGCGCAAGCCCGGTGACACTCGCCCGCTCCCTGACGGTCGCGGTACTGATCCTCCCCTTCGTGCCTTCGTGGCTCCGTGGCTCCGTCGCTCCCCCTAGTCATTCCTCGCATCCTTGTAGCGAGCGACGGTGCGCGGACCGATGCGCTTGGGCACCGCCTCCCCCAGCACCGTCGGCAGGCGGTCGATAGTCTCCTGAAAACGAATGGCCCGCGAATCGACATCCTGGGCGCGAAGCTGTGCTTGGGTTAACGGAACGGCGTGCGTGATGCTCGTGTCCTCCTCGCCGCGGAGGACGCCGTAGACCGTAAAGACCTGCGAGCGGACCGTGACCCAATCGCCCAGGGCGATGAGCGCCGCGGCCGCCTGGAGGAAGTTCTCCCCGTTATTGTCGTTTTGATCCTCGTCGATGACCGCCGCGTCGATGCGATAGAGGGGATCAATCACCCCCGCGTGCCGAACGTTGGCCAGTTCGCCCACGCTCATGAAGCCGGTGCCGCGGCGGGCCATGGGATTGGGGTGCGCCCAGCCGCGGGCGTAGGCCACGAGCCCCCCGCCCGGCGGAGCGATGTTGGGGGTGCCGTCGCCATAGTTGCCCGTCAGGTTGGCCGTACCAGAACCGGGCAGCGGACGAAGCTCCCGATAGGCGACGATCGCTTGGGCAAGCTCGTCGCCCATAAACCCGGCCTCATGATCCGGAGGATCGGGCGCTCCCGTCCCGTCCACCAAGCCGAGCGTGCTGCGAATGCGGTCTCGCCAGGCGACCGGGACCTTCTGCATGGGCACGAAGGGCAAACCCCCGAGGACCTTCCAGGGCGCGGCGTTGATGTTGATCCGCCCGTGGACGCGAAGGCCTTCGAGATCAACCTGCGGCTGCGAGCCGTGAACATCGAGTACCGTGCCGGCACCGGGATCTACGTCCACGTACGGCCCCCCATTGCTCAGCGGCAAGGCCGTGAAGTAATCGAAAACAAGCTGCCCCCAGGGCAACGATTCAATGTCGCCAGGTCCCCCACCCGGTTGGTTCGGCGGCGGAGTCGATCGCGGCGCGATGTGGTGCGCCGAGACCGTATAGTTGTTGAAGCTGTCGATTTTCGCTCGCTCCATAACCGGCATCCGGCCGTTGTCGATAAGCTCGTTCTCTTCGACGAAGCCAAGGAGCGTGGGGATGGCTCCCGAGTAATCGTAGACGTCGGTGCGATCCACCAGCCGTGTCGTGAAAGCCAGCTCCAACGTGGTCGCCAGGTCGCTGAAGGCTCGGTTCGCGTGCCGCATCAGCATCAGCATCGAACCGGTCGTGGGGAACGCGACGCTGCCGTTCCTGGGATCGATCGGACTCGAGGCACTTCTGAACGGCTGACTGAACGTACCCAAGTTGGCGAAGTTCAACTCGACCGGATGTGGCGGCGGAACGAGGGGCGCGTCGTTCCAATTACCGAGAGTCGTCTGCCCGGGACCACTCTGACCCGCCTTCGGAACGGTCGCGGTCCAAGGAGATGCATTAGGAGACATTATTGGCGAGGCAAGCATCCGCTGCCGTGCGAACGTGCATGGTGGCCCGCCGGACGTACAAGCCGGGGGTGTGTCGACGCCGTCCTTTCCTACATCGCCATCCACTACGAACTGATCGACTACAATGTCAGTCGGCGTCGCATCCCCTGAGTACTGAGTGCGGCGAACGAGATAGATGGTCCATCCATTCTTGAACGCGAATACGTTGCGACCAAGATCACGCAAGGTGCCGGCGCTGACAGCGGGAGCCATCTGTGCAATTGCACCCGGATCGCCCGACGCAAAAACCGTGAACGGGCGCGGTGGAGTCCCAGTGTTCCCGTTCAGCGTTCCAGTGAGTGGGACCGGAGCAAGCGACGGTCCAACCGGAGGTGATTCGATCAAGAAGTACTCTGAGTTGACAGAAATGCCAACCTCATAGGGATTGAAAACCTCAACAGCCCAAGCATCCAGTTTGTTGTTTGGCGGTGAGCCGGAGGTATCCACGGAGGTAGCGATCTCAGTGATAAACGGTTGTCGTTCGAGGCCGTAGACGTAGGTCGGCTGGAACCGCGTCGGTCCGGTTGCGGGATCGAGGTCGAATTCCCGCCCGGCCGCCCGCAGCGGCGGCGAGCACACGCCGCCGGAGCCGCAGTCCGTGACTGCAACGCAGGCCTTGCCCATGTTTGCGCCCCTCGTGCAGACACCCTCGGTGAAGTCAAAGGAACGCAGGGCAATTCGCGTGGGGATACCCCGATCCTGACACGTCCCGCTGGGGCAGTCGCTATCAACCCGGCAAGAAAGCTGATCGCGTGCACCGCCTTGGCACTCCCGATCGGCATAATCGATCAGGTTGGCGGTGAGGGCCGCGGCCGTGCGGGTGATGACGTTCGGGCGGTGCAGTTGATCCGTAGTGCGGTCCCGGCATGCGCCGGGCAGGTTGTCCCCGACCGCGGGCGAACAGTACTCGTACGCCGCGCAATTATCGTCTTGAGTGCAATCACTGCACACGCCGGTCACATCCGCGGGGCGGCGTTTGATGCACACCGACGAAGCGGCACAGTCCGCGTCTATGCTGCAAACGACCACATCGCCCCAATACGGCCCAGTCGCGTTGCTGAGCAGCATCAGGAAAGCGTCGTAGATCAGGCGATTGCGCCGCTCCTCGGAAAGAAAGTCGTTCGTATCGTTGCCGTCGGGCGAGTACACGTCATCCAGCCAGGGCAGGCTGAGCTGCATGCGGCCCTTGCGCACGTTGTGCGTACACTCGAACCACGTGGGACAGTGGTGGTCGTCGCCGGTTGAATTGTAAAGATCCTCGGAGCAGTCGTCCTGCACGGTGTGCGGATACTCGGCGTACTCGAACGGCAGGGCGCGAATGCCGTTGGGCAGCGTCGGTGGGCACTCGTCGATCGAGTGCGCCGCCTGGTTGGCCTGCTGCATCTTGGTGAGCAGGTCTTCGCTCAGTCCGTTGACCGCCACCCGCGAGCCGCGGGCCAGCAGGTCGTCGTGGCTGACGGTAGTCACGAGGTGCCGGCGATCATACTCCGGGCGCACCCCGTCGAGCGGCGTATCGTCAAACAGGTCGGAAGTGACCGGCTCCGTGCGCATCGCCCACATGGGTGGAGAGTCGGGATCGCTTAAATTGAACAGCTCGCCCGGCCCGTAGGGCCAGGAGCGGTGCCCCCATTGCCCGTTCGGAAGGACCTCGTGAACGGTCTCAAACAGACCCCCGCCTCGCGGCGGATACAGGTACCAGGCCATGTCCGACCGCCCCGCTGGATCGGAGACGGGATTGAGCAGCGGATTGCCGTGCAGCCACGAGGGGACGACCTGTCGAGGCGGCACCATCAGCCTGCGTCGAAGCGAGGCCTCGTCCTGCGACAACGGATACCCGACCTGAGTTTGCGTGGGACGATGAACAAAGTTGCCAAGGTTTGGGTCCGGCAGCGCGCCGCTCGCCGGCCAGTACGGCATGTCGAAGACTCGCTCGATCAGCTTGGGATGCGAGGCGTTGAGGTTCACCAGCCCCGTGTGCGGAATGATCCGCAAACCGACGTAGACCTTGCCGTTGGGGTTCGACGGCGGATTCAGCCGTACGGACAGCTGGGAAAGCTGCGCTTCACTCAGGCCGAGCAACTCCGCGGACACCTGCACGGAGTCCACAATCCCATCGCCATCGGCGTCCACGACCGTCTCGAGCTCTCCATCTCCGTTGATGTCGTCAGCGAGGCCCGGGACCAGCGCCGTGTTGATCGCTGAAATGTCCCAGGCGTACGGATCGAGCCCCCGAAACGGCCGGTGGGTCAAGGCCTCGATATCGGTGAACCAGCGGAAAAGAACCCTATCATCGCTCAACTGCACCGTGCCGCGATCGTCGCGGTAGGGCTCGATGGGGCTGGACGAGTTGTGTACGCCCGGCATCTCCGCAAAGGAGACCGCCCAATGGGCCAGCGGCGACCCGCCCGGAACGGAGGCCTGGCCGAAGGGCGTGCCCGGGGAGAACATCATCGTGTCGCGGAGCACCGCCCCCACGTCGTCGGTCACGCTGGCGACCCCGCTTCGATTGGCCGTGCGGCTCGACTCCGCGGAGATCATGTCCGCCTCGAAGTTCATCGACGCCAGCAGCGCAATCCCCAGGACGAACAGAATCCCCAGCAGCGTCATCACCAAAACCAGCACCGACCCGCGCTGCGTTTTCAGAGCCGCGACCGTGAGGGAGCGGTGTTGGCGACCGCGCGTCGAACGGCAATCGACCCACGTCGATGCCTCTTCGACCTTCGAACTTTGAGCTTCGAACTTCATTCTCATCCGCCGATCGGAATCACCATCACGTGCCGGATGGGTCGATCCAAGCGACGGTCCTTGTCGAAAACATCCACGGTCACGCGAAGCGCCCCGGGAAACATGTCGTCGGGAACAGGTTCGCATGGAGGCGTTGGACAGTATGCGGGCGGCTTGCTAGCCGTGAACACCACCAAGTTGGTTCGCTTCCCGTCCGGCGCCAGCGGCTCCCAGACGGCTTCGGGATCACAACTTGGCGAGAAGTTCGGACCTCGGAAGCGATCGGAAAGAGAGTACAAGCCGTCACCTCGCTGGCCACGATCCGGATGGAAAGTACACTGGTTCAGCAACGCGTCCAGGGACTGACACAGCGTGTCATTCGCCCCACACACACTTGCGCCTTTTTTCAATGCCTTGATTCGCTCCTCGAGACTGCGCAAGGGGTCGGGCTTGACCGCTGCGTCGCTCGGATCGCCGTTGTCCCCCGGGTCGAACCAGAAAACCTCGCCCGCCCCGTCCAATCGACCCGCCACGAACTCGCTGTGTGGATTCAGCGCCCACTCCACCTTGAACGAGGCGCATCGCGGCAGCATGAAGTGACCCAGCCGGCTCGCCAAAACGGCGGGCGGGGTGGAATCCATCCGGCTGCGCTCGAAGGGCTTGAACCACTGCGCATACGGCTTGCTCAGGTCACCGAAAACCGGCGGCAGATACCAGGGCGGCGCCAGCTCCCCCGAAGTCGGATCGACCCAGGCACGCAGCACCACGTCTTCGTAGCCGTTCCCGCTCGGTTTGGGTCCGGGCATGTCGCGTAGCCAGGTGACATCGGTTTCGCCCCTGAGGAGTTTCACATCGTCCAGTCGCCGGACGGGCTGAGCCGGCGGCGTGGGCGCCGGACCGTCCGCTGAAAGCAGCAGGACGCTGCGCCGGGCCAAGTGCCACTCCTCGGCGGCGACATCGGCCACCCGCGTCGTGGACGCGTACTTCGCCCCGGCGACGGCGTCGACAGGGAACATCGGCCTATCCAATTGTCCCTGCGGATCGACAGTGCCACGGACGGGATGGAACTCATAGCCGCCTGCCGCAGTATCGGAGGCGACATACTCGCCCAGCTCCGCATGGCCGTAGACCACCTGTTGAAGGTTCGAGGTCATGCCCGTCCCGGCCTCGGCGAAGCTGCTGCCCCGCCGGGCTGTGAAGAACATCAGGATGTCGGCCCGCGGTGCGAGGAGGTTGCCGTCCGCGTCCTCGCGCTCGGGGTCCGCCGGATGGTCGTAGCCCGTCCGCGGGCCGTCGCCGGAAGCCGCCCCATCCACGTCCACGTCACGGTCTCGCTGAGTCCAATAAGCGTTGACCGGATTGCCGTGGATGAGCAGGACGGAATTGCCGGGCTGCACGTGCCGGAGGTCTTCGCGGAGCGTCTGCTCGAAAACCCGAAGCTCCTGCATGACCTCGGTCAGGGCGGTCGCCTGCCCGGTGGATTGGACGGTCAGGTTAAACACCTGCCCAGCCAAAGCCATCATCAGCAGGAGGATGCCCATCGAAATGACCAGTTCCGCGAGCGAAAACGCCCCCTGCCTCGCCCCCGGGGGGCGAAGTCCGGGCTTCCAGAATGGACCTGCCTCGTGCACCATGGCTGTAACCCACGCGCCGACCACCCTCATTATCAGCCCGCCAAGGTGTCAGACTAGGGCGAAGCTGACCGCTTGATTGCTGGATGGTTCGCAAGTCGGCGGGCAGTTACGCGGGCTCGGTGAAGAGGCGGACGTAGCTGTCATATCTTTCCGGGTGGATGTCGCCGCGTTCCACGGCGTCCTTGACCGCGCAGTTAGCTTCATGGATGTGCGTGCAGTCGGGGAACTTGCAGTCGGGAACGAAACGGGCCAAGTCCACGAAGTGCGCCTCCAGCTCGCCGCGAGGCACGATCGACAAGTCGAGGGCGCGGATCCCGGGCGTATCGACCACGTACCCCCCGATGTCGAGCCGGATGAGGGTGGCCGTGGTCGTCGTGTGCCGTCCCTTATCGTACTTGTGGATCACGTCCCCGGTGCGAAGCTCGAGCCCGGGCTGGACGGCGTTGAGCAGTGAGCTCTTACCCACGCCGCTCTGCCCGGCGATGACGCTCTCCTTTCCCTTGAGCATGTCGCGGAGGGTATCTACGCCCTGACCTGTCTCTGCACTGGTACCCAGCGTCGAGTAGCCGAGTTTTTCGTAGCGTTCGAGGAGACCCGCAGCGAAGTCCTCGGTGTCCAAGTCGATCTTGTTCATGCAGATCACCGGCGTGATCGCTCCGGCAAGCGCGGAAACGATGTAACGATCGATCAGGTGCGGCTTGGGGTCCGGCCGGGCCGCGGAGCTTACGATGATCGCTTGGTCGACGTTGGCGACGATGATCTGTGTCCGCCGGCCGGCGCGGCGAGATAGTTGGCCTCGACGCAGCTCGACTGACTCGATGGCCCCTTCCTCGGCCACGCCTTTGCGCCCCGTGCCCATGCTAAAGCGGACGTGGTCCCCCACGGTGACGGAGTTACGCTCGTCGATCGAGCGTGTGCGAAGGATCCGGCGGATGGTACACGACCAAATGTGCTGTCCGTCGTCTACATCGGCGAAGAGGCCGCGCACGGCAACGACGGTCCCGCTGCGGAGGGCGTCGCCCGTTGGGACATCGTGTACGATCACCGTACGCTGACGCGAGAGGTCGCCCCTGGGTACGACTTGTTCGCCGCGAACGGAGTCGACGTTTTGGTCTTCCGAATCGCGGGATTGTTGCGTCCAGTCCTTCCGTCGCCGGCGCGGCGATCGGTTGCGGCGGAACGGCACCCGGACTTTCTTGCCTTTTCGCGGCGTGTCGTCGTGCTCGGGCGGCATTCATGAGGATTGTTCGGCGTGCGCTGCTAGTGTGTCAAGCACGGGTGTGTATAGTGGATACCGGGGGCCCGGAGGGCAGTCATGGAGAACTTTGCGGATCGATTGTTGCGCGGGGTTCGCGAGAAGGGGGCGCCCGTCTGCGTAGGGCTGGACCCGCTGCTCGAGCGGCTCCCGGCCGCCTTGAAGGCGCAGGCCCAGGAAGCCCCGGCCAAGGCGTTGGCGGCCTACGGCCGCGGCGTTATTGAGGCCGTTGCCGCACACGTCCCCGCGATCAAGATCAACATCGCCTTTTTCGAACCCTTCGGGCCGGAGGGAATCCGCGTCTATCAGGACCTTGTAGCGACGGCCAAGAAGGCCGGCCTCATCGTGATCGGCGACATCAAGCGGGCGGACATCGGACACTCAACGACCCAGTATGCGGCAGCGCACCTTGCCGGAGACGAGGCGGGTACAGCGGACGCTGTGACAGTCAATCCCTACCTCGGCCTCGACGGCGTTGATCCCTTCATCAAGGTTGCTCGGGAACGGGGCCGCGGCTTGTTCGTGCTCGTGCAAACGAGCAACCCGACGGCCGAGCACGTTCAGGGGCTGCGGTTATCCAACGGCTCGACGGTGTGTCACGAGGTGGCGCGGATGGTGGAAACCTGGGCGCGGGCCGACGGGCTTATCGGCACGAGCGGCTACAGTTGCATCGGCGCGGTAGTTTCGCCGCGGGACTTGCCTTCCACCGTGCGCATTCGGGAACTCATGCCGCATTGCATCTTCCTCGTCCCTGGATTCGGGGCGCAGGGTCGAACGGCCGACGAAGTCGCGAAGTGCTTCAGGCCCGACGGTGCCGGCGCGATCGTCACCGCGTCACGCAGCGTGATCTACGCGTACGAAAACGGGGACGAGCACGCCGATTGGCAGGCCCGGATCACCGCGGCGTGCCGGGAGTTCGTGAACACGATCCGCCGATTGGGCAGTTAATACGAGTCGCTTTCGGGAATCAGGATCCACAGGATGAGATAGACGAGGGTCCCCGGGAAGGCCCCGGAGAAGATCGAGAGCAGAACGTACACGACCCGCACAACCGTCGGGTCCATTCCAAAGTACACGGCCAAGCCGCCGCAAACGCCGGCGATCCGCCGATTGTAAACGCTGCGTTCCAGCGATCTTCGGTAGGCGCTCATAACCGCCCGTCACACTTGCCTCTAGCGAATCACCCTTCCGCCGCGGCGTGCTTTTCACGCACCGACCGATCGGCTTCATCAAAGGCCTGCTGCGCGTCGGTGAGGGCCCCCGCGTCCAGTTTCTCCCAGACCTTCATGACCGTCTTGCCGGCCTCGCTCAGACCCGCCGCCCCCTCATCGACGGCCGAACCTATGGCCAGAATCTCGTCGAGACGTTCCTGATAAACCTCTGCCTTGACGCCGTCGGATTCGATGAGCTTGCCGAGTTTGAGGATGTCCCCTTCGCCCACCAGGCCGAGGCGGCCGGATTTCCCCGCGCGGTCGGCGTTCTCGCGGAGCATTCGCAAACGCGAAACGGTCAGCATTTCCTTGCTGCGGATGTTGAGCTGCCGGGCGAGCATCAATTGCTCGGTGGTCTTGAGCTCGAATTCCTGGGCCATCAGACGGCGGAGTTCGGGGGTCTTCTCCAGGGCGCCGCGCTCAAAAAGCTCGTGCTTTTCCTTGGACAGTTTCGACACGCGGTTGACCAGTTGCGTGCGGTCCTTCTCCAGGAGCAGCTCCTGCCGGCGCAGCTCGGTGCGGGTCATTTGCGACAGCGGCTTCTTACGTTTGGTCAGCCACTCGAGAAGGGCCATGCTGCCATTATCCGGGAAAGGTCACGCCGCGCGCAGAGAAGGTCATATCGGCTCTGGGTCCACCGGTCGGCGCGAGGCTTCGCGCGGAGCGGGTTCCTGGACTTTGCTCGAGGGCGCCGAGGCGGCCTCGCGTTTCTCAGTCGTTCGCGCGGGCGAGGTCGGCGCGGGGGCTTTTTGCGCGGCGCTGGGCTGCTTGTCCTCATCGAACTCCTTGAGGATCGCAAGCTCATCGTCAGCGGCAAGTACCGTCTCCATGCCCATCGCCAGATTGCCGACGAGTTCCGCGTCGGCCTTGAGGGTTTCGAGCAATTCCTCAGCCTCCACGGCGTGCTCGGTCAACTCCGCCGAGTCCGGTAGGCGGGCCATCTGACCCTGCTGGATCAAGGTGAGGTTGTGAATGTCCGTACTGATGATGTTGATCTGCTGATTGAGCATCGCCGCGGTCGTGTTCTGACGGGCGATGTCTTTGCGCAACTGGGCGATCTGCGCAGCCAGACGTCGCTTGGGCACGGCGGAGGTAGCGGCCTTGCCCTGGGCGAACAAGTCCGCTTCTTTATGTTCAAGCTTGGCGATATCCTCGTAGATCCGGTCGCGGCGCTGCGATAGCGCGGCTCGGCGCTCCGCGAGGACGTTGATCTTGGCCGACTCCTCCCCCTCGCGAGAAAAGAGCTGCCGGATGCGTTCGATGACGTTCATGGCGCGCTTCTCCTGCGGCGAAACGGGCGCGCCGCGAAAGAGCAGGAATTCTCCGTCCTGACGAGACACTCGCAACTCCGGATCGGTGCGGGCGGTCTGCTCGAACCCCTGCCGCACGACTTCCTCGGGTAGATTGACGGAACGGGCGATGGACGAGGCCGATAACCCTCCGGTCAGCAGATCGGTGCTGCGGTCGGCGATCACCCGGCGCACCCGATCCAGCTTTTGCTTCGCGCTTTCCGGATCGAATATTCGCAGGAGCCGGGAGTCGACCGATTCACCGATGCCGTGCGTTCGCCAACCCCCACTTCCATCGGGTTCGATAAGAACGACCGTGGCGTTCGCCGTCTCCAGGCGCGCCGCGCGAGCCTCCTCCGTGAACCCGGTCGGGCTGCAGACTCCGACGATGTGCGGGACCTTCGATTCGCCGACGAGCTTCCGCACATGATCGACCAGCTCACCCAGGCCCACCGGCGGGGCGGAACCCGCAGCGTTGGACGCGAAGTGCCCGAGCGGCGACAGCACGGAGGCGATGGCCACGCCTGTGCGGCGCTTCCAGAGCCAAAGCCTGCGCTCGAAGCCGTGAACGGCGACCCGCCGGTTGGTCGGCAGGGTCTTGAGCCGTTCGCGGTCGTAGATGCGGTTGGACGCCAGCAGGGCGCGCAGCCGGTCACTCTCGTCGGCCTCGGAGCGGTCCCACATCGAGCCACGAAAGTCGCGACCCTTGGCCGTTTCGAAGTTGATCTCGACCCCGGCGAGGAAGTCGGTCTCGTATTGGAGTGCTTTCGTCGCGTCCGCGGACATAAAGCTCATCCCAGCCACCACGTGGGGTGCTGGGCTCGTGGAGGCGCCGCGTGCGTCTCGAGCAGTCGAGCGCCGCACTGGCTGCAAAACCGCGCATTACGATACTCCGCCTTTCGGCAGTTCGCCCTCGGACACACCAGCGGACCACGGCCAAGAGACAGGCAGTGGCCGGAACCCACCCTACCCAGGGGTCGGACCAAACCCCATATCCCTCGGCCCACGGACGCGAACAGGGCGCACAACACGTACACCAGCCCGAACAGAAAGGCCGCGCATCCGAAGACCAGCATCAACCCCACAAGCAGCAAGTCGCCCTGCACGGTCAGCCCCCTCAGCTAGGCCAAGATGCCCAGGTCCCTTCCGCAAAAGATGCAGAACCGATCGCTGGGCTGGGCGTATGCCCCGCACGCGGCGCATTTCGCGACCGACGCGACGAGCTGCACGCCGCAGTGGATGCAAAACTGATCCTCGCGGTGTATGGGCCGCTCGCACGCCGGACAACGCGGCGGCGTCCCCATCGGAGCCCGGCCCGTCGGTACGGGCGGCGGGCTGCTCGCGCGATGCGCGGTGGGCGACAAAGCGGCCATCATCTCCGTGGCAGAAGCGAATCGTCGATCCAAGCGCGTATAGCTGCGGCGGACCACGTCATCGAGGAACGGGTGTACTTCTGCCCGTAGCGAGCTGGGCAGCTCCGTCCCTTGAGGTCTCTCGCCGGTCAGCATTTCGAAGAGGATAATCCCGCACGAGTAGAGATCGCTTCTCGCATCGATGGGAGCGCCTTCACGTTGCTCCGGGGACATGTAGGCCAGCGTGCCCGAGATCGAGCCGCGATCGTCGGCGATAATACTACCGCTCTGCATCATGGCCTGCTTGGTCAGTCCGCCGATGTAGCCCAGCCCGAAGTCCGTCACCTTGATGGACTGCTCGGTGAGAATGGCGAGGTCCTTGGGCGGGCGGTCCACGAGAATGTTCGCTGGCTTGAGGTCCCGGTGGATGACGCCCTGGCCGTGGGCGGCGCCGATGGCGCCAAGCACGCTGCGCATCACCGCGACGGCCGACGGGATCGGGAACCGCGGCCCGTGCGCCTCGATTACCGCCCGTAACGACGGGCCGTCGATGTATTCCATGATGAGATAGGGCGGGTCCGAATACGGGTCCATGTCGATGGCCCGAACGATGTTGGGGTGCCGCAAGCCATGGACGGCCACGCCCTCGCGCTGCAAGTTCCGTACGTACTGTGGGTCCGTCGGAACTTTGATGGCGACGGTCTCATCGAAAACGTGATGCCGGGCTCGCCAGACTTCCCCAAAGCTGCCCGCGCCGACTCGGGCCTCGAGGAGGTAGTTGTGAATCCGGTCCCCTTCACGCAGAGCTGCCATCGTGTCCCCCCCTCTCCCGTGTGGGATGAGGGACGGGGTGAGGGGTTCACACTTTTCCAGTCGATGACCCTCACCCGAACCCTCTCCCTGCCAGGGAGAGGGAACCTGCATGGCTAGCCGTCCTCAAGGCGACTCGCCTGATGTTCGCAGACCTTGAGATTATAAACTCCGGCGGCGAGGAATCCAACGACGAGGATGGTCCAAGTAAAGGAACCGTGTCCACGGACGCCTCCCAGGAGACAAAAGGCGACAATTGAATCGGCGAGGGTGTATCCCAGGAGCATGGTCGCGGCTGCGGCGTTCGACTCCTTGGAAATGACCCAAGGGGTCACGAAGAACGTCGCCCAGGGTAAGACGAGCACAAACCCGATCCACACCAGCACGTATTGGATCGTCGCCCAGATGGTCTGCAGGTGCTCGGGATGCCGCCAGAACCAGATCACCGCCCCGGCGCCGGAAACCACCAGGACCGCGGTGATGACCTTCCCGCCGATATACTGCCCAATGCTGGTCAGCACGTCTCAGAACTCCATAGCATAGCTTACCCGCGCGGGCCCATCGCACGGCACCCGAATTACAGGGGCGCAACCTGTTGGTGCATTCGGTCCGCTCGGTGGATTATCCGCCGGACGCCTGCGTTTGTCAGCGCTGATGGGGCCAGGGCTGTCGGCCAGGCAGGCTAGGGGCTGGCGGCGGCGACCTTATCACCGTGGGCGATGACGATCTGGTTTTTCCCGGCCGCCTTGGCGTCATAGAGGGCGTGGTCGGCAAAGCGGATGAGCGACTCGGCGTCCTTCGGCTCAAGCATCTGTAGGCTCGCGACGCCCATGCTCATGCTGACGCGGGCTTTGGAAAAACGCTCACCGACCTCGCGTGCAAAACGCTCCACGATGCGTTCGGCGAGGATGCGTGCGCGGTCGGCGTCAGTCTGAGGCAAGAGGATGACGAATTCGTCGCCGCCGAATCGAGCGGCAAGGTCGGGGGTGCGGAGCTGTCCGACGATCGTGCCCGCGGTAAGCACCAGCAGCTCATCGCCGACCTGGTGCCCGAAGGCGTCGTTGGCGGCCTTGAATTCATCCAGGTCGATCATGATGCAGGTCAGGTCCGTGCCGTAGCGCTGGGCCTCCGCGAAGCGGCGTTCGAACATCTCGTTGAAGTGCCTGCGATTGTATAGGCCGGTCAACGGCTCGCGCGAGGCGAGCTCGCGGAGCTGTTGGGTTCGATAGGCAACGCGCTCCTCCAGCTCGGCGTTGAGGCGAACGATCCGCTCATGGGTTTGCTGATGTTGATCGGCCATGCAGTTGAAGGCCGCGGCAAGCTTGCCGATCTCGTCGCGGCGAACCACGGGACTGCGCACCTCCAGCTTGCCTTGCGAAAACGTCAACATGGCGTCGGCGAGCCCTTCGAGTGGCGCTACGATCTTCCGAACCAACAGGAACCCAAAGGGGATTGCGGCGACCATCGCCAGGATCCCGACGCCGATCACCAGGTCCAGACGGCTGGCCATCGATTGATGCCAGTGATTGGCGATCATCCCTGTGCGGACGTAGCCGACGAGCTTCGCCGGCCGCGGTGCCTCGTCGGACTCGGCCTCGCCTCGGACGGTGATCGGATACGTCACGTCCAGGAACACGGGCGCCTCGTCGCTCTGCGCATGGAAAACCGGCGTGCCGGGTACGGGCACTCGCTCGCTCTCGTTTCGACTCAAACGTTGCAGGACATGGACGTTGCGGTGCTCGGCGACGGCGAGCTGATTCCCTTCGGCATCGGAGAAAATGACATACAGCAGCGGGTGACCGTTCGCGGACTCGACTGCGAGAGCCTTGAGTTCTTCCTGATTGCCCTTGGCGACGATGGCCCCGGCGGCTTTGGCCAGCAGTGCGGCGGCGCTGACCATTTGCGCGTCATGCTGCTCGCGGGCGAGTTGCCCGCTCGTTTGGAGCAGGTACGCCGCCACGCCCCCGGTCACGGCCAGCGTCAGGACCACCACCAGGGCGGTGGCCTTGAATTGCAAGCTGAGCACCGAGTCCATCATCCGCGGAGTGGCGCGCGGTTGAGGGCCCTCCGTGCCGTTCGCTTCGATGATGACGCCCATATCGGCTCCAACGCCGCCCCCGCTGCCCGGAGCGCACGTGCAAATACTCGCGCCGTTTGCAGGCGCGTCCTTCCTCTTTTGCCTATCGACTTTGAGCAAGGCGGACTGAAAAACGACGCGGGAAACTGTCCGATAACGGGATGCCGGGCCGGTTCTACGGGAGGATTCGGCCGGCCGCAGCCGGTTGCCCTTCCGCGGCCTGGCGAGCGCGTTCACGAAGTGTGTCAAGGGCTTCGCGAACCTCGTTGGCCATTCGAGCATTGGGGAATTCGCGAATCAGCTCCAACCCGGTGGAGAGTGCGTCTTGCCAGCGGCGCTCATTCACCGCAAAACGGAATTGGATCCCCACTTGCAACAACTTCTCCTTGAAGACGTGTCTCGCGGACGTCTGCAAAGTCTGGGCTTCGGCGGGCGAAAGGTATTGATCGAGCTCCTTCAGGATATCGATCGCGTGGTCGGTGTCGTGCCGACGGACCGCATCTTCCCACGCGGTCTTGAGTTCGTCCTTGTGGTCCTCCTTCAGGGACCTCATCCGCTCCCGCAGGCTCGCCACGCGGGGATCGTCCGGCAGCGCGTTGACCAGACGATCGATTTCGCCCTCGGCGCGGTCCCACTGTCGGGAGCTGAAGTGACTCTCGATCATCTCGACCGCTTCGGCGAGCTTGGCCTGGATACGATCGTTGCGAGCGTCGTCCACCTCTTCGCGGATGCGGTCGGCCTCCTCCTTGTATCCAAACCGACGCTCCATTTCATCGATGAGCGTGAGGGCGGCCTCCCATTTCTCGCGACGGACGTCCTCGCGGATGGCCGTGCGCAGGGCATCCAGTTCCTCATCGCGGCGGGCCAGCGACTTGGCCGCATCGGAGATTCGTGTGTTCTGAGCGATGTCCTGCAGCATCGCGATCTGCTTGGGCAGCGCTTCGTTGAGGTCCTTGAGCTCGTTGAGTTGCCGCGCGATGGTGGACTCCATTTTTAGGATGAGAGGAGCGATGGTCATCAGCCAGACCGCGGCGAAAAGAATGACAGCGCCTAACGCAACCATCCACACGCCGGCCGAAGAGCCGAATCCGGCCAGGCCCAGGGCCATCAGCACCGCAGCGCCGACGATTGCCCCGATCGCGACCACACTCTGCAACCAGCGGAGCTGCGCGAACCGTCCCTCGGAAGTCGCCACGTCGTCGCCCTCGTCCGCGCCAGCCTGAGGGGAGCTCAGAGTCTCAGACCCTCCCCCGCGTTATCGGTTGTACGCTCGGTAAGATACTAGTTTCGGAGGTCTGCTCGATCAACCGGCAACGGCGCGCAGGGAGTGGCTTCGGTCCCCTACCCGCTAGCGGCGAGGAACGCGAGGGCCTTTTTCTTCTCCGCCGCGCGGCGCTGTGCTTGCTCCAGCCCGCGCAAATTGCGCTCGACGTGCTCGAGTTCGTCGGCCACGGCTTTGAGGAACAGGAGCACACCCGTCGCGCACACGGACGCCCAGAGGAAGCCCTTCCAACCGCTCATGGCGTTTATCCACACTCGTTGACCGCCCAATGCTATCGGCTGGAACGAATCTGAGGCCCTGTTTGGGGTTTTCAGGTGTCGCCGGACTACTTGAGCAGGCCTTGCGACAGCGGTATAATAGTTGCCTCCCAAGCCACAGGACGGGCGGACGGCGCCTCTTCCCACACGAGGAGAACGGAATAGAGGTCGGGGATGATGCATTACTCTTGGACTACGATTTGCGCGGGATTCACGATGTCCGTTGCAGGCGCGATCGGACAGGATGTACATACTGCGCGGCGTTCGACTACCGGCGACGTTGCCGGCGCGGGTAACGCCCTTCTCGGCGACTATACCGGCGATGGGGACGTCGATTGGCAAGACTATTTTCCGTTTCATGCGTGCAGTCGATCTGGTCCCGGCGTCGTCGTTATAGGCTGCGACGTCTTTGATTCCGATTACGACCTCGACGTGGACCTGCGAGACACAGCGGCAGTCCACAACGCATTTACCGGCTCGCTCACCGTCGGAGCTTGTCCAAACGGGGTGCGCAACTTGGGTGAAACCTGTGATGACGGGAACACGGCGGCAGGCGACGGGTGCAGCCCGTCCTGCGATATCGAACTTCCTCATGATTCCTGCGCCAGCGCTCTTCTCGTGCCCGATGGCACGCGAGATTACGACAGCGCCGGCGCGACGACAGATGGTCCAGATGAGGCCGTAGAATGCGCCTTCTCGGGCGATTCACAGATTGGGTCCGACCTTTGGTATTGCTATCGAGCGACGTGCAGCGGCCCTTTGACTGTCAGCCTGTGCGGCAGCGAATACGATACCAAGCTCGCTGTGTATGAGGGCTGTCATTGTCCAACGGAGGCGCCGCTTGCGTGCAGCGATGACGATTGCGGAACCGGCGTGAGCAACGTGCAGTCCCGTGTCACGATCGACGCCGAACTTGGCCGAACCTACATGATCCGCGCCGGCGGCTTTGAAGGTCTCGAAGGCCCGGGTCGGCTGACGATTCGCTGCGACCTGGATGCCTGTGCCGAGGCTGTTTCCGCGTGCTTCTTGCCTTCTCCCACAGGCGACCCCGGATGCGCCGACGAGGCCTGTTGTGCGAACACCTGCGTCTTGGACCAGTTCTGCTGCGACGTCATCTGGGACGAAATATGCGCTGGTGAGGCCCTTGGGGTGTGTACCGGCAGTTTTCCGGCCTGCCTCCCCACGGCGGGATCGTGCCTCCTCCCCGCCGCGACGCCCGGTTGCAGCAACGTAACCTGCTGCAACTTGGTTTGCCTCCGCGATCCGTTCTGCTGCCTGACGGAATGGGACTCGGCCTGCGTGGGCTGGGCCGAGCAACTTTGCCCCTAGCGCCCCAGTCGCAAATGGGGCTACCCTGCGTTCCTGTAGACGACGAAGTCCTCCATGAGCCGTCTGGTGATCGGCCCGGGCTTGCCGTCCCCGATGGGGACCTTGCTGATCTCCGTGATGGGGACGATCTCGGCGGCCGTGCCGGTGACGAATACCTCCTCGGCAATGAGCAGATCGTGTCGCACGAGCGAGGTCTCTCGTACGGTCATGCCGCGGCGACGGGCCAGCTCCATGACCACCCCGCGGGTAACCCCTTCCAGGATGCCCTCCCACGTGCCCGGCGTCAGCAGCTCGCCGTTGCGGACGATGAAGATATTGTCGCCCGTACACTCGCAAACGTGCCCGTCGAGGCCGAGCATGATGGCCTCGTCGGCGCCGGCGGCGTGGGCCTCGGCCTTGGCGAGAACGTTATTCAGGTAGTTCAGCGACTTGATCCTCGGGTTGAGCGCGTTGGGATGGTTGCGGGCGTAACTCGAGATGATGCAGTGTAAACCGCGCTCGTAGACCTCCAGCGGATAGAGCGATATCTTGTCCACGATGATGATCACCGTGGGGTTGGCCGTCCTGCGGATGGAGATGCCCAGCGCCCCGACGCCCCGGGTGATGACCAGGCGAATGTATCCGTCGCCGGTGACCTCGTTGGCCCGCATCGTCTCGTACATCGCCTGGCTCAAACGTTCCGCGGAAATGGGGATCTCCAACCGGATCGCCTTGGCGGACTCGTACACCCGCTGAATATGCTCTTGTTCCTTGAAGATCTTGCCGCAATAGATGCGAATACCCTCGAACACGCCGTCACCGTAGAGCAACGCATGGTCGAAGACGCTGACCGCAGCCTGCTCGACGGGGACGATCTCTTCGCCCATCCACACCATCAACCCCTGTCGGGGGGCAAAGGGGTTCTCGGGCATCGTTCCACTCTCCAACTCCCGGTTCAACGTGACCGTTGTCATGGCGCGATCCTCGCTGCTGAAACCCGCACGGGTTCTTTCCCGCTGTTCTGGGTGGTCTCGCGAATGACGCCCTCGCTGAGATGGACGCGGCGATGCGCTTGGGAGGCCACTTTGGCGTCGTGCGTGACCATGACGATCGTTTGGCCGGCGTCGTTAAGCTCGACGAGGAGCTTCAAAATGTCAGCGCCGGTGACCTCGTCTAGGTTACCGGTTGGCTCGTCCGCAAGCAAGAGCGCCGGACGATTCACCAGCGCCCTCGCGATCGCCACGCGCTGACGCTCCCCGCCGGACAGCTCGTTGGGCCGATGCCGGGCCCGACCCGATAATCCCACCCGCTCCAGGAGCTGTGCCGCCGCGGCCCGGGACTCTTGTTTGGCGCGGCCCCACGTCCAAAGAGAATGCGTCACGAGCCGGGGAATCAACACGTTTTCCAGGACATTCAGTTCCGGCATCAGATGATAGAACTGGAAAACGAACCCAATCTCGTGGTTACGATAGTGGCCCTGCGCTGCGGCGCTCCTCTGGAAGAGGTTTTCACCGCGGAATTCCACAGAACCCCGGTCGGGAGCGTCCAAAGCCCCTAGAATGTGCAAAAGCGTGCTCTTGCCGCATCCGCTGGCCCCCATCACCACCAAGAACTCACCGTTGGCGACGTCGATGTTCACGCCGCGCAGGACTTTGACCTCCGTGTGGCCTTGCCCGTACGTTCTGTGGATTCCCTTTGCGCGAAGAAGATCATTCATAGCGCAGCGCCTTGACCGGCCAGACTTTGGCCGCGATCCACGCCGGGATCATGGAGCCCACGATCGACGAGAGCACGGCAACGACGGCTACCCATGCGGCGTCGGCCGCCTTGACCACCTCGGGGATACGATCGAATGAATAGACTTCGGGACTCCAGACGCGGAGTTGCGGGTTGAGCCGCGCCAGAAGGTCCTGGATGTCATTGATGTTCCACACGAACACCGAGCCGACAAAAAGACCCAAGAGAGATCCCACGACCCCGACGGCGCCGGCGTAGACTACAAAAAGTCCCCCGACGCCGTGGCCGGATGCCCCCAAGGCCTTCAGGATGCCAATGTCCTTGGTCTTCTTCTCCACAATCATGTAGAAGATGCAGCCGATCAACACGATCGCAACCATGCTGATCAGCCCGAAGAGGAACGTCACCAAGACCTTTTCCTTTTCCACCGCCTGGATGAACGTGCGTTGCATGTCTTCCCATGTGTACGCCTCGACGTTGGCGAGCAGCCGGGCGTCAGTTTCGCTGAGGTCGGGCACCCCAACGCAGAATCGCCGCCAAGCCTCGGAAATGCGATCGCGGCTCCTGTTCAAATCCGCGTTCGGTTGCAGGCCGATGAGCAGCTGATTGATACGTGGCTTGGTGTAGCCGCCGTCGACGAGGGGCTGGGCGTCCATGGCCAGTTGATGTTGGAGCACGTCATGATCGACGTATACGCACAGGCTGTCGATCTCGTAGATGCCGGTGCGGGAATCGTCTGCGTATCGGAGCGGAAGGCGGACGGGCGGTTCGCCGGTGGGGTTGCCCGTCGGGCTAAGCGGCATCAGCGTAAGGGCTATGTCCGCGCCGCGGGCGATGGTGCGGTCAAAGTTCCCGTCGGGACGCCGGTAATTCAGCAGGTCGCAGCCGACAATCACGCCGGCCCTTTCAGGCCCCTCAAACGATGGCGGTCCGGGCGCGACGGCGAAGACACGGGTAGCGGGCATGAACGCCCTCACGTCGGGATAGAGCGTTTTTTCGAACGGAAGCTCGTCGAATTCACGAAGGATTTTCTGGTCTGTTTCGGCTTCCCGCCAGCGCTTGTTGGCCGCCTCCAGCGCTTCGGGCAGCTTGATCGCTCCATCTTCAGTGATCCCTGCAACAGGCATGGACTGTTCGCCAAGGTGGGTGGCGCCCGGGAAATAGCGGTTATAGTACAGACCCTTCTCGAAGTCGTTGACCTGGACATACTCGTCGAGGCGAATGCCGAAAACCTTGGCCGGGCGCGTGTAGGTGGTCGCGGGCACGCGGAAGACGCCGTAGCTATGCACCGCCGGCGTGGAAATGCGAACCACATCAGGCAGCTCTTGGGCGAGATATTCCTGGAACTCTTCGTAGTACGGAAACCCTTGGGCGGTGCCGGTATCGAGCACGACCTCGCTGTGCAGGCCGCGGGAGCGGGCCCGGATCGTGTCCAGAAAGCCGCCCATGACGCTGAGCACCACGAGCACCATCGCCACGCACAGCATCACGCTGGCGATGCCAAAGAAGGCAATCAGCTTCGTGTTGAGGTAACGCCACGCTAGGAACCACTTGTACATGAATGTCGAATGGCAAATCAGGAATGTCGAATGGACGACATTCAGGCTTCCCCCTTACCGTGCGGCCGTTGCAATGGGAACAAGATCACGTCGCGGATGCTGTGGCTGTCGGTCAAGAGCATGACGAGACGATCGATGCCCACACCCAGCCCGCCCGCGGGGGGCATACCGTATTCGAGGGCGAGGACGAAGTCCTCGTCCATGACGGCCATGGTCTCGTCGCCCTCGCCCGCGACCGTGCGGCGGAGGTTTTCCTCCTGAACCGAGGGGTCATTCAGCTCCGTGTAGGCGTTGCCCAGCTCCATGCACGCGGCGAAGGCCTCGAAACGCAGGGCGATCGACGGATCCTGCGGGTGTCGCCGGGTAAGAGGGCAGATAGCCGCGGGATAATCATGCACGAATTGGGGCTGGTTCAGGTGATGCTCGACCGTCGCCTCAAAGACTCCGTTGACCACCACGGCCGCATCCTTGCCCGCGTGCTCGATCCCCAGTTGCTGCGCCTTTCGACGAACCGCCGCCTCGTCCTGCATGGCGACGTGCCCGTATTCCTGAAGCAAGTCGGCATATTTGCGTCGCGGCCAAGGCGGCGTGAAATCGAGGACCTTACCGTGATAGACGGCTTGGCGACGCCCCGCCGCGATGCCCTCGCGCGCCGCACGATAGGCGTCCAGATGCCTCTGCGTCGCGTAGGCTGTCGCCTCAGACTCGCCTTTGTCCTTCGCCAGCCGTGAGCACTCCTCCTCGATGGACGCTGCACGGGCGATGACGCCCTCTCGCGCCGAAACATCGTGTGCCGCGCAGACCATCTGCTCAGTGCGTTCCATCATCATTTCGTAGTCGGCGTAGGCCTCGTAGAGTTCGATCATGGTGAACTCGGGGTTGTGCTTGGTGCTGATCCCCTCGTTGCGGAAGTTGCGGCTGATCTCGAAGACCCGCTCCATCCCCCCCACCAGCAGACGCTTCAGGTAAAGTTCCGGGCTGATCCGCAGGAACAGGGTCATGTCCAGCGTGTTGTGGTGCGTCGTGAAGGGCCTCGCCGCCGCCCCGCCGTAGATAGGTTGGAGCACGGGCGTTTCGACCTCATAGTATCCCAGACCCACCAGGCACTCACGGACTGCTTGAATGATCGCACTCCGCTGGCGAAACACTTCGCGAACTTCGGGGTTGGTGAAGAGATCGACATAGCGACGGCGATAGCGAAGGTCCACATCGGTCAGGCCGTGCCACTTCTCCGGTGGGGGGCGCAGCGACTTCGCCAGCAGCGTCAGCCGGTTGCACCATAGGGTCAGCTCCCCGGTCTTGGTGCGCCCGATGACGCCGTCCGCCCCGATGATGTCGCCCAGATCGAGTTCCTTGACCAGGTCCCACTGTCCACCAACGTCGGCCTGGCTGATCCCGAGCTGTAGCGAGCCGCTGTCGTCCCGGATGGTCAGGAACGCGAGCTTGCCCATCACGCGGAGCAGAGCGATGCGCCCCGCGGCTCGGGCTGGCATCTCCGTGCGCCGACCGTGCTCGATGGTGAGGGATGCTGCATCGAGGCGGATGTCGGAGGTTGATTGGACATCGGGGAACCGACCGCCGTACGGATCGACGCCCATCGCGATCAGGGCGTCACGTTTCTTCAGCCGTTGTTGTCGCAGACGATCGTCGTCGGTCATTTTCTGAGGCGGTCGTTCAAACGTACCTGGGCTCTCACCACGAACTAGAGACCGATCCTAACCATGCCGCAGCGCGCGGGCAATTCGCGGGCAGGCGTTCCCAAGACGCCAATGAGAAACCCCCGGGAGCGCTCGGCGCTCCCGGGGGTCGATTCGGTCGGGACTCGGATGAAGGCTACCTACTGGCAGCCCGGGTTGTTGACCTGGTTCTGCGTTCCCTCCCAGCCGGGCGGATACCCATAGCCTTTGAGCATATCCACGATTTCGAGAATGTCCGCGGGAGTCACCAGGTTGCTGCGGTTCCCGTCGCCGCTGTAGTTGTCAAACGGCAAAATGAACGTGCCATTGAGTGCCGCCATGAGGCGCTCGACGTCGCTTGGGTTCGCAGGGGGCCCCGATGCCAAGGAGTCCGCATTGACGTTCGCCGGGTGCGAGACCATGTGGAGCTTCGTCTCGACCTCGTGAGCGTCCTTATAGGTGATCACCGTTTTCGCGCCCGGGGTGATCGGCCGTGTCAGCGTGATGGTGTACGTCCCAGCGGGACCTTCCACCACGCTGGCGATCGAATTGGCCGCCCCAGTAACGGCGGTCTCGCACAAGGTGAAGCAGCCCGGCAGGGCGGAAGGCGTGCCCTCTAGCGTAATGGTCTGGATGCCCAGTAGTTGGCTGGGGTTCCCCGGCAGGTGGGGGCGCCCCGCGTCGACCACGCCATCCGGCGGATCGAGGAAAGTGAAGATGCCCGCGGGGCAATCCGCTTGCACGCACCCGAGCTTGAGATTTCCGTCGGGGAGGTTCTGGGCCGAGTCGCCGAGGCGTATCTTGTAACACTGGCCCTGAATCACATCGACCTTGACGCGTGACGCGTTACCGCACGTGCCACCTGCGTCAGAGCTGCACGCCAGCAAAGTGGTTGGGTCCGGCGGACAGTCGCATCCGTCATAGACGACCAGGTTCGTATCCGGAGACGTTTGGGCGTTGGCCCCGCACGTCTCCACGGTCAGCTCGCCGGTGCACGTGGCGATATGGTCGAACCACATGTCCGCGGTCAATGTGGGTACGCACAACTCCGCCGGTGGATCGAGCCAGTATTCGCCGCCTGGCGGGGGCGGAGTAAAGTCGAACGGCGTCGTGCCCGTCGTGATGCAGTAGGTGTTAGGCGGATTGCACGTCGCATGTGGACAGTAATCGTTGTTCTGGGGTCCGGGGCACTCTCCGGCGTTGATGTTGACCAGATAAGCCGTGCCCGCCGCCGTCTCCTCCTCCTTGGAGGCAACCTGGATGTAATAGGTCTGACCGGGGGTCAGGTCTTCCAGACAGACCTTGGCGTTCTTGTTTTGACTGCCGCAGCCCGGCTTGTCATCGCTGCAGCCGATGGGGATCAGGCTGTTGCACTGCGTAAAAGCATCGGTCGGATCTCCGACCGCGTAGACGGCCACGAGCGAGTCATGGGCCGGGGAGCTGCTCTGACAGGTCTGGATCGTATAGTCGTTACTGAAATGAATCGCGCTGGGAGTGAACTTGTACCACACCGTTTGCAGTCCTTGTGCCCCTGGGTCGTTCAGGTAGCAACCGAACCCGGGATCGGTCAGGCTCGTGGCGGCGCCCGAGGCCGCCGTGGACCCCGAGCCTATGCCCAGGTTATTCAACTCAATGACCTTCGCGCCTTCGAGTCGCAGTGCCAGATCGGGCGCGCAGACATCGTTGGGCGGCTGAAGTTCAACACACTCAAACGTCGCGGTCGTTGCGCAGTCGTTGTCCCAGCACACGTGACAGCAGAATGGATCCAAGCGGCAAACCAGATCGCAGCACAGGGTCCTTTCGCAGCCGACGCATTCATCGTTGTCGCATGGAGAGCACGGACGGCCTTCAACACACTCGCCCTCGCGCCCCAGGCATGCGTTGAGCGGGCAATACTGCCCCTGTGAGTTACATGCGCGGCCGATCTGCCACTGGCGCGGGGCCTCCACGGGGGGTGCGGCCAGACACTCATTGAACGTCAGGTGTTCACAGGAATCGTTCGGCTTACAGCACGCCGCCTTGCCGCAGGCAAAGGGCGTGAAGGGATTCGGAGTGCATGCCGCGGAGGGCACCCACGCCGGCTTGTAGCTGGGAATAGACGGCGGCGGGAACGGACAGTTCATCTGCGGGACCTGCCGGCACACCGCCTCGCAGGTGCCGGGCGCGGTACAGTCGCTGTTGTCCACGCAGATCTTGCCCGCGTCGGGTCCGGAGGTGCACTCCGGAAAGTACATATCGCAGCACGCCCCCACCGGCGGCTCTCCGGCGCAGATGATGGTCAGGTTCACCGCATCGTGAAGCGTGGGGTCGCGCAAATCGACGAGCGTGCATCCCGCCGGGCCCTGTGTGAACAAGGCGTCCCCGGTCTCGCCCACGCAGGCTTGCCGTCCGGTGAGAATGATGTTGCCTGAGGAATTGTTCACCTTCGCGGCGAACCAGATGTCTTCCGGGAGCGCAATCGGGGGGTCGAAGCTGTAACGGGCCTGAATGACGTAATTCACGCCGCTGACCGAGGCTTGGCGCTCCGTCCCCGCGATCGCGCCTCCATCGCAGTTGCGGCGCAGCTCGAACTCGTAGAACCCGATCCCCTTGATGGTCACTTCGTAGCCGATCATCTGGCAGTTGGGAACGCCCAGGTTGATGTCGTCGATGAGGAACTTGTCTATACCCGGATTGTAAGGCGGTCCCGACGGCTTGCTGTTCTTGTAGCCCACGAACGCGTCCGTACACTCCGGGGTGCCGAACAGTTTCAGGTTGAAACTGGCGTGCGGGTGGTCGGGAAAGCCGCCTAAGCCGCCGCCGCAGGGGAACCCCGGAAAATCAAACAGGTCGCAGGACACTCCGGTGCTGGCGGGCGCTCCCACCAGCAGGCCGGCGTTGCTGCGGCTGAACTGGACACCGAACCACACGTTCGTCTGAATCCCCACGCTCTCCGGCAGCGTGAAACTGATCGTTCGCGGCGCGTCATCCGGAAAAATGACCTGTCCCCGCGTCCCGCCAATCTCCTGCGGAACGGTCGGCGTAGCGCCGGGGCAGCTCGAATAGAGGGCAAAATTAACCGTATACGGGCCGCCCGCGCCGGCGGGATTGACTTTCCCCGTCACGGGGAACTCGTAGCGAATGACGCGGCAGCCCGCGGCGCCGACCGTGGCGATGTCGTCGATCACCAGGTTCGTAGCGATATTGACTGCCACGTCCCCCAGCGGGTTGTCGTAGATCAAGACCTCGTCGCCGCCCGCGACGTTGGCGGCTTGCCCGTCGGCGCCGACCTCCACGCGCGTAAACACCGTACCTCTTGGAACGGGGAACCTCTCCAGCCCTACGTCCGGCCGGGGAGTTTCGACCGACTCTACTGCGCCGGCCGCGTCGTCGCGACCGTCGGCCGACTTATCCGTGGCGACTGGTCGATCTTGAGCCGACGAGGCGCCCACCAGCGCCGTTGCGAACATCACCACACCGAAGACCCAAGGGACTCTTCCGCGCATTGTTTTCACCCTTCCTGCTGCAAGACGTACGTACGAATCTCGCGAGACCCACCCGACCTCGTCGCAGACGCGGGTTGGGTGGTCCTTAACGCCCCATGATCAAGCCAACGCCCGCCTCACGGTGGTAGCGAAGCGTTCGTAGGGGCTGTACGGTCAACGAGCGAATAGGTATCCACCGCCTCGGAAGGACGGCTTCCCCACGGCTGGTTCCCTAAGCCAACCTAATGTGCCGCGGCGTGCCAACGAAGTGGCACTCGCGCTACGCCCGAACCACCCCAGCCGGCCCACCGTCTTTACGTACCACCCCACGGCGGGCGAGCACCGGTTCAGCGTCGCACATGCTCGTTCCCATAACCTCCGCTAGCTATTAGCATAGTCCCTAGGCCGAATCGTGTCAAGGTGGGGAACGCGGCGGTTTCGGCTGCACGACCGGGTTGCGGCGGCTTTTTTCGTGGTACTCGGACGCGGCAAGCCTTTCCGACGACAAAGGGCGCGAGTCGCCGTGCCCGCTGTCCCGCTTCGCCCGGGCCGTCGCCACCACGGACGTCGTCGTACCGCGTCCTCTGCGAACCACATACACCCCAATAACGCGCAGGGTGATCGCTCGACGGAGGAATTCGAGCGAGCAGGGGCCTTGATGACCCTGAGCCGCGACCTTCAGGTCGCGCGAGCCGTCCCCGATTCGCGGTTTCAGCGAAAAACCTATCCCTCGCGATCTGAACGAGCGGCCGCTAGTTTTTGAGTTCTAACGCCAAACTGTGAGCCTCAGATGAGCCGGAGTTCTCGACCGTGTGTGTCGTGGGCTCGCCCCAGATGGCTTGGCCTGCGGTCATGGATTTTTCTTCCGTCTTGTCGCCCGCAGTCATCTTGACCTTCGCATCCGTAAGCGCGTAGACGACATACGCAGGGTGCGTGTGCTTGGCCATTTTGCCGCCGGCCTTGAGCTTGGTTTCAAATACGCGCACGCGATCATTCTCCAGCACAACTTTGGTGATATCGCCGGCCGCTTTCACCTGATCGTCGCCCGCGGGCGCCTTGGGGGCCGATCCGGCCGGTTTCTTCAATTCAAAGACCACCAGTTTCAATTCCCCAGAGCCGGTGTTCTCCGGTTGGTGTGTTTCTGCCTTCGAGTAGGTGGCCTCGCCGGCCTTCAGCTCGACGTCCTTGGTTTTTCCGTCGGGGTACGTGAACTTCACCTTGCCCCCCTTGATGGGGTACACAACATGATCGGGGTGCGAATGCGTGGCGATCTTTTCACCCGCTTTCACGGTGACACTGAGGACCCGTACGTTGTCGTTTTCCAGCGCGACCTTGTAATTGTTCGGGGCCACCTTCACGGGATCCTGAGCCGAACTACTGCTGCAGCCCAACGCCAACGCGGCGACCAGGGCAATCGACCTCGATATACGTCCATCCGATGCGTTCGACATTGTCCAAATCTCCACAGAAGGGCACAAAGACGCCTGAATGGGTCGGCAGCCCGCGCCGTCCGAATCCCACATGAGCAGGCGTCTTGATGCTACCGCACCCAAATCAAAGCAACAATGGCGAATGCAAGAAGTCCCTGGGCATAGGTTACACCGTGAAAGGGTGCAAGGTGAAACGTAACCCTGGCTGCGACATAGGGTTATGCTTCCCCGGCTCACGACTCGCAACATACCCTCTCCCGGACGCCAGTTCGTCGTCGATGATGGCCTTGAGGGTCTCGGCGGGGGGCGGGAGGAGAAGTGTACGACATTGACAAACCAAAGTGGTTTCCCGACCTTTCCCGACGCGAGTGATGCGAGTTCTTTCGGGCATTCAGTCGAGCGGGAAGCTGCACCTGGGCAACTATCTCGGGGCCATGAAGCAGCACATCGAGTTGCAGGAGGCGCACGACTGCTTCTTCTTCATCGCCAACTATCACTCGCTGACCACGGTGCAGGAGGCGGCCGTGCTTTGCGGGCTCACGCTCGACGTGGCCCTCGATTACCTCGCCCTGGGGGTTGATCCGAAAAAGGCGAAGCTCTTTCGACAAAGTGATGTGCCGGAAGTGACGGAGCTGGCCTGGATTCTCTCCACCGTCACGGGCATGGGGCTGCTGGAGCGGGCGACCTCGTACAAGGACAAGGTGGCCAAGGGGCTGGCTTCGTCCATGGGCCTGTTCAGCTATCCGCTGCTGATGGCGGCGGATATCCTCATCTATCGCAGCGACTGGGTGCCGGTGGGCAAGGATCAAGTGCAGCACATCGAGATGACCCAGGACATGGCCGGGTACTTCAACGCCACCTTCGGCCACGAGGTGCTCAAGCGCCCCGAAGCAAAGCTCAACGAGGCCATGATCGTCCCCGGCGTGGACGGCCAGAAAATGTCCAAGAGCTACGGCAACGCGATCAACCTCTTCGACCCCCCCGCCGACACGAAGAAACGCATCATGAGCATCAAGACGGACAGCACCCCGGTCGCCGAGCCCAAGAACCCGGAAACGTGCAACGTGTTCGCTCTCTACCGGCTGCTCGCCCGGCCGGATGAGGTCGCCACTTTGCGAGAACGTTACCGTAAGGGCGGGATGGGTTACGGTGAGGCGAAGGCGATGCTGGCCGAGGTCGTCGAGCGGGTGCTGGGTCCGGCGCGGGCGCGGCGCGAGGCGCTTGTGAAAGATCGCGACTACGTCGAAGATGTGCTGGTCACGGCCGGTCGGCGGGCGCGGGCCGTCGCCCAGGAAGTCATGGAGGACGTCCGCGATGCCTGCGGCATCGTGACGGCCAAGGAATAGCACCGCAAGGTCAGAGCCGCGGGCGCAAGCCCGCGGACATTACGAGATTAAGTCACCGAGCTTGCGCCCGGTGCTCTGATGAGCACGACGAACTTCAAAGGGACGCACCGTTGAGCGAGTACCGCGTCGCGCTGGACATCTACCACGGTCCGCTTGACCTGCTCCTTTTCCTCATCAAGCGCGACGAGATCGACATTTACGACATCCCGATCTCGCGGATCACCGAGCAATACCTCAAGTACGTCGAGTTGCTGAAGGCCCTTGACCCAGAAGCGGTCAGCGAGTTCCTCGTCCTCGCCGCGACGCTCATGGAGATCAAGTCGCGGATGCTGCTGCCCTCACCGCCGATCGAGGAGGGTGAGGAGGACATCGCCGACCCGCGTTTGGAGTTGGTGCGGCAACTTCTCGAATACAAGAGGTTCAAAGACGCGGCGCGGTCGCTGGAGGACTCGGCGACGGAGCGGTCCATGCGTTTTGAGCGCCGCCCGGCGCTGCCCGAAGGAGCGCCCGACGACGTTGCCCTCGAGAACCTCGATATCTGGGACTTGTTCGACGCCTTCAACCGCCTGCTCGGCCAGATCGGCAAGGTGGGGGCCGTCCATCAGGTGGGCATCGACGATACTCCGCTAGCGCTGCACGCCGAGGACATCGTGGATTCGATCCAGCGCTGCGGCGGCGCGCAGGACTTCGAGGACATCTTCACCGGCCGCACCCGAGCGGAGATGATCGGACTTTTCCTCGCCCTGCTGGAGCTCATCCGCCAACGCCGCATCCGCGTTGTGCAGGACCACCCGTTCGGGCCGATCCTCATTCGCCTCCTCGACCCGACGCCGCTCGACAAGGTCGACGACGCGCCCGTTGCCGTGGGCGCGGACGAGGAGGGCGGCATCCCCGGCCCGTTCGCGCACGCTCCCGCGGCGCTGGAGACCGTCGAGGAGGAAGAGGTCGATTGGCCCGAGGACATGAAACTCCCGGACGACATCCACCTGGACGCCTTGGAGGACGTGCCCGGAGCAGAGTTCAGAACCCGGAGCGCAAGCGACGGGCCTTGACCATGCGTCTCGGCAGGCCCCGCGCTAGCGCTTGGGGTTCGGAATCTAGCACGGACGTCGGATGAGAGTGGACAATGCTTCCTAGCCAACGCCTTGGCGACATGAAGCTGACCCTCCCGCCCGTTGGGACCCCGGTTGGAAGCTACATCCCCGCCACCCGCACGGGTCGCTGGGTCTACACCAGCGGCCAAGTCCCGATTCGCGACGGCAAGGTGCTGTACACCGGCAAGGTGCCAACTGATGTCACCCTACAGGCCGCCGCCGAAGCCGCCGGCATCGCCGCGGTCAACGGGCTCGCCGCCATCGCCCAACTCGTCGGCGGAATCGACTACATCGAGCGCATTGTGCGCGTCTGCGTCTACGTGAACAGCGCCCCCGGCTTCACCGATCAACCGAAAGTCGCCAACGGCGCCAGCGATCTGCTGGTGAAGGTCTTTGGCGACGCCGGTCGCCATGCACGCTCGGCGGTCGGAGTCTGCGAGCTGCCTCTCAATGCCGCCGTCGAGGTCGAGATCGTCGCTGAAGTAAAGGGTTGATCGCGACGGCTTCGGGCGAATACGCAGCCCGATTTGTTGAATACCCCTGCGATAGTCGATAGAGTCTCCTGGTCCGCGGGCTTGCCCTTGACGCTTCGCGTAAAGGGGAGCACGCCCGCGGCTCTGACTGCGAGTCGTTGCATGGCCCTCTTCAAGACCGCCGAAGAACGCCGCATCGAGCGGGACATCAAGATTCGGCAGGGCATCCGTCGCATCGAGAAGGCCATCCGCGAGCAGGCCAAGTTCCAGGACGAGTTCATCGGCAACGCCCAGCAGGCCCGGCGCATCGGCGACAACGCCCAATACAACTTCATCCGCAGCTCGCTCAAGAAAACCGCCACCATCCGCAAGATGCTCGAACGCCAACTGCTCTCGGTAAAGAACGCTCTCATCATCAAGCGCCAGGCCGAGGCCTCCGCCGACTTCGCCAAGGGCATGTCCCTGATGGCCGCGGAGATCGGGCGGCTCTTCGGTGAGACCGACCTGCTCAAGACCCAGGCCGATTGGGAGAAGGCCATGGTCCAGTCACAGACCATGGAGGAGCGCATGAACATGTTCCTCGACACCATCGAGGAAGTCGCCGCCCAGGACGTGCAGATGACTGGCGCGAGCGAGGTCGTCTCCGACGCGGAGATCGACCGGCTCATCGACGCCGAAGCCGAAGCCGTCCATCAGAAGGAGCTCGACAAGCTCGCCGCCCTCCGCGCGGAGTTGAATTCGCTCAAGGCCCAGGGAGAGAAGCAAAAGTGATAAGCATTGAACCCAAAGTTGGTCCGAGTATGATCCTCGTTTGGTTGCGGGGATCTTGCGGGAGAGAATCAAATGAGACGCATCGGCTGTGGAAGGCACTATAGAGAATGGTGCGTACTGATTGTGGCATCGTGTGGTGGGGGCGGGGGTTCGGCGTATGGGCAGATACAATGGTCGGGAAACAACCATTATTACGAGGTTGTTGGACCGGGCGCGATCTGGCCAAACGCGTGCGAGGCCGCTAGGCAACGAACCCACGTGGGACTTACCGGACACCTGGCTACGTTCAGCTCGCAGGCGGAATTCGAGTTCGTTGTCAACAACGTAGCTGTGGATCGGGAAGCCTTATGGATTGGAGCCTATCAAGAACCGAACGGCGCGGAAAACACCGGGGGTTGGCGGTGGGTTACGGGGGAAACGAACGCTATCAACTTCGCACACCTCAACGAGGTCCGTAATTCCGGCTGCGGTGGTGCGCAAGAGGACGTTGCGGAATTCAATTGTGACGCGCGGTGGAACGACGCCGCTTGGTGCATGTGTCGTAGGTATGTGGTAGAGTACGAGGGCGGGAGTTTCAATTGCCCCGTGATCGAGCAGTCTTCTGACTGCCTATCCCTGTGTTCACAGAGTTGCAATCCTCCGGCGGGACCCTGCTCATCAGGACCCGCATGCCCAAACGGTTTCTGCGAGGCTGGGGAAAGCTGTATCACATGCCCGTCGGACTGTGGCAACTGCGTCCCTCCGGTCTGCCCAGCCGTCAATGCGTGGGGCGCCACGGTACTCACGTTGCTGATGCTCACGGCTGGGACGTTGGTCCTCCACGGACGCCTCACCGGGAATAGCGCCGCCGACACAGGGATGCGTGTCCCTTTGTCGACCAAAGCTGAGCCATGATCGCTCGATCGCAACTTCACTGGGCTACGGAGGCTGGGATGTTCTTCGAGAAGACGGGGCCGGTGTGGGAAACGCTGCGGAACCTCGACCGGCGGCTGCGCGACGCGGGCCTTGACTACGTGGTCATCGGCGGCTTGGCGCTCAACGCGTACCGGTATCCTCGCCAGACCATCGATGTCGACGTCGTGGTCACCGCCGACGCTTTCAGCCGGTTCATGGACGAATTCTCCGGCAAGGCTTACCGCCGTGACCCGCGCCTGCCCCGACGCGTCCGTGATTCGCAGACTGAGGTGCCCATCGACTTTCTGATCGCGGGCGAAATCGCCGGGCTGGCGACGAAGAACAAGTCGGTGCGGTTCCCTGATCCAAAGGAGCGAGTGCTGCAAGAGGATTTGCGCACGGTTTCGCTCGCTCGGCTGATCGAGCTCAAACTCGTGACATGGCGGTTCAAGGACTGGGGCGATGTGGTGGAGTTGATTCGCCGAAACAAGCTCAGCGAATCCTTCGCCGACCAGCTCGACCCGGTGGTCCGCACCCCCTACCGCGAATGCTTCGATCAAGCCAACGATCCGAAATACGAGGGCAGCTGACTTCGCCCCGAGCTGCTATCGCGTCAGGCCACCGAGCTTAGCGATTTCACCGCAACTTTGCTTCGAGCGAGCCGTCGCAGCCGCGAGCACGCTTCTTCCAGGTCCGTCATCTTCTTGGCGTAGCAGAAACGCAGTTGATCGTCGCCGTCGGCGGGGTTGCGATAGAAGGCCGAGCCGGGGACGGTCGCAACGCCGACCTCCTCGAGAATCGACTCCGTGGCGGCGACGGCGCTGGGCCAGCGTTCCTTGTCGAACGCGGCCAGCATGTAATAGCTGCCGTCGGGAACGAACGGGGTGAAGCCGATCTCGGTCAGCGTGTCGGTGAGCAGCTCGCGCTTGGCGAGATAATCGGCGCGCATCGCGGTGTAGTAGGATTCGCCCAGCCCCATTCCCGCCAGCACTCCGTACTGAAGCGGCGCCGGAGCGCAAATGTACAGTAGATCGTTCACACAGGCGATACGGTCCACGATTTCCGACGGGCCCACGGCGTAGCCGATGCGCCAACCGGTGATCGCGTAGGTCTTCGATCCGCCGCTCATGGTAATCGTGCGGTCCTTGGCTTCCGAAAAACGCCCGATGCTCACGTGCGGCTTGCCGTAGGTGATGTACTCGTAGATTTCGTCGGTGGCGATCCAGACGTTGTGCCGTTTCGCCGCGGCCGCGATGGAGCGCAGCTCGGCCTCGGTGAAGACCTTGCCGCTGGGATTGGCCGGCGTGCAAATCAGAACCATGCGTGTCTTCGGCGTGAACGCGGCCTCGAGCTCCGCCGCGCTGTAAGACCAGTCCGGCGGGCGCAGGTCAACGAAACGCACGTTGACGCCGAAAAGCTTCAGCGTGTTCACGTGGTAGCTGTAGAACGGCGAAAAGACGATGCACTCGTCGCCCGGGTTCATCGTGGAGAGCACCACGCAGGCGAACGCCCCGGCCGAGCCGACCGTGGTCACGACCTCCTTCTCAGGATCGCACTCGATGCCGTTGAAGTCGCGCATCTTTTTGGCGATCGCCGTCCGCAGCTCGATGATGCCGCGGAGGTTCGTGTAGCTGGCGCGGTCTTCGTCGATCGCCCGCTGCGCGGCGCGCTTGACCTCGGCCGGCGCGGGGTGGTCGCATACGCCTTGCGAGAGGTTCACGCCGCCCATGGCCGCGCAAACGGCTGAGTACCGGCGAATGTCCGACTGTCGAATCGTCTTGACGCGGTCCGCGACGGGTTTGTCCATGCCATCCTCCGTACAGTTCACCGCCGCGCGGGCGGTCGGAATCCGTTCCTCTGCGTACGCTACGGTGAGTATACGCGATCACGAGTCGGCGTGAAAGGCCGGCGAGCCGATTTCTTCGAGCCAAAGGGCGTGAACAGCCCGATCCAGCCCGACGGCGAGGAATGCGGACAACAAAGCCAGGACGGGCGTCGCCGGGTCGGCGCCTCGCTCTAGGCAGAGAATACCGAACGTCGTTTGGCCCAGGGCCACAAGCGTAACGACTAAACCTACGGCCGGGCCCCGTGCTCCGACGCCCCCCCGCCGAGCGATCACAGCCAACGTCCAGGCGAGAACGCCGTACGTAACGACGACCGCCGACATCTTGCCGATGGCCGCCGCGGCCGGGACTCGCCGGAGCCTCTCAAGCGGCAGGACGTCATCGGCGTCGAAGGGGCCGACCCGGAACTCCGCCGCCACCGTTGGAATAACCAGCAGCGCGACCTGAATCACTGCCAAGAACATGAGCACCGATGTTGGAGCAAGGGCCTTCCCTTCCCTCGGCCAGGCGAACCGCGGGTCGCGTTCCGCCAGAAACACCGCCGACCACCCGCCCAGCACGACTGCAACCACTCGCAGGAAGATCGCGCCGAGATCGAACACGTGGGAGCCGGTGAACAACTGCATCCCCTCGATCAGCGCCGCGAGCAGCGCGCCGTTCTTCATGGCCGAGACGAGAGCGACAAGCGGGGGGCGCCTGGCCTCCAAGGCCGCGAGCGCAAGCACGTACCCTAAGCCGGCGAACCAGAGCGCCCCGCTGATTTGGGCAGCAGGCGCCGCCAGTGGGGCCTCGGACGGGGCGCGCGATTGCACAACCAAACTCCATTTCGCTCGCGAGAAGGACGCGTGCAGCTCATCCGTGGTGGTGACGAAATCAAATGGCCACACGCTGTAGAGAAACAGGCCCAGCGTGAGCAAGGACGCCGTAAGGCACATGGGGTGTTCGCGCAGCTCACGGCGCGCCTGCGCAATCGCCACTCGGGCAAAGTTCCCGCAGCACGCGACGCCGATTCCGCCGAGCAAAGCGCCGCAGGCGTTCAACGCGACGTCCGTCCATGAGCCGACTCGCGATGCAAGGCAGGTCTGAAGACACTCGAGCGTAATGCTCAGCAGCGTTCCGCAAACCGTTGCAAAGACGAAGGTGACGAGCTTCGACCCGCGTCCGCGAACCAGAAACGCGGCGATCAGGCCGACAGGGATGTACACCAAAACATTGGTTCGAACGTCGTCCGCGGACGCTCCGGCAAGCCGCAAGTCGAGCAGCCCGAAGGCGGTGGTCACCGAGGGCACGCTACGAAAGTCGAAGGGCAACAGCGAAGCGTAAGCAACGCCAAGCACGCACGCGATCGCGTACTTCGGTAACCCGCTTCTCCCCTCCGCCGCTTGCATCTTGGAAACCCACTGTTTCAGCGCGCAGCCGCATTTTCGCGTTGCCAGCGCGCCTTGCACGATCCTAGGCCGCCGCTGCGGCGGAAACACGCAGCATTCGATCGTATTGCCGCGTTCCCATAGAATGCGCTCTGGCGCGTGATGGCGCTTCAAGACGGGCCGAGTTTTCGGTTTATGACGCCCGAGCGCCGACTGGAGCGATCTAAGGATGAAGGCAGCGGTCATTCATCAGTTCGGCCCGCCGGATGTGTTTCGCTACGAGGATATTCAGGAACCGTGCCCGGGAAGCGGCGAGGTCATCGTCCGGGTGAACGCTTGCGGGATGAACCGCTATGACCTCTACCTACGAATGGGCGCGGTGTTCACGGACATCGCCTTTCCCCATGTGCTGGGGGCGGACGTGGCCGGAACGATCGTTGCCCTCGGTCGGGACGTAAGCGGTTGGCGCGAAGGGGAGCGGGCGATCGTCGCGCCGGGTTACCCGATCGACCCGGCCGATTGGAACGTCCTGCCCGAGAACATGGCCTCCAGCTTCGAGGTCACCGGGACGCACACGTGGGGCGGAAATGCGGAATTCATTCGCGTCCCGGCGCGCTTCCTGCTCAAGGATGATTCCCGCCTTCCCCCCGAACAGGTCGCGGCGATGCCGCTGGTTTTGATGACCGCCGTCCATGCCGTGCAGACGCTCGGCGAAGTCCGCGTCGGGACGCGCGTCCTCGTGCAGGGCGGGGCCTCAGGGAGCGGGAATGCGTGCATCCAGGTAGCAAAAATCCTGGGAGCGAAGGTGGCAACCACGGTGGGCTCGCCGTCGAAAGTGGAAACGGCGCAATCGGCCGGTGCGGACCTCGTAATCAATCACAAGGAAAGGAGCTTCGCCGCGGCGGCGCTCGATTGGACCGACGGAGTCGGGGCGGACGTGGTGATCGACAATGTCGGCGCGAGCTTCTTGGAGGATAACCTCAAAGCCCTGCGCGTCGGCGGCATTTTCGTGAACTTTGGGCTGGTGGGCGGGATGAAGGCGACGTTGAACATCCGCGAGCTGTTCTTCCGGCAGCATCAACTTCGCGGCTCGTTCATGGGCAGCTTGGATGAGTTGCGCCGTGGATTGAAATGGCTCGCCGAGGGCAAGATCAAGGCGCCCGTCGACCGCACCTATCCGCTCAAGGACATTGCCGAAGCGCACCGCTACATCGATTCGCGGGCAGTTCGCGGCAAAATCGTCTTGATCCCGTGAGCACGACAAAATGAGCCGCGCCGTTTACTCCAGGATGATCGGCTCGTTCCCCCCCGAATCGGGGATGGGCTCGCCCAACGTATCGGGTTCGGGGTCGGGGTAGAGTATGTCCAGTCCAATGGTCACTTCGTTCGACTTCTTGGCCTTGCCCGTGCCGGCGTCGATTTGGACGGTCCTCTGATACTTTCCAACCGCGATCACAATGGCGCCGTTGCTGTCGGGGGCGCCGAAGCCGTCGTAAGTGAGTTGGCTATCGCCGCCGAAGGATGCCGAGATCACCCGCGCCGCGTACGGCTCGTCGCCAAGGCGCACTTCGAAGGGTTCACCGGGATGATCCGGATGGCTCATGTTCGTGACGCAGTATTTGCTTTGGCCTACGGTGAACGCGATGGTCTGGCTTGCGCTAGTCTGCCGGGCGTGCCGCTGGGCCAGCCCCAGGTCGGCGATGATACGCCGCTCGGCGCTCTCTAGTGCCCGCTGCGCCGAGTAGCCTGCATAGCGCGGCACCGCGATGCTGCCCACGATGGCCATGATCGCGACCACCAGCACCAGCTCGACGAGGCTGAACGCTTTGAATGCGCCTGGACGCACGTTGATGTACCCATGCCCCCTCATGTCTCGAGTCCTCTCCATTCCGCGCTAGATGGTCGGTCTCACCTTGACCACCGCCTTCTCTTCAACTTCGGTTACGCCGATCACGTCGAGCTGCGCGTCGCTCGCGCTCACCCCGAAGTCCCCCGTCGAAAGCACGGCGATCCACCCGACCGAGCCATCCGCGGGGTTCGGGGAGTTGGACACCGGCTTCACGTGGACGTCGGATTGGTCGTTCGCCGGATTGATCGGGAACGGCGGTCGAAGGTATGGACCGTACTTGAATGTGCCGCTTCGCGTGCCGCTGGTCTTGCCCGCGGCGTCGCTGTACATGGTCAGTTGCTTCACAAATTCATCGCCGTTGGGCGCGAGGGTGATGGGATTGTAGCCGGGGTAGCGGTTGTGCTCCGCGTAGTAACAGTCGATGGCCGTGCGAACGTTCAGCAGCGTGGCCTGCAGGGCGTTTGCCGACGCCTTGGTCGACGTGCTCGACATCCGCGGCACCGCGATCGCCGCGACGATCCCGATGATCGTCACAACCATCACCAGCTCGACGAGTGTGAACGCGCCCGCTCGCCGCCGCGCAGCTCGATGCGATCCCCTCTTCACCAACATACGCGCTCTGCTCCGGTAGTATCCCGTCTTAGAGTACGATACGCCGTGCAATGGGGCTCAGACTGCTCGGCAGAGGTGTCTAGAACCGCCGGTCGTCGCGCGAGATCGGGCGAAGCTTGTCCGCGGCTTATTGGACCCTTATCATCCCGTCCGCCGCGCGACACGGGGGCGCCTGGAAATGGACCATCTTGAGCAGTTCCACGTCAGCAAACTACGCGAGTTGATTCGCGACGTTTCGGACTTTCCCAAGCCCGGGATCGTTTTCAAGGACATCACCCCTTTGCTCGCCCATCCGGCCGGGTTCGCCCTCGCGGTGGAGTATATGACCCAGCCCTTCCGGCACGTGCAGGTGGATCTCGTTGCGGCCGCGGAGTCTCGGGGCTTTATCTTCGGCACGGCCCTTGCCCGGAACTTGTCGGCGGGGTTCGTCCCCATCCGAAAACCCGGCAAGCTACCGCACGCCAAGCACGCCGAGGAATACGCTCTCGAGTACGGCGTCGACCGCGTCGAGGTCCACAAGGACGCGATTCAGCCCGGCGACCGCGTGCTCATGGTCGATGATGTGCTCGCCACTGGCGGAACCATGGGCGCATGCTGCCGTCTGGTGAGGGCTCTCGGCGGTGAGGTCATCGGCATCTCGGTCCTCATCGAGCTCGCGTTCCTCAACGGGCGAAGCCAGCTTCGCGAGTATCCGCTTCACACGATCCTGCGGTACGACACCGAAACGCCGCCCGACGCCGGGCACTAAGCACGACGGACCCGGCGCAGGCGAGCAGCAGGATCATGACGAGTAAGCCCCACGACCCGATGGTCGGGATCACGGGGGCGCACGTTGCGAAGCCGGGCGGCTCGCCGGGGCCCGTCCAGGCATTTTCGAACTCCGACCAATCGGGGCAGTCGAGGTCACCGTCGGCGTCGAAGTCCCCGGCCATGCAGCCCGCGGCATGGGGAGCGTCCGGACCGCTGTAGCACGCGATGAATTGGCTGCGATCGGCGGAATCGACGTCCCCGTCGCCGTCGAAGTCGCCCAGGGGGTCTGTTCCGCTGTTCTTGTAAAGGGAGATGAGGTCGTCGATTTCATCCGTGAGCGCCAAGTCGAGATCGCGATCGTTGTCGATGTCCAGCAGAATCGCGCAAGACGGATTGGACGAGGCGCTGAAGTCCTGATCGAACGTGAAGCTGCCCGCGCCGTTGTTTTCGTATAGCTTCCAGATGCTCTCTCCGAATGCGGACAGCATCCAGTCGAGGTCGCCGTCGCCATCGACGTCCCCCAGGTCGGTGGCCACGACGTGACTGGCAACCGGCTGCACGGTGGGCGCGGACAAACCGCCGGCGCCGTTGCCAAGAAGGATCGAGCCGTCGCTGCTGCTGCCGTTGGCGGTGGACACGTCCAGATTGCCGTCGCCGTTGACGTCGCCAAGAGCGATCATCCACACCGCCCCGCCCGCGTCTTGCGTGAAAATGGAGGTGAAGGTCCCGTTGCCGTTGCCGCGATGAACGATGATCTCCTCCGTGGATTGTGCGCCCACCACAAGGTCCATGATGCCGTCGTTATCCATGTCGCCCGCGCCGATGCCGTATTCGCGGTCGCCGCCTCCTTCGAACGTGGTGTGCGAACCCATGACCCCGCTGCCGTTGTTGAGGAGCAAGGAGACGTTGTCGTCGTTGGTGTTGGCCGTGGCAATGTCTTGATCGCCGTCGCCGTCCACGTCCAGCACGGCGACGCCGTGCGGGGCCTCGCCGACGGAGATTTCCTGGCCGGGCGGCGCCCAGGTGCCGTCGCCGACGCCGGTCAGGATCCACACCGTGCTCGTGCTGGTGGCGGCGGCGCACATGTCCACCTTGCCATCCCGGTTGAAGTCGGCCGACTCATTGGGGCTCGCCTCGAAGCTGATCGGAAAAGGCGTGAGAAAGGGGTCATAGGAGCCTGTACCGTCGCCGGAGTTCAGGAACACGCGGACGTCCTCGCTGACTTCATTGACCGTGGTCAGGTCCAGCCAGCCGTCCCGGTTGAGGTCGGCGCCGAGCGCTCCATAGATGCGGTTGAAGTCGTTGGGATTCGTCCGGTTCGAGAACGTATCGAAGAGCGAGAAGCTCATCGGCGCGTTGCGTGCGCGGGTCCAAAACTGATACGAGTACCCAGCGGCACGCATCGGCGAGCCATCGGCGGCGGCCAGTGTGTTCGCAAGGATCACCGTGACCAAGTCGCCCGCTGTGAACGCTCGCTGCGACGTGAGCGTGACGTTCTTGTTGGCGTTGGAGAACGTGTAGCCGCCGCTCGCCGTGCCCGTCCAGCGTCCGAAGGCCCAGAAGCTGTTCGAGTTGACCGTTGCCGGGTTCACCGCACGGTCGAATTGAATCATGATTCTCGTCGCCAGAGGCGCGGTCAGCGCATGCCGCGCCGGCTGCGTGGCCACCACGGTCAGCTCTGCCGCCCTTACGCCGCTACTCCCTGCTGCAACCCCACTCAACGCCAAAACGTAGCAAACAGCCGTTCCCCTCTTCATCGTTTCCCACTCCCGAAACTTGGACTGATTACACACAACCCATCAAAGTGTGGATTCTACCGGCTGCGACGGACGCTGTGCAACGACGGGGTAGCGAAATCTAGACTTGTGTTTCGGTTCGAGATTTGAAACTCTCTGCTGTTAGGACCGAGTGATGCGCGTTCCGATCCTTCCTGCAATCGCATCGGCGGCGCCGTGGAGCGGCCCGATGGCGACGCAGGCACTGGGTTTCTTGGAGGCTTCCAGGAATTTGATCGCGCCTTGAATCTTCGGCCCCATCGAACCCTCCGGAAACTGCCCTTCAGCCAGCCACCGTTTGGCTTCGCTCGCGGTCAGGTGCTCGACCGCGCGCTCGTCGGGTTCGCCGAAGTTGACGAACACGCGATCGACGGCCGTGAGGATCAACATCGTGTCGGCGTCGATCTCCGCCGCGAGTAGAGCGCTGGCGAGGTCCTTGTCGATCACCGCGCGGATGCCGCGTAGTCCTTTAATGGGATCACGGACGACGGGAATGCCGCCTCCGCCGCAGGCGATGATCGTGTCGCCGTTATTCACAGCCCGGCGGATCGTGTCGATCTCCATGATGTAGCGCGGCGTCGGCGAGGGCACCACGCGGCGAAACTGTCCGGGAGAGATTTCCTTCATGGTCCAGCCCTCGGCCTTGGCGTACTTCTCGGCCTCGCCCTTGGTGAGATTTCGTCCCACCGGCTTGGTGGGGTTCCTGAAGGACGGATCGTTCTGGTCGACCAGGACCGTGGTGATGATTGTGGTTACGATGTCGGTTCGCCCGCGGGAGTGCAGTTCATTCGTCAGCGTCTGCCCGATCATGAAGCCCATGCCGCCCTGCACGTGAGCGACGGCGACCTCCATGGGCAGCGGATAGATCAATCCCGCCCCTGCTTCGTTGCGAAGCAGGAAGTTCCCGATTTGCGGGCCGTTGCCGTGGGTGATGACGAGCTGATGCCCCTGCTGCACGAGCTCGGCGAGCGCACGGGCCGTGTGCCGCGAATTCTCGAACTGCTCATCGACGTTGCCTTCCTGATCCGACCGCGAGATGGCGTTGCCGCCCAAGGCGACGACGATCAAGTTTTTGCGAGAAACGCTCATACCTTCCGAATTATACGACCACGCCGCGGACCGGTGGATATCGACCGTGTGCACAGGTCGCCTTGACATGCTCCCTCCTCGTGCGAAGATGCGTTTCAACGCGTGGATCGCAGGCCGCTGGCGGCCTCATTCCCACGAGCGTTCTTGGAGGTGTCGCACATGATTCGAAATGCAACTACCCTGATAATTCTGGCGGCGATTCCGCTCGCACTGGCCGGCGATCAAACCGCCAAGGAGGCAAGTGTGGCCAAGTCTGTCTACGAGTTCACCGTCAAGGATATTGACGGCAAGGACGTGTCGCTCGCCAAGTACAAGGGCGACGTGGTCATGATCGTGAACGTGGCCAGCCTCTGAGGGTTCACCGAGAAGTCGTACTCCGGTCTGGAGTCGCTGAACAAGAAGTACAAGGAAAAGGGCCTCAGGATATTGGCCTTCCCGGCCAACAACTTCGGCAAGCAGGAGCCGGGCACCAACAGCGAGATCAAAGCGTTCTGCGACGGCAAAGGGGTCACCTTCGAGGTCTTCGAGAAGGTGTCCGTCAAGGGCGACGATAAGGTCCCCCTCTATCAGTACTTGACCGGCCATCCGAACAAGGAGATCGCCGGCGAGGTCCCCTGGAACTTCACCAAGTACCTCATTGGCCGCGACGGGACGGCGCTGGCCAAATGGGGGCCCAAGACCCTGCCCGAAGACCCTTCCATCGTCGAGGCCATCGAGAAAGCCATCGCCGCGGACAAACCGAAAGGCGGATGATGGCGGATGGTACGGACAAGGTCTGCTTGTCCGAGCGAATCGGTGGTCCTTGAGTCGCTCTCGTGCGCCTTCGCCGGCTTCGTTTCCGACCCGTTGCAAAGTGGGCTTTGGTCTGTTTCGTCGTCGTCGCAATGTTCGTTCACTTCGCGAGCTTTCGCTGGGAAGCCGCGTACTTCAGCCGGCAGAATCGGTTCGTCGCCGTGCTATGCCCGGCGGGCCTGATTGTCGCACGCTACGAATTCAAACCGCTCAACGCCGAGCGCGTAATTCGTCCTGAGCGATTTCACTGGGGCCGACAGACCACCATCGTCCGTTGGCTTCCAGGATTCCGCATCACAGATGATTATGTTGGTGGGGGCATACCGCTGTGGCCCTTCATTCTTGCGGCGATTCCGGTCTCAATCGCCATGTTCTACCGCGACCGGCGTGTGCCGCCAGGGCGTTGCCCGAAATGTCGCTACGATCTGACCGGCAATATCAGCGGTGGATGTCCGGAATGTGGAACGCAAATCTCGATCGAGTAGTAGTGCGCGCGGATTCCTCGCGCCATTGAATCAACGACGATTGGGCGGGACGGCTTAGAAGAAGTTGGCCAGGAAGATCAGCAGGATCGCGATCAACGCCGTGTTGGCAAACGCTGTGTTCAGGAACGAATCAATCACCGTAGCACCTCCATTCTTTGCCCTTCCTTATCGGCGAGCGGCGACCCTAGAGCACACTTGTTCGATCGGGTGATCGCGACTCGGCGGGCACAAAGCCGCTGCGGAGCGTGTTTTCAGTAATGCAGCGGGCGTCCATGAAGTGCAGCAGGTAGTCCGGCGACCCGGCCTTGACCCCCGTCCCGCTGAGCTTGAATCCCCCGAAGGGCTGAGCGTCCACCTGCGACCCGGTGATCCGCCGGTTGATGTACAGGTTCCCCACGGCAAACTCCCGCCGGGCGCGTTCAATGTGTGACGGCCGGCGAGAATAAAGGCCCCCGGTTAGAGCGTAGCGCGTGCCATTGGCGATGCGCAGCGCCTCGTCGAAATCCGCCGCCCGCAAGACGGCGAGCACCGGCCCGAAGATCTCCTCCTGCGCGATCCGCGCGTCTGGGGCCGCGTCGGCGATCACGACGGGCGGCACGAAGTAGCCGTCCGCACAATGGGCGGGCAGCTTGCCTTCCACGAGCACCCGGCCTTCTCGCTTGCCGATTTCGATATATTGCCTGATGCGAGTGCAGGCCTCCTCGTCGATCACCGGCCCGACGATCGTCGCCGGTGCGTCTGCTGGGCCAATGGTCACGCTCTGCGTGGCCTCTCTCAGCCGCGTACACATCGTTTCGTAGACGCCGTCGAGGACGATCAATCGGCTGCAACTGCTGCACTTCTGCCCCGCGAAGGCGAACGCAGATTCGATCACCGCCTGCACCGCACCGTCCAGGTCCGCATCGTCATCGACGATGATCGCGTTCTTCCCGCCCATTTCGACGATCATCTTCTTGATGAACGACTGGCCGGGCCGGACGTTGGCCCCCGCGCGGATCACGCCCACGCCGACCTCGCGCGAGCCGGTGAACGCCACCAGATTCACATCGCCCTGCTCCACCAAGTGCGTGCCGATAGTGGCGCCGATTCCGGGCGCGTAATTCAATACGCCCGCGGGCAGTCCGACTTGATGAAAGATGTCCACGAGCTTGGACGCGACGATCGCCGCTTTCCGCGCCGGTTTCACCACCACGGTGTTGCCCGCCGCCAGGGCGGCGCTGGTCATGCCCGTCAGGATCGCCAACGGAAACGCCCACGGCGAGATCACGGCGCACACGCCCTTGGGCGAGTACGTCAGCATGTTGTCCTCGCCGGGAAGGTTGCGCAGCCGCGGGCGGCTTTCGATGCGCTCGATCTGCTCGGCGTAGTAGCGGAGATGGTCGATGGCCTCGGTGACGTCCGCGTCGGCCTCACGCCAGGGCTTGCCGACCTCCAGGATCATCGTCGCAGCCAGCTCGAAGCGGCGCATCTCAATCCGATCAGCCGCCTTCCGCAGGATGTCCGCCCGCACGCTCGCCGATGTCGCTGCCCATTTTGCAAAGGCCTTTCTCGCCGCGGCCACGGCGCGGTCCACGTCCGCGGTCGTCGCCAACGCCACGCGACCCACCAGCTCCGAGTGGCGTGAGGGATTGTGCGACTCGAACCAGGATTCCGTGGGTACGGCCTCGCCGTGGATCATCAGCGGATAACTTCTACCAAGCTCGCCGCGAACATAGTCGATGGCCCCCTGCATCTTCTGGCGGCTCTCTGGACTCGCGAAGCTCGTGGTCGAGGCGTTGGTGAACGTCGTCATCGGTTCCTCCGGATCGGTGTTGCGGTAGTGTCGTTTAGGCAGCGCGGCGCTCGGCGGACGAACGATCGCCGGGTCGGCCAACAGCCGATCCCGCGAAGCCCGCTCTGCGAAGCTCTGCTTCAGGAAGCCCTCGTTCGACGTGTTCTCCAGCAGGCGGCGGATGAGATAGCCCATCCCCGGAACCAGGTCTCCGTACGCGCAATACACGCGCACGCAGTGGCCCAGCCGCACCATGGCCGTCTTGAGCGGATCGCCCATGCCGATCAGCATTTGAATCTCGTATTCGTTCAGTGGCACGCACTTCGATTCGGCGACGGCCCGGGCGACTGCCAGCGAGCGCACATTATGGCTGGCAATAGCCGGTCGAACGAGATGTGCGTTTTCTAACAGCGTCCGCGTCATGCGTTCAAAGCACGCGTCCGACTCCCACTTTCGCGTCCACACCGGAGGCTCGCCGTAGTTCCGGACGGCGGCGGCGGTTTCCGCGTCCCAGTAAGCGCCCTTGACCAGCCGAATCGTGAACCGCGTTCCGCGGCGGCGCGCCCAATCGAGCATGTTCGACAAATCGTCTTCCGCGCATTTGAGGTAGGCCTGAAGGACAATCCCTACATGCGGCCAGTCGCGAAACTCATCCTCCATCATCACCCGGCGGAACAGGTCCAGCGTCACGGCACGATGCTTCGACGACTCCATGTCGATGTGAACGAATGCGCCTCGCTCCCGCGCCTGGCGAAGGAGCGGCCGCAGCCGCGCGCCAACCTCGCGGATGGCACGGTCGGGGTCGATGGCGTCGAAGTGCGCGTCCAGGCCGGTCAGCTTCACCGACATGTTCACGCGGGGCATCGGGCCGCGCGAGTCCTCGTCGATCAACGGGACAGTCGGCCACGTGTCCGCTAACGGCGTCAGGCGGTCGATGAGTTCGTGATAGACCCCGGCGTAGCGATCCGCCTGTGCATCGCTGGTTGTCGATTCCCCGAGGACATCGAGGGTGAAGGCCATGCCTTGCCCTCGAAAACGCTGGAGGGCCTGTATCGTGCTGGGCACGTCGAAGCCGGCGATAAACCGCCGCGCCATCCGCAGCGCCCCGAAGCGCGTGGCCCGACCAATGAGGCTTTCGCAAGCGCTCTGAAAGCGCCCGGGACGCAGGGCCGCCCGGATCACACTGGGCACGGGGATCTCGGGATCGGAGAAGTAGTCGGCCAGATGCTCGATGATCTGCCGATCGGTTTTCAGGGCCGGCAGACAATCGACGAACTGAAACGCGCGGGTGCGAAGTCGCGGGTCGTGGTCGATGAGTCGTGTCACGGCCTCATGCCACCATGCCCACTGCCAGACCCGTGCTCGAGCCGCTCTGGCGCCCTCGAAGATCTCGAACCCAATATCTTGAGCGCGATGGTTGAGGGACTCGGCTCGAAGGTACGTGGTCAGCATCGCGGAAGCTGCTCGCTAGGACGTGGTGGGCTTGAGAATCGACAGGTACTACGTAATCTCATGCGTCGCGTTCGTCGCCTCGCGCGGATCCAACGCCATGACCTGCCGCGCCGTCAGGAACACGAGCCAGCAGCGCTGCACCGGACGCCGCCACAACTTGGTCATGGCTTGCGAATACAGGACCACTTGTCCTCGATAATGCTCCACGCGCTCCGCAAGGTGCTCTGCATGGATGGCATCGGTCTTGAAGTCTACGACCTCCAAGCCGTCGTTGCCGACGAGGATACCATCGACGATGCCGCGCACCAAGACGCGGTCATCCGTGGGCGCCGCCACCGTGCACGCGATGGACGACACGGGCTCCGTCGCCAGATAGCGAAACTCCCGCCGGTAGTCGGCCCCCGCGCAGCGAATCCGTTCGGCGAGCGGGGTCGAGACGAACCACCCCAAGCCCGCGCGATCGACAATCGCTGCATCGTCCATAGTCAGCACGCCGGCGGCCATGAGCCTCTGCATTTCCGAGTCCATGCCGGTCACGTCCGTAGCTGCCGCAAAGTCCAGGTGCTGCAACACGCGGTGGGTGACAATGCCGCGGTGGGCTGCGTCGCTGACCGTCACCGCCGCACTCGTGCTCGGGTGAGTGCTGAACTCGTTCACGCGATCGGTATCCGCCGCGCCTTGCAGGGGTGCGTAGTCGCGCCTGAATTCACTCGCCGCTATGGTCGCGCGGACGGCCGTGGATCCCGCGTGTGCGTAGGTAGCCTCCAGGCGTGCCAACACGGCCTCGACTGCCGAATCACCGGGCGACAACGGCTCGTCGCCGGGGAGGGGCCGGAGCAGCGAAACGGCGCGGCGCGTGGCCGCCTGCGGCGCCTCCACGGCCTCTCTCGGTCGCCACGCGGAAATCTCATCCTCCGTATACGCATGCACTTCGAACAGGGGCGCGTCCGGGCGGGTGGAACTCTGACCCTTGCGACGCCATTCGACCGTGCCCGAGGGAGCGGCTTGCAAAGCGGGCAGCAGCCAATCGAGCGGCATCGACGCGGTTGCAATCTCCAAGAGAGTCGGCGACCGGCCGGCGCTTTCGGCACGCTGCGCCGCGAGCTGGTCGACCCGGTCCAACGAGCCAACCAGCACTAGTCGGTCCCGCGCACGCGTCATCGCCACGTACAGGATGCGCATCTCTTCTTCCCGCGAAGTGCGCTCGATTTCATCCACGACCAGCCGGTGCGCCGCGGTGGGATACTCCAGCATTCGCTGCGCATCAATAGCCCGCAAGCCGATATGACTGCGGCGCTCGAAGAGCATACGCCCGTTGCGATCGCCGAGATTGAATTTCGTTCCCAACCCCGCCACGAAAACGATCGGGAATTCCAGCCCCTTCGCCTGATGAATGCTCAGAATGCGCACCACGTCCTCGGATTCCCCGATCGACGGGGCGACGGCTACGTCCTGCTTGTCCTCCGCGAGCGAGCGGATGAAACCCAGGAAGCGGTGCAAGCCTTGACGGCGGAAGGCGCCGAACTGCTGAGCGAGCGAATGGAGCTTGAGCAGATTCGCGCGGCGCTGAGCGCCGTTGGGCAATCCGGCGGCATAAGCGAGATAACCGTCGTGCCCGTAAAGCCGCCAGAGCACCTCGGCGAGCGGCCGGCGACGAACGTCCTCGCGGTAGCGCCCGATGCGCGCCCACAGGTCCGCCACACGGGCTCGCAGGCCCCGGTCCTGGCCATGATCTGCGTAATCACGGACGGCGGCGTGGAAAGCAGCGGAGCGATCGAGGCAGCGGATTTCGACAAGCTCGTCTTCGCTGAAACGGTCGCCAAAAACCCCGCTGCGCAGGATCGAAACCAGCGGAATATCCTGTTGAGGGTTGTCGAGCACTTCGAGTGCCGCCACGACATCGCGAATCTCCCTTGAACCGAAGAGCGAGCCGCCTACGTCAGCGTACGCTGGGATCCCCGCGCCTGTCAGGACAGCGGCGACACGCTCGGCATGGAACCTGGGCGATCGCAGGAGAATCGCGATATCTCGGTACTGCACGGCCCGGCCGTTCAGCGACAAACTCGCTCGCCGCCATTCAAGGATGCGCGAGCCGATCCAATACGCCTCGCGCTCCACGGCCGACCAGCGCCGCGGGTCGCCGTTCGCGGCGTAGCCGGCATCTTCGTCATCATCTCTTGCATCGGCTTCGTCTTCGCCATCCTCATCGTGATCAGACGTCGACCACAGCTTCTCAAGCACGTGCAGCTCAATGGGTAGGCGAGCGTCGCCCGTCCGCATACGCCCGGGGCGCAGTTCGGCGCGGTCGTCGTAGACCGCACTTTCTCCCAACCCCTCGCGCATGAGCTGGCGGAACACGAGGTTCACGGCATCGAGGATTTCCGGTCGGCTGCGGAAGTTCGTCTGAAGGAAAATGAGTTTGCCCTGGGCGCCGTCGCAGAAACGCCGCTGCCGATCCGCAAACAGCGAGGGCTCGGCCAGGCGGAAACGATAGATGCTCTGCTTCACGTCCCCCACCGTGAACAGGCTTCCGGGCGAGCTCGAATCGGCCTCGCCGCTGACGCGTTGCAGGATCTCCTGCTGGACGGGGCTTACGTCTTGAAATTCATCGATCAAAACGTGGGCAAAACGTCGCCGAAGGGCCGCGCCAATCGGCGATGCGACCTCGCTGTCACCGTGCAACAGGCGCAGAGCAAGAACTTCCAGATCGGAAAAATCGACGACGTTGAGCCGTCTCTTGGCTCGAGAGTACGTGCCGCCGAAGGCGTCCACCAGGTCGACGATCGTCGCAACGTAAGGGGCGCATCGCCGCAAGTCGCCGATCATCTCGGGCGCCGAAAAGCGCGCGTAGCGATTCCGCAAGCGCTCCTCAAACAGCCGTTCCTTGACGTGCTTGCTGAGGATGCCGCTCGCGGCCCTCTTGGCGTCGCCGATGGCTGGATCGGTCCCGCGGGGCAAGCTCGGTGCGCGATCAGCCGGGAACTTGAACATCTCGATCGCCGAACGGACGCGTTCAATGCGAGCGATGCTCTCCTCCGGCGCCCCGATCGAGGGCTCGCCGAGGTCCGTGCCCCAGTTTCGCACGACGTCGGCGTATGCGCGAACCCTCTCTGCGTAGAAGTGCCCTACCGCCGGCCCCGCTTCGATCCTCTCCGCCAAGCGCGTCGCGTGTTCGCATTGGCGTTGCAGCTCAATCGCCAGCGCTGCGGCCGTGTCGACGACGACCTTCCAAGGGCTGTTGAACAGTCGAACCACGCTTTCGCGGAGCCAATCCCTCGAGTCGGGCAGGGACGTAACGAACTCGTGCAGTCGCAGAACCAAGGCGCCGATCTCGCGATCCTCCCCGAGACCGTACACATCGACCAGCCTGATGAAGGCCGGCCCCAAAGCGGCGGTCGATCGCTTGCCCAGTCGCCAGTCCTCGATGGACCTTTCCGACTCATCGAGCGCTGGTGAGTTTGCCGGCCTGACTTCCTCGCCGCCCAACAGATCGCCGGTCTGCGCTTGCGTCGCGTAGAGCTGGGAGAAAAGTCCATCCAACACGTCTTTCCGAAGCAGCTTCGCCTCCTCGGCATCGAGCACGGTGGCCGAAGGGTCCAAGTCGATATCCGTGAACCAGCGGCGAATCATCCACAGACAGAACGCATGGATGGTCGCAATCTGTGCCGCGTCGGCGAGGGCAAGCTGCTGGCGCAGCCGGGCATCCTGGGGATTCGCGGCCGCGCGTTGTCGGATGGCCTCAACGATGCGCGAACGCATCTCGCTCGCGGCCGCCTCGGTGTACGTGAGCACCAACAGCGCGTCGATATCGCATCGCTGGTCGACGGGCGCATCACATACCAGATAGGCGCAGCGCTCGGCGAGGACCGCCGTTTTCCCCGAACCGGCCGCCGCCGAAACCAAGACGCTCATCCCCGTGGCGGTGACAGCGTCTAACTGCTCGGGAGTCAGCGGCAAACTCGGCGCGGACATCGACCGCGATTATACGCGGGTCGACCGGCGTTTCCGACCGGAAAACAACAGTGTTGAATCTCGGCTGCGCGTTTCGAAGTGGCTCACGGTTTCGCCCACGGCCAGGAGCGCTCTGCAATTGTCCTGCCAGCATCGCTTGGCGGGAACGTGCGAGGGTAGTTCGAGCGTGATCGTCGAAATGCCAAGCTCCTCCCCGGCCCAAGTGCCGAAGCTCCCGGGCGTGGGATAGCCAATCGAGGCCGTAACCGGGTAGCCGTTCAAGCGCCTCATGGCCAAGGCGAGCTTTCGGGCGGGGCCATTGTAGTTGTTGCAAAAACGGTTCCCGCCGATGGAATGGATGGTCACGATCCGCGCGGGTCGGAAACGTTCGACCGCTCGCATCACCGCCCGCGTCTCCGGTTCGCTGGCGGGCTTGGGCCCGCCGTACATGCGGCTTCGCGGCGACCCATGCTGCCAGTCTTTCGTTGGAAAGTTGCGGTTGATGTCCACTCCCCGGGCGTTGCGCCGCTTGCGGCGGTGAAAACCGTCAGGATTCACCAGAGGCACGATGACCCAGCGCGCATCCCGACGCGCTTGCCGATCATTCTCGAGCAATTCGATCAGCCGCCGGGCGACGTACACGCTCTTCGGCTCGTCGCCATGCACTCCGGCGAGAATCAGGATCGTTCGTCGAACGGGCCCTGCGCGCACGTACGTCTCGATCGGCCGCCCTTCGGCAGACCGCCCGATTCGAGCGTCGGCAAACGGCCCCGATCGTGCCTTTGTCGATGACAGATTGACCTTCGCCATCACGCCAATCAAACTACCAGTGGTTGACCAGCGAGGGAATGGTGCGCGGCGTAGCCGATCCGATCCGAGCCGAGAGCGCCAGCGACCGGTTCCGGTGGCGCAGGCGACGTGGCCAGAATCAAACGTGATCCGGCGACGGCCGTACCCGCTCGCTGGCGCTCGGGGCTAGGAACAGGTTCGGTATTGTTGCAAACAGATTCGCAAGATCACGTCGATCAAATGCCGACCTCACCGGCCGGCGGAAAGGAGCGGAGAATCATGGCAACCTGGAGTGGCGGTCGACGCGCAACACTCTTCGTGCGTGGGGCGTATTCGCGCCGGTGCGGACTCGACAATGCGATCCGGCGCGGCGCACGCCATGCACATGGTCGCGTGGGGGCAATGCTGCTGCCGTTGGCGGCGTTGCTTGCATCGACGGACGGAGTACAAGCCAGCCCGTTTGCGCACTGGACGTTCGACGTCGACGCTTCGGACGCCCTTGGCGCTCATCCGGGCGCGATGATGGGAAATGCCTCGATCAGCTCCGATGGTGGAGCGATCGCCGGGGAGGCGCTGATCCTCGACGGTGACGGTGATTACGTGAGCATTCCCTATTCTAGCGATTTCCAACTTGGAGCCGGGACGATATCGCTGTGGTTCCGGGGTGGACCGAATAGCCAGCAGCGGGTCTTTTATGCACTCTTGGACTTTCACCACGGTAGCAACCACGGCGCTTCGCATGGATGGGCCATTCTGGGTGCAAGAGACGAAGCCCAGGGACAGGCCGAAGGCCGGATCGGGCTTGCCACGGGACTGCCCGTTGTCAACTGCTTTGGAGCTAAGGCCCTTTTGGATAGCGGCACTTTCCACCACTTCGCAGCCACCTTCAACCGGGCGGGAGCGCGTTGCTTTATGTTGATGGACAGCAGGTGGCGAGCGCAGCCCTCGAATCCCCCTTCGCCTACATCGACACCAATCCACCACTAAGCATCGGCCGCTGGGGAGCCGCGGAGGCCCAAGGCGAACCCGCCAATGCGCGTGACTATCTCGGACGAATCGACGACGTGCAGATTTATGACGGTGCGCTGGACGCCGAGCAAGTGCAGTTTCTGTTTCAAAACCCGGGCGAAACCGCGCGCTGCGTTCCGACGGTGTCGGCATGGGGCATGATGGCGATGGCGGTGTTGGTGTTGTTGGCCGGAGGGGCGGTCATTGCGCGGCGGCGGGCGGCGGCGTAGCGGGTCCGAGCCGAGAGCGCAAGCGACCGGTTCGCGCGGAGCGGGTAACCGTCCGGGGCTGCGAAAAAACCCACTCGCTGGCGCTCGGGGCTCGGATCGATTGGCAAGGGATCGAGGGCCGAGGAAGCGTTGAGCATGCCGTCGGAACCGCTGGCGTATCTCCTGACTTGGACCTGCTACGGAACGTGGTTGCACGGGGACGAGCGCGGGTCGGTTGATGACGACCACAAGACGCCGGGCGAGCCGTTCCTGCCGGCCGACCAGATTCGATACTCGGCTGAGAGCCGGCGGCTCCATCACGCCCCGATAGAACTTGATGCAGCCGCGAGGAGGATCGTCGCAGACACGATTCGCGCCCACTGCGATGTGCGTGGCTGGGATCTGCTTGCGCTGAACGTGCGTACGAACCACGTGCACGTGGTAGTTGCGTGCGATGCGCACCCCGATCGGGCGCTCAGCGAATTCAAGGCCTGGACAACTCGTCGCTTGCGCGAAGCAAGATGCATGGCGCCAGATGCGGTCGTTTGGACGCACCACGGGAGCACACGATATCTCTGGAAGAAGGAAAGCGTCGACGCCGCCATGGAATACGTTGTCGACCGACAGGGGGATGATCTTCCGTGAGGGGCGTTCGCCGATCCGAGCCGAGAGCGCCAGCGACCGGTTTGCCCTGGCGCATGCCACGTTCCCGGACGAACGCCACCCGCTCGCTGGCGCTCGGGGCTCGGATCAAGCGCGTCGATCACGCGAAAAGACGGCTGCGAACCGTGCTGACCACATGGTCCGGTGAGAGCTTCTGCGATTCGCCGGTCTTGCGCGTTTGCAGCTCCACGACGCCCTCGGCCAGGCTCTTCTTGCCGACCACGATTCGACAAGGGAAGCCGATCAGATCGGCGTCGTTGAACTTGAAGCCGGGTCTGGCGTCGCGGTCATCGAGGATCACGTCGACCCCAGCGGCGGCGAGTTCGTCGTGCAGCCTGTTGGCCATCGAGAGGACGGCGTCATCGCGGAGGTCTAGGGCGAGAACGGCCGCTTGAAACGGGGCGACCGACGCCGGCCAGATAATCCCCTTGTCGTCGTGGAAGGCTTCGACCACAGCGGCCAGCGTCCGCGTCACACCGATGCCATAGCAGCCCATGATGAACGGCCGGGGCTTGCCCTCGTGGTCGAGGCACTTGGCGTCCATCGCGACTGAGTACTTGGTCCCCAGCTTGAAAACGTGCCCGACTTCGATGCACTTCTTGAACACCAGCGGCGAGCCGTTCGGGGCGCGATCGCCCTCGACCGCCGTACGGATGTCCGCGGACTCCTTGATCGTAAGGTCTCGTTCGGGGTTCACGCCGGTGAGGTGATGGTCAGTCTTATTGGCGCCCGTGACCGCATCGTGCATCACCGTGACGGCCTGATCCGCGATAATCCGGGCGTCGAGTTTGATCGGCCCGGCGAAACCAACCTCAGCGCCGGTGAGCTTGCGGATCATCTCCGGTCCGGCGGGCGTCACCCGTCCTACGCCAGCGGCTCGCCTCAGCTTCGCCTCGTTGACTTCGTGATCTCCGCGGACGAGGGCAACCAGCGGCTCACCGCGGGCCTCGTAGATGATCGTCTTGATCATCTTCTGCGGCGTACACTTCAAAAAGCGGCTCACCTCGTCGATGGTGCGTAAGTTCGGGGTATGGACTTCGCGAAGCGATTCATTCTTGCCGTTGGGGGTATCCGGCAGCGGGGCGACGGCGGCGCGCTCGAGGTTGGCCGCGTATTTGCCGTCCTCGGATTGCACCAGATAGTCCTCGCCGGCATCCGTGGGCACCATGAATTCGTGCGAGGCGTCGCCGCCGATGGGTCCGGACTCGGCCTCCACGACCACATACGGCAGGCCGCACCGGCCGAAGATGGCGCAGTACGCGTCGTACATCTTCTGATAGCCTTCGTCGAGTCCGCCCGGGCCCTCTTTGGTCATGTGGAACGAATACGCGTCCTTCATTACGAATTCGCGTGTACGCAGCACGCCGCTTTTAGGCCGGGCTTCGCCGCGGAATTTCGTCTGGATCTGATAGAGATTGAGCGGAAGCTGCTTGTAGCTGTTGACGTACGCCCGTGCGGTCTCGGTGATGACCTCCTCGTGCGTGGGGGCGAGGACCGTACGCGAGCGCCAATCGTCGCCCGCGCCCGCAAGTCGCAGGAGCACATCGCCCATGACCTCGACGCGACCGGTCTGCTCCCACCATTCGATGGGGTTCATCGCCGGCATGTGCAGCTCGATGGCGCCGGCGCGGTTCATCTCCTCGCGGACAATGGCTTCGATCTTGCGCAAAGCGCGATAGCCCAGCGGCAAGTAGGTGTAGGCGCCCGCGACGACCTGGCGGATCAACCCGGCCCGAAGCATCAACTGGTGCGACGGGACGGTCGCCTCAGCCGGGACCTCTTTCGACGTCGGAATGAAAAACTCGCTCCAGCGCATGGAAGGGGATGATTACAGGCATGCGAAGTCGATGCAAGGGCGGAGTTCGCGCTGCGGGGGCCGACCGCTAGGTTTTCGCCATCGAGAGGGTCCGCACGGTTTCCAAGTCGATGGGCCGCGAGGCGGTCACGATGGCGCCGACGCGGCGGCGCGGATCTGGCGGGGCCTCCAGGTTGAACTCGCCGTGCCCGAGGAACCCCGTCAGGCTGGCGCGAAGTTCCGACTGGAAGTTCGCGAGCACATCCGTCGTGTTGGGGGCCAATGCACGATCGTTGACGAAGATCTCGAATTGCGTGCGGCTGAACTTGAGCCCCGGCGCGGATTCCTGCTCCAGCCTGCAACAAGCGGTCGCAGCCGCCGACAGGGCCTGCCGAAAGCGATCGTCGTTGGTCCCCGGCACCACCGCCTTGCGGTTGTAGCGAAGCCCCCACCGTCCGTCGGTGTGGTCCATGCTGTAGTCGGCCTCATGGGCCACCAGCAGAACGCCGGGCCCTTCGGGCACGTGACAGTAGTCGGCCACGTCGATCAGCATCTCCGGCATCGTCTGTTGCTGAATCCACTGATGGAACACGTTGATGAAGCGCGACGGGTCGAAAGGCAGCTCGCCTTCCACGAACACCTTTACGTTGACGTGCTGGAATTCCATGCTCGGCTGCCGCCCTTAGACCCTGTTCATGCCTTGCCCTCGTTCCCGGCTATCTGCTGGTGCAGCCAGGCCCGAGCGAAGCGCCATTCATTGTCGACGGTTCGGGGCGACACGTCCAGCGCCGCGGCGCAGTCATCAATCGAAAGTCCAGCGAAGAACCGCAGCTCCACGACCCGCGCCTTCAGCGGATCGCGATCGCCCAGCCGGTCCAGCGCCTCATCGAGGGCCAGCATCTCGATCGGGTCCTCATCGAAAACCGCAGCTTGATCGGTCAATCCCTCTCGGGTGGCCTCGCCGCCGCGCTTGGCTCTCCTGCGGCGGCGGGCGGAATCCACGCGGATTTGTCGCATGACCTTGGCCGCCAGCGAGAAGAAGTGCTGCCGATTCTGGCAATCGAAGTTCCGCCCGCCGAAGAGGCGGAGATAGGCCTCGTGAATCAACGCCGTGGGCTGGAGGGTTTGCCCCGCCGGTTCGGCGACCATCTGGTGCTCGGCAAGCCGATGAAGCTCGGAGTACAGCAACGACCACAAGCGGTCGCGTGCGGCATCATCGCCCGCGCCGGCCATGTGCAGGAGCTGAGTAACCGAAACGTCGGCGTCCACGGCCAATGTCCCAACCAGCTTCTTCGATGCAAGACTGAAGCAGAATTGTACAACAGGCGCGCAAGAAGGCCAGAGACCAAGCCGACGACGCTCTACTGACCCTTGTTTGTAGATTTGGGGTTGGATCGACTAGCCTCCGGGGCCGAGCCGTACGGAATATCCACAGTCGCCGGTGGCAGCTCTTGCAGGGCGAGATAGTCTGGCGAGGGGAACCGGTCCCATGTAAGCGCTAGCATTTGTGAGAGCCGTCGCGCGTCGGTAATCTCTTGACCTTTCTCATCGACCAGCACGTCGTATCCGCTGTCCTCGCTTTCGCCGATCGTGAGATTAAGCCGGAAGTATCGCCCGAAATGGGCGGTTTCGAGCGGGTCCAGGAAATTGACCTCGCGAATAAGGTCACAGGCCTCGGGTTTGCCGATGCAGCGATACCAAACCGGCTCAAGCGGGCCGTTGCCGGGTTCCTCAACAACGTACTGGTTGGAGCGAAAGTTCAGCTCCGGGCGCACCGCAAAAACGACTTTCGGATGTGGAGTCTTAATGTTGTGATGCCCGCGCTCCGACCAGAAGGCTCTGCCGTTGGTCCCCGCCAGAACGATCTGCCCGCTGGACGACAGCCAATACAAGGCCTTCACGTGGACATCAAGCCAGGTCTGGTAGAGCACCTCGCCACGCAAATCGTAGATCCGGAGAGCCGAGGAGGTCCTGTTTTCGTGCTTGTGAACGGCAACAATCTCAACACCATCCACCTGGGGGAACACGTCGAGCGCCCTGACCAAATCGGGAAAAAACTCGCCGCCGGTCATATTACGTTGGGTGAGTATGGGGGGAAGGTCATCGGTTGCGATCGCGCCCGCCCAAAGTGGCTCATCGCGGTTGGCGTCGATATCGTACGCGCAGATGGAATTCCTGAGTGCACCTGTATCCGCGCACGTGTACCCTATGATCGCAAGTCGGCCCATGCCGGCCGACGCCGGTGGTTCGATCAAGTCCTCTACTGCGCGGAGGCCGTCGCGCAGGCTGTGCCAGCGATGTAAGCGCCGATCGGCAACCGATACGAGGTAGGCGGCGCTTCGGTCATCGGCGATCCTGACTTGGCGAGGTTCGCGGTTGAGATACCTCGTTGCAAGTGTAGTTCCTCCAATGATCCCGAGTGCGATGACCATGCTTGCAATCGCCGTGGCGACGCGAGGGTGTCGTCCGGCCCAGTGAACTGCCTTGGTCCAACGGCTGCGGGGCTTGGCGGAAATCGCCTCATGCCGCAGGTAGCGCTGAATGTCGGCGGCCAGTCCCCCGGCCGACTGATAGCGCTTGGAACGGTCCTTTTCCAAGGCCGTCAACACGATGATCTCAAGATCGCCGCGAAGCTTGCGGTCGATGATACTGGGCCGCGTCGGCTGGGACTCGCAGATCACCCGTGTGGCCGATGGGATCGGCCTTCCGGCCACGCAGTAGGGCAACATGCCCGTAAGAAGCTCAAAGAGGACCACGCCGAGCGAATAGACGTCGCTTCGCACGTCCAAGCCGAGCGGATCGGCCTCGCACTGCTCCGGGCTCATGTATTGCAGCGTGCCGATCAGCGACCCGACATCGGTGTGCATCGTGGTCACGGCCACGTCCGAGTCCGTCGCCCGGGCCACGCCGAAGTCGATGACTTTCACCTGGCGTTCGGAGTTGACCAGGATGTTCGCCGGCTTGAGGTCCCGATGGATGACGCCTTTGAGATGCCCATGATGGACCGCCTCGCACGCCTGCGCAAAGAGCGCCAACCTTTCGCGCGTTCCGAGGTTGCTCTTTGCCGCGTACGCCGTGATCGGCTGGGCGCCGGGGACGTACTCCATAACGAAGTACGGGAGGGTCCGTCCGAGGGTGTCGCGGTGCGTACCAGCCTCGTAGACCTGGGCGATGCTGGGATGCTGGAGGCGGGCCAGGACCTCTGATTCGTAATCGAACCGCCGCATCTGCGAACGGTTGGGCAGAACGGTGTTCACGACCTTGAGCGCAACCAGGCGCTTGGGTCGCTGCTGCTCGGCCTCGTAGACCGTGCCCATTCCGCCCGAGCCGATGACGCGCTTGATCTCGTACTGGCCGATCCGCTGGCCGATGAGCGGGTCCGGGCCGTCGCCCGGGGGCGTCGGAGGCAGCGGGGAGGGCGGCGCCTGAAGAAACTCCGGCGGCGCCTGGCTGTCGTGCTTGAGAAGCAATTCCACCTCGGCCCGAACGCCCGGGTCCGCGGCGCACGCACTGTCCAGAAACGCCCCCCGCCCCTCCACCGGCCTCGAGAGGGCATCCTCGAACAACGCCTGAACCATCCGCCAACGATCGCCCGGCATGTGAGCCCCCGCCACCACAAGTAGTGGTCGCTTTACAACACGAGTATCTGCAAACGCAAGCCGCCTTCGACCCCAATTACGCCACGCCGCAGCAACCGACGCAAGGTTTCTTGAAATTTTTTGCGTCGCTCTGGCCTGGTTGACGCAGGGGAATTGGAGCCTTGGACCATCGTCGTCGATGGAGGCGTCTTGTGGCACAGTCGCGCAAGTGAAAGGAGAACCTCATGAAGTCATTCAGATGCTACCCGGTATTGATTGTAGCCATGTCTTGTAGCTGGACCACCAGCACATCCGCGGGCACCAAGGCAGCGACCGTACTCGCACAAGCGTGCCCTGAAGGTCAATGGTGCCAATGGACCATTGGCGATGGTGGGAATGGTCACTGGTATAGGTGGACCGACGTTGTCGGAACTTGGACACAGGCAGAGGCTGAGGCTATCGCGAGGGGCGGTCATCTTGTGAGCATAAACACTCCTGAGGAAAACGCCTGGTTGTGCGAGAAATTCCCGAACTCGGTCCACCAGAGCTTCTCCTTCTGGCATGGCCTGTATCAAGATCTCGATGATCCAACGTGTGCACCGAATTGCGAGAATGATGGCGGATGGAAATGGGTTAGCGGAGAGCCGGTTACCTATCTGAATTGGGGCTTGCCTCACGAGCCGAATAATAGTGGCGGCGGCGAAAACTTCGGTTGTCTGAGAAACACGACAGATTGGGGTCCGGACGACGAATGTGAGTGGAACGACTACCGCGAACCGCCTCACGCGCTCGGCTTCTCTCCGATGCCTGGGGTCATTGAATCGCAGTTCGGGCCCAGCATACCGGCTGTCAGCTCGTGGGGTCTGGCGGTGCTAACGATGGCCATTCTGGCAACGGGGACGTTGGTGGTACGTCGAACAGCGAAGCCCGAACGGGCAAGATTGGCCAAAAGGCTGGTACTGGTAGCGTTTGAAAGTCGCCGCGCCTTGACACGCCCGCTATCATCCACGCATGGCGAAGAAAAAGAAGTCCAAGGCAAAGCCCAAGCCAAAGCCCGATGAGGTCCAGGAAGCCCTAC
>Ga0187893_10000845_pt1 | contig 77501 bp, 67 predicted proteins | sample MA1701074metaG_FD_139574 | JGI IMG/M metagenome (GOLD analysis project Ga0187893, IMG submission 139574) | White microbial mat communities from a basaltic lava cave in the Kipuka Kanohina Cave System on the Island of Hawaii, USA - MA170107-4 metaG ...
GCCGAGTGGGTGCGGAAGCCCCGCGATCCGTTCGTACCGGCGGGACTGGACAAGGAATGGGTGGCGCCCCCGCCGGAATCGGGCCCAGTCACGCTGTTGCGGCGGGTTACTCTCGATCTGACTGGTCTGCCTCCGACACCGCAGGAAGTCGAGGAGTTCGCGCAAGACAAGCGCGCCGATGCCTACGAGCGTGTGGTGGACCGTTTGATCCGCTCCCCGCACTATGGCGAGCGCTGGGCGCGGCATTGGCTCGACCTGGCGCACTACGCCGACAGTGACGGGTACGAGAAAGATCAGGTACGGCCGTGGGCGTGGCGCTACCGCCATTGGCTTATCGATGCACTCAATCGCGACCTTCCCTTCGACCAATTTACGATCGAGCAATTAGCTGGCGATCTATTGCCGGGCGCTACTGTAAATCAGAAAGTTGCCACTGGGTTCCTCCGTAACACCCTGACCAATCGGGAAGCCGGTGTCGATCGTGATGAAGCGCGGTTCGAGCAGATCGTTAACCGGACCAACACTGTTGGTACGGTATGGCTTGGGCTCGGCGTAGGGTGTGCGCAATGTCACGATCACAAGTACGACCCGATCTCGCAGGGGGACTATTACCGCCTGTTTGCTTTCTTCGACCGAACCGAAGAGCAGGACATCGACGCACCGTTGCCGGGTGAACTAGGTCCGTACCTGGCGGCTTTGCCCGAGTATGAGAAGCAACGGGCGAAGCTGCTGGCGGAATATGAAGTCCCGTCGCTCCAGCCGCAATGGGAAGCCAAGATGATCATGGCGATCGATGAGCCAGGGAAATCCCCGGAGTGGGACTTCTCGCTGACTTCGATGAAGGCGATGTTTGACCGGACTGTGAAAGTGTTGAAGACGCCACCGTCCCAGCGGTCCCAACGAGACGCGCGCAGACTAACCGACTATTTCATCGTTCGCACCGGCGCGGCGCTGGGGTTGGACAAGGCGAAGATGGACCGGTTCAAAGAACTACGAGAGAAGCTTGGCAAACTGAACGACACTTTACCGCTGTTTTCGCAAGCCCAAGCGATGCTGGATGACCCGGCTGCTCCTCCCACGCAGATCCGGATTCGCGGCGATTGGAAGCAGAAGGGCATCGCGGTTGAACCGGCGGGGTTGTCCGCGCTGCCGCCGATCGAATCGCAGCGAAACACCACGCGATTAGATCTGGCGCGATGGCTGGTCTCGCGCGGGAATCCGTTGACGGCGCGCGTGTTTGTAAATCGCGCCTGGCACGAGTTCTTCGGACGGGGTCTGGTGAAAACGGCCGAAGATTTCGGCAAGCAGGGGGAAAAGCCATCGCATCCCGAGCTGCTCGATTGGCTAGCGGCCGGATTCATGGATGGGGGCTGGAGCATGAAGCAGCTTCACAAGAGCATCGTGATGTCGGCAACGTACCGGCAGTCTTCGACATCCCGGAAGGAATTGGAGACAAAGGACCCTGATAACCAGTTGCTGGCGCGCCAAAGCCGCCTCCGTCTTCCGGCAGAATTGGTGCGCGACTCGGCCCTCGCCGTCAGCGGCCTGTTGACTCCTGAGATTGGAGGCAAGAGCGTTCGGCCTCCTCAACCCGCTGGCGTGGCGGAGTTGGGCTACAGCAACAGCGTGAAGTGGAATCCGAGTTCGGGCAAGGACCGATACCGCCGAGGGCTCTATGTCCACTTCCAGCGGACGACGCCGTACCCGATGCTGATGAACTTCGACTCCCCGGATGCAAGCGTGACTTGCACCCGGCGGTCGCGATCGAATACCCCCTTGCAGGCGCTGAATCTGCTTAACGATGAGGTTTTCTTCGAAGCCGCTCAGGCCCTGGCCTGGCGTATCGAGCGCGAGGGGCCGGCGAGCGTCGGGGGCAGGATCGAATACGGGTTCCAGCTTGCCACGGGACGCAAGCCATCGGATCGCGAGAGACAGCGACTGGCGCAGTACCATGACGAACAGACACGTTTGTTTGAAAAAGAATCTCATGGAGAAAAGCTATCCGCGTGGCTCGGCGTGAGCCGCGTGCTGTTGAACCTGGACGAGTTCATCACGAGAGAGTAAGGATCGGGGGTAACTATGGACATCCGAAACCGGCGGCGGTTCTTGAACGAGGTGGCGTGCGGCATCGGGTCGATGGCGCTGGGAAGTCTGCTGCACACCGATGGACTGACGGCAGCCACAGCTCTGAATCCGCTCGCGCCGCGCAAAGGGCATTTCACCGGGAAGGCCAAGAGCGTCATCTACATGTTCATGGAAGGCGGACCGAGCCAAATGGATCTTTATGATCCGAAGCCGGAGCTGGCGAAGTGGCACGGGAAGCCCGCGCCCGAGTCCATTGTGAAGCAGTTTCAACTGGCATTCACCAAGAACAACGCGGCGGTGCTCGCGAGTCCCAGAGTTTTCAAGAAACACGGGCAGAGTGGAATGGAGATCAGCGACTGGCTTCCGAACATCGCGAGTGTGGCCGATGACATCTGCCTGGTGCGCAGCGTCGTAACCGACGCCTTCAATCACCACCCGGCGCAGTGTCTGCTGTTCACAGGCTCGCAGGTGGTGGGAAGGCCGACGCTCGGCGCGTGGACCGTCTACGGCCTCGGCACCGAGTCGGAGAATCTTCCCGGTTTCGCCGTCATGGCGACCGGTGTGGGTACCAGCGGTGGAGCCTCGAATTTTTCGAGCGGCTTTCTGCCATCCACCTATCAGGGTACGTTGCTCCGTACTTCCGGCGATCCGATTCTGTATTTGTCCAATCCCAAAGGGATCAGCGCCGCTTCCCAACGAGCCGGATTGGATGCGCTGCGGGACCTGAATCAGTCGCGTCTGGACGAGACCGGTGACACGGAAATAGCATCGCGCATCGCATCCTACGAGCTTGCCTATCGCATGCAATCGGCGGGACCAGAGCTCGTGGATTTCTCGAAGGAATCGCCTGAGACGCTCGAGATGTACGGCATCAACGATCCTAAGACGAAACAGTACGGCACAAGCTGTTTGCTGGCGCGGCGAATGGTCGAGCGTGGCGTCCGCTTCGTGATGATCATGAATGCAAGTTGGGACAGTCACACGCAGTTGAACAAGAAGCTGAAGGACAACTGCGACGCCACCGATCGGGGCGCTGGCGCCCTTGTTAAAGACCTAAAGCAGCGGGGCATGCTCGACTCGACGCTGGTGGTGTGGGGCGGCGAGTTCGGACGCACGCCCGTTTGTGAAGTTCGCAACACGATGGAGGAGGGTAACGCCGGCCGCGACCATCACCCGCAGGGCTACAGTATGTGGCTCGCGGGCGGCGGGATTAAGGGCGGCCAAGTGATCGGCAAAACCGACGAGATGGGCTTCTTTGTCGCCGAGGACAAAGTTCACGTCCATGATTTGCAGGCGACGATCCTCCATTGTCTCGGCTTCGATCACACGAAATTGATCTACCGTTACATGGGTCGCGACTTCAGGCTCACGGACGTGCACGGGAACGTGGTGAAGAAGATTCTCGCCTAGTTTCCTACCACCCTAGGACTAAAGCCCCAGCACTCTTGCCCTCCTCTTTCGGTACTTCCTTACCGTGTGAAATTTCCTTCGTGTGAACCATCATCGAGTAGAGGGTTTATCTTGCTGGAGGAATTACGACACACATGAAGCTCACGATTTCTTTGATTTCGGGCTTGATCCTTTCAATGCCCGTGCTTGGCGCCCCGATCCCGATCGCCGGATATGACATCAATGACGCCATCATCTCCGGACATGGCAATTGGGATCACTCCTATTCAGGAACCATCACACCTGGAGATTCATTCGCCAACGCCGGATGGCCAGGCACGAAAGCGACTTATAGTGGCGTCGGAAGCGGAACTCTGAACAACGGCATCGTGGAGACTAGTCACGATGCCACCCAACTGTTCATTGAGGGGACTGCAACGGACGGCACGCCCTTTGCAACCGCTATCTTTTCCACCTTGTCGTTTGCCTACACCATCGACACGATCGAGGTATACGGTGGCGACTTTGGAGGTAACTTTATCCCCGGAGTCCTGACCGGCATGCTGGTGACTCTCTTTGGACCCAGCGGGACGTTTTCTGAGTTCTTCACGACCACGCCGTTTGGGTTCCCTGCTGTATCCGGCCCTGCGAGCGATCGGATTTCGCTGGTGGGCTCGAGCCTGGAAGGCGTCCCCGCATTCACAGTCATCCTGAGCGAATTTGAAGGCACGTACGCAAATTGGTTTTCTATCGCGGAGATCAAGCTGGACGGCGCCCGTGCACCTGATTCAGCCGTTCCTGAGCCTTCGACGTTCGGCTTGGTGGGCGCAGCCGGTCTTGCGCTCGGACTCCTGAGACGGCGTTAATTTTTGCGGGCTGCTGTCAGGGCCGCCCCACTCTCCTCACTTGAGGAGCTTGATGCGAATGTTCTTGTACATCACTGTGCTGCCGGGATCGTGACCTTGCAAAGCGATGGTCCCGCTCGTCAGTGTGCGCTGCGGGAATGAATCGATCCCCTTCCAATCCGCCGGCTGTGTCCACTCGGTTACCTTCTTGCCATCGACGAACACGGTGACCAGTTTGTCCTTCACAAGGATGTGTTCCGTGAACCACTTGCCGTCCTGAGCAACTTCCGCCTTGTTGTCCTGCACTGCATATAGCCCGCCGGTGCGGCGCCAGTCCTTGTGGGTGTTGTTCACCTGAATCTCGAATCCTTTCTCTGGCCAGCCCGTCTCCTGATAGGCGGTGTGGAAGAAAATCCCACCGTTGGAATTGGCTTGCGTCATCACGTCGATCTTCAACTCGAAGTTTTTGAACTCGCCGTTGCCTACATTGCCCGAGTAAAAGAGGTGGCAACGCGGACCGTTGGCGACGATGGCTCCATCCTTGACCACAAAAGTTCCCTCGTTCTCCTTGGCCTTGGTCCAGCCCGTGAGGTCCCTTCCATTGAACAGGGAAACGAAGCCTTTCTCGGGCTTATCCGCGGCGACGGCGAAGGAAGAGGCGAGTGCGAACAGAACAATCTTGTGCATGACGATTGTCTTCATGCTATCACGCAATCGTCAAGTGTTCCTGATCTCGGAAGCTTTGGGACGTTACTCACAGTTCATTCCAGGGCCTGGAGAAAATCGAAGTCACACCCAAGGTTGGCCTGGGTGACATGTTCGAGGAATAGCTTGCCGTAACCCCGCCCATAATGCGGCTTCGGACGTACAAAGCTTCGCAGGCGCGACTCGATTTCTTCCGGCGGCAGGGCCACATCGATCCGGCGGTTCTCCGCGTCTAGGACGATCTCGTCGCCGGTGCGAACCGCAGCCAGTGGTCCTCCAATCGCCGACTCCGGAGCGATGTGAAGCACTACGGTCCCAAACGAAGTCCCGGACATGCGGGCGTCGGAGATGCGAACCATATCCTTGATGCCGCGTTGCAGGAGCTTCTTCGGCATCGGGATGTGCCCCCATTCAGGAAATCCGGGGCCGCCGTGCGGGCCTCCATTTTTGAGCACCAGCACCGTGTTTTCGTCCACGGGCAGATCGTCGCGCATCAAATCTTCAAGCATGTGGTGGTGATCGTCGAACACATAAGCGGGGCCACGGTGCTTCAGCAAGTCGGGCGATGCAGCGGTGTGCTTGATCACCGCGCCGTCCGGGGCGAGGTTGCCGTAGAGGATCAGCGTGCCGCCTTCCGCGTTGAGTGGTTCGCGCAAGGTCCGGATAACGTCGCGGTTCCAGCATTCGGCTGATTCGTAATTTTTCTGAATCGTCCCTCCGTTGACTGTCCGGCAACTGGTGTGGAGCAAGGGCAGGAGTTCACGCATGACGACCGGCAATCCGCCGGCATAGAAGAAATCCTCCATGAGGTACTGGCCCGACGGTCGGACATTGGCTATGTAAGGGGTCCGCTTCGAGATGCGGTGAAAGTCCTCGAGGGTCAGCGTCAGGCCCAATCGTCCGGCAATGGCGATGAGGTGAACCACAGCGTTGGTCGATCCGCCCAACGCCATCTCGACGGTGATCGCATTCTCGAACGCTTCCCGAGTCATGATCTGCGACGGCCGGAGCTCCTGGTCGATCATTTCGACGATGCGACGGCCGGACAGCTCGGCGATCGCAAGCCGCCGCGAATCGGGGGCCGGGATCGAGGCGCAGCCGGGCAGGGTCATGCCCAGGGCCTCGGCGATCGACGTCATCGTGGAAGCAGTTCCCATCACCATACAATGACCGTGCGACCTCGCCGCGCATCCTTCGAATTCGCACAGCTCCTCATCGCTCATTTCACCGGCGCGGTAAAGATCGAAGATCTTTCGCATGTCGGTGCCGGAGCCAATGTCCTGTCCTTTGTAATGCCCCGAGAGCATCGGACCAGCGGTCACAAAGATGGACGGTAAGTCCACGGAGGCGGCTCCCATCAGTTGCGCCGGCGTGGTCTTGTCGCAGCCGCACAGCAAGACGACGCCGTCGAGCGGGTTGGCGCGAATCGATTCCTCGACATCCATCGCCATCAGGTTGCGGAATAGCATCGTAGTCGGGCGCATGAAGACTTCGCCGAGCGAGATGGTGGGAAACTCGAATGGCACGCCGCCCGCCTGCCAGACACCGCGCTTGACGGCCTCGGCGACCGTCCGCAGATGCAGGTTGCAGTGGTTCAGCTCGCTCCAGGAATTGCAGATTCCAATGACGGGCTTACCGTGGAAGGCTTCGCGGGTGATACCCTCCGAGCGGAGATAGGCGCGGCGGGCGAACGAATAGTATTCGAGCGAATCAAACCAGTCTTGAGAGCGAAGACGCTTGGCGGGCATAAGAGTCTACTGTACACTGCCCGCCTTCGTGCGAGGTCGGCAACCGGTGGCTTCTCAGAACTCCAGCCGGAAGATCGCCGTCGTCATCGTTCTCGCGCCGAGGCCGGAAAATCCACCTTGCTGGGCCGTGATCTTGCCAAACGTTTGTGGATTGGCGAAGTCCACGGTCGAGCCTGGCGGAGAGAAGAAGGGATACTTGAACGGCGCCGTGAATTCGACGCGCAACATTCCCTTGATGCGCTCGGTCACCGGAATGTTCTTCGATAAGCCAAACTGGTGCCAGAACATGCCAGGTCCGTTGATGATGTTCCGTCCGGCCTGTCCCGGTGTAAACGAAGCCGGAATCGCAAATGCGTTGATGTTAGCCCACGGTTCGGCGCACGCCACGACATGCCGGCATGGACCGTGACGGTTCCATGCAAGCTCGATATCATCGTAGGTTTTCCCGGGGGCCATATCCGGGCGCAACGTGCCAGGCAGGTAAACGTTCGTCCTGCCAGGCAGCCTGCCGTTATGGAGGAAATTGATCGGAATCCCGGTCTCGGCGGTTTGGATCGCCGCCAACTGCCAGTTGCCCAGGACTTTCGTCACGAGGCTGCCGCTATCGGTCAGGAACCGTTTTCCTTTGCCGATCGGCAGATCCCAAATCGCGTAGGTGATCCACCGGTGCGCGACATCGTAATTAGACCGCGCTTTGTCGAGACGCCGATTGTAATAGGTCACGCCGCTCGCCGTGCCATCGTCGCTGGCCTCGTCGATTGACTTGCCCCACGTGTAGAACGACGTAAAGGAGAGCCCACCGGACATCCTCTTTTCCACCTTCACGGTACCGGAATGGAAACTGCTGTGCCCATAATTGCTGTAGTGCAGCACGCTCCCAAACTGCGGATAGGGTCTGAAGTTCTGCGATGCGCGGCGAATGTTCTCCAACTGCACGGGATCGCTTGAGATGTTCAGAGGAATCGCATTGATATCCCAGCGGTTCAACAATCCAACGCCCGCCGAGCCTTGATAGGTAACTTCCAAGAGGTAGTCCCTTCCCAACTGCCGCTGCACACCGGCGTTCCAGTTCATCACGTAGGGTGAGCGCATGGCAGGGTCATAATAGGATGCGTTCCGGCCGCTATAGTTCGTGCCGATAAATGGCGCCGACCCATCCGGCCGGACGTTGAAGTTGATCGGCGGCGGTCCCTGGGAAAGCTTGAAGGCGATGGCTGGATTCCCCGGAGGTTGTTCGATGACTGCGGTGGCCAGGTATTCCTCGAAGTTCTCGCGCAGGCTGTTCACCCAAAGGTCGAGTGTATTGACGGCGAAACCGCCCCGGAATACCCAGTTCTGCCGGAAGTTGTAGGCCATCCCTAGCCGCGGCTGGAAGTTGTTGGCGTCGCGGCCGGCGAGCGGCCCGGTGGGGTGCCGCAACGCTCCCGGCCGGCCGGTAAGCGGATCGGTCGCAGTCGGATCAAACTGGCTTTGTTGCCCGTATTTGGTTCGAAACGGGCTTTCAGTCTGCCAGCGGAGGCCGAGGTTGAGCGTCAGGTTTCGAGTCGCCTTCCAGTCGTCCTGGAAGTAGATCGCATGGCTCCACCATTGCGGCAGCCATGTCGCCAGCGCTTTGGTGAAGTCCGCCCGCGTGACCGTACCGAGTAAAAACGAAGCAAACGGGTGACCGGTGTTGGGCGTGAACGGAAATTCCGTGCCGCCCAGGCGATAGGTTCCCGACGGACGTTCCTCCAAATGCGAATTGAGAGACGTCCGCAGAATCTCGTAGCCGGTCTTGAAGGTGTGCCGGCCTCGAATGATCGAGAGGTTATTCTGCAGACTGGCGTTGGCATTGACATCCACGGTCTCACCCTCCGGGAAACGGAAATAGAACTGGCCGCCCGTGGACGTCTGGAAGATAGGCATTGTTTCCGGCCCCACGTTGGGGATGCCGAATTTGGCCGCCCAGTTTTGTCCGAGACTGGCAGGAAGCCGCGTACTCTTCCGCCGATTCCATCCCAACCGGACCTCGTTGATCATCCTCGGATTGATGACATAGGAGTCAGAGATCACCACTTGACGCTGGTCGATCGGAATCGCCGTGCCAATATAGTCGAGATCGCGATTGGCCAACTGGATCTGCCAGGTGCCGCTCATGGAGCGATGCCGCGCATTTGAATAGCGTCCGAAGATCTTGTGGTTGGAACTGAACGAGTGATCGATCTTAGTGTCCAAACCCGTGCGGTAAGAATTCTTGTCGGTGTCGGCGCTCAGATTCTGGTGCGGTCCAGTGCTGTTGTGGAAGGTCTGGTTGTTGCGGTTGTTCTCGCCACTGAAAGGATTGAGACCCAAGAACTTGACAGCGGCCGGATCGAAGCGGGCGCGCGGAATCTGATTGTTCGGGAATGGAGTGCGCGAGAACCCTCCGCCCGGAAGCATCATCAAAGAATCGGGATCGTAGATTCTGTCGGCCGGCACTGGAGATTGCGGAAAGCTGAAGTCGCCCGCCATCATGGCGGGACTGGGCAAATCGATATTCTGGTTGTTTCCCGATCTCTCGTGATGACGTTGCCAGCCTGTGAGGAAGAAGGTCTTGTTTCGTTTGATTGGGCCGCTGATCGTCGCTGACATCAGGTGGAACGCGAAGGTACCGGTCGGCACCGCGGGATCGGACCAGGAGCGATGAATCATCGGCTTGCTGACATAGCGCTCTTCCGCCAAGCCATGGAGTTGGTTCGTCCCACCCTTGAAGGATATATTCATGATCCCGCCGCCCGAATGGCCATACTCGGCGGGCAAGGCTGTCGTCAGAACCTTGATCTCTTCCATGTTGTGCTCGACCGTCGTGATGTTGCGCGCCGTCGCCACAGTGCCTTCGCCGGGGTTCGTCGCGGAGACTCCGTCCGTGGTCATCTGAAACGCCCGCGAGCGGCCGCCGGCTGTGTGTCCGTTACCTGCCTGCGAGGTGACGCCGGCCACATACCACATCATGCTCTCGATCTTCATCTGTGGCGTAGGCAGTGTGATCAATTCCTTGCCGGATACCAGGTGGCCGGTTGTAGACGTCTCGGTCTCAAGCAACTGAGCGCCAGCCGAGACCTCGACCGACTCCACCACGTTGCCGATTTCCATGGTCACGTCCAAACGCAGCGTTTCTGTCGATCGGATCGGGATGTCATTTCGTCGCAGCCTCTTGAAGCCGGATGCTTCATAACTGATCTCGTAGGACCCGGCATTCAGGTAAGGGACGCGATAAATGCCTTCCTCGTTCGTGACGGCGTTGTAGGTGAAACCGGTATTTTGGTTTCTGACGAGGACCGACACACCGGGAATCAAGGCCCCAGTGGAGTCCACTACGGACCCCGTCACGATTCCTTGTCCGGTTTGTGCATAGACGGTGGCCCCTGAAAAGGCAAGCGCGCCCAACAGCATGAGCATGCTGCACGATGCACTCTTAAATGGTCGAAGCATTTTGACCCCCTTCCGGTTGCCTATGCCTGGAAACCCAGCTTCTGGTAGTATACACCCAGCTAAAATCCCGGGAGGCGAGAATGAGTGCCCGCGACCTGACGATCCTGGACGGCGTCCTGCGGGAGCGATGACGGCAAATATGTCAAATATCTATATATCTCATCAGATACAAGAGAGCCGGAGACTCTCTTGGTGGTATCTACGGCCCACCTTACCGTGGGCTCTAGGCATAATCATGGGAATCCACGCCTGGAAGGTGAACCGCGCAATAGCGGAAAAGCAGAAGACCGTCGTCGGAACGATCATTGCTCACGAACCTGCGAATCACAACCGCTACGGCTACACCTTCGTCCTGGGTGGTAAGTCGCACACCGGATGGGAGACGCCCCGAAAAGAAAATCCGCGCATAGGTCAGCGCGTACTGGTGTATTACGATCCAAGTAATCCTGCTAAGAACGCCCTCACCGATTTCAATGAGTTAGCGGCCAGAAGCCTGGGTCCTGTCCCGCTACTGCTCTTCGGCATCGGCGCCGTTGCCTTCGTCATTCTTTTTAGACGACGTACGAACCCCGCATAACGCCATTAAGTACCTGCCAGAGCCGTCGTTTTCGGGTTGCCTGCGTGGCACGGGCACTCGTGCCAGGCGGTCTGGCAGTCATTCAGCTGTAACGTTGGCGTTTCGCGGATGTGGCCGTCAGCCAGGCGCTATCGACGAACTCGGGACAGCTCCTGCCTTGCGTTAAGTGAACCGTATTGACAACCCTGTTGACAGTAAACTCAGGCTCGTCTCAAGGCGTTCCGGGGCCACAGCTGGGCGTCGGCATGCTGACACTGCATACAAAAACTACCAGGCATGACTGCCCCGTGCCACGAAGCTGCTCGAAGCTGACCGCCTCGAAGGCGCGAGTCCAGACCGGATCTAAACAATGTAATGATTTTAACTTGCCCTCCCTCAGTACAGCGACAGGGCAACTCGGAACGCATGCGCAGTCCAGTGCGTCTGGTTAGGTGCGCCTGAGTGCAGCCATACTGTGCTGTCGAGGCGTAAGGTGTATTGGGATGATGCGTTACGCGTGCTGGCTGTTAGCAGTCGCCGGCGCCATGTTAGTGGCGCCGCAAGGCCGAAGCGAAGACGCCGTCTTCCGGAGCGATGTCTCGCTGGTCCGCGTGGATGTCCAAGTGCTGGACCGAAACAAACGTGCGGTCACGGGCCTCGATTCGCAAGACTTTATGCTCCGCGATAGTGGCGAGATTCGGGAGATCCGAAACTTCGGAAGCGAAAGTATGCCGGTCGATATTGTATTGTTGCTCGACGTGAGTGGGAGCATGAAGTCGAACCTGCAGCGGATCGCCGACGCGTCGCAAGAGTCGTTGCGGATACTGGGGGGCAATGATCGCGTTGCTGTGATGGTCTTTGATCGTGGCGCGCGGCTGCGGCTGCCATTCCGTACGAGCCGCACCGACGTTGAGCGGGAATTAGACGACTTGCTTGATCAGGAGACCTTTGACGGGGGAACTGATATTACCCGCGCGCTGCTCGATGCGGCCAGCTATGTGACACGCGAAGGACGCAAGGATGCGCGCCGGGCGATCGTTATTGTCACCGATGACCAGACAGAACGCGACCGGGATGAGGCCGGAGTCAATCGAGCGCTGGAAAAAGCGGACGCGGTGTTGAGCCTGTTGCTGGCCCCTGACGCAATGCGGTCCAGGTCCCCTGGAGATCGACGCGGCGGGTCGTGGCCCAACGGACCGTTGGGTGGGCCGCTCGGAGGCATCATTCTGGGGCGTCGCGGGCCGATCGGACGGCGTCCGACGATCTCAACTCCGCGTACCCAATCGGCAGCCACGGCGGAGATCGCCCGCAGGTCCGGTGGCGACTCCATTCCGATCGATGATGGCTCAGCGCTTCAGACGACGCTGGCCCGCATTCGGCAGAGATATGCCTTGCACTACTACTTGCCGGATGACGGACAACAGCGAGAGGAGCGGAACATCAATGTCGAGTTGGCAGATGCAGCCCGCAGGCGTTATCCCGATGCCGAAGTGAGATTTCGACGCGCTGCTCAGGCAGGTAGCCGCCCAATTGATTCCAAGACTTCCGATCCTACAAGTGCCGATTCGGGGCCTGCCCAGGTCGAGGACCGCCCCCGTCTAAAGCGGAGGCCCGCCGTTCAGGAGCCCGGCGAGTGGGGCACGCAAATCCCGTCTCCACAACCCCAGCCGCAGGAACCTCCAGCGGCGTCTGGCGGCGGTTGGCGTCGGGTCGATGAATCGGCTTGTGGCTGGCGGCGCGTCGATGAGCCGATCCGAGAATCCTGCTCTTCGGCCGAGGATGGGACTGAGGCCGGACGGCGTCCTTCCGCACTCAACAAGTAGCTAAATCGCACGCTCGTCAATCTGGAGATCCCGCTGGTTCCGAAGATATTCTAGGTATTCTGAATACGTGTGATTGCTTCAGAGAGGCATCGGTATAATTGTGTTCTAGATTGTCTAGAGATTGAATTGGTGCTCGAACCGTCGCCAGGGCAGGTGGCGCCAGAGCAGGCGTGACTCAGGGCGATGCAGGACTTTGGGAACAAGACCTCACTCAAAGGAGACTGGTCGAGAGATGTTCACCTTTAACCGAGTGGAGACGGTGCTGCAAGACTTTCGCTATGGGCTGCGCGTGCTGATCAAGAACCCCGGGTTTACGTCTACCGCGATCGTCACATTAGCTGTCGGAATCGGTGTGAATGTGGCGATCTTCAGCCTCGTTTATGGCGTCCTGTTGCGTCCGCTTCCGTACCAGGCCGGTGAGCGGTTAATAGTGCTGCACCAACAAGCCACCCGGGTCAACGTACGGGAGGTGCCGTTCTCCGTTAAAGAAATCCTGGACTACCGGGAGAATAGTCATACCTTGGACGCAGTAGTGGAGCATCACACGATGAATTTTCTGCTCCTGGGGAATGACAACGCCGAGCGCGTAGATACCGCCGTCGTTTCGGCAAATTTTTTTGACGTTCTTGGAGTCAAGCCGCTGTTGGGCAGAACCTTCGTGCCGGCAGACGAATCGCACGGCGCCGGCGCCGTTCTCATCCTCAGCCACGGGTATTGGACCGCCCGCCACGGCGGAGACCCCGGTATCGTCGGCCGAGTCTTTCAGATGAATAACCGGCCTCACACCGTAATCGGTGTCCTGCCGCCCATTCCGCAGTACCCGGTGGAAAACCACGTTTATATGCCGACATCGCAATGCCCTTTTCGCTCTTCCGCGAACTTCATAGGCAATCGCCAGTCGCGAATGATGACGGCTTTCGGGAAGCTCAAGCCAGGAGTGCAACTCGAACAGGCCCAGGCCGATCTCTCGATCGTGGCGCAGCAGTTGGAGAAGGCCCATCCTGAGGCCTATCCCCAAAGCTTTGGCTATCGGATTGCCGTAGCGTCTTTGAGGGAGGACCTCACACGGCGAGCGCAGTCCACGTTTCTGCTTCTTCTGAGCTCGGCTGGATTTGTGCTCCTGATCGCTTGTGCAAACGTCGCCAATCTTTTGCTGGCGCGTCTACTCAAATTACAGCGCCAACTGGCGCTCCGCGTTGCTCTGGGCGCGACCAAGATCCGGTTGATCCGGCAGATGCTCACAGAGAGCATGCTGCTCTCTCTCGTCGGCGGGATCCTGGGGCTTGCGCTAGGTCCTTCCGCGCTCCGGCTGCTCGTCAAGTTTGCGGAACGATTCACGACGCGCGCTGCCGAGGTCAAGATCGACACACCTGTTCTCTTCTTTGCCCTGTTTGTCTCGCTCGCGGCTGGCCTCCTCTTCGGCCTATGGCCTGCGTTTTCCTCCAGCAGGAACGTTACGGACGCACTCAAGCAAGGAACCGGTAGAACCACCGAAGGCCGAGGCAGCCGGAGACTTCGCGCTGGCCTTCTGGTAGCGCAGATCGCAGTGTCTTTCGTCCTGCTGATCGGCGCCGGTCTCATGATCCGGAGTCTCGTGAAGCTTCAGCAGGTGAACCCGGGCTTCAATCCGAGCCGGCTGCTCACGATGCGGGTGAGCCCTAACTTCTCCCGCTACACGCAGAGCCAGCAGTTTCGCACGCTGACGGACAATCTCCTAAGGCAGGTCCGTGCCGTCAATGGCGTGGAGACCGCGGCGCTGACGACCAATTTCCCTTTCAATCCGGCGAGACTCGCCACGGGCCCCGCCAGCGTGGCATTCAGAATTGAGGGGAGAGGGGCCTCGGGAGGGGATCTGGCGATGCTCGTGGATCGGAACGGGGTCAGCGCCGGCTATTTCGAGACGATCCGGCAGCCGGTAGTGCAAGGGCGGGGTCTTACGGAGCATGACGACGCGACCTCTCTTCCGGTCGCCGTGATTAACCAGACCATGGCCCGTCACCGATGGCCGTCTGAGGACCCTATTGGAAAGCGCATCAGCTTCAATGCGGGAAATACCTGGATACAGATCATTGGCGTTGTCGGAGACGTGAAAGAATACGGGCTCGACCGCCCGATCCGGGATGAAGTCTATGCGCCCCTCGCCCAAGCTGGGGGCTTCGCAAACAATCTGGTTGTCCGCACAGTGGCGGATCCTATGACCGTCTCCTCTGCTGTCCGCTCGGCAATCCGTAGCGTCGACAGCCAACTCGCAGTGGATCGCGTTGCCACCATTCAGGGACTTCAGGATGAGTCCGTCACCTCGCCTCGTGTGACCACCATCCTCCTGGCGCTGTTCGCGGCTCTGGCTCTGGTGATCAGCGCGAGCGGCATTGCCGCCGCCATGGCCTTGGCCGTAAGCCAGCGCACGAATGAGCTCGGCATCCGCATGGCTCTCGGAGCGTCCCGGCAATCTATTCTGTACCTTGTCTTGCGTCAAGGCTTCGCAATTGCATTCGCGGGAACTCTGGTGGGAATTGCAGGAGCCTTGGCACTTAGCCAGCTTGTCTCGACGCTGCTCTACGATACCAGCCCGACGGACGTAGTTACCTTCGTTGGCACGTCCGCATTGTTTTTGGTAGTGACCGGTACGGCCTGCCTCATTCCGGCGCGTCAGATAACCGGGATTGATCCCTTGGCGGCGTTACGCAGGGAGTAGCGACTGAAGATAGCGCCGCGCAGGAGGGCTGTGCGAGGCGCCCGGCGCCGGTCAGGTACCAACCCCAAATTGTGTTCGCCTAAATCTTCACTTATTGAGCGCCTCGTCGAGGTTGAAAATCGTGCTGACCAGGATAGTCCAGACGGCCAATTCCGATACCGGCAGAGTGCGATCCGGCGGCGAATCGCCGATGCTGATTACAGCCTTCGCCGCTTCGCGCGATTTCATGTAGTGCGCCAGCAGCCTGTCATTAGCGGCGCGAAGAGGCCGGCGCTCAGGTTCCCGCATATTTCGGGCGAGGATGTGTCGCGTGATCAAATCGAGGCGCCGGTCGAACGATGACGATTCGCGCAGCGCACACTCCGCAAGCCGCCGGGCGGCTTCCACGAACTGCGGATCGCTCATGGCGGCCAAGGCCTGGAGCGGCGTGTTGGTTGGCTCGCGGCGGACAAGGCAGGATTCCCGTGTCGGGGCGTTGAAGATGTCCATGGAGGCCAGCGGTGCGCTGCGTTTCCAAAACGTGTGATTGTTTCATCGAGCACGTAGTCGCCCTGAAAGTTCCCGCGACTGTTTCGCCGGGTTGATCGTACTGGCGGAGGCACCGCGGTGGTCTCACCATGATCGTATGATGTCATTATGAGGCACGAATTCACGGACCTCACCAGTTTCGTAATCATGCAGGAACGGAGAATCAAACGCGTGATAACTCGGGATGCCCACTTCTTGCAGCCAGGCTTCGGATTTCAATTTGCTCCCGGTCTGTAAGATCAGCGTTCTCTGGAGCTCTGCGAAGGGAAGTATTTCAGCCTGAATTCTGAAATTCAGCGACGACGAGGGTCATATCGTCGCGCTGGGCGGACCCACCGGTAAAGCCGTGGAGGGAGTCGAGCAGGGCTGAGTGAAGGGATTGCGCATCGAGGACGCCCCCACCTCGCAGCATCTCGCGAATCCGCCGGGTGTCGAGAAACTCACCCTGGGAGTTATGAGCGTCCGTAAATCCGTCGCTGAAGATGACCAGTTTATCGCCGGGCTGAAGTTGCGTGGTTCGAACATCAAAAGCAACTTCGGCGAGAAGCCCTACCGGCATGGATGTAGAGTCGAAGGATTCCATGAGTCCGTCGCGGTGGAGCAGAACCGGCGTGCAATGGGCGGCGTTGATCCAGTGAATCCTCCCCTCAGATGTAATCGTGGCGTAGAACAGGGTCGCGTATTTCTCGCCTTCCGTGCGTTCATGCAAGTAGCGGTTGAGGCGGTCCATTAGGCTACGGATATCGGCAGGTAGCTCCGGAGCGGTGAGAAAGGCGCCTTGGAGGAGGCTGGCGAGGAGACCCGAACTTACGCCCTTGCCGCTGACGTCGGCGACAACGAGAGCATAGGTCGCGGAATTGATGGGCGCTACATCGTAATAATCGCCGCCGACCTGTTGCGAAGGGATCGTCGAGGCGGCCACGCGGAACCATCCTGCGGACGGAAGAGTCTTAGGAAGCAGGGTCCGCTGGATTTCGCGCGCGATGCGCAACTCCTCGTCCAGGCGCTGGCGGGCGCGTTCCTGATCGAGGAGTCGTGCATTTTCAATGACGGTAGACGCTTCCAGGGCGAGAGTCTGAAGGATTTCGCGGTTGCCGGCGGAAAGATCGGCTACGTCGACCTTCGAATCGAGGTAGAGCATTCCGACAGTATCCTTGGCAGTAGCTGCGATAGTATGCTCGGCCGTGTCGGTCTTGACCTTCACCAGAGGGATGCACACAACGCTTCGGAGGTCGAGTTTCTGTACAGAAAGATCGGGCTCCTCGGAACCTTCGAGGTACGGGTCGAAGTGCATCGATAGCAGATCCTTGCGGCTATTAAGGGCGCGCTGGATGAGTGTGGTAGGGACTCGGAGATCTTCCGCATGGAGCGAATTGCCAGCCGCGTCGCGCGCGACTTCCACGGTCAGTTCATGACCTCTCTTGAGCAGCAGGAAGCCGCGGTCCGATCGGGTAATGTTGAGAGCGGCTTCGACCACCGATTCGAGGACCTCATGGATAGAGAGAGAGCTTTGCAGCGCACGGGCCACTTCGACGAGCGCACGTAGTTTCCCAAGCGCGCCGGTGGCGTTTGTGAGCTGCGAAGACGAGGCGACCTGATCCACCAGGCGGCTGAGTTCCTTGTCTTCCTGAAGGAAGATCAGTTGATACCCGTCGGCGAAGCCGAAGTGGATGGTGTCTGAATGGTTGAGGCGGCGGCGGGTGACAACCTTTTCGCCATTGATGAAAGTCCCATGACGGCTCTGGAGGTCTTCGAGGTAGTAATCGCCTCCTTCACAGGTAATGCGGGCATGGATGCGCGAGACGCGGTTATCACGGAGGATCAGATGATTATCGGACTGGCGTCCCACCAGAAATGGAGAGCGGTTCAAAACCGAGCGCGACCGTTGACCGCTGGGGTTGATCACGGTAAGGACGGCCGGCTTTTGCGCGACCGCTACAGTGACGGTAGTATCGCTGCTCATGGCTCGACTGAGGCGCGCTTGCGGCGTGGGGCGGAAAGGTCGTCGGCCATTGCGGCGGCTTCGGCCATCTCGCGGGCGCGCATCGCCTGGCAATGGGCGCAGTATCCGCCGATTTCGGTACGCGCGAGAACGATCTTGAAGCCGAAATGGTCCTCCACCTGGCGGCGCAGCCGCTGCAGGGGCTCGCCAAAAAACTCCTCGACTTTTCCGCAACCCAGACAGATAACGTGCGCATGTTCCTGTTTCATGCGCGTTTCGTAGTAATGTTGATCGCCGCCGAAATGCATGAGATCGAGTTCGTCGACAAGTCCTCCCTGCTTGAGAAGCTTCAGCGTGCGGTAGACGGTGACGCGGTTGAGCTTAGGGTCTTCCTTGCGGGCGAGCTGATAAAGACTCTCCGCGTCCAGGTGCTGGCCGGACTTATCGATGAGATCGAGCAGGATCTGGCGCTGGCGAGTGAGACGAATGCCTCGTTCCTTGAGAGATCCTTTGATGCTTTCATTGGCCAAAAGGGGCGATCCTCCGTGGGACTCGTAGGAATCTGTTCTCTTGTGAATCTAGCATGGTGGGGGACAGCGGGGAAAACAGAGGGTTCCGGCGCCAGTACCAGCAGACAATCGAGTCCCGAAACGTCACCGTCGGCACGCCCCTCGATCGCGGGCTCCAGTCCGGGTCGAGATAGTTTCAATTGTCGTGCTGTAGGTCGCTCAGGATTTCCTGGACGGTGGGAAGCACGAGACCGTCGTCACTTCTTGCTTTAGCGAAGAAGCAGTTCAGGCAGATGGCCTTTAGGGCATACCTGACGATCTTTTTTTGGCCTGACTTGGCGATAAAGACATCGTCTCCGCATAGGTGGCAGGTGTAGCGGCGGTCGCCCGGTGTCGTGCTGGACGAGCTGCCAACTATCAAGCTAGGTTGCGGCGTTTGCATTCTGTATCGCACCTTTGAATCCGAGTCCTTCCTCCAGTATGCGTACTTCACCACCAGGATGTCAGCCGGATCACGACAAAGGCTTGGTGAGCTGATTGCTGAGTCGCGCGGAAGACGAACGGGCAGAAGTGTGCTCTCGACAGATGGCGGAGTCAGGGTGGAGGTATCGGTCGAGGACAGTGGCAAGATCCTCGGGTGTGGCACAGAGTCTCACTCTGCCCTGTCCCAACTCGTCGGCGCCCACGGGAAGCGCGCTTACCTGGGAAGCAACTTTGGCCAGGTGATCTCGACACCTTCCCCCACGAGCTTCGCCTGAAACTCCCGCAGCAGCTTCTCGGTGTTCCGGATCTTCCGGGGCACGGTCTTGGTGGCCATCGCATGTGCCGCCAGTGCTCCCGCCGACTCTCCAATGTTCCACTCCACCGGATGCAGCCGGTAGCACCCGTTCGTGATGTGGGTGACACCCAAGTTCTTGCCCGCCGCCAGTACGTTCTCCACTCTCTTCGGAATCAACGACCCCAGCGGAATCTGGAATGGCAGCGAGCTGATATCGATATAGTTATCGCCGCCTGAGCTCGGATGCAGGTCGATCCGGTAGCTTCCCACTCCCACCGAATCCGGGAATGGCTCGGCCGTAACCTCCTCGACCGACTTGCCCGTAGCTTTCACCCGCGCATCCGTCCCAACATGATCCTCAACCACGGTGAACTCTGCCTGAATCCGGCGCGATTCCCGAATGTAGGGCGCTTTGGCGAGCCCGTCCTCGCTGCCCATCAAATCCCCGCGGAGCCGCAGCCCCTTCCATCCCTGTCCTCCATCCGGACGCGGCGCTTCCGTTTGCATCCAGTACAACAGCGAAAGACTCAACTGCTTGCCCCGTTTCAAATGCCGCCCTGCTTCCTCATCGCTAACCTCATGCAGGTTTCCCAGCCAATAATCGTTCTGTGGCCAGTTAATCAGCGAGATGTCACTCGCGTACGTCCACGGCGCGTAGTTTCTCTTGTTGGCGATCCTTCGATAAATGAACAGATTCAGCCGGCCCGCCGGACTCCGCTCGGCCGTGGGATCGAACATCACGGCCCGCTCCTTCAATGTTCTCGGGTCGCTCATCGACCAGCTCAACAGCTTTCCGCTCCACGGCGGAGTCATCCTGGGAACATAGTCGCGCCAGAAGCCATACTCTTCCGGCTTATCGATCGTGTGATCCTCGCCCGCCAAGTAGTCCACCGCGAAGCATACCGTGAATGCCTGAATGTTGGCGGGCTGGGCCCGTTGCGGGGCATGCAATTCGCCGGTCATCTTTCGCGACTCGAACCCGGTTACGTACTCCGTCTTGGTCAATGGCAGCAGGTCGCCGTGCTCGGTCGCATCGAGAAAATACACCGCGTCGATCGTTCGCTCCCGCCCGCTCGAGGTCCGTACCGTCACCGCCCGTACACGATCCTCTGTCACATCCGCTCGAACCGGACGGTGATCTAGCAACACCGTCAGCTTTCCGCTACTTACGTATGGCGCCAGCATGTTCTGCAACACCGCGAGCGAAACCCTAGGCTCATGCGTCAATCGCGATACGGACCCATCGCCAGGATTCAGATTGATCCGGGTTCGCGCCTCCGCTGTCATCGGATAGTGCGACCGGTAATAAGCCCGCACGCCCTCGCGATATGCGCGATACGCCGCCGTGCAGCCGAACTGTTCGATCCATGGATGCTCATCCGGAGGTACCGCCTGTGACGTCAACTGGCCTCCGATCCAATCGGTCTCTTCTGTCATCACCACGCGCATGCCAGCCCGCAACGCGCCGAGCGCCGCGGCGCATCCTCCTGTTCCTCCCCCGATCACCGCGACGTCACACTTCATTTCCCGCGCCGCCCGTAGACATGCGGGCAAGGCCAGCAGCAAACCTCGCCGCGAAATCATCTGAGATGCAAGCCTCCATCCACGGCCATTACTTCGCCGGTAATGAAGTTGCCGGCTTTCAGGAAGAATAACACCGCGTCCGCGATCTCGTCCGTGGTCCCGCTACGTCCAGCCGGTGTCGCACGCACCATCGCCTGGGCGCGTTCGTCTAAATCGCCGAAGGGAATCACTCCCGGCGCCACGGAATTCACCGTTATCTCGGGAGCCCAGGCCTTCGCCAGCGCCTTGGTCAACATGATCACGCCCGCTTTGGAAGCGCAGTAATGCGCATGTTCAGCCCAAGGTCGAATTCCACCCAGCGAGCTGATGTTTACAATGCGCCCACCACCGTGCTTGTTCATCAGCCGCGCTCCCTGCTGGCAGCAGAAGAACGTTGCTTTTAGGTTCACGCCGTGGATGAAGTCCCAATCCGCTTCCGTGATCGCCATAGGATCGAACCGCGTGAACCGTGCCGCGTTGTTCACCAATCCATCCAGCCGATCGAGCCGTTGCTCCAACTCAGCGAACATTCCCTTGATTCCATCCACCGACTCCAGATTTGCCCGGAACAATTCCGCTCCGTTGCATTCCTCCGCCGTCCGCTGTGCCTCCGCTTCAGACTCGTTATAGTGGATCGCCACCCGAGCGCCTTCCCGCGCCAGCCGGAGTGCGATCCCGCGTCCAACGCGCTTGGCGGCGCCAGTTACCAGTACGATTTTCCCGCTCAAACCGGAAGCTTCCGAAATTCTGACTCCTGACTTCTGACTTCTGGCTCCTTCTTCAGACATTCGGGTCTCCGTGCACTTCCACTTCCTCCGGCTGCACGCCCACTTCCGGCGGCTCCGGCAACTTGCCGGCGAGATGCGCCCACACCCAAAAGACCGCCGTGCTGCCGCTCAGGATCCCCGACCAGAGGCCGATCGTGCGCGGACTATAGTAATCCGACGCGAGTCCTGCCGCAGTCATGGAAAGCATCATCATTCCCCAATTCATCGTCTCAATCGTCGAGAACACACGCCCGCGGTATTCATCGGCCACATGCCGCAACAGTTGCGAGGTATTCATCACCGAGCTGACCGCGACCGCCGCTCTCGAGGCAGCGATGAATACCAACGCCAGCCCGTACTCCTCCATCTGGCTGAAGATCACATAGGTAATGCCGTGGAGGAGGTAGGCAATCGCAACTGTCCACTTGTACCATTCATACGAAATCCAAGTCCCCAGCTTATGCCCGATCGTACCGCCTATGATCAATCCCACAGCCGCTGCCGCCCAAATCGTTCCGATTCCCGCCGCGCCCTTGTGAAACACCTTCTCACCGAACAGGCTGAACAGCACTTGTGCTGCTCCGCCTCCGGTAGCCCATCCAATGGTCAACATGGCCAGCCCGAACACCAGCGGAATGCTCCGCATGTAGCGCAAGCCTTCCTTGTACTCGTGCCAGGGCCGAAGCACATCCTTCTCCGTTAACGCCTGGACCGGCGGCCGGAAACCTTTCTCCGTGCGCAACTGGCTGATGCAGGCAGCCGAGAACACGAAGGACAGGGGCGTTAAACAGGAAGGCCCATTCGTAGCCGAGCTGCGTCACACTCATTCCGCCCATCATCGTTCCCAACGCAAGCGTGGTCCATTGCGTGGTTTGCGTGAGCGAGTTGGCTGTGTGAAGCTCTTGACGGCTTGCGATCGCCGGCAGAATCGATGCACGCCCGCTGGTGAAGAAGGGCGAGGCGAACATCAGTAGGGCGCTCAACAGGTACAGCAGCCAGATCTTTGGATACAGAAGACAAAACCCGAAACCAACCGCGACCACTGCACGCATCACGTCGCTCAGCACCATCATCCTCTGCCGATCCATCCGGTCGAGGAACACCCCGGCCATCGGGCCACCCGCCATCATCGCGAGGCCGCGCGCGAGCAGCACTCCGCTCACCAGCAGTCCCGAGCCTGTCTTCTCGAGCACCAGGCTGAACACGGCAATGTTGTTGAAGTGATCCCCGACCTCGCTCACAATCTGTCCGAACCACGTGAAGCGGTAGTTCCGGTTGGTCCGCAACAGCGCCACGAAACTCATGCCGTCCGCTCCGACCACCACACTCCGGCGATCACGAGCATCCCGCCCGCCACCAGCGACGCCGTCACCTTCTCGCCCAGCAGTGGAATCGCGAACAGGGTCGCCAGAAAGGGCTGCAAGTAGGACAGCATCGAAAGGCGCGAGGACGACAAATACCGCAGCGCATGGTAGAAAATCAGGTACGCCACAATCGACGGAAACACAGCCATATACAGCACCGCCGCCCATCCGAGCCACGAGACCTTCTCGAACGCAAACTGCGACCCCAACCAGTACGTCACCGGAAACAATACGACGCCGCTCCCCGTGTAGGCGAACGTCATCATCGTCACGCTGTCGAATTGGTGCCGCATGTGCTTGCCGCCCACGGTGAAGATCGAAAACGTGGTAGCGGCTAACACAACAAACAAGTCCCCCAGCATCGACCCATGGCCGGTCAGGAGCGCTCGCCCTTGCAGCACCAGGATCCCCGAAACAGCCAGTCCAAAGCCGAGGAACTTGCGATGTGAAAGGTGCTCGTGTCCAATCCACGACGACAGCAGTAAAACTATGACTGGAGTCACACAGATTAGAATCGAGGCGTGACCCACGCTCGTCCGCGTCAGCCCCAGCAGGAACGTGATCTGATTCAACCCCACGCCGACCAACCCGATTCCGAGCAGCTTCCAGAACTCGTCGCGCTCCACCGGCTGTGTTTTCCCGCTTCGCCGCCTCCACAGGTACACAACGAATAGAATCGCCCCGGCCACTGTGAACCGGAGCGAGCCCAACAGCAGAGCGGGAAACTCCTTGAGCGCAAGCTTCGCTACTGCGAAGTTCATCGACCACACGAACACCATGAACCCTAGCAGCAGGTAGACACGATTGGGCACCTGCCTGGGAGGTTCGGTCAACGAATGTCCTCCAGATGGATCGTGATTGAGTCGAGAAATTCTCTGTCAATCTGGAATCCGAAGCCCGGCTCCTCGCGAACTGCGATCGTCCCCTGGGGGGTCGTTTCCACCCACGGCGCGATAATGTCGCGCGACCAGTATCGCTTGCTGGCTGAGACGTCGCCTGGAAGGACGAAGTTGGGCAGTGTCGACAGCGCGATATTGTGCGCGCGTCCGATCCCGGCTTCGAGCATTCCGCCACACCAGACCGGCACACCTCGCCGCTCGCAGATATCGTGGACCTTCTTGGCTTCCGTAAAACCGCCCACACGCCCCAGCTTGATGTTGATGATCTTGCACGCTCCCATTCGGATCGCCTGTTCGGCTTGGTGCGCCGAACGGATGCACTCGTCAAGACAAATCGGAGTTTCCAGCTTCGCCTGCAACTCGGCGTGATCGATGATCTCATCATGCGCCAGCGGCTGCTCGATCATCATCAGATAGAACTCATCCAATTGGCGCAGAAGATCGGCGTCGGCTAACGTATACGCCGAATTCGCATCGCCCATCAATTTGATTCGGGGAAACTCTTTCCGAACTTCTCGAATCACTCCAACATCCCAGCCCGGCTTGATCTTGATCTTGATCCGCTGGTAGCCGGCGTCCACTTCCGTCTCGATTTGTTTGAGCAACTCCGGCACTGAGTTCTGAATGCCAATCGAAACCCCGCACGGAATTTCTTTTCGCGCACCGCCGCCGATTTCCTGGTAGAGCGGCTTGCCATTCAACCGCGCCTGCAAATCCCAAACCGCCACCTCGAGTCCGCCGCGTGCCATATTGTGCCCGCGTATGGGAGCAGTCAATCCATTCACTTCCGCGGCCGCCATCAAGCTTTTTCCGAGGATTCGTGGCGCGGCATAGTCCCGCACGATCATCCACGCCGCCTCCGTCCATTCCTCGTTGTAGAAAGGATTCTCCCCGGCCGTCACTTCACCCCAGCCGGAAATGCCATCCGATACCACTTCAACAAGCACGATGTGCCGCTCGGTGGTCCGTCCAAAGCTCGTCTCGAAGAAATGGACCAGCGGCATCCGGATCCGCCGCAGCCGCACGTGGTCTATGCGAAATGCCATCTATGGCTCCCACTTCCCCAACAGATAAGTGCCCTCACTCTGGGACTGCTCTATGCTCACCACGGTCAGCCCCGCCCGAAACCCCTCCAGGAACTGATGGCTAACCCGTTCCTGGACTTCTCTTGCTTTCGCCGGATTGCTTCGCTTCATGCCCGCAATGTCGGTCGGGACCGCGATCCGGGCTTCGATAGCGGGGCGCGGCACCGGCTGACCCGTCAGCGCCGCACGCACCCGGGCCGAGTCCAGGTACCATTCCGCGACACACCGGTCAGTCGGCAGCCCGCCGTGCAGTTCGCTCGTCGTGATGCCGTATTGGTTCAACACGTAACGCTTCACGACGGCGCCCAGTCGCTCCATGTTGAAGTACGCGTTCTTGATATCCAGCGGATCGAACGTCCACTCAATCAGCCCGATCCCGCGCCCGAGAGCATCATCCCTCTGGGCGAGCTTCAACATTCGCCCCACACCGGCGTTGCGGTAGTGCTCCAGAACCCCCAGCATGTTCGAATGCAAGAACTGTCCATACCCCGGCCGAATCCCTGGGATGGACACACAGAATCCGATCATCCGGCTGCCATTGAATGCGCCGAAAACCTGGCCGCCAATCTTGCGCGCCACGATGAATAGCCGAACCGGAAGCACGTCGAGGTCCGCGAATCCCCAGATCTCCTTCTGCAACCGCACTACTTCCTGGAACTCTTCAACCTCTTTTAGCGCCGCAAACCAGATCACGGGACGCTCTTGGCCCGCTGCCATTGCGCCTCCATTTCTTCGAGTGTCGCCTCCCCGAAAGACTCTCCCAGAGCCGACTCGACATAAGCGAACCGCTTCCGGAACTTAGCGTTGGCATCGCGCAGCGCCTGCTCCGCATCGATCCCTAGCTTCCGCGCAAGGTTCACCACGACAAACAACAGGTCGCCCAACTCCTCTTCCATGTGCAGCCTGTCACCGGCGGTGCGAGCCTGTTCCAACTCGTCCAGCTCCTCGCGCAGCTTTTCGATCACCGGCTCTGCCGAAGGCCAGTCAAAGCCCACCTTCGCGACCTTTGATCCGATCTGCTGCGCCTCCATTAGTGCGGGCAGCGCGCGCGGCACGGCATCCAGCAGATACTTCCCGGACTCGCCCTTCTCGATCCTTTCCTGGGCCTTGATCTGATCCCAGCGGTGCTTGACGTCCTCAGCGGTCTTCGCTTCGCCATCTCCGAACACGTGGGGATGGCGCCGGATCAGCTTCGTGTTGATGGCATCCAACGAGTCGGCGATCGAAAACAGCCCTTGCTCACTCGCCATCTGCGCCAGGAATACAGGTTGCAACAGCAGGTCGCCCAACTCCTCTGCCAACCCCGGCCAATCGGCGCGCTCGATCGCGTCCAGCACTTCGTACGACTCCTCGATCAGATACTTGCGCAACGACTGAAACGACTGCTCCCGGTCCCAGGGACATCCGTCTGGAGCCCGCAGCCGGGCCATGATTTCCATCAATTGGCTGAACTTCTCCCCGGCCGGAGATACGACGGGTTGGCTCATGGACTTTCGGAAAAGGAATCGGAGGCGTGACCCTAACTTTCACTTTATCACACAGTTGCGGAGACACCGCGAAAGCGCCCTCACAATGCTTGGACACCTGCCGATGAGTTTCCATGCAGGAGTGACTGTGCCCAAAATTGCTCAAGAAGGCAAAGCTATGGTGGTGGACGATTCCAAGGCGATTCGACTGATCCTCAGCCGCGCCCTGGAAGAGATCGGGTGGCAAGTGACCCAGGCGATCAACGGCAAGGAAGCCTGGCGGGCGATCGAGGCGCAACCGGAACCCGTGAAACTAGTGCTAGTGGATTGGAATATGCCGGAGATGAATGGGCTCGAATTCATCCGGCGCGTCCGAAAGCAGCAGCGTTACGACGAGACTAAATTGATGATGGTCACCACGGAAACTGACGTGAATGAGATGGTGACGGCGCTCGAAGCAGGAGCGAACGAGTATGTAATGAAGCCGTTCACGAAAGAGATCATTCAGGACAAGGTTCGGATCCTCGGGTTTTAAGAATGACACCGCACAAGGAAAAGACTGCCGTACCACTAGGGGTGAGGACCGTCCTCAAGGTCGCGATAGCGGACCCGCAGGTTGTGGTTATCGGCCTCTCTACCGGAGGACCCGCCGCGCTGATCGAAGTGGTTCCCAGACTGCCAGGCGATTTCCCTTTGCCGGTGTTGATTGTCCAGCACATGCCGCCGTCCTTTACCAGGTCTCTGGCGGACCGTCTGAAGGCGCGATCCAGGCTCAAGGTGATTGAGGCTGTGGACGGTCAGGATGTACGGAAGGGCTGTGTGCTCGTCGCGCCCGGCGATTATCACATGCGCGTGCGGCGTGAGGAGAAGAAGGTCATTGTGCGCCTCGACCAGGGACCGTACGAGAACTCCTGCCGTCCCTCGGTAGATGGGCTATTCCGATCCGCCGCTGAAGTCTACGGCGGACGTGTCCTGGCCATCGTATTGACCGGCATGGGCCAGGATGGACTGCTCGGCGTGAAGGACCTGAAGGCCAAGGGCGCTCATGTGCTGGCACAAAGCGAAGCGTCGAGCGTGGTTTGGGGAATGCCGGGAGCGGTGGTGCAGGCCGGTCTCGCGGACGCCGTATTGAACCTCGACGAGATCGCGCCCGCGATTCTAAGAAAGGTGATGAGGAGATAGGAGAACGGCATGGGCTCGCAGATTCTGGCTCCGAAAGTACCGGTTCCACAGCCCGGCGCCCTCAGCCGGGACGACTACACCTTTCTCAAACAGTACATTCATAGAGAATCCGGAATCCTGATCGAAGACGACAAACACTACCTGCTCGAAGCCCGATTGCTGCCGATTGTCCGCCGCGAAGCGTTGACCAGCCTCCCGGATCTGTGCAACCTCCTGCGGAGCGTGCAGGGCTATCGCATACGCCGGCAAGTGGTCGAGGCCATGACCACCAATGAAACACTGTTCTTCCGGGAACTGTCGCAGTACGAAGCACTTCGCAAGACGGTGATCCCGGAGCTTGCCGCACAACGAGCGGTGACCCGAAAACTGAGCTTTTGGTCGGCTGCGGCTAGCTCCGGCCAGGAAGCCTACAGCACTGCGATGATGCTCTTGGAGATGGGCTATCGTGACTGGACCCTCCAGATCCTGGGCACCGACCTGAACGAATCGATCCTGGGTCGTGCGCGCGAAGGCCAGTATATGCAGATCGAGGTGAACCGCGGCTTACCAGTGAACTATCTTCTGACGTATTTCGATCGCGAGGGCTCTTCGTGGCGAATGAAGAAGTATGTCCGCGATATGGTCTCATTCCAGGCATTCGACCTGCGCCACAGCATGCGCTCGCTCGGACGGTTCGACATCATCTTCTGCCGCAATGTGCTCATCTACTTTGACAACGACACCAAGAAAAAGATCCTGGCCGAGATACAGAATGCGCTCAATCCCGGCGGTTACCTGCTCTTGGGTGGCGCCGAAAACACACTGAACCTCGATCTCGGACTCCAGCGCGTGGAGATCGGCTCGGCGGTTCTATATCAGGCACGGTAGGAGAACCCAGATGGTTTCCCAAGCAAATGGATCCCGCTACGACCTCGATGAAATCGTTCAGACCGTGTTCCTCACGATGACGGGCCTCACGCTCCAGCCCGCCGGCAATGCTGGCTGGGAACCGCGGACAGACCGGCTCACAGCGGTGATCCACCTCGCCGGAGCCTGGAAGGGCCGGGTGCTGGTAGAGACTTCCGTCCGGCAAGCCTGCCGGTTGACGAGCCTCATCACGGGAGTGGTTGAGCCCTCCGGTCTGAATGATGACGTGCGAGACGCGCTCGGGGAAGTGGCCAACATGGTGGGCGGAAACCTCAAGTCCTTCCTTGGGCGAGGCGTGGAACTGTCGATGCCCTTGGTCGTGGAAGGATCGCACTACACGGGCGAGTTGCGCGGCGGCCACCTGGTCACTCGGGCCGGCTACCGGTGTGGCGTTGGGGTGCTGTGGGTCACAATTATCGGTAACGAGTCCGTTTAAGCCATTGTGGGCCAGGATGGCATCCGCTTGACAAGCTGCGCACAGGTTTCTGACAAAGAAGTAAAAGACGTAAGTAGTCCAACAACCATCGAAACTGTGGACTCCTGGTGCGGGTTGGTGTACCCTCATAACAATCAGGTACTTCATGGAACCCCCAAATTGTCTGTTCACACGGCGGCATGCCTTGCTGGGTCTAGCTGGTCTTCCGGCTCTCGCCAAGGGAGGCCGCATCGACCACTCCCGCGTCAGCGCCATCACCGATGAGATCGCGCGCACACCAGCCGGTGCCATCGAGTTCGCGCGGCAGTACGGGCTGCAATGGCTCGAATTGCGCAGTGTTCCTGGCGTGAGGAAGGAGTACTTCCAACTGGAGGAAGCCGAGATCAAACAAGCCGCACTCGAGTTTCGCGACGCCGGCCTGCGCATCTCATTCCTCAACACGAGCATGCTCAAGTACGCTCTTCCGGGTTACGAACCGGCCAATCCGCGGACCAAGGACAATGGCCGGCACGACCGCCGTATGGAAGAGATGAAGAAGGCCGTGACCGCCGCGCACATCCTTGGAGTCGACAAGGTGCGCGTGTTTACGTACATGCGTCTAGTCGAGCCGGACAAGGCGATGCAGAAGGTCGCCGGCGTTCTCAATGAGCTGGCGGAAGTGGCCAGTCGTGAGAGGATCCACCTGCTGATCGAGAACGAAGGTGCTTGCAACGTGGGCACGGCCGCCGAACTGGCCGCACTCCTGAAGATGGTTCCCTCCAAATGGGTTGGCGTCAACTGGGACCCGTTTAACGCAGCCAACCGCAAAGAAATCGCATTCCCCGATGGATATGAGCTGCTAGGTGCCAAGCGAATCCGCAACGTGCAGATCAAGGGCAAGAGTATTCTGCCGGAGTATCCGGACCGCCTGGATTGGGCGGCGATCTTCCGTCGTCTCGAAAAGGATGGCTACTCGGGGCAGGTGGGACTTGAAACCCATATCTTCGGAGAGATACTGGTCCAGAAGTCACATGAATCGATCCGCGAGATTCTAAAGCTGGTGGGCAAGGCGAGCTAGTCTCCGATGCGGCTCACGTTCCTGGGCGCGGGATTAGCAGTCGCCGCCGCGATCGTGGGTTTCGGGCTTTTTCTGAACCGTGGCTCGCACGTCGAGCTGCGGGGTGGTATTCAGAAGGTCCGCACCCATGCGATCGAATCTGGCAGCTCGGTGGCTGTGCTTGATTTTCGCTTCGTCAATCCCGCCAAGTATCCATTCATCGTCCGCACCGCCGAGGTGTTCCTGGAGCTCAAAGATGGTAAGACGGCGGAGGGAATGGTGATCAGTGATATGGATGCCAAGCGCATGATGGAAGGAATTCCAGAGCTGGGTGCCAAGTACAATGATTCCCTGATGGTGCGCACGAAAGTGGGTCCGCGGGAAAGTCAAGACCGGATGCTTGCCGCCCGGTTTGAGGTGAGCGAGGCGGAGATGCAGGCCCGAAAGGGATTTCGCATTCGCGTTGAGGACGTCGATGGAGCGGTGAGCGAGATCGTCGAGCAGACGACGCGGTAATGTCCAGACGGATCGAAACCTTATTTCTCCCCGGACCGGCAGGGCGTCTCGAAGCGCTGCTCGAAGAACCCGAGGAAGGCGAGCCGGCTCAGGCGGCGCTCGTCTGTCATCCGCATCCATTGCACGGCGGAACGATGCACAACAAAGTGGTCTATCGCATTGCTCGCGGATTACGCCGCGCGGGCAGCGTTGTGCTGCGGTTCAACTATCGAAGTGTGAATTTGAGCGACGGAAGGTTCGCCAGTGGCGTGGGAGAAGTGGAGGACGCGCGCGTCGCTCTCGAGTGGCTACGCGGACGCTATCCCCAATTACCGTTTGTCCTTGCCGGATTTTCCTTCGGTGCGAAGATCATTCAGAAGCTCGGCTGCGGCTCCGAGGCGAAGCTCCTCATCGCGGCCGGATTTCCGGCCAAGACAACGGACTGGAACGAATACGCTCACTGCACCGTCCCGCGTGTGTTCGTACACAGCACGCACGACGAGTTCGGTCCTCGGGAAGAGTTCGAGCGGTACTATGCCGCGGCTCGCGGCGAGAAACACGTGGTGTGGATCGAAGCGCGGGACCATTTCTTCTCGGATGCATTGGATGCAGTGGAAGAGGCGGTCAACAGTTTCGCCAGGCCGCGCGCATAAGCAAGCGGCTCTACCGCAGCAAGTGAAGGCGCAGCATGTTGAGAGCCGTAGTGGCGGCGAGTTGCCGCACGCGGGCGCGGTCTCCCAGAAACCTCAACTGCCGGGCAGTGGTGGATTCCGGTGTGGCCAGACCGAGGAACACTTCGCCCGAATTCGGACCCTCGGCATAGCCAGTTACAGAGAGAGCATAGACGGCGCCCGTTCGGTCTCTGACACCATTCGCCATTGCGATTGCGACGGGCTCGCTCACTGCGGTGTGGTCGGCGAGCAAACCCGGATCGACTCCGAGCAAAGAGGCCTTGATTGCGTTCGTGTAAGTGAGAAATCCGCCGAGAAAATAATCCGAGCTGCCGGATACACTCGTGAATCGCGCGCCGAGCAACCCGCCGGTACAGCTTTCGGCGACGGCGACCGTAGCCCCGGATTGCCGTAGCAGGCGTCCGACGGTAGCCTCGAGGTCCGCGCCATCGGTCGAGTAGATTCGCTCGCCCAGCAGGGCTTCTATCTTTGCCCCCAATTCCGCCGCGAGAGAGTCGGCCTCCGCCGACGTCTCGCCGCGTGCCCGCAAGTGAATTGAAACATCGCCTGGTGTCGAGAGGATCGTGGTTACCGGGTTCGCATACGGTGTGTAGACGGGTGCAATGAGTTGATCGAGGTCGGACTCCCCCATCCCAGCCACGCGGTAGTGGCGTGTAGCGATCGCGAGCGGTGGGATCAGGCTGCGAAGGCGCGCTAAGCAGTGCTGGGTGAACATCGCCTTCAGCTCGTGCGGAGGCCCTGGCAGCAGGGCAACCGCCTTCGAACCGTGCAAGCTGATCCATTGTCCGGGCGCGGTGCCTCGATCATTGGGTAACGCTTCAGCGCCGTCGATGAGGTACGCCTGCCGCGTGTTGTTCTCAGCCATATGGCGGCCCATCCGCGCAAAGCGCTCGGCTATGGCATCGCACAACTCCTGACGGAAGGTTTGGCTCCGGCCGAGGGCTTCCGCCACAGCGTCGCGGGTGACATCGTCTTCAGTTGGACCAAGCCCACCCGTAATGAGGATCAGATCGCTACGATCCAATGACGCTGAAAACAGCGCTGCCAGACGCACCCGCTCGTCCCCGGCGATGATCTTGGTAACCACTTCGACGCCCAGGTCGTTGAGCTGGGCGGTCAACCAGAGCGAGTTTGTGTCGGCTCGTGCCGGCGTCAGCAGCTCTGAGCCAACGGCGAGGATCTCGGCGTTCATGCGGCGTTCATGCCCGCGGTCATACGAAGTTGACTGGAGGAAGACCGCGCACGCTTGTACTCAGACGGTAGATTGCTCCGGTCGTCGTCAGGTAGAGAAGGCTTCCGTGAAAGGCAAGGCCGACAATGTTGGGCCCGGAGAGGAACAACTCAGCCTTCTGGTTGGAGCCGATGCGCACTACCCCGCGCCGCCCGCCGAGCGAAGCCGCGACATACAGCCGCCCTTCCTCGTCGAAAGCCATGCCCTGCGGCCGTCCGAGGCCCCGGTAAAAGACGCTCACCTCTCCGCTCACTGAGATGCGATGAATCGCGTCGAAACTCGAGGTAGTGGGACCGGCGACAAACAGATCGCCCTGCGGTCCGATGGCGAGGTGATAGGCGGCAATGGAAGCTTCGATGGTGGCGAAGACGTAGATCTGCCGGCTTCGGCTGATCTTGAAGATGGTGCCGCTGCGATCTCCGACGTAGAGGTTCTCGTCCTTATCGAACGCGATGCCTGTGGCGACTCCCATGCCCTCGACGTAAACCGACATTTCGCCCCTCGGGGTCACCTGATACACGATGCCGTCGTAGCGTGAGGAAACGTAGAGCATTCCTTCCCGGTCGAAGCAAAGTCCCGTGGCGTTCATCAGGTCCGAAAGGAAAGGGTGGACTGTTCCGCTCGGATCGATCTGATACACCGATACTGGTGTCCGCTGCCCGCGCGAACCACTGAAGGTTGTGAAGACGTTGCCAAAGGGATCGATGGCCGGGTTGGCAACGGGGTGCAGAGAGTCGGCGAGCTCGACGCCGATTTCGCAGACCCACGGCGAGCTTCGCTGCGCATCGTTCTCCACCACGAGCTGCCCGAAGGAGACACCCTCCGGCACACGCGCGATGATAAAAGTGTCCGAGCCCACCAGGATCGGAGCGGTCACATCGCCGAGCAGGACACGCGGCCGGTGTTCTCCCGCCAGATCCGTGCCGCGAATCTGCAGTTCACCACCGGGGATGGCTGCCGCGGGATAGACCGCGGCGATCGAAGGCTTGAGTGCTTTGACGGCTCCCATTAATACAGATTGAACCACCCGGCCAACCATAAGACAAGCGCGGCCCATAGACCAGCGCCGAGATCGTCAGCGACAATTCCCGTCCCGCCCGGAAGATTTTCGAGTTGGCGGACAGGGAAAGGCTTCCATATATCGAACAGACGAAAGAGCACGAAAGCCAGCGGCCATGAAATCGTGTTGAGAGCGGTAGCGCCGGTGAGAGTAAGCCATTGCCCTAAAACTTCATCGATTACAATGGGGCCGGGATCCTTCAAGTTGCGATCCTGCGCATAACGGCCTGAGGCCCAGATGGCTGGCCAGAGGCAAAGGATAATTAGAAACAGGAAATGCGAGGATGCCCAGCCGAGATACAGATGCGCGAGGACTGCTGCGATCAGACCCGCTAAGGCGCCCACCGTTCCAGGAGCTAAGGGAAAGAGCCCGCAACCGAAGCACGTTGCGAAAATGGTCGCGAGCCGGCTAATCGGGGTCCTCCGGACTTTCCGGAACTTCCTTCACGTTCGGATCGTCGATTGGAGTGGAGAACACGTACTTTTCCGACGCCCAGTTGCCAAGATCGAGCAGCCGGCAGCGCTCGCTGCAGAAAGGCATTTCGGGACTTTCGAGCGTCACCGGTTTCCTGCAGATAGGGCAGAGCATCGCAACGGCTATTGTCCGCGCTGGATCGATTGGGCAGGGTGCCCACCAGGGATTATCTGGAACAATTGCGTCACCGCCGGGCGGTAGCCTGACTCGGGCGCATCGGCGATACCGCCGATGAGATCATAGTCCCGCGACTCGGAAATGCGCACCTGGCGAATTTCACCGGAGCGCAGTGGCATGCCGCCATCGTCGTTGATGTAAACGATCCCATCGATTTCAGGCGCTTGCGTGGCGAGCCGGCCTTCCCATAGCATGGGCGTTTCCGCGTTCGGTCCTTCGATCAGAACGAGGTGTTGTGTTCCAATCAGGCGGCGATGTACTTTTTGTGAGATCTTGCGCTGAATCGCCATCAGCCGGCGCTTACGGTGGTGAATGGAGCGCCCGTCGACCTTGCCATCCAAGCAGAAGCTCGCACTCGAATCCTCATCGGAATAGCAGAAAACGCCGAGCCGGCCGAACTGCGCGGCCTGCACAAACTGGCAGAGAGTGTCGAAGTCTTCCGCGGTCTCGCCCGGGAATCCAACGATGAAGCTCGATCGGATCGCGACGCCCGGAATCGTGTTGCGGACGCGCTCGAGCAGTTTTAGAAAAAAGTCGCCGTTGGAACCGCGCTTCATACGCCTGAGTACAGCCCCGCTCGCGTGTTGCAGCGGCATGTCCATGTACTTCACCAGCGCCGGATATTCAGCGATGGTATCAAGCAGATTCTGTGATACCCGGTTTGGATACGCATACAGGAATCGGATCCAGACCGGATGCGGTGTTTCTATCTGAGCCAGGCGCGCCAGCAACGCCGCGAGTCCATCTCGGATACCAAGATCCTCACCGTAGCAGGTGGTGTCCTGCCCGATCAGATTGATTTCGCGGACTCCCTGCGCGAACAGTCGCTCCGCCTCGGCCACAACGGATTCGAAGCGGCGGCTGCGAAACGCGCCTCGATACTGGGGAATAACGCAAAAGGTGCAGGGATGGTCACAACCTTCGGCGATTTTGAGGTAGGCAGAATGGCGAGGCGTGGAAAAAACCCGCGGCGACAGGTCGTGATAGAGATATGGTAGATCGCGAGCCTCGATGGTTTCCCCTTCGCAGGCGTGCACGATCTGCTCGACCTCGTTGGTGCCTATCAGGGCGTCCACTTCAGGAATCTCTTTCTGAATGTCTTTGCGGTAACGCTCGACCAGACAGCCCGCGACGACGAGACGTCTGGCCTTGCCTTCCGTCTTGTATCTGGCCATTTCGAGGATCGTGTCGACGGACTCCTGCTTCGCCGGATCGATGAAGCTGCACGTATTGACCACAATCACATCGGCGTCAGCGGGTTGGGTGGTCAGTTCGTGCCCGCGCGCCACGATCTGGCCCATCATGACCTCGCTGTCTACGAGGTTCTTCGGACACCCTAGGCTGACGAAACCGATTTTCAAGAGGAGAATCCTGCGGGAAAGAGAATCAATTTCAGGATAGCATGTGCAATCCGTGCGCCAAGATTTGAGGACTAATTGCTGCGCACGGGAAGTGGCACTGCAGCCGAGACGCGACCATCAATAGAAACGCTCAGAGACTGATTCCCAGCGCTAGTCGCGGAATCCAGAATGAACTGAACCAGATGCCCGCCATTGCTTGGAGTAACACTGGCCGCGGCGTGAGAAGTAGATCCCACCAAAACCGTGACTCGGGACGCGGCGATCTCAGTACCGGTTTCGCCGAGCCCGTTCGCATTGACCGTCAGGAGTTCACCCGGCCGCGCAGGACGCAGTGCATCGACGCGGCTGCCGGAAACGGAAACGCCTGTCACCGTCGGGAGTGGTTGATCGATCGAAACCACCGACGGCAGCGCCGTGTCGCCGCTCGAGGAAAGCCGGGTGATCGCAGGTCCGGGAGTAAGTCCTGGCGGAATGCGGAACGTCAAGACGCCGCCAATGTTGGAAACGATCGTCGCAGCCCGATCGCCGATGCTGAGTTGCAAAGCGGAAGCTGGCAGATCCGCCAGGGGCCCAGCTAACCGGGCCACCGCGACGCCGCCGGCTGGAATATCCGTCCGGCCGTTGCCATCGGTAATCGACCCGCGGATAAAGCTCACGCGGGAGCCGGCGGGTACGATCTGCAGACCGCCCGGTTGAGTCAAAATGCGAAGGCCGTTGCACACGGAAACCGTGGATGTTCCCATTGAGCTGCCGGGATCGGCGCTTATCTGGACGAGAATTCGATTTGGTCCCACCACCCAGCTTCGTCCCACGCTAAGCCCACTCGATCCCAGGGCGACCGTGGCATACTGCGGCGAGAATCCTGTCCCGGATCCCAGGATCTCGATGACGGAATCCGTTCCAGCGGGAATCTGCGATGGGAATACACTGAAACCCCCGGCTTCGGAGAACTCGAATTCATAAGCCGGTGGTGTGCTTTGCAGGAATAGCGAACTTTGGCCGTCACGGTTCAATGCGACCACCGTTGCGCGCTGGCCGGCAGGGCCGGGAGGAGGAGTGAGGTAGAACGCGGCATTGGATTCATCGAAGCTGCGCACATGGGCTGGCAATCCGTCAAACAGGATCTGCGTGGTCGAGGTGAAGCCGGTCCCGGTAACGACGACGACACGATTGCCCGAAACGTCGAGTGTAGGCAAAGCCGCATAGATCTGTGGCGGCAAGCGCCTGGTGATCCGGAATGCGGAAGGCAGCACGTAGGTGTCGTTGTCTGACGTGAAGGTCAGATGCCGCGTCCCTTCACCCGAGGCCAGGTTGAATTGAAAGTCCATTTGAAGGTATCGGGTATCCAAGGAGTAAGGCTTAACGGCAGTGACTACAGCGGAACCGCCCACCACGGAAACCGCCGCCTTGTCGGTCAAACCGTAACCCGTCGCAAGAATGAAAGAGCGCCCACCATCGGGAGACAGATGCGCGGGCTTCACCGCAACCTGTCCCGGAAAACTGTACGTCTGAACACCATAGATCCCCGGAGCGCTTCTTAGCGTGACACCGAAATTGACTCCGTCCAGTATGCCACCGGCAAACACGAATACCGGCAGGGCCGCCGTCATTTCCCTGGTTCCCGTTCCTCCATTGTAGAAACGAGTTTCAAAGGGCCCGCTGGATTGCAAGCGACGGCCATCCGCGTCGTTAGGTGGAGTGACCCCCGCCGCGTAGCTCTCGCCAAGGACCGCGAGGGGCAACGGATGCGCATAGACCACATAAGAGCCCGGGGGAAGGCCTTCAATCTTGTAACTGCCGTCCGGGTGAGTGAGCGCACTCACCGCAAATCCCTCCTGAGAAAGGGCGACCACCGATGCCATGTTCAGCCCGCCGTCTCCGCTTGCGACCCTTCCCTGGATGGCGCCTGTAGCTGCTTGCCAGTTGCGGGCCGGGTAAAGCAGGGAGAGACCGGTCACATCATCCGTGGACAGCGGGCGGGCTTTTGTCGTGGCGCGCGTAATCTGCGTCGACATGACACCCGACGTCAGGCTGTGCTGCAATCCTAGCGCGTGGCCCAACTCGTGCGTCACCGAAAGGAAAAACGATTCACCCCAAGAGGCCGATTGCAGATCGCGATTGAGAACTACGATGGACTTGAGAATCGGAATAAATCGACCGCCAGAACCGTTCACCGGTTCCGCGGCCTTGGAATCTGGCCCCCCCCAAGCGATCAATCCTGGTGGCACCTCGTCGAAAATTACCTCGATGGCCGGGCCCGAGTGCTGCGTTCCCGGTGCGATCAATCCGCCGAATGCCAGCCGGAGATCGGATGTTTCCACATCGTTCCACGCTTTGGCAGCCAAGCGAATCTGGCTGACGAGACTCGCGAAACTGTCGCCGGCTGCCAATTGCACTGGACCGCCTTCCGCGATGAAAAAAGGGACTGTCTTGTTTGGAAGCGCGTTCAAGTCGAACTTCTCATACGCCGGGTTATAGGGCGCACTGCGCGAAAGATAACGGACGAAGAAGTAATAACCGCTGGCCGCCGGTGAGAGAAGGATCGCCACGGCCGCCAGCGTCAGAATGTGCCGGAGCCGCGGCATGCTACTCCTTTGCCGCCACAAGGATTGATCGAATCCTGTTCCTCAACCGGGCTACCGTTGTTTGAATTGGTTCATCCGCCACCGGGCGATGCGTCTTGGCATCGAGAAGCGTTTCCCCGATCGGCTCGCGGTTCACGGTGGCTTCTCCCGATACGGTCACTTTGACTTCCAGCAACCCTTGCGAAAGCCCAATGATCTGCGTGATGCCATTTCGGCCAGTCCAAAGGAAGAACACATACTCGGCGCCGCTCGAGAGCTCCGGAGCACCTGCAATCGACTGCCGCATCCCGTTCATGACCCCGCCCGGCACCATCACATCCACTGTCTGGGAAGGGGCACCCTTCATTCGCTCGTAAACCTGTACCCTTGCCTTGGTGTAGAGTATTGCGCCCCGGCGATCGGGTGAGGTAGAGATCACCCGCCCCCGGACGATCTCAGTCGACTTCCGGATCATCTCGTCCAGAGTCAGCTTCTCTAAAGTCGCACCAAATGAAACTCCGGCCAGCAGGAAGGCGCCAAAGCTCGGGCCCGACAACCGTTTCATCGCAACCATCCAATCGGCAGTTGACATGCCAAACTAGGATATTGAAAAGGAATAACTTAGCTATTTCCCTCGGCCCAAGCTTGGGTCACTTGGACACATGCTGCGGCACGTCTGTTTCCGCCTGCCTCTATCCTAATCCTTTTGATACTGGAATTCAATGACTTGATTTAACTAGGCTTATGCCCAGGGTGCTCGGTTACAATCAGCACCGGGACCTTCAACTCGTGGCGAACCGAGTTGATCGTGGTCCCAAGAATCAAGTCCTTCCACCATTTGTGCCCGTGAGCCGCCATCACAACCAGATCCGGCTGAACACGCTCAGCGACCTTCACTATCGCTGCGCTTGGAGTGGGGGAATGACGCACGGTGAGCTCGACTCCAATTCCCTGCCGCTCGAGTGAGTGAACGATATCGTCGAAATACCTCTCGCCGGAAGTTACTTCCGCCGTCGACGCTTCGGAGCCATAGACCTGGCTTGTGACACCTTCCTCAACATGCACCAGGTGCAGCCGCGCGCCGTGTGCTTTGGCAAGGGCAGCACTATGTGCGATCGCTTCTTTATCCCGCGGAGAATGATCCAATGGCACAAGAATATTTCGATAAACCGGGGCGCCCATCGGCTCGGCGACAACCGCCTCCGGAACCATCTCGGTGGGGCGTCCCATTCGTTTCGCCCACCCAGGCAGGATCGGATGCAGGGTCACGAACACCAGGAGAGCGCCGACGACGAGGCTGATCCCAGCGGCAAAGAGAATCACTAGCCAGCGCCAATGCCCCGCTGCATCAATCCAGCCGCCAAAAGTTCGGATTACGAGCCACACGTTGAGGCCGACGATGAGCGTAGCGGCGCTCCACGCCAGCGTTCGGACCCAGCGCGGGTTCGCGAACTCGCCCATCCGTTCGCGGGCGCTGGTGAAATGGATGAGCGGGATGACGGCGAATGGAAGCTGCATGCTCAGGATCACCTGACTCAAAATCAGCAGTTGGTAGGTACCTTGCTCGCCCCGCATATATACAGTGATCGCCGCGGGAACGATCGCCACCATGCGCGTGATCAAGCGGCGCAGCCACGGCCGCATGCGGAAGTTGAGGAATCCTTCCATCACGATTTGGCCCGCCATCGTTCCGGTGATAGTCGAGCTCTGGCCACTGGCGAGCAGCGCCACGGCGAACAACATGCTGCCCAACGCGGTTCCGAGCAGCGGCGTCAGCAGTTCGTGCGCTTGCTGGATTTCGTTCACCACGATACCGCGGCTGAAGAAGGTGGATGCGGAAAGAACCAGAATCGCCCCATTCACCAGCAATGCGCCGTTCAGGGCCAGAACCGAGTCGATCAGATTAAACCGGCAAGCAGTCCGCCTCTCTTCTTTGGTCCTGCCGATCCGCCGTGTTTGAACGAGCGCACCGTGGAGATAGAGATTGTGCGGCATCACTGTGGCGCCCAGAATGCCGATTGCCACGTAGAGACTTTCTCCGTTGATCCGAGGCACGAGTCCTTTTGCCATTTCAACGAAATTCGGCCGAGCCAGGATAATTTCGATAAGAAAGCAGACGCCGATCGTTCCCACCAGCGATAGAATCAGAGCTTCAATCCAGCGGATGCCGAAGCGCGAAAACCAGAGGATCAACAGCGTGTCAGCCGCCGTTAGCAATACTCCCACCAGGAGCGGGATGCCGAATAGGAGGTTGAGCCCGATCGCGGCTCCCAGAACTTCCGCCAGGTCGCACGCGGCGATCGCAATTTCGCAAAGAAACCAGAGCGCATAGGACACAGGCTTCGGATAGGCTTCGCGGCAGGCCTGCGCCAGATCGCGGCCTGCGATGATGCCCAGTCTCGCCGAGAGCGTCTGAAGCAGAATCGCCATGGCGTTGGAAACCACCAGCACCCAAAGAAGCTGGTACCCAAAGCGTGCGCCTCCTTCAAGGTCGGTGGCCCAGTTCCCCGGGTCCATGTAGCCAACAGAAACGAGGTATGCGGGTCCGGCAAAGGCAAATAGCCGCCGCCAGAGCGATGGAGTTGAGGTATGAACGGAAGCATGGACTTCTGGCAGGGAAGGAAGACGAGGAGAAGCCATGCGTCGCTTAACTATAGTTAACTAGAAACAGTCTTGTCAATCCGCCTTACCCAGAATGCCGCCAAACACGCTACTACCGTCATCCCGAATCCCTTGTAAACACTCCATGGCCTATAACGCATCTCGACCGCATGAGTCCCAGTCTCGAGCACCACTCCGCGCAAGTTCCCGTTAACTTGTAATATCTCCAGTGATTTCCCGTCCGCCGTCGCGGTCCATCCGGGTGCAAACGAGTCGGCGACGATCAACAGACCTCTGCATTCCATTCGAACCCAAACTCGGACTCGGTCGCTTACATGATGCTGAAGCCGGCTATCGTCGACCCCTGCGCAAGGAGAAAGGTTGACCTGGGATTGAAATACCATCGCCTCTGTGCGTGGATCGGTCTCGGACTTGCCCAGCCAATCTTGGACCTCTGCAAACGATCCAGCCGTCTTCGCTGCGTGCACCGTCCAGACTCGGGGCAGTGCGCTCCGGTTTTCGAAGATCTTCAGATCCTCGGAGACCTTCTCGACCGGATAACTCCAACCGCCAGACGCCTCTCGGGCCAGCCGATAGCGCACCGAAAACAATTCCATCGTTCGTGCATCGAACAGACCCATGCCGAAGGTGTCTTTCGGAAGGCTAGCCACATAACCATTCCAGGCTTCGATCCCATTGTAGTCGCCGAAACTGTAGGCAGAGTCCTCGAAGTGATACCAGAGCCGTGCATCTTTGTCTGGCAATCGACGAATCGCCTCAAGTAGTTGTTTGCCTTCGGCAAGACGCGGCAGAAACTGATAGCCGGCAATGTAGTTTCTCAGGTAGCTGACCTTGCCGTTCCCCAGCTCGATAAATACGCATACAATCAATAGCACCATGACTAGTCCACGGGACAACAACCCGGATCGCCACGCGTGCAATAGAACCGCGGCTGCGGCAAGAATCACTGCGTTCAGGATGAATCTGGTGTCTCCCCGCCATTCGCCTTTCATGAATAACCCATAGTTCAGAGCGGCGAGCAATACGAGGAGGATCAACACGGCCGCCGCTCGCTGGATCCGACTGATCCAAATCGAGCCCCAATTGGACGGAATCAGATCGAGCGCCGATGCCGCCAACAATGTGAAGCCGAGATGGAAGATCACAGCCGCCATGTTCGGGCTGCGCGCCTTCTCGACTAGCGGAATGAGAGTGTAGAGGACTCCGTGAATCATGGTGCCGGCGCCGAGAGTAAGCACAAGTCCGCCGGCCGCTAGGGCGGAGGCGAACGGCGCGCCTCCGTTCCGCCATCCGAGAGCTACCCCAAGGAGCGCCAAGGCGGTTGCCGTAGCTCCTGAGTAGAGGATGTCATCGTGCGTGAATGAAAACACAACGAGACCCAGCAAAGACTGCGGCCTCAAACTGTATCGATCGTGAATATCGTATGGAACCCGGTCGTCGTGTCCGACTGGTTGCGGATGGCCGATCCATCTGACCGCGCCTTGCGAATACTCCCACGCCGGCAGGATCTGCAGCGCTCCGGCCAGCAGGGTCATGGTGAAGAACAAGGCTGCGAGACGAATTCCTTGCCAGTCTATTCGTCGAGTCCGAAGGATCAGCCAGAGCCAAATGAATGCCGACATCAGCGTGAAGTAGATTGGAACCTGATGATGCCCGCTGAGGAACGCCATCCCCAGACAAAAGCCTCCTCTCGTTGCATTGACCCAGACGCGCCGGCCCTCGCGGATTCGGAGCAAAAACATTACGATGAGCGGACCCCAGACAGCGCCATTCAGCATTTGCGGCCAGTCGATATGACCCATATACCCACCTAGACCATAGAGGACCCCGCCCAGCACTGAAGCGGGCAGTGAGAGATTTCGGTCACGGCAAAGCCAGTAGGCAAATGCAACGCCCATGAAGTGGATCAGTACGTAGTACCAGTTCAAGAAGCCTTGTCTTATCAATCCATTGCTTGTGGGAAGGCTGAACAGGAGCCAGTTCAGGGGATAGGCCGTGCCGGGCTGCGCCTGGCCGATGAGAGACTGGCCGCCAAACTGATAGGGGTCCCAGAGGGGCAGGCGTCCTTGCTGAATTTCTCGCACTTGAACTTGGAACCAAGGCAGAACTTGAAATGCGAAGTCCGGACTATCCGTCCAGGAGAATTGATTCGTGAGCGTTAACCGCCAGGAAAAAAGAATCGTCAGGACCAACAAAAGAGTAGGCATGCACCATCGCCGGACTTGAGTCGTTCCGGAGGCCGACTGCGGCTGAGTTGGGCCGTTGTGGTGGTTTTCAGCCATCAGGGTTTCCTGCCATCTTACCGGTTTTCCTTTGTAATCCAAAGACTTCACCCTTTGGTAGGCGGCTTGCCGCTCCGTTTGCGAAGGAAGCGGCCATGACAATATCTAGATTCGTGATGGCGGTTTTGGTGGCGGGTGGGCTTACCGGTCTGCACGCCGAAGATGACGACCGGCCTGAACGCGGCGTCGCCAGGATCAGTCTGGTCAATGGTGAGGTCTCCGTAAAGCGGGGTGATAGCGGCGACTGGACTGCTGCTGCGATCAACGCGCCGCTCGTCGTCGAGGACCGTGTCTTCACCGGACAGGGCTCGCGTGCCGAAGTTCAATTTGACTATGCCAACATGATCCGCCTGGCCTCCAATGCAGAGGTTCGTTTAGCGGAATTAGGATACCGCCGCTACATCGTCCAGGTCGCACGCGGTCTCGTGACTTTTCGCGTGTTGCGCAATTCGGAAGCGGACGTCGAAATTTCGACGCCGTCGATCTCGATTCGTCCCATCAAGCGGGGAATCTATCGCGTACATGTGCGCGAGGATGGAACTACAGAGGTCGCCGTTAGATCAGGCGAAGCCGATATTTACACCCCGCGCGGCACCGAGCGGCTCAAGAGCGGCCGCACTTTGCTCGCGCGCGGCACACAGTCCGATCCGGAATTCCAATCTGTTGGCAACCTCGCTGAAGACGACTGGGACCATTGGAATGACCGGCGCGACCGTGATCTCGAACGATCGAGGAGTTACGACTACGTCAGCTCCGATATTTACGGAGCCGAAGATCTGGATCACCACGGACGCTGGGTTTACGATGCGCCGTATGGCTGGGTCTGGTCACCTCGTGTGAGTGTAGGTTGGGCTCCCTACCGATTGGGCCGATGGTCGTGGATTGACTACTACGGTTGGAGTTGGGTCAGTTACGATCCGTGGGGTTGGGCTCCTTATCACTACGGCCGCTGGTACAATCGTGCCGGCTACGGCTGGTGCTGGTGGCCCGGGGCGAGGTATTCGCGACATTACTGGAGGCCCGGGCTGGTGGCATTCTTCGGCTGGGGGAGTCATAGCGGTTTCAATGTGGGCATAGGTTTCGGATTTGGCCGTGTCGGTTGGCTTCCACTCGCGCCCCATGAAGTTTACCGTCCCTGGTATGGCCGCAATCACTACTCGGGCTATCGCAACAGAGGCTATATCGACAATAGCGTACACGTGGTGAACAACGTGAACATCACAAATGTGTACCGCAATGCACGCATCAACAACGCCATCACAGCGGTTGAGGGTACGGACTTTGCGCACGGCCGGGTTAGGAATATACGAGCGGTTGGAGCCAACGAGCTCGGGCGCGCATCGCTTGTGCAAGGCCAGGTACCTGTGGTTCCGCAGAGAGAGAGCATGCGGTTGGCTGATCGCGAACCTGTGCGGCACGAGCGTGGCTCGGGCAACGACCGATTCTTTAGCCGCCGTCAGCCGGAGCGGGTCGATCGCGCCACTTTCGATGAGCAGCGGCAGGGAGTCGAACGGATCGCGCGCAGGTCGCTTGGAGATGAATCGGTACGCGCGGTTCGTGGCGAAGGATCTCGCGGTGGAGACGGGTCCGGAAGGTCGGACGGTGTTCGTGCTGAAGTTGGAAGGTCGGAGTCCCGATCTGAGGGAGCCCGCTCTGAAGTACGCGGTGACCGAGCCGGTGAGATCCGCCGTGGCGCCGAGACAGAAGGCAGAGGCTGGCGGCCGGCTGGCGAAGACTCTGCTCGAGCCGTTGAATCAGGTTCGCAACGGAGCGCTTCCGAAGGCGACCGGAGCAGCGGAGAAAACGAGCGCGGTGGCTGGCGCCGTTTCGGTGAGCCCAACCGACCTTCCGACGCTGGCGAATCGCGTCGGCAAGTCCAAATCAGCCCTCGAACTGAAGGCGGAGACCAACCCGGACGACAGTCACGCTCCGAGGATGATCGAGGCGGCTGGCGCAGGTTCGGCGATCCGACACGCGGCATCGATGCTGGCACGCCTGGCACGCAGCGCAGCGGTGGCGAGGACCGTGGCGGTTGGCGGCGCTTAGGCGAAAGCAGCCAGGAAGTGCGCCGCTCTGAAGACAGCGGATCAAGACGCTCGATCGATGCTCCGAGCCGTTCGTCCGACGAGGGATTCAGCCGTCGTCAACCGGAGAGCGGCGGCTGGCGTCGGCCCGAGCCCGGCTCTAGTCGTGGCTCCGATAGCGGCAATTCACCTCGTCGTATTGATTCGGATCGCGTTGAGCGCATGAACGAAAGCCCTCGCGTGGATTCACCGCGCCGTTCCGAGCGTAGCGAAGAGCCGGTTCGGATCAGCCCACCGATTGTTCGTGAACGTGGGGGTGGGGGCGGCCGCTCCAACGAAGACGGAGGCTTGGGCCGGTCCGGCCGCGGAGGTGGGCGCGTATATGAAGCTCCTCGTGGAGGCGACTTCGGTGGCGGACGCCGCGGCGTTGGAGAGTCTCCCCGCATCCAGAGCGCTCCCCGCGGTGGTGGAGACTTCGGTGGGGGCGGCGGACGCGGAGGCGGCGGCTTTAGTGGTGGTGGACGAGGTGGCGGTGGCGACGGCGGCGGACGAAGCAGTGGCGGCGTCGGTGGTGGCGGTCGGAGTGGTGGCGATTCGGGCGGAGGCAGAAGCTCCGGAGGAGGCGGTCGCCGTCAGTAGAGTTTAGTTTTCAGTTTCTTCCCAATCTTCCCTCCTGGCCTGGGTCTGCCCCGCAGCCCAGGCCATTTTTTTCTCGGTCTTTACGGAGCGGGCTGAGATACAATCGAGCCATGACATCCCGCCGATCTTTCCTCGCTTCAACGGCTGCCGTGCCTGCCTTTGCGCGCCCCGCCGCCAAGTCCGCTTCCATTCACCCGGATCTCGAAGCGCGCATCGTCCGCCGCGATTTCCGCGGAGTGACCAAAGAAGATCTGCCCACACCGTGCATGGTGCTGGATCTGGATCTGTTCGAGGCTAACGTCAAACGCATGGCTGATCATTGCAAGTCGACCGGGATTCAGGTGCGGTCGCATGTGAAGATCCACAAGTCGGTCGATGTCTCCAAGCGCCAAATGGCTTCGGGCGCAGTGGGGGTGAGCTGCGCCACTGTGGCCGAATGCGAGCTGATGGTCAACGCCGGAATCAAGGGCGTTCTGTTCACTTGCCAGCCGTCGGGCAAGAACAAGATCGCGCGTGTTGCGGCGCTGGCCAAGCGCGACCCGACTTTCATCACGGTAGTTGACGATCCGATCATCGCCGGACAGCTTGAGGAGGCTGCCGCCGCGATGAAGACCAAGATCAACGTTATCGTGGATGTGTACGCAGGTCTGATTAGACAGGGCTGCGAAGCTGGTGCCAAGGCCCTCGCCCTGGCACAGAGGGTTTCCTCCTCGAAGAACCTGAACTTCCGCGGCCTCATGGCATACTCTGGTTGGGCGTCCCACACTAAAGGCTTCGATGCGCGCGCCAAACGTTCGAAGGACGATCTCGCCGGGATGCTCGAAACCGCGGAATCGTGCGAGAAAAGTGGAATACCTGTCGAGATCCGTACTGGCGGAAGCACAGGGACCTACAACATCGATCTGGGGATGCTCACCGAGCTGCAAGCCGGGTCTTACATTTTCATGGATACGTTGTACCTGGCAGTCGGTGGCAAGGACAACGACAAGCTTTACGAGGATTTCAAGCCGGCGCTCACGGTTCTGACGACGGTTGTGAGCAAGACGCGTCCGGGTACGTGCTCCATCGACGCCGGCAACAAGGCCACGCTCAAGACCACCGACGCGGTGAGGGGTCGCGATGACGTCAAGATCGAGAATCAGGGCGCCGAGTACGGACTCCTCGTCTGGAAAGATGGCGATCGCGATTTCAAAGTCGGCGACAAAGTCGATCTCTATCCATCGAACCTCGACACCTCGACCAATGTCTACGACCGCTACTACATCGCCAAAGGCGACCAGATCGTCGATGCCTGGCCGATCATGGGGCGGGCTGGAGCGGCGCAAAGGTAGCTGCATGCGTTCTCTAATCCTTCTTGTACCCGCAGTGTGTTTGTCGGCAGAATCGTTTGAAGAGATCGTCAAGCTGGCCAGATCGGGCTCGCCGAAGCTACGTGAGTTGCTGACGGACAAGAAGCTCAAGGATGGCACGGCGGTCTTCAGCCACCAAGCCGATTTTCTGTTCGGCATCGAATCCGTGGCGCCTCCGCATCTGATCATCAATGACGAACCGGGACCACGCCTTCTCAAGGGCAAGGCGGGATTCTGGTGGGCCGCAACCAAGCTCGATACGAAGCGGACCCACAACTTCCACTACCTCTTGGAGGGTAAGCGCTTTGGAGGCGCCGAAAACGTGATTGCGTTCGGTCCTGACTCCTATGAAAAACCCGGAGTTCCCCGGGGCAAACTCGATGGCAAACACGTCCACACCAGTAAGATCTATCCGGAGATGAAGAGCGACTACTGGATCTATGTTCCCGCCCAATACAATCCATCGACGGCCGCAGCCGTAATGGTCTGGCAGGACGGCGAAGTGCTCGTGAATCGAGAGTTGCCGTCTCAGGCACAGATCGTGTTCGATAACTTAACTCATGAGAAGAAGATACCGTTGATTGTTCATGTATTGATTTCTCCTGGCTTGGTGGAAAAGAAGCGGATGAGAAGTATCCTATATGACACCGTGAACGATACCTACGCGCTGTTTCTCCGGGACGAGATTTTGGCCGATATCGGGAAGAAATACAATCTGCGCCAGGACGGCTACAGTCGCGCTATCGCCGGCGATTCCTCCGGCGGCATCTGCGCGTTCAACGCGGCCTATCTCCACCCGGAGCTGTTTTCGCGAGTGCTCTCAAGGATCGGCAGCTTCACCAGCATCCAGTGGCATCCAGGAGTTCTGGACGGCGGCAACATCTATCCATTTAAAATTCGCAAGGAACCGAAACGAAACATTCGAGTTTGGCTGCAGGATGGTTCCGGCGATCTGGAGAACAACCACGGTTCCTGGCCAGCTCAGAATATTGCCATGGCGAATTCGCTCAAGATGAAAGAGTATGATTTTCATTTCTCTTGGGGCAACGGATCGCATTCCCGAAATGGCGGTCATGCCGAACTCGCGGAAGAGATGATCTGGTTATGGCGGGATTATGATTCTTCAAGAACTGAGCAAGTCTTTGCCATGGAGCCTGGTGAAAAGGAAAAGCCGATGTTTCGGGTGAAGTCTTTGAACCGAAACTGAATGGATCCAGCCCTCATCGACTTCCACAATGTAACCGTCCGCCGAAAGGGCCGGGCAGTGCTCGATGGATTGACGCTCCGAATCCCAATTGGCGAAAACCTCGCCATCCTCGGCCCTAACGGATGCGGCAAATCCACTCTCATCAAGACGATCACGCGGCAGCTCTATCCAGACCCCTACATCGAAGACTCGTGGGTCGAAATCTTTGGCAAGCGGACCTGGAACATTTTTGAGCTTCGGTCGTTGGTAGGCATCGTTTCGTATGACTGGCTCGAGTTCACGCGACGCGATTATCCCGCTTGGGAGATTATCCTATCAGGCTTTCTGAACAGCGTTGGGATATGGCCGCAGCATGAGGGATTGGTCACGGAAGAGATGCGCCAGAAAACGAGCCGTGTCATGGATCTGCTCGAGATCTCACACTTGGCGGAACGTCCCACGGAGGAACTCTCCTCTGGAGAGGCTCGGCGTGTGCTGGTTGCGCGGGCGCTGGTTCACGAGCCGAAAGCGTTGCTGCTCGACGAGCCTACCAATTCGCTGGACATCCATGCCACGCACGGCCTCCGCGAGATATTGCGAAAGATCACAGGGCAGGGAACCAGCATCATCATGGTTACGCACCACCTGCCGGATATTATTCCTGAGATCAACCGGGTGGTCCTGCTGCGTGACGGCCGTGTTTTCTCTGATGGTCCGAAATCGGAGGTTCTTCGAGAGGAGGCTTTGGCCGACGTCTTTCGAACGACGGTGCGCTTCGCCCGGCAGAATGGTTATTATCATGCGTGGTAGCGGGGTAACATGAGCCCGGCTGTATGCGTCTTACCCTTCACTATGACCAAATCCACCCTTCTGAAGGTTTTTGTGATACTTGGCCTAACGGCAGGGCTTTTCGCTGCCGACGTCACGGGCAAGTGGACGGCGCAGGTACCAGGCCAAGGCGGTCAGGCCCGGGAAACGACATTCACATTGAGAGTGGACGGCGACAAGCTCACCGGCACAATGAGTGGACGGCAGGGTGACACCCCTATCGCGGACGGAAAAGTTACTGGAGACAAGATCTCGTTCACAGTCGAGTCGCAGCGCGGGAAACGGACTTACGTTGGAACCGTTTCGGGAGACGAAATCAAGTTCAAACGCGAAGGCGGCCAGCAGGCGCAGGAGTTTACGGCAAAGCGGGCAAAGTAACCAGCCTTGCGAACGCCGGGCCAAGCGGGCCCGGCTCTACAGCATGTCTGCAGGCGGCTGGCGCGGCCATCGGCGCCGGCGTGGGATGATTGCGCGGGCGATCTTCACCAACAGCCTTACCCAGAGCTCATTTGGTTCCCGTACAAATCGGATGAAGGCCCGCGTGCTGCGCTCGATGGAACCGTGGGCCTCGGCCATGGAGCGGGGATCACGCAACCGCACTGCGTTGTACCAGGCGACAGATCGCGCGGAGCGGATGCCGTAATTTGAGAAGAACTCGTCGTAGCGGCCAGCAATGTGGTCGAGAAACGCGAGCAGATTGTTATATCGATCGCCTACAGCCTTCTGGATTGCCTCCGTGCACGACGCCAGAACGGCGTTCATGCGGTGGTAGTCCGCGACGTTCTCAGGTCCGCCGATGTCGATAAGGGTTTGCGGGAGGTCGTAGGCGATGTGCGCCACCATTGAGAAGACCAGATCTTCCACTACATAGGATTGGCCGCCGCGAATCGCTTCATGAACATCAGCCCACGCCGGTGTTTTCAGACGCGCCTGCCCTTCGTCAATCGCCTGCATGGCTCGAAAGAAACGGGCCGCGAAAGCCTCCGTAAGAGAAACAACCCAAGACGGATCGTCGAACGGAACCTCGCGGCCCCGCAAGACCGCCGCAAGTTTTCGGGTTATCTGCCAGTAGGCAAATGCGAAGATGGCTCGTTCGTCCCGTGCCTTCTCAAAACGCACCAGCTCAGCGTAGATCCTCTCGGCTACCCGGTCCACGCGAGTTTCCGGACCGTCTCCGTTACCTGGCAATTTGCGACCACTCCTGCTCGTAGTACCGCACCAGGACTTGATTGTTCAGCCGATTGGGCTCCGCCGCGACTGCCTGCATATCTTTGGGGAAGTCGAAGAGTTGGGCCAGATTGGAGACGGTCAGGAATTTCAGATCGCCCGGCAGTTGTGAGGGCGGGTCATACAGTTGGCGCCCCGCCAACACGAACCCCCATTCACCGAATGACGGTATATACACGTGGTATGGATTGGTGCGCCAACCCGCTTGCCGGAGTGTTTCCACGATGCACCAGAACGATTGCCGCGCAAACAGGGGCGACGTTGATTGAACCACCACCAACCCGTGCGGCGTTACGTGTTGCGCCAGCCGGCCGTAGAACGCCGTCGTGTACAGCTTGCCGAGTGAGAAGTTGGTGGGATCGGGGAAGTCCACCACGACGAAATCGAAGACCTCCTTCGTCTCCTCGAGCCACACGAAGGCATCAGCGTTGATCACGCGCACCCGCGGCGACCGCAACGAATGGGCGTTCAGTGCCGACAGGGCTGGATGGCTGCGGAACAGCGACGTCATTTCAGGGTCGAGATCGACCAGCGTGATCGAATCGACAGTGTCATATCGGAGCACTTCGCGAGCGGCAAGGCCGTCGCCACCGCCAAGGATCAGAACCCGTCGTATTCCGGGTAGCACAGCCAGTCCAGGATGTACGAGAGCTTCGTGATAGCGATACTCGTCGCGGGACGAAAACTGGAGATGCGAGTTCAGGAACAGCCGTAGATCATCTTTCCAGCGGGTAAGAATGATCCGCTGATATGGGGTCGACCGCGCGAGGATCACCTCGTCGGCATAGAGCTGCTGCTCTGCGACCGTCGTGATCCTATCCGCTCCTACCAGGCCCGCACAAAGCACCGCCAGGACCAGCACGCAGCCGATCCTCATCGCGTGCGCTCTTCTCAGTTCCGCTGAGAAGAGAAACGTCGACCACAGCGCTACGCCGGCGTTCACCAGTCCAAAGAAGATCGCCGAGCGCACCAAGCCGAGCCGCGGCACCAGAAATAACGGAAACAGCAGGGAAGCACCGAGTGCGCCGAGATAGTCGAAGGTCAATACCTTGGCGACGAGGTCACGGAATTCGAGCCGGTCCTTGAGGATTCGCATCAGCAGAGGAATCTCGAGGCCGACGAGAATCCCAACCAGCAGAACGATCCCATAGAGAATCGGGCGGAAGAACTCGGTATAGGAGAAAGCCAGGAACAATACCGAAGAGGAGAACCCGCCGGTGAGGCCGACCATCAGCTCGATGGTCACAAAGCGGTCAATCAGGGAACCCACCAAGAACCGGGATAGGTAACTGCCAATTCCCATGGCGAACAGATATGAGCCGATGACCGTGGAGAATTGGAGGACGCTGTCGCCAAGCAAGTATGAGGCGAGCGTGCCTGCGATCAGTTCGTAGATGAGACCGCACGCGGCGATGAGCAGGACCGAAACAAACAGCGCGGCGGTCATAGCTGTATTTGTGGGCCTCTCGGAGGCTGAAGCCTCCGTTGCAAGCTAAAGCTTGCTCCACGCAAGGCCCTAGTGTACCGCCGCGGCGATGATGATACACATGCCGATCGACATGGCGCCCACCAGGATCGCGAGGGCGGTATTCTGCTCTTCCACGATTTCCTTCCACAACGAATATGGCGTGAGCTTGTCCATCAGCGCGAACGAGATCACGAAAAGGATCACCCCGAGGGCGGCGTAGATCAATGCGTTGAGGATCGAGTGGAAGTTGATTTCCATCATGAACTTGTTCTCCTAGGGACTCTTACTTTCCTCCGGTGTAGCGGGGTACGTAGCCGTAGTGGGACCGGTAAGCTCCGGGATTGTCACGGATCGACTTGGGGACGCGCTTGGTTTCGGACACGGAACCGTAACCCATGCCGCGATACTGCTGGTAGCCGATGCCGCCGACAGTGAGAAGGCCGTAGAGCAAATAAAGAGGATATTTCAGCATGGAACCATCTCCAGGAAGCTTGACTCACAAATCCTAATCATCCTCCCCTCCTCCACCCGAATAATCGGACTCCTGCCAACGCTTCTGCTCGAATCCCCAGTATTGTATCGTCCGGAAGAGGGCAGGCAGAAGCAACAGTGGCACGGCAACCAAATATGGCCACAGAATTGTCACATCGCGTCTCACCATGAGGCTGTATTGAATGTTCTTAGCCACCTGCATGGTCGTGCTTCCATCGGGCGACCATTCGGGTTCCACACGGAGATAGTAACGCCCCGCCGGAACAGATGGCAGAATCGTGCTGTCAGAGGTCGATCCTTCACTCCAGTTTCCGTCCGAATCGCGCCCGCGATAATAAGAAATTTCGCGGCCCCAATCGCGCGCCTCACCGGTATCGTCATTGATGAGCGCCAGGTTGAAGAAGATCCATGCGTTTTCGACGTTGGTGGTGACTTTCACTTCGACATTCGAAGTGCGGCCCGGAACATCGAATATCGGGGTTACAAAGGAAGCTTCCCCGCGGTCGCCTGGGAAGTAAGTATAGTCTTGCTGGAACACCTCGCGGTTGAACATGAATACCCGTGCGAGGAGCATTGTGAACAGAAGAAGCGAGACCAGGATCAGTCCGAGAATCCAGGACTCGGTTGGCTTTCCGGAGTGCGGCGATGGCTGATTCGCATAGACACCCACCGGCTTCGGAGGCGATCCCCCGATCTTGAAAGCACGCCAGATCTCACTTCCATCTTTATATTCGCCGAGCGACCAGACCTCCTCTCCTTCTGTCGCCTCGGAGGAGAGCATTCGCGGGGGCGAGACATAATCCTCCACCTGATTCGTTTCGCCAACTCGCACGCGCCAGGGAAACTCGCCCAGGACATAGACCGTCGAGGCGGTCGCGGATTGAAAGTGAGAGTATGTCGAGCCGAGATACCGAACTGCTTTCTTGCCGGATTTCGTCGTCTTCTCAGGAATGGCTTTGATCGGCTTGACATCGGTCCAATGGCCGTCGTACTGGGTCAAATAGCGAAACCCTTTGAATGGATTGAAAAGAACATATTCATGCCATTGGTACGCGACAGAATCGACGAGGATCTCGCGTACCTGAAAGCCGATCACCTCATACTCACCGCCGTGTAGCTTCCCGCGTTTGCCCAACGGAATCAGCGGTAGGATGCGCTCCCTAGCCTGGAACTGCTGGAGGATCGTGAGGGTTGGCGTCTTGGTATCGAGGATCGAAAGACACTGGACACACACCGCCGAAAGCGATTGTCCGAACCCGCGCAACTCGATTGAACCGCCGCAGTTGGGACAGAACGATGCCTGGGGTTTTGGTGTCACCGATTACCAGCCCTCGAACGAGCGTAGATTCTTTAGCCGGAGTTCGTCAAATTCGACGAATTCTCCGCGGAACAATAGTGGCGTTTCCTCGCTGTAGTCGATGGTGGCGAAATGGCCGGTGACGCTGCGCAAATCGGCAAACTGCACTTCGGACTTGTCCCAGTACTCGAAGGGCAGTTCCCCCTGCACGCCCACGTAGCGGGCGCGCGTCACAGTCGATATTGTGTAGATCGTACCATCCCACTGGAAGCTCAGGCCTTTGTAGATGTTTTGCGAGGGCGGCAGTTTCGCGGGACCCTTGGAAAGAGCAGACACTGCGTATTCAGCCTGCGCGTCGGAAAGCCAACCCGAGACGCCGTCCTGGAACATCAGGTGCCACTCGTTCCAGCCCCCTTGTTCGTATTCATAAAGGATCCGCCCTACCACGACAAACGCCTTGTTGCGATAAATCCCTTCCGTGCCTAGTTGAATCGGTGAAGGATCGGGTGGCAAGTCGGCCACTTCCCCGACCTTCTTCAGGTCCACGTCGGTTCGGACGAGAATTGATCGGCAGTATTCGCAGGTGGTTTGCACGGCGCTCGAGAACCGAAAGACGATCGTGCCACCGCAATTCGGACAATTCGATCGGGGCTGGCTCATGTGGATTCTCCGTATGGCCGATCGAGCTTTCGCACGCGAACGGCGGCTGCGCCGAACTCGCGTTGCAGGTAGGATTCGAAGTTCCAGTCCGGCCTGGGGCGGCAGCAGAACAAATTGAGCGTCAGCGTGCCGTGTTCGGGGAACGTGTGACAGGCGAAGTGCGATTCAGCCAGCAGGCATAACCCCGTGATTCCTCCAGGCCCTGTGAACTGATGCCATAAGGGCTCGGCCACCGGGTGCAGGGGAAGCTCGGCGATCAAGCTGGCCAAAAGGCGTTGCAGTCGCGGCAAGTCCGTGAGCGCCGAAGAGTCGCACTCGAAGGCCTCCACCAACCACTCGAGACCTCGTCCGGGCATGTCAATCGAAGCTGCGCTCACCCCTGTGGCTTACCGCACTCAGCACAGAATTTCGATGTGCGTGGGATCTTGGCGCCGCACTCAACACAGAACTTGGTATCGGCGGCACTGCTACCACTGCCCCCCGATGCGGGAGCAACCGGATTGGGCGCAGGCGCTGATCCACCGCTCTGCGGTGGATTGAAGGCGCCTTGCATGGCTTGGGCCATAGCTTGTCCCATGCCAATGCCAACTCCAAGTCCGGCGCCGATGCCTGCACCGCCGCTGCCCTCATTGGCAGCGGCGATCGGCATGGACTGCGCCACCTGGAACTGCGTGTACTTGCCCATGTCGCCGATCATATTCATGCCGATGCGTTGATCGAGTAACTTCTGTAATTCGTCGGGCAGCGATAGCGACTCGACCACGAACGTGTCGAGAGTGAGCCCCATCTCGGCCATGCTCGGCCCCAGATGTTGTGCGATCTTCTGCGACATTTCGACCTGGTTGGCCGCCATGTCGAGAAACGGAATGCCTGATTCCGCAAACGTATCAGCCATACGCCCAACGACAGTGTTGCGGAGCTGCCCTTCGAGCTCAGCCGCATGATAGATCTCTTTTGTGCCTGAGATTTTGGTGTGGAAGGCCTTTGGATCGGTGAGGTGATAGGAGTAAATCCCGAAGGCGCGGAGACGGATCGCCCCAAAATCCTTGTCGCGGACGGTGACTGCCTGTTGCGTCCCCCATTTCTGGTTAACTTGTTGCCGGGTCGAAAAGAAATAGACGTCGCTCTTGAACGGGGATTGAAACAACTTGTCCCAGTTCATGATGTTGGTAAGCAGTGGCAGCGTTTGGGTATTGAGCGTGTGGAGACCCGGTCCGAAGGCGTCGGCGGCGCGGCCTTCGTTGACAAACAGCGCCATCTGGGACTCTCGCACGGTTAGTTTGGCGCCATTCTGGATCTCCATATCCTGCATGGGATAGCGCCAGGCGAGAATGCCATCCTCCGGCTCGGTCCAGTGGATGACATCGATAAACTGTTTCTTTAGAAAGTCTTTGAGGGCCATGTTCTCAGCAAGTATAACGTGATCGGCAAGCTGCGTGTTCCCCAAATCGGACGAGCCTTGCAATGTTAGAATGTGATTGCGATGGACGTCGAGAAGACCATGGAGTTCTTGTTGGACCAAGCGGCGCGGGCAGATGCTCGCATGGGCCGAGCAGATGCTCGCATGGATCGAGCCGAGGCCCGCAGCGACCGCGAATTCGAGAAGATTCGCAAGCTCTTCCAGGTAGGCGCCCGCGAATTGGCGGAGCAAAGACGCCAGCAGCGCGAAGTGAAGGCGGAACTGAGGCGCCTCGCCGAAGCGCAGACCCGGACCGAAAAGGCGCTTGCGCTGTTCCTTCGATCACTGGGCCGCGGCGGCGGAAACGGCCATCGGCGATAGGTGAACACTGCCGGCACGGAAGGAATCGAAGCGGCGCCGCAGTCTCAACAAAAGTCGCGGCTCGCAGCGCGAGCGCCAAGGCCCGCAGAAGAGGGCCGAAGAAACCCTCCGGCAGCTCATGAAATGAACGGCCGAAGCAACAAAGGTTGCCCGCGCGCGTAAGCAAGCGATCTCAAAGGCACCCCGAAACCCTGGCGGATTCGTGCTAAGAATGAAAGTTTATGGTTCGAGTCGATGCTTCCTTAAATTCCTGGAAAACGATTCGGCAGGATACTGTGCAAGCCCTGCTGGATATGCCCGCGGACAGTCTGTCTTACCAGCCAACCCCGGACCTGATGACCTACCGCGACCTGGCGCTCCACATCCTGAACGCCGGCAGCGCGCTGGCCGGATTGCTCATCGATGGTGTGGATGATTGGACCGTACCCGGGTTCCGGGATGGGATGAAGAAATACTATGCTGACATACCGGATACCGCGCATGCGGAGGATATCGCAGAGCTTTTGACGCAGTCGATCGAGCAGGACTGCGGCCGCCTGGCAGGCAAGCCCGCCGAGTTCTGGGAAGGGATGATGCGGCGTTTTGATGGACAGGAAGTCACGAGGCTCGAAATGCTACAGTTTTGCAAGGAACATGAGCTGACACATCGTTCGCAGATGTTCATGTATCTGCGGCTTCGGGGGCTCGTTCCGCCTACCACGCGTCGAAGGCTGGTGAAGAGGTAGACGCGACGGAACGTTTTTTTGCCGGGCCCTTGCAAACGGTTTCGATTTTTGTATAAAGATTGGTTGCGCCTTGCTGAAGGCATTTGTGGTTAGCCCTATCTGATCAGGAGGGTTGATATGGTGAGTTGTCCAATGTGCGACGCCAACATCGACGTGGAAGAAGACGAGCTGGACGAGGGGGATTCCGTCACCTGCGACGAATGCGGCGCTACGCTCAACGTGCTTGGGCTGAGTCCACTTGAGCTCGAAGCCGATGACGAGGACGCCGACGACGAGGATGATGACGATTTCCTCGACGAGGATGAGGAAGACGAAGATGAAGAGGATGAAAAGGACGACGAAGATGAGGAGGATTGGTAGGCGGGGCTTTTGGCTGGCGATCCTCCCGGTCGTCCTTTCCGCGGACAGCAAAAAGGAGAAACTGACCGCGATTGTCGCTGGAACGGTGTTTCGCGACACCGGTTTCGTGATGCGCGGAGCCGAAATTGAAGCGAGGCCGAATCCTCAGGGGAAGAAGAAGTCTGCCTGGAAGGCCGTATCCGACGCGAGAGGCGAGTTTGTTCTTCGCCTTCCTGCCGGACCCGCAAGCTATAATGTACTTGTAAGGGCCGCCGGCTACCGGCCGCAGGAAAAGACAGTGACCTTCAGCGCCGACGAGCGTCTCGATTTCAATTTCCTGCTTGAGCCCACCGCGGAGAAGAAATGAGAGCCCGAATCTGGTTTCCACTTCTGACCTTGATAGTCTATTCCACCTCTCTGTTCAGCCAGCAGAGTGAGCCGAAGCCGCCCCCGCAGGGGGCGCGGCGCGATCCCGGATTGTTCCGCGGTGAGAAGCCCAAGAAGGGCGAGGAAGAGAACACGCGCGATCTCGGCGGGATTGTGAGAAACGCACAGGAGGAGCCGATCGAGGGCGCCGTGGTCCAACTAAAGGACACTAAGACATTACGGGTGCGGTCTTTCATCACCAAGTCCGACGGGAAATATAATTTTTACGGCCTGATGGCAAACGTCGATTACGAGATTCGCGCCGACTATCGAGATACGCAGAGCGAGAAGAAAACATTGAGTGTCTTTGACTCGAGGAAGCTGGCCACGATTAACCTGACGCTGCAATCCAAGAAGAAAGACAAGGAAAACACGCAGTGACGTGGCTTGCCATCGCCGGGGCGGTGGCGGCTGCTTGGCTCTGTGCCGCGCAATCCTATCGTACTTTGGATTTGGTGAATCCGGCGGGGGAACGGGTTATCATTTCCGCCCACGATGCTCGCGCGACCGTAGTGATTTTCTCCTCGACGGTCTGTCCCGTCTCCAACGATTACGTGCTTCGGCTGAAGGAATTGCACACGGAACTCGTAGCTAAAGACGTCCAGTTCTTGGTCGTGTACTCAAACCAGACCGAGTCTTTGACAGATATCCGACGGCACGCTCGCGAAGGGAGCTTTTCGTTTCCAGTGTATAAGGACGAGAATAACCGGATCGCGGATCGATTGGATGCGCGGCTTACGCCGGAGGCTTTCGTGATGAGCCAATCGGGAGGGAAAGTATGGAGGGGCCCGATTGACGATCACACGAACCCTGCACGGGTGAAGAAGCGCCTGTTGCACGACGCCGTGATGGCGGTGCTGGATGGCAGGGCCCCGGCTGCGTCGCCAGTTCAACCTTATGGCTGAACAATCAAGCGTGTGAGGCGGTCAGCTTCGGGACTCCCCTAGATCTGCCACCGCGTGGTTACGTTCCGCTGCGAGTAACCCCTACCGGTAGAGTCGATTCTCACGGATATACTCGAGCACAGCGCCCGGAATCTCCCGAGGGCTTTCGCCTTTGGCTAGTGTTCTCCGTAGTTCGGAGGACGAAATCCGCAAGGCGTTATCGAGCCGTGATACATGCGCACCCGGCGGCGCGTAGTAGTTGTGCCCAGGCCTCGAAACCACCAGGAAGTGAATGGCCCGTACAACATCCTCCCATCGGTACCAGGTCCGAATGTCGGCGAAAGCATCGCTTCCGATGAGGAAGCACCAGTCGTCTTGCGGCCGCTGCGACTTGAGACGCTCGATGGTGTGGATCGAATAACTGCGTTCATTTCCTTCCTCGACCCGCGAAGGCTGGAATCGAGGCTCACCCGAGCACGCCAGTTCCACCATCTTGTAACGGTGCTCGTAGGGAGTATGCTTGTGTGCGGATTTGTGCGGCGGGTGAGCGGCCGGCACGAAAAGCACCTGATCGAGATGGAAGTAATCCAACGCCTCCCGGGCAATCTCGAGGTGCGCGCTGTGGACGGGGTCGAATGTCCCGCCGAAGATGGCGACTCTCATGCCACGCGGTAACGCCTATAGCATCTTGATCCGCAGGTTGCGGAAGAAGACTTTCATGCCGGGTCCACGGTGGAGCTGTAGAGCGAGCACACCAGACATTTTCGAGCTGTCCTTCAGCTCGGCGGTGACCATTCCGTTGACCGTGATCCGGATGCTGTCGTCCTTGGCATAGATTTCATAGTCGTTCCAGTCGTCCTTCTTAACGACGGTTTCCGCCTTGCCCTTCCAGCCGTTGACGATGACCCCGCGCTTACCTTTTTCGTCGTAGATCGAACCCCACCAGTTGCCTTCGGCCATGTCGGCCTGAAGCCCGCGCACTACGTATTCGGGCAGCTCTTCGCTGCGAAACTGAACGCCCGAATTGCCATTGCGCAGCCGAACCTGGAACTTGAGGTGGAAGTTGCCGAACACCTTGTTGTGGATGAGAAATGTGTTTTGCGGGATCTGAACATCGTCGGTGGTGCCGACGATCAAGCCGTTAGAGACTCTCCACACGCGTTGGTCGCCCTTCCATTCCTTGAGGTTCTTGTTGTTGAACAACGGCTTGAACCCTTCCTTCTTTTCTTCCTTGGAGATGACTTGCGCGGAGGTGGCAACGGCGAAAGCGATGACAACAGTCAGGAGTCTCATAGACAGAATAGAATTGTAACTCGGAAGTGCGAGTCAAAGCCTGGCGCGCGCTACAGTGTGCAGCCGCGAACTGAAGTTTGCACCTTTTGTGGTATCTCATGACTGTTGATGATGGCCGCAACTGGTGCGCACCGCGATTGGCCTTCGCGCGCTCCAATGCAACCTTCACGTCCTGCAAAATTGTGCGTCAGCCAGCCCCACTAAGCATCAACAGCCAGCGCGCATGCTCTCCTCAGCTCGGCTTTTTCCTGATCGGAATATCCAGCCGCTTGATCTTCTGATTCAGCGTCGAGAGCGGAATGCGCAACCTTTCCGCCGACTCGGTTTGGCTGTAGTTGGCTCCTTCGAGCGCCTCGATGATTTTCTTCCGCTCGAAGTCGGCCACGACTTCAAAGAGAGAAGCATCGGCCGGTAAGCGGCCCGACTCGTCCAGACGGATGCGGACGCCGCCCGCGTGCAACAAATGATCCGGCAGCACCGCCGCCGGAACTACCGGGTCGGTGGCGAGCACCACGGCGCGCTCGACGACATTCTCGAGCTCGCGCACGTTCCCCGGCCAGGCGTGATCCATAAGAAGCTGCACGGCGTCGGGCTCGAATCGCAGAACCGATCGCTCCCCGCCATCGAGAAACTTCTCGTTCTCGCGGCAGTACTTGTTGAAAAAATGCTCGACCAGCAGTGGTATATCTTCCTTCCGCTCGCGAAGCGGCGGCAGCGACAGGTTGATTACGTTCAACCGGTAGTAGAGGTCTTCGCGAAACCTTCCCTCGTCTACGAGCTTCTTCAGATCCACGTTGCAGGCGGCCATGATCCGCACATCTACGCGGATCACGTCGGTGGATCCCAGAGGCATGAACTCGCGCTCCTGGATCACACGCAGGAGCTTGGCTTGCGTCTCGATGTTGATGGTCGAGATTTCGTCAAAGAAAATCGTGCCGCGATTGGCCACCTCGAAGTATCCCTTGTGCGAAGCGATCGCGCTGGTGAAGGCGCCCTTCACGTGACCGAACAGAGTTGACTCGAGGAGATCAGGCGGAAGAGAGCCGCTATTCACCGCCACAAACATCTGTTCGGCGCGCGGCGAATTGGCGTGCACAGCCTTGGCGATGAGCTCCTTGCCCGTGCCGGTTTCTCCGGTAATGAGGATGGTGGAGCGCGAGGGCGCTACCTGCCCCACCATGTCCAGGATTCGCAGCATCCGCTCGCTCTTGCCTACGATATTGGGAAAGCTGTAGCGCTGCTTCAGCGCGCGTTTGAGCTGGGTATTCTCGCTCTCGAGCCGTCGCGCGCCTATCAGCCGGGTGATCTCGATGAGCAGTTTCTCGTTGTCCCAGGGCTTGGAGAAATAGTCGTTGGCGCCCGACTTCAGGGCCGATACCGCTACCTCCACCGATCCATACGCCGTGATCATTACGACGGGCGTATCGCGGTCGCGCTCGCGTATGTCGGCGAGCACGTCCATGCCGGAGCGGTCCGGCATCATGAGGTCCAGCAGGACCAGATCGTAGCGGGATGAATCGAACTTGGCCAGACCTTCGGTGGCGTTGTGAGCCAGATCGACTTGAAAGTGCTCCATCCCGAGCAGCACTTCGAGGCTTTCGCGGATGTCGGCCTCATCATCGACTACCAGAATGCGGCCCCGAGAGGTGGGAGACTCCACCACTCCAGTGTCAGGCATTGACGGCTTTGCGGACAAGCGGGAATTCGAGCGAGAACGTGGCTCCCGCGCCCGGCGCGCTGCGAACCTGGATATTCCCGCCGTGCTCGCGCACGATTCCGTAGGAAACCGCAAGCCCGAGGCCGGTGCCCTTCTTGGCGCCTTTGGTGGTGAAGAACGGGTCGTAGATGCGCGGCAGGTCTTCGGCGGGAATGCCCTTGCCGGTATCGCTGACTTCAACGCGCGCGGTTTCCTCGTCGCCCCGCGTCACCACTCTGAGGACTCCGCCTGCTTCCATCGCATCGCGCGCATTGAGGAACAGATTCAGGAACACCTGCTGAAGCTTGCCGGCGTTGCCGCGGATGGCGGGGAGCCCGTTTTCGGGTTGGAGCTCGATCCGCACGCCAGCCCTTTCCAATTGATGCTCGAGCAACGACAGCGTCTCACGCACCACGCGATTGAGGTCGAGATCTTCGAACTCGGCCTTTGAGGTTCGCGAGAAGTTCAACAGCGAGTTGACGATCTCGCTCGCGCGGAAGGTTTGCTTGGCGATCTTCTCGAGGAGCTTGGTCTTGGGATCATCCCCGGTCACCTGCTTGGTGAGCATCTGGGCGTAGGTGGAAATCACCGCCAGCGGCGTGTTGACCTCGTGGGCGACGCCGGCCGCCAGCAACCCGATGGAACTGAGTTTGTCCGTCTGCACCAGCCGCTGCTCTAGTTCGGCGCGCTCGGTGATGTCGTCGAAAATGATCAGGCGCCCGATACGGCTTTGCTCGCGGGTTACGAGAGGCGCCACGGCGATATTCACCAGCCGTTCGCTGGGGACCGCGTGCCCACCGGCGCCATTGGATCCGCTGTGCGTCACCCAATTCGACCAGGCTTTGGGCCGGAGCGGGATCTTGTAGAGCTGATGGACGCCGGTCTGATCGCGGACTTCTTCGAGGCGCGCCATCAGGTGCACAGGAAACAGCTCGCGGAGCGGCTGGTCCATCGCCTGGTGTCTCGGAACACCTGTAAGGGATTCCATCTGGCTGTTCCAGCTTTCAACGCGATCGTCCAGACCGGCCGCTACAATCCCCACGTTGATCGATTCGACGATATTCTCACTGAACTCTTTCAACCGCTCGTTTTCTTCCACCTTGCGCTGTAACGATCCGTACAGGCGCGCGTTCTCGAGCGCGATCGCAACGCTGCCCGAAAGCGTATCCAAGAGCTCCACGTCGTCGCTCGAAAGAAAGTCCCCTTCCTGGGTTCGGCTGGCGCCGATGTAAGCGATCGTACGGCCGCGCGACTGGCACGGGATGTAATAGGTGAGGTCCAGCCGGGCCACTGCGCTGCGAACCGATGGCGCCCAATCCCGCGTCACCACGTCGAGCCCCAATCGCGTGCGCTCAAAGAAGATCGGGCCAGAGGGATTCGGCGTCAGGAAGCTCAGGTCCAGGCGGTCCACGGGCGTCACGCGAATTTCATCGCCGACAAATTTGGCCAGCTCAAACGAACCGTCGGCATCGTTGCTGAGAAAGAAGGCGACGTTCTTGATGTACAGAGTGCGACGCAAACGGTCGGCCACCGCGGAAAGCATCGCGTCCTGATCGGTTTCCGAACTCAACTCGCGCGCGAATTCGATGAGCGTGCGGCGGTAGTCGTACCGGTCCTTGTAAAAGAGATAGCGGTCGAGGACCTGCTGTATCCAGTTCCGGAGGGGTTGGAAAATGAAGGTCGCGACCATGATCAGGAGGGCCACCGTGGGCGCTTCCATCTCTTCGAGTCCGCCGCGGCTCAGCACGAAGGTGTAGAACACACCCATGACTCCGAGCGTGGCGAGCGTGTATGTGAATCCCTGCTGGAAGATGAGGTCGACGTCCATCAACTTGTAGCGCAGGATGGCGTAAGCCCAAGTCACAGGCACCAGCATTAGCGGCAACACCGCGAGGTGCATGAGCGAGCCCGGAAGCACTCCGAGCGCGTACGGGATCGCGTTCCCGAGCGTGAACGGAAGCACTCCGAACAGAGCGCCGTTGCGGAGCCATTTTAACTGCTGACGGATAATCGGATCCTCCGCCCTGCGCGCCTGCAAGACCAGGACGCCGGCGCCCGCTAGGTAGAAGGCGCAAAGGAACAGGAGCCAGGCGCGATCCAACAGCCACCGCAGCTCGACCAAAGGCACCGCCACCCGCAATACGCCCGATGCGAACCCGAACCAGACCGCCGCGAAAAGCGTCGCGGGGAGATAAACCAGCAGCGCACGCCAGCGGCGCCGGAGCCAGGGGCGTGGCTCTGGAAAGGTCAGACAGAAGTGCAGGAAGATCGTGGGAGCAAACAGCCCAGCGACTACGTTGCCCCAATAGATTACCTTGTCGAAGTTATTCAGCTTGCCGGTGTAGTGGAAGGTGAACAGTACAAAGCTCGCCAGGCACAAGATGTAGAAGAGAGTGGAGCGCGGCGCCCGGCTGCGGCGGAAGTACACGAACAGCCCGATCATCAGGTAACACATCCCGACCGCATACAGATAGTAGAGGGAGGACTCGGTCACGCGCTCCTCGACGGTGACCTTGGCCGGAAACTCGACCGAATTCCGGTGCAGTGTGTAGTCGGCCGTTTTCCACGGTCCTAGACGGGCCAGTACTCGAGTGGCATCGATGGCGGTTTCGACGGGGTAGTTGTTGATCTTGATCAGTCGATCGCCCGGCTTGATCCCGGCGCGGTCGGCGGCGCTTCCCTCGACAATATCGAGCGCGAGGACGATCGTTTTACCTTGGCCGTCGGCACGATCCACCCAGGTCACGCCATCCTCGGGCAAGTGATACTGCTTCTGCTGTTGAAAATTGACGGCGGCGGAGATCAGGCCAGCCGCGGTCAACACGACCAGCAGCGCACTAACAAGCTGTGCCCGGAGCTCTTTCAAGGCCTAACCTCTCTGCCCCACATCATACACCGATCCATGGGTGGTCTAGCAACTGGGGTGCCATTCTGTAACAGGGTCCCTTCCGAATCTCGTATCAAATTTTCCAGACACTTACGGTTAGACTCCGGTTTCAGAATTCCGATTATGGGAATGGGAATATCTTGACACCTTCCGGATGTGGGAAAGCCAGGAGCCGGGAGGAAAGCCAGCCGGCAAGCTGGAGGCTTGCCCTGCCGCAAAGTAACTGGTTGTAGGTTGGATTGTGCGGTACAGGGCGGCTGGCTTTCAGCCAGCCCGCCGAGAATCAGCGCCCCACCCTGTGTGGCATACGGCCACTGTCGAGCTCTTCGGGAGCGCTGCTCACGAGCTGGGCTTCGAATCATCCCGAGGTTGTCGAAACGATGCAAGGCTGGTGACGTAACTCGACTGCTTAAGGTTTTCTGGTAGCGGCTGATCTGAGAAGCTGATCCAAATGCGCACGTTCCAACAGCCGACCATTCGTAAACACAGCGGAAATTTTCACGGTGTTGCGGATGTCGTCCAGCGGATTGGCATCCAGTAAAACCAAATCGGCGACTTTGCCTCGTTCGATGCTTCCAAGCGATGACAAGCGTCCCGACCATTTCGCTGCATTCCAAGTCGCCGCTTGGATCGCTTCCATTGGCGTAAGGCCAGCCTCGACCATCCGCGCCAGCTCAGTATGCAAACTAAATCCCGGATACTCGTGGGGATTGGATGCACCCGTATCGGATCCGGCCAGCAAAGCAACACCAGCGGACCGCATCATTCGAGTTAGCTCTTGCGCACGGCTGAGGTAGGCTTTCCCCAACTCGACGGGCACTGGCGCTCGCTTCGGAGTGCGTGGGTCGTTGGCACGGTCCGACCAAGTTCGCAGCATTCTCTCGGGTAAAATACGAACGGCGCGGGTCCGCAGGATCAGGATCGGACAGTCTGAGCGTATTAATAATGCTGACGTCAAGGGTCGGCGTCACCCAAGTCCCATGACGGACGAACGATGCCATCAACCCCTTTACCTGCTCAGGATCAAAGCTCCCGAGGAGAGCCTGCATGCCCTTTTCATCAGGCGGTCCCGCTGGCAGTTCCCTCTCATTCTTCGAGCAAGCCCTGAGGATATAAGCAAGATGCTCAAAGTCCATTCCGGCGGCGGATGCTTCTGAAAAGAGAATGTCTGCCGTCAGATGGCCCGTCACGCGAAGACCATGCCGCCGAGCCTCGTCGATGATGGCCAGGAAGGCCTCCCGGGGAATTTGCGGCGCGGAATTGTAAACCTTCACGAAATCGGCGCCCAGATCTTTGACCCGACGCACAGCAACTCGCGCTTGTTCGACTGTATTACCGGGATGGAACCGGGCCAAGTTGGCTTCGGCCCATCCAGCTTCGGGCCCCAAGTTACGATCCGTGGTCCTTGCCGGTGGCCCTTGGCGATCTCGTCGCGCCACTGGAGCACCGAATCCACCATGTCGCCGCCCATTTCGCGAACGCCAGTCAATCCGTTGGCCAAATAAACAGGAAGGAGCGCTTCATTCTCGTGCACGAGGCTGTCCTGATTTCCCAGCCGCGATCCTCGCATATGGACGTGCATGTCCCAAAGACCGGGAATCAGGTATTTCCCTGTACCAGAGAGGGGCCGCGCGTCCTTGGGAATGCGGACGCGTCCGCTATCGCCAAGCGCCGCGATCCGGCCTCCCGAGATCACCACCGTTTGGTTCGGTCGTGCCGGCGATCCGGTGCCGTCAATCACGGTCACTTGATGCACCACGATGGCCCTTTCTTGTTCCGCAGCCACTCCAGCCGTGTGGGCAATGAAAACAACTATTGCGAAAAATTGAACAACAAGCGGTGGTCGCATCGAGGTCAGACTAGCATCGCACATCACATTGGTGACGAACAGCGGTCCTGCTTTGGAACATGGCGAGACTCGGTATTGAGTGATTCGAGGAAGAGAGAAAGACGAAAATCGTTGCGAAACCGTACCCCTTGCCGTAAGCGGCGCGGCGAAGCTCCCGAAGAACGGCATCCGGGATGTGCGTGGGAAAGCTTCTGAGGACGCCTCCATTACATGAAACCTCTACCGCCTCTAAGCCGTCCCATCTGGACGAACAGGGGTTCGGCTTGACCTCACGGAATTCCGTACCTACAATTAAGATGACTCGTCGTGTAGCCATGGCCAGGTGAAACTATGACTTTGCGCACCTTCCTTGCTTTCGGTATGATCCTGACGGTAGCGCCTTTGGTGCCCGCCGCGGATAAGAAGTCCTCCAACGCAAACCAGCAACGCGAGACCGTCGCCAAACCACTCAGCGAGAGAGAAAAGCGGAAGCGCGAAGAAAAGCTTCGCAAGGAGTTGGAGACGCCGTTTCGCAAGTGGCTCAACGAAGACGTTGCTTACATCATCACGGACGAAGAGCGCCAGTCCTGGAAGCGGCTTGCCACGGACGAAGAGCGTGAGCAGTTCATCGAGGGGTTCTGGCTGCGCCGCGATCCCACCCCTGATTCGCAAGAGAACGAATTCAAGGAAGAACATTACCGCCGTATCGCCTATGCCAACGAGCGCTTCGCGAGCGGGATCCCCGGCTGGAAAACGGACCGGGGGCGGATTTATATCGCCTTTGGTCCCGCCGACGAAGTCGAATCGCATCCTTCGGGCGGCACCTACGAGCGGCCTATTGAAGAAGGTGGCGGGACGACGTCCACATTCCCATTTGAAAAGTGGCGTTACCGCTGGATCGAAGGGATCGGCAACGATGTGAACATCGAGTTCGTCGACCCCACCATGACCGGCGAATATAGAATGACGATGGACCCTTCGGAAAAGGACGCCTTACTGTATGTGCCTAACGCTGGACTCACGCTATATGAGCAAATGGGAATGTCCTCCAAGACCGACCGGTTCAGCCGTACCGATGGAACGCGTCTTGGCACTGGTAACCAGCCGCTGCCTATGCGAATGAACCAATTCGAGCGCCTGCATCAGTATGCGATGTTGCAGAAGGCTCCGCAGATCAAGTTCAAGGACCTGGAGGCCGCCGTCAGCTCTGTCGTGAAGTACAATTTGCTGCCCCTCAAGGTCCGCGCAGACTATATGCGCATGACCAACTCCACGATCATGACCAACATCACGGCGCAACTCGAACGCAAGGACCTGCAGTTCCAGGACAAGGAAGGCGTTTCCAAGGCAGTCGTAAATCTGTATGGCCGGATCACTTCCATGTCCCGCCGCGTTGTGAATGTGTTTGAAGACGTAGTCTCCGCGGAAATCGCGAGCGACCTGTTGCAGGAATATGTCAAGGGTTCAGCGCTCTACCAGAAATCCATTCCGCTGCCTCCTGGCACCTATCGCCTGAACCTGGTGGTGAAAGACATCATCGGCGGCAACATGACCAACTATGAGATGGCGCTCAGCGTTCCACGCTATGAAGAAGAGAAGCTCGCCATGAGCAGCATCGTCCTCGCCGACGTCATCGAGAAGGTCCCGACCAAGAGCATCGGAACCGGCCAGTTCGTTATCGGCGCCTCCAAGGTGCGGCCTCGCCTGGGTGAAACGTTCAAGCGCGGCGAGAAGATGGGCATCTACGTGCAGTTTTACAATTTCGCTCCAGATGAGAAGACCCAGAAGCCGAATGCTTCCGTGGAATATGAAGTCGTCAAGAACGGTAACAATCAGAAGATTTTCGAGTTTTCCGAAGAAGTCGCCAAAGTGGATGGCGCGTCCGCCACACAGTATACGGTGGAGAAGATTCTGCCGTTGCAAGATCTCGAGCCGGGCGAGTATACCCTGCGGATGAAGGTGACCGACAAGTCGAACAATACGACCTTGACCCCGACGGCCACTTTCAAGGTGATCTAAACTAAGCCCTGAGAGCCCGAATCCACCGGGCGGAAACCAGGGCCGTTGGAAAGGGACAGGAAGCACTTGAAAAAGGATTCCTGGAACCGGTTGCAACGAACAGCCAGCTTGCTGGCTTGGGGGCTGGTGTGTGCATCGCCGCTCGCGGCGGTGGAGCCGATTCGTCTCAATGGCACGCTGGCGGGACGCGTGCTCGACGCCGCCGGTATTCCCCAAATGGGCGCGGTGGTGCAACTGTTCAACAAATTTGACCGCGGCGTCGGAAAGGCCATCACCAATGATCGCGGCTCCTTCACGTTCGACACCCTGATTCCTGACACTTACTCACTTCGCGTATCACTGGCAAGCTTCGTTCCCGCCGTCAAACGCAACATCAGCATCCAGCCTGGAATGCGGAGTTTTCTGGCGATTAACCTGACCAGCGTTCTGAGCTCGATCGAGCTGGTCTATATCACTCCGGGGCAGGGGGCTGTGATGAGCGACGACTGGAAGTGGGTCCTGCGAAGTGCGGGCGCCACGCGCCCAGTGCTCCGCTACATCCCGGGAGTGGATATCTCGGATCCGAGCCGCCGTTCGCGATCCTCCACGAATGTGTTCTCGGAGACTCGCGGACTGTTTCGTGTCAGCAACGGCGACATGGGCGCGCTCTCGTCGCTGGGCAACCAGGCGGATCTCGGCACGGCGTTTGCACTTGCGACATCGCTGTTCGGAGTGAACCAGGTATCGGTGAGCGGGAATCTCGGTTATGCATCCCATTCCGGCATTCCGACGGCCGGCTTCCGCACCAGCTTCTCCCGCGAGATCGCCGGCGGCTGGACGCCCGAAGTCAACGTCACTATGCGGCAGATCTTCCTGCCCGCCCGGATTGGGACCACTCTCTCAACGGGACGCAGCGACAACATTCCCGCGCTTCAGACCCTGGCGATCACATTTGTTGAACGTCGCCAGTTGGCCGACGAGTTGGAGCTCGAGTACGGCTCCTCGCTCGAGTCCGTTTCTTTCGTCGACCGCTTGAACTACTTCAGTCCCTTTGCCCGCCTCCGTTGGGGCACGGCGGAGGGCGGCGCAATCGAACTAGCCTACAGCTCGGGCACGCCCGCGACGGAGCTCCTGCACCCCGGCGAAATCCTGGACGCTGAGCTCAATCATCAATTGACAACGCTGTCGCTGTTCCCGCGCGTATCCCTCCGCGACGGCCGGGCGCACGTGCAGCGCAACCAGAACCTCGAGATCGGCTATCGACGTGAAATTAGTGGACGGATCGTCAGCGCGAGCGCCTACCGGGAATCGTTCTCCAACACGGCTCTGAACGCGGCTGCCCCGGCCGGTCTTTTTCCACCGTCCGAGCTGATGCCCGATCTCAACTCGAACAACTACATCTTTAATGCCGGCGGCTTCCGGCGGATGGGTTATCATGCCGCATTCACGGAACAGATAGGGGAGAAGCTCAATGCCACGGTGGCCTGGGGCTGGGCAGGAGCGCTAGCGGCGCCCGCGGTTCCGCTTGCTTCGTCGAATCCGGGCGAACTCCGGTCTATGCTGCGCCGGGCGGGACGACATTCGTTTACTGCGCGCTTGACCGGTACTGCTCCCGGGATGGGCACCAAGTATACCGCCAGCTATCAAGTGACCGACTACAACGTTCTTCAGCCTGTCCACCTGTCGCTGACGCAGCGCGCCACGCTGGAACCAGGTTTCAACTTCTACCTGCGCCAGCCGATTCCGCGCATGGGCTCCGTTATCCCTGGACGTTTAGAAGCAAGCGCCGAGCTCCGCAATATGCTCGCGCAGGGGTATCTCCCCATCGCGACACCGGGTGGGCACAAGCTTCTGCTGATCCAGTCGCCCCGTTCGGTGCGCGGCGGCCTCAGCTTCATTTTTTAGATGACGGTCGACCTCTATCCGAAGTTGTGCGAGCAGGCACTTGCGGAAGCGTTGGATCGTTTCCCGCAGTTCGCCGCCTATGGTCCCCAAATCGTCGGACGTGCATTGTTTCAAGGGGTGGCGTACCAGCTCACGTGGAGGGAGCAGCCCCCGAAGGAAATGACGGATGCCTGGGAGTTTCAGAACATCGCCGTGAAGGCCTATCGCCGCCTCGCCGGAGTCTGACACTACCGCATAACCGCGAGATCCAGCGGTAAGTGTGAGTGCCGGAAATGTACAAACTCCAGACGGAGACTCGTCTCCGATCCTATCCCGCGACGACCTTGTTCTTTAACACGCCGATTCCTTCGATATCAATTTCTACAATATCGCCTGCTTTCAACTTGCTCGTCGTGCCCGGTGTTCCGGTAAAGATGAGATCGCCCGGATTGAGTGCGACGTACTGACTGATGAAGCTCACTGTAATGTGACAGTCGTGCACGAAGTGGGAGGTGCTGTCCTTCTGCTTCACCTCGCCATTGACGCGGGTCTGGATCGTGAGGTTATGATAGTCGATGCCGCGGGCGATGACGGGACCGAGAGGACTAAATGTGTCCGCGCCTTTAGCGCGCCACCATTGAACGTCCTTTTTCGACCCGTTCTGCCATTCCCTCTCGCTCACGTCGTTGCCGCAGGTAACGCCGAAGATATAGTTCTTCGCGTCCACAACGGAGACTTTCGAGGCGTGTTTGCCGATGACGATCACGAGCTCGCATTCGTGGTGTACATTCGTTGAGTCCTTCGGCAGGATGATGGAATCCTCTGGATTTTGGAGGCTGGAGGGAGGCTTGTAGAACGGCTCCGGATGTGGAGCCGGAGGGCGGGTCCCGAGGTGGCTCCGGTAATTTCCAGCCAGAGCGAGAATCTTGGAAGGGTTCTCGGCCGGGCATAGGAGTTTGACGTCGGTAAGTTTGTGTTTGCCTCCGGATGCGGAATGGTTGCCGAACAGCGGTCCGCGAATTTCCTGGACCGTGTCACCTTCGAGAATTCCGTAGGCGGTTGTATTACCCTTACGGAAGCGGACGTACTTGGTCACTTTGGATTGGGCTTGCGCGGCCGTGGCCGCGGCAAGCATTGAAGAGGAGAATTGGCGGCGGTTCATGATGAAGTCATCATACTCCAGGAGGGTTCATGACGAGAAGACGGTGGATTGGAGCAGCGGCCGGGACTGCACTTGCGGCACAGGTCCGGCGCCCGAACATTCTTTTTATCCTGGCCGATGATTTGGGCTGGCAGGATCTGGGCTGTTGTGGAAACCGGAGCATCCAATCGCCGAACCTCGACCGGATGGCATCGGAGGGCACGCGGTTCACACACTATGTCGTATCGTGGCCGGCGTGCACGCCGTCGCGCGGTAGTATGCTGACGGGCCGCTATCCGCTTCGGAACGGGCTTTACGACATGATCCGGAACAACGAGGTGAACTGGAAATTCCAGTTCGACGAAGTTAGTTATGCCACGTCGCCCGAAATGACTCTTGGCATGGACCTGCGGGAGGTGACAATCGGTCAGGTGTTGAAGAGCGCGGGTTATGCGACAGGTTACGTCGGAAAATGGGATGGGGGCCGCGCGCGGCGGTTTCTGCCCTTACAGCGCGGATTCGATTTCTACTACGGTTTCGCCAACACAGGGATCGACTACTACACACACGAACGGTATGGCGTGCCCTCGATGTTTCGCGGTAACCAGCGGATTAAGGAAGAAGGTCACGCAACGGACTTATTTGGCCGTGAGGCGCTGCGATTCATTGGAGAGCACCGGTCGCGGCCGTGGTTCCTGTATCTAGCCTTTAACGCCCCGCACGGAGCTTCGACCTTTGACAGAGCCGCGCCCCAGGAACCCGCCGAATACATGAAGTTGTATCAGGGTCCCCGAGCGCAGTATAAGGCGATGATCACGCACATGGACACCGTGGTCGGCGGCATTTTCTCGAAACTGCGCGAGTGGGGAATGGAAGAGAACACGCTCGTCGTGTTCGCCAGCGACAATGGTGGCACGGGCAGGCAGAACGGTCCATTGCGGGGCGGTAAGTCAAGCCTTTGGGAAGGCGGAATCCGAGTTCCGTTCCTTACCAAGTGGCCGGGCCGCATTCCGAACGACGTGGTTCGGGACGATTTCATCAGCAGCCTCGAGTTGCTGCCGACCTTCGCCGCGGCGGCGGGCGCGACACCTCGGCCCGGCGTGAAGTTGGACGGTCACAATGTGCTGCCGGTGCTCGAAGGGAAAGCGAAGTCGCCGCGGCAGGAGTTTTTCTGGGAGCATCGCGGGAACAAGGCAGCTCGAGTGGGATCGATCAAGTGGGTCGAGATCGGGAAAGAGGGAGGAGTTTTCGATCTCTCGACTGATCCCGGCGAGCAGCGCGATTTATCGGTCGAGAAGCCGGAGTTGCTAGCGAAGATGCGGTCGCGCTGGCAGGATTGGCGAAAGGAGATGGATGGAAGCGAGGTGAGGGGGCCGTTCCGGGATTATTGAAGGGAGTGGGCCCGCGCGGGCCTAAATCCGACCCTCCAAGTCAGGTTCGTTTGACGGAAATTGGAAATAGGGTCCGGCAAGCGCTAGCGCCTATTCCATGTGGCCGGCTGGCAAACCTGGAGGCTTACGCTCACCAAGCCGCGCGGTTTGGATGATCTCCTGTAACGACGCGCTTGCTGAAGAGCACGGTTATTTCGCGGGTAGGATTCAAAGCCAGGCTAAGGCGCGGTCGATACACCCGTACTTTGAATGCCGTGACAACTGGCACAATGCAAAGTTTGTGCGAGACGATCCAGCTTGTGACGCTTGGCACTATAGGGATGTAGATCGCTATGACACTGCGCGCACGCATACGCCCGGTCCAGAACCTTTTGGTGAGACTGCTCGTAGTGCCAATAGCCACTTCGCCCCCGGGCGACTTGTGCGGCCACGGGATGGCAGGATAGGCATTCACTGTTGTGGAAGTCCTTCTTCGTCACGGCCACCGGAATCGGTTGCAATTCGACAGAAGCGGCCGGTTTCGTCTTGGGCGCGACCATGCGCCCCCCGATCCGCCCCATGAACGCGCCCGGCCCGAGGAAAGTACCTTCCAGTGCTGCCTTGCCGTTGATCCCGCCGAAGCCCGTGACCTCCCCGACCGCAAACAGATTCGGAATCGGCTTTTGCGCCGCCGTGAGCACTCTGCACTCCAAATCGACTCTTACCCCACCCATGCTCTTTCGCGTAATCGGGAAAAAGCGAGCGGCGTAGAATGGCGGCGAATCAATTGGTTTCGGTTTCGGTGACGTTCGGGAGCCGAACGCCTGGAAATCCAGATCGATTCCATCCTTGGTCAGTTCGTTAAAGCGGGCTACCGTTTGCCGCAGCGCAGCGGCGGAGACGCCCATCTTAGCTGCGAGCTCAGCGAGCGAGTTCGCCTGAAGCGTCACCCCTCCCGTGTCATATGCGATTTTGGCTACGTCCCGGAAGTTGTCCCAGCCTGCCAGGGTGATGGAAAAACCGCCACGACCTTTTTCGTCGAAAACAGTCCAATAGCTGGCCCCCGGCTGGCGCAAGAGCGACGCCAGCGTTGCCTTTGGATCTCCAAACTCTTGCGTGAACCGCTTGCCATCCTGATTCACCCAGATACCACTGAAGTTGAAGGCGGCCAGCCCGCGCACACCGGTCTTGTCGCGGGGATCAGGAAGCCCGAGCACGTAGTTCCACTGGTGATCCATCCGCTCAAGCTTGCCTCCGGCACGCGTCACGATTTCGTGGCCGGAACCGGTGGCGGTGTGCGCCGCGCCGACCAACAGCCGTTCCGGTTTGGGCTCGTCCGCAGGCCAATTCTTCAGGACTATCGAAAGATTGCTGCCGAAGCCGCCGGTTGCGACGATCACGTTGTGCGCTCGAATGTTGGCGGTCTTATTCGACCTTAAGTCGCGAACGTGGACGCCGTGAACAGAACCATTCTGAACCAGCAGACCGTCCACGCGAGTCGCCCAGACGAATTGAATCAGGGGATGGCGCAGACACTCCTGGAACAACGGACCAACCAGGCCCCATCCTTTGCCTCTAGCCAGATGCAATCGAGCAACGCTGTTTCCCGGAGGTTTGACGAGGAAGTCGAATCGCACGCCAAGACTGGTAAACCAGTCGTAGAGCTCAACCTTCGATTCACGCACGTATCGTGCGACCCACTCGGATCGCGCATCCTCACCGCGACTCAGGAAATCTCGTTCTGCTAGCTCGGTTCCATCCTGAATCTTCTGCGCCGCTTGCAAAGGCGTATCGACTATACAAACCGCACCGTTGGACAGGATCGCGTGACCGCCACCGACGGTGCTCTGATCGACCACGACCACTCGAGCGCCGGAGCGAGCGGCTTCGACGGCAGCGCTCAATCCCGAGATACCCGCGCCGATCACCAGTGCATCCGGGGGTGCTTGCGCGGAACCACTGAGCCGAACTGCAGCAAGGGCAATCAGTAGTAGCGCGCGCTTCATATCGCCATTCTACCGGCCTGGGACTCGTTCGGGGACGATCGAGCAGCCGCGCTGCAGAGGCCGCTAAAGCCCACCCTCCACAGGTATCGGTTTTCTAGGCAAGGAGCTTGCGCGGTGGAGCCGCAATAGCTCTAAAAGTCGATCTTAAGGCCGAACTGGACGTTTCGGGGCCCAATATTCATGGTGCTTGAGACCACTCCGAACGTCGTCGAGCCGAAGGCCGTATCCGGCCAGCCGAATTGGGGCGTGTTGGTCAGGTTGAACCCCTCGGCGCGGAACTGAACGCGAACGCGCTCTCCCCAACGGAAGTTCTTCATCAGCGCCACGTCCGCGTTCTTTTGCTGAGCGGCGGTCAGCAGGGGCAGGCGTCGCGGGGAGTTGCCGACCGTAAACGGAGCGGGCGCTGTAAAGGCCGCCGTGTTGAACCAGAGATCCGGATGGCGATTCGGGACCGCTACTTCACGGCCGTCCTTAATATCCGGGAGTTGAACACCGAATCCGAATTGAGCGATCTGGCTGGGCGCAGTCAGCCGGACAGGCAAGCCTGAAGAGAATCGAACAATTCCCGCTGTTTGCCAGCCCGCCGCCATTACGTCCAGCAGTTTGTGCATGCCCCCACCGAACATTTTTCCGCGTCCAACGGGCAGATCGTAGACGAATGCGGTTACGAAGCTGTGCGGCAGGTTGTGCGCCGAAAGCGATCTCTCGATGCGAATATCGCGATTGTTCCGGTAACCATCGGCGGCTCCTCCTGGGTTGGGTTCAGTCTCGCCAATGTTATCGATTGCTTTCGACCATTGGTAGCTGGACATAAGGATGAGTCCGCTGGAGAACTGTTTGGTCAACTTCATGAGCAGGGCGTTGTAACTGGAGCTGCCTCCTGGAGTCTGATTGCTACGGCTGACGGAGTCGAAGTGCGGATAGGGCCGCAGCAGGCGGTGTCTTGGTACGGTCGGGCCCGACAGCGCGCCGCCCACGATGTGGCCGAAGAACGGGTTCGAAACCTGCTGCGTCAGTGTGTTTCCGAGCGCCAGCAGAGCGGGATCGAGCTGGTTATCGTTGAATCCAACGCCGTACGAGAGCTTGCGGCCCTGGTGACCCGCGTAACCAATCTCGATCACCGTGGACCGGTTGATTTCGTATTGGAAATCCAGGCTGTAGTTCTGCATGTAAGGATCGGGGTGATGGCGCTGGAACGATCCGGCGCTGCGGCCAAGGTTGGTTTCCAAGCCCTGCGAGCTTCCGACGGCGGGAATCAAGCCGTTCGGGAAAGGATTGCGGAGCAGGTCTTGCGGATTGATTCCATCGCCGCCAACCGATGGGACCCACGGCGTGGTCGACGAAAACCCGGTCATGTCTCCGTTCCCCAGAACCTGCGGATAGAAGATTCCATACCCGGCGCGGGCAACCAGCTTGTTGGTCAGCTTGTAAGAGATTCCGAGGCGAGGCGCGAAGTTGCGCCAGTCCGTATCCCAGGAGGCGCGCCTGTCCTCGCGGAGGAAGACCAAGCCGCCTCGAAGGGCCATTCCCACACGCGCTCCCAACGGATTCTGCACGGAATAATCGAAGTTGCTGTAGCGGTTAAATCGCTCTGTGGGACCGCGCTGGATGTCGTAGCGAAGCCCGGGGTTGATCGTGAGTCGCGACCCGATCCGCCAGGTGTCCTGGATGTAGCCTGCGTAGTAAATGCGGTTGCTAGCGCCGAGGGCCGGTTTTTGGACGTTGCCCGAAGCGCCTGTTCCCAGCAGGAGCGATGCGACCGCGTTTCCAGATGTGGATGATCCGAGGCTCGCGACCGGCCCGGCGGTCATGTCACGATTGAAAGTGAACTCGGGCGAGAATAAACCACCTCCGGTCGTCTTGTTCGATTCCCAAGCGAAGCCGAACCGGATACTGTGAACACCCTTTTCCTTGGTCACGTTGACCTGGAAGTTATCCGTCCGGCTGTAGTTATTCAGATCGCGGGAATGGCCGATGTTGGAGTAGTTCGTCATATAAAACTGCGGCAGATTGGGAATGTCGATCTGGCTCACGAGTGATCCGGGCAGTCCCAGCTCGGTCCCCACGCGGCCGTATTCCTTGGCGCGCTGCTGCTCGTTCCACCTCCCGTGGCCGGCGAGAACGTTGATCACCCAGGTTGGATTCGGCACGAATGTATTGCCGATAGTGATCTGATATCTCGGATTGCCGCTGATGGGTCCGGTTGTGGTGAGGGACTGCCAGATGTCGGCCGGCTGTCCCAGGATTCGCCACGCATCGGAGAAGCGCCCGTACAGGGTATGCTTCTCGCTGCGCGCCCAGTCTACGCGGATATCGACGCGGTCGCTCACATTGACACTCTTGCCAGTGGCGGAATAGTTCAGCGCAGACGTGATGGGATTGCCAGAGCGGTTGGGAAGCGGATACAGGGCCACGGCTTTAACACCGACCGGGTCGAACAGGCTGGCGGGAATGCGATTGTTGGGGAAAGCATCGCGAACAGTGCCGGAGCCGTTTGGATTGGGCCGGTTGGAGAAAGGATTGAAGATCATCGAGAGCGAGCCGTTCGGGTTGCGCGTTTGAGAGAAATCGCCTGCACGTTCGAGCTCAGTGGGCAGAGTGACCGTAGAGTTGGCGGGCGAGCCCTGGCGAAGGGCTTCGTAACCACCGAAAAAGAACAGGCGCCGCGACTTCCAGATAGGCCCCGAAACATTACCGCCATACTGATTTCGCTGGAACATCGGTCGTGCGTTCCCGCCCCGGTTATTGATCCAGGTATTGGCATCGAGCACCGAGTTGCGCAGAAAATCAAACACAGTGCCGTGATAGGCAGCGCCGCCGCCTTTCGTTACGACGCTGACCACTCCGCCTCCCGAGCGCCCGTACTGCGAGTCATACGAGTTGCGAATGATCTGCACTTCCTGTACGGAATCCACCGACGGTGCATAGATCAAGCCGTTCCAGCCGTTTCCCGTGGTAACCGAAACACCGTCGAGCAGAATGCCGGTCGTAGTGCTGCGACCACCGTTGAATCCGAAACGGTCGTGGTTCTGATCGGCAACCGATTGTGAAATACCCGTGGCCGGTGCTGTTACACCGGCTGTTGCATGCACCAGCGCGAAAGGATTGCGAACATTGGTGGGAAGGGACGCCACCATTTCGCGGCTCAGCGTGAGCGATTGATTCGCCGTCTGTGTATCAAGCTGCACTACTGTGCCGGCGACTTCCACGCTCTGGGAAACTTCGCCGAGCGGCATCGAAAAATCTACTGCTGCCGACTGGCTCGCGTTCAACGTGATACCTGTTTGCACGAACGCTCTGAAACCCGCGGCTTCGGCGCGCAATTCATAAGAGCCCGGCAACAATTGGGAGAACGTATA
>Ga0187893_10000846_pt1 | contig 77384 bp, 69 predicted proteins | sample MA1701074metaG_FD_139574 | JGI IMG/M metagenome (GOLD analysis project Ga0187893, IMG submission 139574) | White microbial mat communities from a basaltic lava cave in the Kipuka Kanohina Cave System on the Island of Hawaii, USA - MA170107-4 metaG ...
GCGTTCAGGTCTCCATGCGATCCGTGCGTCCGGGTCTTGTCCTTTGGTTTGGAGCGGTGGGGGGTCGGGCGCGCTGCCGTCGGTGGCTTCGCGTTCAGGTCTCCATGCGATCCGTGCGTCCGGTTATAGGTCTGTGTTTCGAGCCGCACCGCCCGCTACGATGAACAGGTGTGACTCTGCACACCCGGACAATCCGATTCCAATGAGGGACGGGACGAACTGATGGCGAAGTTCGGTGAGAGCGGTGACCTGCTGAAGTGCTCGTTCTGTGGCAAGTCCCAGAAGCAGGTGAAGAAGCTGATCGCCGGTCCAGGTGTGTATATCTGTGACGAATGCATAGATCTGTGCAACGAGATCATCGAGGAGGAGTTCGCCGAGACTCCCGAGCTCGTCCCTGGAGACCTTCCCAAGCCGGTCGAGATCTACAGCTTCCTCAATGATTACGTAGTAGGACAAGTCGCGGCCAAGAAGACGCTGGCGGTCGCCGTCTACAACCACTACAAGCGGATCCGGGCTGGTGGGGTGACCCGCGACGACGATGTCGAGCTGGCCAAGTCCAACATCTTGGTCCTCGGCCCGACTGGGTCGGGCAAGACCCTGCTGGCCCAGACGCTCGCGCGCCTTCTGAACGTGCCGTTCGCGATCGCCGACGCCACCGCGCTCACCGAGGCCGGCTATGTCGGCGAGGACGTCGAGAACATCCTGCTCAAGCTGATCCAAGCGGCTGATTTTGACGTCAAGAAGGCCGAGACGGGGATCATCTATATCGACGAGGTCGACAAGATCGCTCGTAAGAGCGAGAACCCGTCGATCACGCGTGACGTCTCTGGCGAGGGCGTGCAGCAGGCGCTGCTGAAGATCTTGGAGGGGACGGTCGCCAGCGTGCCGCCGCAGGGCGGTCGCAAGCATCCCCACCAGGAGTTCATCCAGATCGACACGACGAATGTGCTGTTTATTTGCGGTGGCGCATTCGCCGGGTTAGAGCAGCTCATCGAGCAGCGCGTGGGCAAGAAGGGCGTGGGTTTCGGGGCCGACCTTCGGAGCAAGCGGGACAAGGACCTGTCCATGCTTCACCGGCAGGTGCTGCCCGAGGACCTGATCAAGTTCGGCTTGATCCCCGAGTTCGTCGGGCGCCTCCCGATCGTCTGCAACGTCGACCAGCTCGACCGGCCCGCGTTGATCGAGATCCTGACGCAACCGAAGAACGCGCTGGTCAAGCAGTACAAGAAGCAGTTCGAGTTCGACCACGTCGGGCTGGACTTCTCCGACGACGCGCTCGAGGCGATCGCCGACCAGGCGATTCTACGCGGCACCGGGGCCAGGGGCTTGCGGGCGATCTTGGAGGAAGTGCTCCTCAACACGATGTACGAGGTGCCGTCCCTGGACGACATCGGCGAATGCATCATCACGGGCGAGGTCGTGCGCGAGCGCGTGAACCCCACCCTCGTACCCAAGGCCGAGGCCGAGCGCCGCAAGCGCTCCGCCTAGGCCCACCGCACCACCTCTCGCGCTCTCGCGCGCATCTACCCGCACGTTTTCTGCACAGTGCAGGACCGTTCACCTCCGTAGAATTACGCTTATGCTCTCAAAAACGTATGAACCGGCAGAAGTTGAACCTCGGCTTTACGCCTTGTGGGAGTCCTCCGACTTCTTCCACGCCGAGCCGGACGACCCCGGCGAGCCCTTCTGCATCGTCATCCCGCTCCCGAACGTCACGGGCTCGTTGCATCTCGGGCATGCGCTGAACCACACGCTGCAGGACGCATTGATACGGCATGCGCGCATGTGCGGGCGCAACACCATGTGGCAGCCCGGCATGGACCACGCGGGCATCGCGACGCAGAACGTCGTCGAACGGCAGATCGCCGCCGAGGGCCTCACCCGTCACGACCTGGGCCGTGAGGCGTTCGTCGAGCGGGTGTGGACCTGGAAGGAGCAGTCGGGCGGGCTGATCTTGGGGCAGATGCGCCGGCTGGGAGTCGGCCCCGACTGGGACCGTGCGGCGTTCACGCTCGACGAGCAGCGCAGCCGCGCGGTGCGCGAGGCGTTCGTCTCGCTCTACGAGGACGGGCTGATCTATCGCGGGAGGCGGCTCATCAACTGGTGCCCGCGGTGCATAACCGCGCTGTCGGACATCGAGGTCGAGCACGCCGACGAGGCCGGCGAGCTCACGTTCATCCGCTACCCGGAGATGGGCGGGAAGGGTCCCGGCGTCGTGGTCGCCACGACCCGCCCGGAGACGATGCTGGGTGACACCGCTGTCGCCGTCCATCCGGGCGACCGGCGGTACCGCCATCTCGTCGGCCGGACCGTGCGGCTCCCGCTGCTCGATCGTGAGATCCCGGTCATCGCCGACGACCACGTCGACCCCGAGTTCGGTACCGGCGCGGTCAAGGTCACTCCCGCGCACGACCCGAACGACTACGAGATCGGCCAGCGCCACGGGCTACCGGCGATCGACGTGATGAACGACGACGCGTCGATCAACGAGAACGGCGGGCCGTACCAGGGGCTGAGCAACCTCGACGCCCGGCAGGGGGTCGTGGCTGACCTCGCCACGCTTGGGCTCATCGAGAGGGTCGAGCCTCATACCCGTCCCGTGGGCCACTGCTCACGGTGCCGGACGGTCGTCGAGCCGCGGATCTCGGACCAGTGGTTCGTCAAGGTGGGCCCCCTCGCGTCCGAGGCGATCGACGCGGTCAGGTCTGGACGCACGAGGTTCGTGCCGGAGCGCAACGAGAAGGCCTTCCTCGACTGGTTGGAGAACCTGCACGACTGGTGTATCTCGCGCCAGATCTGGTGGGGCCACCGGATCCCGGCCTGGTATGACGAGGACGGCGGCGTCCACGTCCTTCTCCAGGACCCGCCACCGGACTCCGGCCTGCGCCAAGAGCCAGACGTGCTCGACACGTGGTTCTCGTCGGCGCTGTGGCCATTCTCGACCCAGGGGTGGCCGGACGACACGCCCGCCCTCCGCGCCTGGTACCCGGGAACGGTGTTGGTGACGGGGTACGACATCAACACGTTCTGGGTCAGCCGCATGATGATGATGGGCCTGCGATTCATGAAGGACGTGCCGTTCGAGGCGGTGCTCAACCACGGCCTCGTCCGCGACCAGCATGGCAAGAAGATGTCGAAATCGTTTGGCAACGTCATCGACCCGCTCGAGCTACTGGACGCGTATGGCGCCGACGCCCTGCGGTTCGCGCTGGTCAGGGCATCGGCTCCCGGCCAAGACGTGCCCCTCGCGCAGGAATGGGTCGAGGGCGCGCGCCGGTTCGCGAACAAGCTCTGGAACGCCGCGCGGTTGGTGCTCATGCGGGTCGGCGACATCACGCCGGCCGATGGGCCGCCTGCGCGCGAGGCGCTGCGACTTGAGGACCGGTGGATCCTCTCACGGCTCGATGCGGTCACCCGCATCGTGGGCGAGGCGTTCACCAGCTACGACCTGTCTCAGGCCGCCCGGGCGCTCTACCACTTTGTCTGGGACGAGTACTGCGACTGGTACCTCGAGCTCGCGAAGCTCCGCGACGACGAGGCCTGCGCACGCGTCCTGGTGTGCGTCCTCGACACCGTCCTGCGCCTGCTCCACCCCATCGCCCCCTTCGTGACCGAGGAGATCTGGCGGCAGCTGAACCGGGTGGCCGACGATGCGGACCGCACGATCATGCGCGCGGCGTGGCCTTCGCCGTCCGGCGGCGCCCGCGACGAGGCGGCGGAGGCACAGTTCGACGCCTTGCGTGAGGCGGTGTCGGCGCTGCGGCGATTCCGATCGGACCACGGGCTCGCGCCCGCCGCCCGCTTGCGTGTGGTCGCGGTGGCCGGGCAACACGAGCGTGAGGTGCTCGAGGCCGGGATCGAGGGGATCGAGCGGCTCGCCGGCGTGGGGAGCTGGTCGTTCTCCGCGGCCAGCCCCTCCCAGGGGCCGGCCGGCAAGGTCGTGCTCGACGGGGCGGAGCTGTACATCCCGCTCGAGGGCCTCATCGACCTGGGCGAGGAGCGGGGACGGCTCCGCAAGGAGCGCGACCGTGCCATGGCCGAGCGCGACCGCGCCGCGGGCAAGCTGTCCAACCGCGGCTTCGTCGAGAAAGCTCCCGAGCAGGTGGTCGACGCCACGCGCGCCAAGCTCGCGGACTGGGAGACGATGGTCGCCAAGCTGGAGGCCCAGCTGCGAGAGATGGGCGCGTGATATGTGTGGAGGATCCGCGCGGTATACCGCGCGGATCCTCCACACACGAGGACCCTTGACATGACCGTTCCCGATAGGCCGTCGCTCGAGGGGCTCGAGGGGAAGTGGGGCGAGCGGTGGGAGGCACAAGCGACGTACCGGTTCGACCGCTCGAAGGTTCGCGGGCGCGAGGACGTCTACGCGATCGACACTCCACCTCCCAGCGTGAGCGGGTCCCTGCACATCGGGCACGTGTTCTCCTACGCCCAGACCGACGTCCTCGCTCGCTACCAGCGGATGTGTGGCCGCGAGGTCTTCTACCCGATGGGCTGGGACGACAACGGGTTGGCCACCGAGCGGCGCGTCGAGAACTACTTCGGGGTCCGGTGCGATCCCGCGGTGGCCTACGATCCCGCCTTCGTCCCGCCTGGGCCGGGCGCGAAGGGCCCGAAGATCTCCTGCTCACGTCCCAACTTCGTCGAGCTGTGCCACCGCCTGACCGTAGACGACGAGCAGGCGTTCGAGGCGCTTTGGCGGCGCTTAGGCTTGTCGGTCGACTGGTCGCTCACGTACACGACCATCGGCCAGGACGCACAGCACGTGGCACAACGCGCCTTTCTTCACGCCCTGGCCAGGGGCGAGGCCTACCAAGCGGAGGCGCCGACGCTGTGGGACGTGACCTACCGCACGGCGGTCGCGCAGGCTGAGCTGGAGGACCGTGAGCTGCCCGGCGCATCGTGGCGCCTGCGCTTCGGTGACGCGGAGATCGAGACGACGCGGCCCGAGCTGCTGCCCGCGTGCGTCGCGCTGGTCGCGCATCCCCAGGACGGGCGGTACGCGGCGCTGCTCGGCACGGTGGTCCGGACCCCGCTCTTCGGCGTCGAGGTTCCCGTGCTCGGGCACCCGCTCGCCCAGCCTGGCAAGGGCACCGGCCTCGCGATGGTCTGCACCTTCGGCGACGTCACCGACGTCGTGTGGTGGCGCGAGCTGCGCCTGCCCGTGCGGTCCGTCGTCACGCGCGACGGCCGCATCCGCCGCGACCCGCCCGAGCTGGTCCCGGACGGGCCCGCGTGGCGCGCTGTGGCCGGCAAGACCGTGGGACAGGCCCGCAAGGCGATCGTGGAGCTTCTCGAGCAATCAGGTGATCTCCGTGGAGAGCGCCCGATCACCCACGCGGTCAAGTTCTACGAGAAGGGCGACGAGCCGCTGGAGATCGTGACGAGCCGCCAGTGGTTCATCCGCTTGCTGGACCGCCGGGAGACCTGGCTCAGGCTGGGGAAGGAGCTGGACTGGCACCCGCCGCACATGCGGACGCGCTACGAGCACTGGGTCGAAGGGCTGAACAGCGACTGGCTGGTCAGCCGCCAGCGGTTCTTCAGCGTCCCGTTCCCCGTGTGGTACCCGATCGACGAGAACGGCACGGTCGACTACGATCACCCGCTCCTCCCGGGCGAAAGCCGGCTGCCGGTCGACCCCTCGACGGATGTGCCCGAGGGGTTCGACCCGTCGCGGCGCGGCCAGCCGGGCGGGTTCATGGCGGACCCAGACGTGATGGACACGTGGGCAACCTCGTCGCTGACGCCACAGATCGCGGGCGGCTGGGTGGACGACCCCGCGCTGTTCGCCCTCGTGTTCCCGATGGACCTGAGGCCCCAGTCGCACGAGATCATCCGGACCTGGCTGTTCTACACGGTCGTGCGGGCGGCTCGCGAGCAGGGGCGGCTGCCATGGTCGACGGTCACGATCGCCGGCTGGGTAGTGGACCCGGACCGCAAGAAGATGTCGAAATCCCGCGGCAACGTCGTCACGCCCATGGGACTGCTGGACCGGTACGGGTCCGACGCCGTGCGCTATTGGGCCGCGAGCGGCCGCCCGGGGGTCGACACCGCCTTCGACGAGGCGCAGATGCGCGTCGGCCGCCGCCTCGCGATCAAGCTGCTCAACGCGAGCCGTTTCGTCCTCTCGCAATCGCCCGGTGCCACGGGACCCGTGACCGAGCCCCTCGACCTCGCGATGATCGCTCGGCTGTCGGAGCTGGTCGCGGTCGCGACGGAAGCGCTGGATCGCCACGACTACGCCCGCGCTCTCGAGCGCACCGAGGCGTTCTTCTGGGGCTTCTGCGACGACTACCTCGAGCTCGTGAAGGAGCGCGCGTACTCCGACGGTCCCGGGGCGGCCTCGGCCCACGCCGCGCTGCGTACTGCCCTTTCCATCCTGCTTCGCCTGTTCGCCCCGTTCCTCCCGTTCGTCACGGAGGAGGTCTGGTCGTGGTGGCAGGAGGGCTCAGTCCACCGCTCCGCGTGGCCAGCTCCCGCGGACCAGGGCGGGGACCCGCTCGTCTTCTCGACCGCCGCGGACGTGCTCGGTGAGGTGCGGAAGGCAAAGAGCACGGCCCGGCAATCCATGCGCGCCCCCGTGGCGCGCCTGCGGGTGGCTGGTCCCTCGGACCGGCTCGACGCGCTTCGCGTCGCCGCCTCCGACCTCAAGCACGCTGGCCACGTGGCCGAGTTGGAGCTGCATGAGGCTCAGGACTTCGCGGTCGAGGTGCTGTTGAGTCCTGGCCACTAGGGCTGCACGGCCGTTACCATGCCAAAAGGGGGCGGCTCGGCAGTGTGGGAGGGTACGAGGCGTGACGCCCAAGGCGCAACGACCGACGAAGCAACGTGGCCTGGATCTCGGGGCACCGGCCGCTGAGCGTGACATCAAGAAGGGGCTCGTCGAGTACTTCATCGAATCCGACGCGTTCAACCGCGTGCAGATAGGTGAGAAGCTCGTCGTGGTCGGCAATCGGGGTGCCGGGAAGAGCGCGATGTTTCAGGTGCTCGCCCAACGCGAGCGGGAGATGGGCACCTATGTGATCGAACTGACACCTGAGGATTACTCTTACGAGTTCCTCAGCCGCACGATGTTGCCTGAGCAGAGCGGGTCATGGGCAAAGCTCGGTGCCTATGCGGTGGCGTGGCGCCACGTCATCTACGTCATGGTGATGCAAGCGTTGACGGCCAAGGGGGCGCGAAAGAAAGAGGCGGCGGGCATCTACCGGTATGTCCGCGACAACTACGTGGGAGGAGCGACGAGCAAGCTGTCCGCGCTGGTCTCTTACCTCAAGAGGATGGAAGGCATCAAGGTCGGCTCATACGATGCCTCGTTGCGGACTCACGAGCTGGAGAAGCTCTATAAGCTCGCGGACATCGCGCCCTTGCTGCCCGCGCTTCGCACGATCTTGGAAGAGCAGAAGGTGGTCGTCCTTGTTGACGAGCTGGACCGCGGGTGGGACGAGTCTGAGGACGCGAAGGCCTTCGTCGCCGGACTCTTCCAGGCGTGCATGTCCATTAATCAGCTCAGCGATAACCTTCGCGTCTACATCTCGTTGCGGCAAGAGCTTTACGACAACATCCCCGCCCTCTACGAGGATGCGCAGAAGTACCGTGACGTGATCGAGATCATCTCATGGACCAAACCTAGGCTGCTCGAGATGATCGCCGCCCGCATCAGGTACTCACTCGACGGGCTCGAGCTGTATACCAACCAGCGCTGTTGGGAGAGAGTGTTCGGCAAAAAATCGCCGCAGTCAGGCATAAACTCATTCGACTATATCGCCGACCGGACGTTGTACCGCCCACGCGAGATCATCCAATTCTGCTCTCACCTGCTCGAACACGCGTTTGACTGTAAGGCGCCGATTCCCATCGATGCCTCGATCGTCGCGCACATTGAGCCCTTCTACTCGGAGGAGCGGACCAGAGATATCGCGGCCGAGTACCGGTTCCAATACCAGGGGCTGCTCGGTCTTTTCGAGGCGTTCCGCGGGCGCGGGCGTGACTTCGACTACGACGACCTCTTGATGCTCTGCCTTGAGATCGCGACCGAGACCGCGCTTCCCGAGGAGGTCAGTGAGCTGGTGAAGGACCAGGACCCGGAGCTGATGGTCGAGGTCCTTTGGCAAGTCGGGTTCTTGCTCGCCGACATGGGGACCGGCAAGCGGTCGGCGGGTATGGCATCGTTCCTCGGCCATCACCAGGTAAGTCACCTCAACCTCCGCGCCGCGCGGGGGTTCAAGATCCACCCGATGTTCTGGGGCTACCTGGATCTCGTCTGAGCTCCGCAACAACTGGCCAAGCCTGCTGGGTCGTTCGGGCCCGTAGAATCGCGTCCACCGTGATCTCGGACAGCGACGTGCCGCTCGGCGGGACCGCCTCTGGGCCCGAGGATGATCTCGCGGCGTTCCGTGTACGGCTCGAAGCGATCAACCTGCACGGCATGGCCGAGGCAGCGTCCGCGTTGCTCGGCGACAGCCCCGACGACATCGCCTTCGTGCTCGCCTCGTGGCACATGCGCTCGTACGGTGAGCTGCCGCGCTTGACCTCGCTGTGCTGGAAGACCCTCGTCCCGCTGGGGCTGCGCATCCCGCCCGGTCCCGCGCCGCGGTTGCTCGACGGGCTTCTCGCGGGAGTCCCCGTGGATGCCCGGGTCGTACTCGACGCCCTGCAAGAGTGTCGGGATCGAGCGAGCGCCGCTCCCCCGCAGGGACCGCTGCCCTTGGCGGGCGATAACCTCGTCGCCGAGCTGTGGCGCCGCGCGCTGGCCGCCGCGCTCGCGGACTTCTGGGCCCTGGTCTCCGCGATCTACGCCCGTGCCCGTCCCGTGGTGCTGGCTGGGGACTACGTCGACAGCTGCCGTGTGATCGGTGTCGAGCGCGCCAGCCTCCACGCGGTCATGGAGCGCATCGAGCTGCTCGCTCATCGTGCCGCCGGCGTCGAGCCGCCATTGGTGGCTGCCGTGCCGGAGCCAGGCGTACCGCCGCTCCTCCTCACTGAGGAGCCCGTCACCGACGTCACGCGCGAGCCGCCGCCAGAGGTGGAGGCCTCGCCTTGGACAGTCGCAGCCGAGGACCTCCTCGCCCACGAATGGGCCCCCATTGTCTTCTTGGTCGTCTCCGTCTGGATCGCGATCGCCATACTGTTGATCGTCCTCCGGCCCTGATCCCAACAGAAGAGCCTGAATAGTGTTCACCTCGGTGTTTCCCATACTGTCCACGCCGGACCTGCGGCGGGCGCTCGGCTTCTACCGCGACCTTCTCGATGGACGGGTCACCTACCAGTTCCCGCCCTCCCGCGACCTAGCGGCGGTGTGTCGACTGGGTCGTCTATACGACGACCCAGTCGACACACCCGCCGAGCGGCGCATCTACACTGTCGCGCTGCATGAGTATCTACGAGCTTGCCGTCGCCGAGCTGTTCTCTCGCCAGCCGAATCGGATGATTCCGGACCTGGAGCGGATCATCCTGCTCGCCGAGCTGTTGGGCAATCCCGAGCGGGCCTTCCCGGCGATCCACATCACGGGCACCAACGGGAAGACGAGCACGACCCACATGATCTCGTGCCTGCTGGGGGCGCTGGGCCTCAAGGCCGGGAGCTACACGTCGCCACACCTCCAGGATGTCCGGGAGCGGATCCGTGTCGCGGGTCGGTTGGTCGACCGTGACGAGTTCGCGAGAGGCTTGGAGTATCTGGCTCCCTTCCTGGCCGAGGTCGATGCCCGCCATCCGGAGCGTGTCTCGTTCTTCGAGGTGCTGACGGCGCTGGCGTTCGTCCACTTCGCCGACGCGCCGGTCGATGTCGGGGTGTTCGAGGTGGGAATGGGCGGCCGGTGGGACGCGACCAATCTCATCGATGGCCAGGTCGCCGTCCTGACCCGCGTCGGTCTCGATCATCCCCAGCTCGGAGCGACGCCCGAGCAGGTCGCGCGGGAGAAGGCTGACATCATCAAAGCGGGCGCGATCGTCGTCTGCGGGGAGCAAGAGCCGGAGGTCGAGGCCTTGATCGCTCGTGCCACCGAGCGTGCCGATGGCCGGCTAGTCGTTGCGGGGCGTGATTTCGGCGTGATCGAGCGGATCCCCGGGGTGGGCGGACAGCTGGTCAGCCTCAGGGGCGTCACCGGCACGTTTACAGAGATCTTCCTCCCGCTCTACGGCGCGCATCAAGCGGACAACGCGGCCTGCGCGCTCGCCGCGATCGAAGGGTTCCTGGGCCTTGCCGGTGGGCTTGATGTTGAGGTTGTCCGAGAGGGATTCGCGGCGGTCCGCTCGCCAGGGCGCATCGAGCTCGTACCGAGAGAGGACGAGGCGCCGGTCATCCTCGACGGCGCGCACAATCCCGCGGGGGCGCGGGCGTTGGCGGTTACGCTGCTCAGCGAGTTCGTGTTCCGGAACCGCGTCGCGGTGCTGGGGGTGCTGGGGGACAAGGACATCGATGGGATCGTGGGCGAGGTTGTCCGTTTCGCGGAGCACGTCGTCGTGACGCAGCCTCCGAGCAGCCGGGCCGCGGTGCTCGACCGCCTGGAGAAGGCGGTGCGCGACGCGGGAGGGTCTGTCGAGACGGCCTCCGACATCGCCGAGGCAATCGAGCTGGCCTCGGGTGTCGCGACCGAGGACGACGCGGTCGTCATCACCGGATCCCTGTACACGGTGGGCGCCGCCAGAGACGCCCTCGGCCTGAAGCCCTCCTAGGCGCTTGAGTCCGCGAAGGCGTTGCGCGTGAGTCAGGTTCGTGAGTCGTGTTGCAGGTGTTGCGTGAGTGGCTGGGCTGTGGTGGTACTGGGCCGGCCTTGGTTCCCGAACAGGGATTTCGGGGCGTATGTGCCCCCAAATCCCTGTTGGGGAAAGCTCAGGTCTGACAGGCCTCGTCGGGCCGGGGCGAAGCCCCGTTAGTGGTCCGTAGCGGAGGTCCACTAGCGCCGCAGCCAGACGAGCCAGATGAGGGCGCCGGCCGCGAGCACGCCGGCGCCCGCGAGCACGGTGGTTGGGGGGAGGCTGAGGGCGAGGAGCGGGCAGCCGGCCATACCGAGGGCCGCCAGCGCGCGTGGCCAGCGGCGGTCGGAAGGCGCGAGGGTCCATGCCGCGGCGTTGGTGATGGTGTAGTAGGCGAGCACGAGGACGGAGCTGAAGCCGATGGCCCCGCGAAGGTCGACGGTCAGAACCAGCGCGAGGACCAGCGCGCCGGCGGCCAACTCGGCACGATGTGGAATCTCGAAGCGGGGGTGGACCTTGTCGAGCCAACGAGGGAGATCACCGTTCCTCGCCATGGCGAGCGTCGTACGGCTGACGCCGGCCAGCAGGGAGATCAGCACGCCGAGCGCCGCGACCGTACCGCCGATGCGCACCGCGGGAGCCAGCTGAGCCAGCCGCCCCGCGGCCGCGGCCGCGGACAGGGGCGCGGGCTCCTGGGACAGGCGCTCCGGCCCCAGAGCGAGCAGGGCGCTGACCGCGACGGCAAGGTAGATCCCTAAGGCGATCGCCAAGGCAAGCGGGATCGCGCGCGGGATGGTGCGGTCGGGGTCGCGGACCTCCTCGCCCAGCGTGGCGATGCGCGAGTAGCCGGCGAACGCGAAGAACAGCAGCCCGGCCGACCGAAGGAGCCCTCGCGCGCCACCGGCGTCGAGTGGGACGAGGCGGCCGGCGTCGACCTGGCCACCGAACAGCACCGCGACCACCGCCGTGGCGAGCGCGCCCAGGACGAGTGCCACGATCGCCCGAGTCAATACCGCCGTCTTGTGTATCCCGCGGTAGTTGACCGCGGTCAGCGCGACGACCGCCACCGCCGCGAGCGGCCGCGCGTATGACGGCGCCGCGTACGTCCCAAAGGTCAGCGCCATGGCTGCCAAGCTGGCCGTCTTGCCGGTCACGAACGACCATCCAGCGAGAAATCCCCACAAGGGCCCGAGCCGCTCCCGCCCGTAGAGGTAGGTGCCTCCGGAGGTCGGGTACAGGGCGGCGAGCTGCGCCGAGGACGTCGCGTTGCAGTACGCCACCCCCGCGGCCAACGCCAGGCCGACCAGCAGCCCGGAGCCCGCGGCCGCCGCGGCCGGGCCGATCGCCGCGAAGACGCCGGCGCCGATCATCGACGCCAGACCGATGACCACGGCGTCGAACGTGCTCAACCGGCGCGCGAGTTGGCCCCCCCGCCGCGGCGCCCCCGCGTCCCGTCCTGCCATCAAGAGGTCCCCGTTTCACGATGTTGCCCTTGTGGCCAGGATTCGGCACGGATCCGTGCCGAATCCTGGCCACAAGGCATTCAGGCGAGGCTTACTCAGGCCGCCAGTCGAACTGGAAGTGCTTGCTGGACCCGCCCTTGTAGGGGTGGGAGAAGTCGAATCCTTCGGCGTGGTCGTCCTGGACCACACCCCAGGTGGCGACCTGCCCTGGGCCGACTTCCGATCCGGGTGCGTTGATCAGCTGGACTCGGTGGTGTGGATCGGCGGTGGGGCCGGTGAGCGCCTTGGCGCCGACCTTGACCTTGCCCGGGATCTCGGCTTTCCAGTAGGACAGGTCCTTTGGTGCATCGAAGGTGATGGGGGCGTAGCGGATCTCCCGGAGGTCGCTGATCAGGGAGCCGAACTGTCCTGGCCAGCCGCCCTCGCGGCCGGCCATGATCTGCTCCAGGGCGTGCCGCTGCGACTCGTCGCCCTTGGAGTCGATGTAGAACATCAGCTTCATCGTGGCGTTGGGGTCTCCGACCCACATGTTGCCCGCGAACTCCCCGATGGCCACCACACCGAGCCCGTCGAGGCGGACGTCGCCGTAGTGGCCTTCGTGGATCTGCCAGACCAGCGTGAATAGGCAGTCACCGTAGGTGGGGGTCTGCGCGAAGCTGCAGGGGCAAGGCAGCGCGCAGCTGCAGACGTCGAACCACTCGCCCTTGAGGTGCCAGTCCATCGCGTACGCGCGGTCATTCATCGATTTACTCCTTACCCGTTAGGGGTATTAAGACCCGAGACGTTAGCACGCCACCGGCTGGCTGCAACGGTGGCGAGGAATACCCCTTACCCGTATGCTGTTTGCAAGGCGAGACCATGACGAGGAGGAGGGCTGATGCGCGGTTACGCGATGAACAAGGACGACTACCTGAAGCGGTTGCGCCGTATCGAGGGGCAGGTCCGGGGGCTGCAGCGGATGGTCACCGACGACGTCTACTGCATCGACGTGTTGACGCAGGTGGCGGCGGCGACGAAGGCGCTGCAGAGCGTGGCGGTGGGACTGCTCGACGAGCACGTCCGTCACTGCGTCCGCGACGCGACCGTGGGGGATGACCCTGAACGCGCTGACGCGATGGTCACCGAGGCGACCAAAGCGATCGAGCGGCTGATCAAGTCGTAGGGGAAGGGCGAGCCATGAGCACGACACATACCCATACTGCCGAGCACGCGCAACCTGGTGGGAACGAGCGGCACGCCGGTCATGGCGGCCATGGGGGTCACGGCGACCACGCCGCGATGTTCCGGGACAAGTTCTGGTTGTCGTTGCTGCTGGCGATCCCGGTTGTGGTCTATAGCGAGATGGTCCAGCACCTGCTCGGCTACCACGCGCCTGCCTTCCCTGGCTCGGCGCTGATCCTACCCGTCTTGGGGACCGCCATCTTCCTCTACGGCGGTTGGCCGTTCCTGACCGGCGCGGTCGACGAGGTCCGCGCCCGGCAACCCGGCATGATGCTGCTGATCGGCATGGCCATCACGGTCGCGTTCGCGGCCAGCATGGCGACCACGCTCGGGCTGTTCAGCGTGGAAGTGTGGTGGGAGCTGGCCCTGCTGATCGTGATCATGCTGCTCGGCCACTGGCAGGAGATGCGCGCCATCGGCCAAGCCCAAGGCGCGCTGGCGGCCCTGGCAGAGCTGTTGCCGGACGAGGCGGAGCGCGTCACCGGCGACGGCGTCGAGACGGTCAAGGTCGGCGATTTGGTCGTCGGCGATGTCGTGCTGGTCCGCTCAGGTGCACGCGTGCCCGCCGACGGGGTGGTCGTCGAGGGCGCGGCCGAGCTGGACGAGTCGATGATCACCGGTGAGTCCCGCCCCGTGGCCCGTGGCGAGGGTGACCGGGTCGTCGCCGCGACCGTCGCGACCGACTCCGCGATCCGCGTGCGGGTCGCCGCGGTCGGCGAGGACACCGCGCTGGCGGGCATCCAGCGGCTGGTCGCCGAGGCGCAGCAGTCGCGCTCGCGGGCTCAGGCGTTGGCCGACCGCGCCGCCGCGTTGCTGTTCTACGCCGCGGTCGCCTCGGCGCTGGTCACCGTCGGGGTATGGGTCGCGTTGGGTCAGCCGGCGTTCGCGGTCACCGCCGCGGTGACCGTGCTGATCATCGCCTGCCCTCACGCGCTGGGCCTCGCGATCCCACTCGTGATCTCGATCTCCACGGCGCTGTCCGCGCGCAATGGCATCCTGGTCAAGGATCGGCTGGCGCTGGAGCGCATGCGCACCGTCGACGCGGTGCTGTTCGACAAGACCGGCACCCTGACCACGGGGCGTCACCGCGTGACCGGCATCGCGGCCGTGAACGGCGACGCCGGCGACCTGCTCGCCCTGGCCGGGGCGGTCGAGGCTGACAGCGAGCACCCGCTCGCCCGCGCGATCGTCGCGGCCGCCGCGCAACGCGGCGGGGTACGCAAGGCGACCGAGTTCCGCTCGATGACCGGGCGTGGAGTCGAGGCGATCGTGAATGGGTCGACCGTGGCGGTAGGCGGGCCGAGCCTGCTCCGCGAGCGCGGCCTGGTCATCCCCGAGACGTTGAGCGGGCAGGTCGAGCAGTGGCAGTCCCGTGGCGCCGCTGTCCTGTCGGTCATCCGTGGCGGAGAGATCGCGGGCGTGCTCGCACTCGAGGACGAGGCGCGCCCGGAGTCCCGCAAAGCCGTCGATGCACTGCGCGCCTTGGGTGTCAAGGTGGTGATGATCACCGGTGACGCTCGCCCCGTGGCTGAGGCGATCGCGGCCGATCTCGTGATCGACGAGGTCTTCGCTGAGGTTCTCCCCGAGGACAAGGACCGCGCGGTCGCCGAGCTGCAAGCCCGCGGGCACACCGTGGCGATGGTCGGTGACGGTGTGAACGACGCGCCAGCGCTCGCACGCGCCGACGTCGGCATCGCGATCGGTGCTGGCACGGACGTCGCGATGGAGTCGGCCGGTATCGTGCTGGCGTCCGACGATCCTCGCGCCGTCGTCGCGGTGCGCCGGCTGTCGGCGGCGACCTACCGCAAGATGCTGCAGAACCTGTGGTGGGCGGCGGGCTACAACCTCGCCGCGATCCCGCTCGCCGCTGGCGCGCTCGCCTGGGCCGGCATCACCCTGCCGATGGCCGTCGGTGCGATCCTGATGAGCGCCTCTACGGTTGTGGTCGCGCTCAACGCTCAGCTCCTCCGCCGCGTCGACCTGCGGGCCGGCGCGGCGCCCGCCCACTCCTGAAGGGAGCACTGATGCGGACCCGACGCGCACGCATGGCATTCCTCGTAACGGCCCTGGTCCTGGCACTCGCCGGCTGCGCCAGATCCGGCATGGGCGGCACGCCAGAAGCCGCGCAACATGGCGGCGGGCATGGTCAAGCGGCGCCCGCGCCGGTCGAGGGCGCTCCCGAGGTGGCGATCACCGCAAGCTCGTTCCAGTTCGAACCGGCCCGGCTCACCCTGACCGCCGGCCAGCCGGTCAACATTGTCATGACCTCGACCGACACCCTGCATGACCTCACGATCGACGGGCAGAGCTTCCACCTGGCCGCCGAGCCCGGCCAAACGGCCACCGGCGGCCTGGTCATCGACGAGCCCGGCACCTACACCGCCTACTGCACAGTCCCCGGCCACCGTCAAGCCGGCATGGAAGCGACCGTGGTCGTCCAGTAGCGTCCAGTAGCCCTGGTGTGTCGACTGGGATCCGGAAGTCGGACCTCAGTCGACACACTCTGGGCATGGAGCGTGCGGTAGGGTCCCCGCTATGTCTGAGCGCACTCTTGTCCTGGTCAAGCCCGACGGCGTTGCCCGCGGCCTCGTCGGTGAGGTTATCCGTAGGATCGAACGCAAGGGGCTGCGGATCACCCACATGGATCTCCGCACACTTTCGCGTGACACCGCTGAGGAGCACTACGGCGAGCACGTCGAGAAGCCGTTCTTCGCCGAGCTTGTCGACTTCATCACGAGCGGCCCACTGGTTGCCATGGTCGTCGAGGGACCCGGAGCGGTCCAGGGAATGCGCGGCGTCATGGGCGCGACCAATCCGAGCGACGCGACACCGGGGAGTATCCGCGGCGACTACGCGACGGAGATCGGCCAGAACATCGTCCATGGCTCGGACTCGGTCGACAGCGCAAAGCGGGAGATCGGGATCTTCTTCCCCCAGGCCTAGCTGTGTGCTGGATACGCGCCATATATGGCGCGTATCCAGCACACAACGCTCCAGGCGATGCCTGCATCAAGGTCCAAGGTGTTCGATAGGCCCGGTTAGGACTACGTCGCCCGGTGCCTAGACTCCGGTGTGCCATGCATCTGGGTACGCCGGTCGCTCCACGGCGGGCTCAGGTGACCATCACCCCGAGAGGAGCCCGTGTCCAGTAACCTCACGGCGGCGTTGCAGTTCTTTGGTCGTGACATCGCGGTCGACCTTGGCACGGCGAACACGCTGGTGTACGTCCGGGGACGCGGCATCGTCCTGAACGAGCCGTCGGTCGTCGCGATCAACACGAAGAACGGGGTTATTCTCGCCGTGGGCTCCGAGGCAAAGCGGATGATCGGCCGGACGCCCGGGCACATCGTCGCGATCCGTCCGCTGAAGGACGGCGTCATCGCCGACTTCGACGTCACCGAGAAGATGCTGCGCTACTTCATCCAGAAGATCCACAAGCGGCGGTTTACGACGTTTCTGAACAAGCCACGGGTCGTCGTGTGCGTCCCTTCTGGCATCACCGGCGTGGAGCAGCGCGCGGTCGAGGAGGCGTCGATCCAAGCGGGCGCGCGCGCCGCTTACATCATCGAGGAGCCGATGGCGGCCGCCATCGGGGCGGGGCTCCCGGTCCACGAGCCGGCGGGCAACATGGTCGTGGATATCGGCGGTGGCACGACAGAGGTGGCCGTCATCTCGCTGGGTGGCATCGTGACGAGCGCGTCGATCCGGATCGCGGGGGACGAGCTTGACGAGTCGATCATCAACTACGTGAAGAAGGAGTACTCGCTCATGCTCGGCGAGCGGACGGCCGAGGAGATCAAGATGGCGATCGGCAGCGCGTTCCCCTTGCCCGAAGAGAGCCACGCCGAGATCCGAGGGCGTGACCTGGTGTCCGGGCTTCCGAAGACCATCATCATCAGCGACGAAGAGATCCGTCGGGCCATCGAGGAGCCGGTCAACTCGATCGTCGACGCGGTCAAGAACACGCTTGACCGGACGCCTCCTGAGCTTGCCGCGGACATCATGGACAAAGGCATCGTGTTGACGGGTGGCGGAGCCCTTCTGCACGGCCTCGACGAGCGGCTCAAGCACGAGACCGGTATGCCGATCCACTCAGCCGAGGACCCGCTGTTCTCGGTGGCGATCGGCTCGGGCAAGTGCCTCGAAGAGTTCGAGGCACTCAAACGGGTGCTCATCTCGAGCTCCCGGCATTGACGAGACGGCGACGGGCCACCGGATGCCCGAATTCCGCCGCGGTCGCTCCTCGCTGGTCGTCCTGGTCATCTTGTCGATCGGATTGCTCACGTTCGCGTACCGGCAAGGACCCGTGGGTCCGCTCGCGCTGATCCAGCGGGGCGCGATGACTGTGGTCGCGCCGGTACAGCAGGGGTTCGCGACCGTCGTGCGCCCCATCGGCGGGTTCTTCGTCTCGGTCGTGCGGCTCGGGCGCCTTCGCGCGGAGAACCAGGCATTGAAGGCCAACCTGCTCCAGGCCGAGCAGCGCCGGGTCTCGGTGGCCGAGATGGGACGTGAGAACGACGAGCTGCGAGGCCTGCTCCAGATGCGCGACCGATTTCAGCTCACCACGAGAACCGCCGAGATGATCGCGTCGCCGCCCGGCTCGTTGGAGTGGCGGATGCTCGTCGACGTGGGAGCGGACAGCGGGATCAAGACGGGGATGGCGGTGATCAACAACGACGGGCTGATCGGCAGGATCGTCGAGGTCACCCGGTCGTACTCGTGGGTCGAGCTGGCGACGAGCCCGACCGCGGGATACGCCGCTCGGATCGCGCAGAACGGCGAGTCCGGTGCGCTGAGCGGTCGGGGTCCCGAGCCGTTCCAGCTGGAGGTCTACGACCCGGAGGCGGAGCTCCCCGCGGACGCCGAGATCGTCACACAGTCGTACGCGGGCAGCCGCATCCCGGACGGGATTCCCGTCGGCCGGGTTGTGTCGTCCCCTGGCGGGCTCGCGCAGGGAACCCGATTCGTCGAGGTTCGACCGTATGTGGACTTCACCGCCCTCCACACGGTGCTTGTGGTGCTCAACGCGCCGGCACCCCCCGCGACGTTCTCACCTCACCAGATCGTGACCGATCCGGACCCTCCCCGCCCGCCCCCCTTCGACGACCCGGGTGAGGCGGGCGCGCCAGCGCTCGCGGTGGGCGGGGATAAGCAGGGTGAGGCGGGCGCGCCAGCGGATAAGTCGGCCGGGGATAAGCAGGGTGAGGCGGGCGCGCCAGCGGATACTCCCGCGGGTCGATGATGGCCCGGCGGCTGGTGGTGATGGCGCTCGTCGCGGGCGCGGCGCTCTTGCTTCAGACAGTGGTGTTGCCGGCCTTCGCGCTGTTCGGCTGGCGCCCGGACCTCGTGCTGCTGACAGTGATCGGATTCGCTCTGGTCGACGGCCCGCGAACTGGGGCGCGCTATGGGTTCGCGGCGGGATTGATGCTCGATCTCGTCTCGGGGACGGGGCAGCTCGTGGGGTTGTCGTCGCTCGTATTGCTGAGCGCGGGTTGGGTGGCGGGACAAGCCCGACCGTATTTGACGGCCTCCCCGCTCGTGGGCCAGATCGCGGTTGCGGGTGTCGTCACTGCCTGCGCGGTGCTGTTGCAAGGGTTGCTTGAGATGCTCCTCGACATCGGTCACTACAGCCCGCTGGTGTTGTTGCAGGGCATGCTCCTGGTCAGCCTGTACAACGCCGCGCTCGCGCCACTCATCTCCGGGACCGCGGCCAACCTGGCCACTCGCTTTGGCGAGGACCCGCTCGGGAAGGTCATCTGAACACGTGGCCGAAGGTGTGCTCATTCTCGCATTTTCTCCTGTTAGCCTCGGCTTGTGCTGTTCAGCCCGTCATCCACATCCTTGGACCAAGCGGAGCGCACGCGTGTCCGGCTGGCTGTGCTCGCGCTCTTGGTGCTGATCGTCTTCGTGTTGCTCGTCGGGCGCCTCTGGTTCCTTCAAGTGATGGCGGGCGCGCGGTATGCCGTCGCGGCGGAGGGCAACGCGATCCGCACGATCAGCGTCGAAGCGCCCAGGGGGCGGCTGTTGGACCGGCACGGCCAGCCCATCGTGCGCAACCGGTACGCGCAGGTCGTAAGCGTTCAACCGGCGGAGATCCCACGTGACCGCGTGGATCAGGTGCTCGCGGACCTCGCGAAGCTGCTCGGCATCGCGCCGAGCGAGCTGAAGCAGCGGATGGAGTCCTCACGGGTCGGTCCCTTCAGGCCGAAACCGGTCGCGGTCGACGTGCCTCGAGACATCGTCTTCTACATCCACGAGAACGCCTCGACAAGGTTCCCAGGGGTATACGCCGAGCGGCTGCCGTTGCGCGAGTACCTCTATGGATCACTCGCGGCGCATGTGGTCGGGCACCTGGGCGAGATCAGCGCGGAGCAGCTCCGCGACCCTGAGTACTCCGGCTACGGGCAGGGTGACGTGATCGGCTGGGCGGGCGTGGAGCGCACGTACGAGCCCGTGCTGCGGGGCGCTGACGGCCACCGCCAGCTCCTGGTGAACTCCAAGGGCGAGATCTTGGAGGAAACGTCCACCAAGGCGCCGCAGCCTGGCGCGGACCTTCTCCTCACGATCGACGTCGAAGCGCAGCGGCAAGTGGAGGAGGCACTGGCCAAAGGCATCGAGGTCGCGCGCACGCTGCCCGACGCGAATGCCGGCGGCGGCCGCGCGGCATCCTTCCAGGCGCCCGCGGGCGCGGCCATCGTGCTCGATCCGCGGAGCGGCGAGGTGGTAGCCATGGCCTCGTTTCCCAGCTACGAGCCCTCCAGGTTCGTCGGCGGGGTCAGCGAGGAGTACTGGCGCTGGCTTCAATCCGAGGACAGCGCGTACCCGCTGATCAACCGCGCCATCGCCGCGAGCTATCCACCCGGCTCTGTGTTCAAGGTCGTCTCGGCAAGCGCCGCTCTGGAGTACGGCTTCGCGGGCATGAGAAGCCTGATCCCTTGCCCCGGCGCGTACGAGTGGAACGGCTTCGTGTTCCGCAACTGGCGGCGCTCCGACTCTGGCTCGATGACCTTGGCGACCGCCCTCGAGCAATCGTGCGACACGGTGTTCTACCGCCTCGCGCGCTCGATGTGGGAGCGCGAGCAGGCGACACCGGAGGGCCAGCCAATCCTCGAGCACCTCTCCGAGCAGTCGCGCGGCTGGGGGCTAGGGAAGCCGACCGGCGTCGACCTTCCCGGCGAGCGCGCCGGTGTCGTGCCTGGTCGCCAGTGGAAACGCGACTTCTGGGAGAACGCGAAGGACGGCTACTGCGCCCGGGCCCAGGAGCCCGGGTTGAGTGAGCGCGCGCGCAGGCTCTTCACCGAGCTCTGCGACCCCAGCGCGGCCCGGTGGCGCGGAGGCGACGCCGTCAACATGTCGATCGGTCAAGGAGACGTTCAAACCACGCCGATCCAGGTCGCGAACCTGTTTGCCGGTATCGCGAACGACGGCAAGGTCATGCGCCCTCACGTGGTGAGGGAGATCGCCCATCTCGACGGCAGGAAGGAGCGGGTCGAGCCCGAGCAGCTCACCGAGCTACCGGTCGACCCAGACATACTGGACTACATCGGGGCTGGCCTCGCGGGGGTGACCCAGCCAGGAGGCACGGCCGGCGGCGCGTTCGCGGGTTTCCCGGTCCCGATCGCCGGAAAGACCGGGACCGCTGAGTTCGGTAAGTCCAAGCAGCCGTTCGCCTGGTTCGCCGCCTACAACCCCGAACCTGTCGAGGGCCAGCAGTACGTCGTCGTGGTGACGGTGGAGGAAGGAGGTGGGGGGAGCCAAACCGCCGCTCCGATCGCACGCCGGATCTTGGAGGGACTGTTCGGGCTTGAGTCCACTCAGATCCGCGCTGGCGTGGCTACGGACTGAGGGACCGCTCCGTGTCGCGTTTGGGTCGCGCTTCATCGGGTTCCGCTCCAAATACCCTTTTAGGTCGCTTCACCCGACGAAGCGCGACCCTCCTGGTCTCTGCCTGCTCTCTACCGTCGGGTTGTCTTTATGACGCTGAGGCGGTTCGAGGGGCATTGAGCCCCTCGAACCGCACTCCGCTCCGCTTCGCTGCGGTTGTCTCGGGAGGTGGCTTGTGTCGCAGGAGGATCGGTTGGCTCGGGAGGCCTTGCAGCAGCGTTGGGATGGGGTGAGCCGGCCTGCTCGGCACACTGACCTTGTGCTGGTTGGGGCGGCGCTGGTGCTCGCGGGCTTCGGGCTGGTGATGATCCACTCGGCGACGTCGTACCGGTTGGAGGTGGCCGGCCAGAACGAGCTGCAGTACGTGGTTCGTCAAGCCATCGCGCTGGCGATTGGGGTCGTGGGGATGGTGGCGGTGTCATTGTTCGACTACCGCGTGTACCGGGCGTGGGCGCCGTTGCTGTACGGGGCCACGCTGCTGATGCTCGTCTACGTGCTGTTTGGCGGTAGCGTGATCAACGGGTCTCAGGCGTGGATCCAGTTCGCGGGGTTCCAGTTCCAGCCGAGCGAGCTCGCCAAGGTGTCGCTCATCCTGATGCTCGCCGCGCTGTTCCACGAACGGCGTGAGGAGGCGCTGGGACTGCGGGCGCTGGTCGAGGCGCTGGCTGTGGCGGCCGCGCCGATGGCGCTGGTCCTCCTGCAGCCGGATTTTGGCACCTTCATGGTGTATGTCGCGATCGTGTGTGGGGTGCTGCTGCTCGCCCGGGTACGGGTTCGCTACATGGTCGCGCTGACCGCGATCGGCCTCGCGGCGATCATCGCCGTCCTGCTGTCTGGCGCGCTGGCCGAATACCAGGTGAAACGGCTGACTGCGTTCGTGAATCCTGGGGAGGCCTCGCCGGAGTCGATCTACAACGTCAAGCAGGCCCAGATCGCCGTCGGGTCGGGCCAGTTCACGGGACGAGGGCTGGGAAACGGCTCGCAGACGGCGCTGTCGTTCGTCCCCGAGAACCAGACCGACTTCATCTTCACGGTGGTGGGGGAGGAGCTCGGCTTCGTCGGAGCCAGCGTGATGCTCGCGATCTTCGCGCTCATCCTCCTGCGCGGATTGCGGATCGCCGCCGCGTCCCAGGACACGTTCGGCACGCTGATCGCTGGCGGGGTCGTCTCCGTCCTCGCCTTCCAGCTGTTCATCAACGTGGGGATGACGATCGGCCTCATGCCCGTCACGGGCCTCACCCTGCCGTTCGTCTCCTACGGCGGCACCAGCCTCATCAGCTCGTTCCTGATGATCGGCCTGCTCCAAAACGTCCACATCCGGCGCTTCAGCTAGCCCAAGCTTCTTATGGCCAGGGTTCGGCACGCATGCGTGCCGAACCCTGGCCATAAGGGTTCCACCACCCGCCCTAAGGGAGGGCTGCCGCCTTCGGTGACAGCCCGGTACACTGGCGACGCCGGGATGACCATCGTCCCGGAGCACGCCAGTGCCTTCCGCTTGGCCCTTGACTGTTCTATGTCGTTGACCCGCACTACGTTCGCATCCGTCTGGCCCCAGTTGGAGCCGGTCCTGACGCGTGTCCGCAAACCGGCGAGGTATGTCGGTGGCGAGGACAACATCGTGGTCAAAGACCACGCGAGCATGGACAGCGCCTGGCTCCTGGTGTATCCGGACGCGTACGAGGTCGGGCAGCCAAACCAGGGCGTTCAAATCCTCTACGAGGTGCTGAACGAGCGGCCGAGGACGGTCGCGGAGCGCGGTTTCGCCCCCTGGCCAGACATGGAAGCCGTGATGCGCGAGCAGGGAATCCCCTTCTTCTCGCTCGAGAATCACCTGCCCATGCGCGCGTTTGACGTCGTGGCCTTCAGTCTCGCGGCCGAGGTGGGATACACAAACCTGCTCAATTGCTTGGACCTTGGCGGTGTGCCGCTGGTTGCGGCCGACCGGGACCGCAACGACCCGCTGGTGGTGATCGGCGGTCATGCGGCGTTCAACCCCGAGCCGCTCGCCCCGTTCGTCGACGTGGTCTGCGCCGGTGACGGTGAGGAGTTCGTCGGCGAGCTGGATGCGGTGATCGCGGACGCGCGCGCCCAGGGTTGGGATCGCGAGCGGCTACTCTGGCAGGTCGGCCAGCTCGAAGGGGCGTATCTCCCCTCGTGGTACTCCCCGGAGTACCTGCCTGACGGGCGTCTTCGGGGCACGTTCCCGCGTGGGAAGGCCCCTTACCGGGTGTCGAAGCGAACAGTGAGCAACCTGGACGCGTGGCCGTACCCCAAGCGACAGATCGTCCCACTGACCGAGACGATCCACGAGCGCTACAGCGTCGAGATTTTCCGCGGTTGTACCCGCGGCTGCCGCTTCTGCCAGGCCGGGATGATTACCCGGCCCGTGCGGGAGCGCTCACGTGACACGATCAAAGAGATGGTTCGCGACGGGCTTGAGAGCACTGGCTTCGACGAGGTCGGCCTACTGTCGCTCTCGAGCGCGGACCACTCGGACATCCTCGGGCTGTGCGGCGATCTGGCCGACCAGTACGAGGGCACGGCGACGTCGTTGTCCCTCCCGTCGACGAGGGTGGACGCGTTCAATGTGACGCTCGCCGAGGCACTGGTGCGGAACGGCCGGCGGACCGGCCTCACGTTCGCTCCCGAAGCGGGGACGGAGCGGATGCGTAAGGTGATCAACAAGATGGTCAGCGAGGCGGACGTGCTGCGAACCGCCGACGCTGCATTCGCCAATGGTTGGCGGCATATCAAGCTCTACTTCATGATCGGCCTGCCCACCGAGACCGACGAGGACGTGCTCGGCATCGCCGAGCTGGGTCTGAAGGTCGTCCGTCTCGGCCGGCAGTACGGCCGCAAGAACAAGGTCACGGTGTCAGTTGGCGGCTTTGTCCCCAAGCCGCACACGCCGTTCCAGTGGGCCGCGCAGGACACGCCAGACGAGATCACGCGCAAGCTTGAGCTCCTCAAGCGGCGTGTCGCGACGGAGCGCAACCTGAACCTGCGCTACCACAAAGCCGAGCCGGGTGTCGTCGAGGGGCTTCTCGCCCGCGGCGACCGACGGGTGGCCGAGGTCGTGCGCCGGGCGTTCGATCTGGGCGCGCGCTTTGAAGGCTGGGACGAGCACTTCGACTACCAGATCTGGACTCGGGCCGCCGACGACGTCGGTGTCGACGTCGCCTGGTTCACGCGTCGTGAGCGCGACGAGGACGAGGTGTTCCCGTGGGATCATCTCGACTCGGGCCTCGAGAAGGACTGGCTCTGGAAGGACTGGCGCGACGCCATCGAGCGTGGTGCGGAGCTTGAGGATTGCCGCTGGACACCCTGCTATGACTGCGGGGTATGCCCTGGTTTGGATCTGCAGCACCAGACCGGGCATCTAACGGTATACGGTGCGGATACGGGTTAGATACGAAAAGACCGGCAAAGTCCGGTTCATCTCTGCGATTGACCTCGGCCGCGTCTGGGAGCGGGCGCTGCGCAAGGCCGACTTGCCGATCGCGTTTAGTGAGGGATTCTCTCCTCACCCGAAGATCAGCTTCACCGATGCGTTACCCCTGGGCTATGCCTCGACCGGTGAGTACGCCGAGCTGGCGTTCGCCGCGCCGGTCGCATTGGACCGTTGTGTACAAGCGCTCAACGCGGCGTTTCCCCCCGGTGTGTGGATCTCGCGCGCCGTAGACGTCGTCGATGGCGCGCCGAAGTTCAACAGCTGGCTCACCGCGTCCTGCTGGGACATGTCGTACACCGATGTGCCCGGCTTCCTCGAAGCCGTGGATGCTGTGAGGGCAGCTGAGACCCTGCCTGTCCTCCGCCAGCGTAAGGGACCCGCCCGTACCGTCGATCTGCGCCCCGCGATCCACCGGATTAGCGGCGACAACGGCGTCGTCCGTGTCATCTTGCACCATGTATCCCCGCCAGTGCGCCCCTCCGAGCTGCATCTGGCGCTGGAGAATTTTCATCCCGGGATGCCCGAGCCGACGCTGATCACGCGCGTCGCGCAGGGCACTCCCTCCCCCTCGGGCCTCATCGAGGCCCTCAGCGGCGACTTCGTGACATCCGGGTCTTGCATAGACCCTGCCCCGGACCGCTCGTCGCCGCTTATCGCACCGGCCCGCCGCGCGACCGTATCGACGGATCGCGGCGCCTCGGGCCGACCGAGCAAAGGCAACCAAAGTGACCAACACCAACAAGACAGTGACCGAGCGAGAGGCGTCGCCCAGTCCTGCTGAGAGCCGCACCCGCACGCGCACTCGAGTCCGTCGTGGGCAGACTGGCCCGGCGGAGGGACCGACCACTCCCGCGCCGAGTGCCGAGCTTGAGGTACCGGCTCCCGAGTCCTCTCCCGCGAGCGCGGCGAAGACCGTGAACGCCAGCGTGAGCACAAAGGCGGCGCCCAAGAAGGCCTCCGTCAAGAAGAAGGCGCCGGTCAAGGCGCCGGCGGACGGGGATGGCTCACTCGAGCTGCCCTCGAACGTGACGGAGACGCTGGCGGACACAGCGAGCGAGAGTGAGCTGCGGGTCGTGAGGACGCGAACACGCCGTCCCTTCGTCTCCGACCCCTTCACCGTGACGATCACCCAACCGCCAGCCGCGAACGACTCCGATGTCACATCCCCAGAAGCCCCGAGTTCGCCAGACGCCAAGAACGCGGCGACCGAAGGCGCAACCACAGAGATCGTCCTGGAGCCGGACGGCGCCGCATCTGTGGTCCGGCGCCGCCGCCGCCGTGCAACCTCGGACCATGACGCGCCGGTGGAGGCCGCCCCGGCACCGGCAGCCGCTGACGCCGCGGTGGCGGACGTACCTGTTGCGGAACCCATATCGGAGCCCACGCTGGATGAGGAGGCGACTCGCGCCGCTCGCACACGCAGGCGGACACGGGGGCGGCGGAGTCCCGGCGTAGGCGAGAGCGGAGGCAAGGAACCGGACGCGTCGACGGCGTCCAGGCCCAGGTCCGCAGCCGCTGCCGCGGGCCCCAGAAAGCCGGACACGAAGCGTGCTGCCGCAGCCGTGGACGCTCCCGTGGAATCCGATGCGGTGCCGGACAGCGTCGACAAGGACGACGCGCCAGCGCCGACACGGCTGCAAGCGCGGTCCCGCCGAGGGGGGCGCCCTGGGCGGAACGTCCGAGGTCGCGGCGGGCGGCGGGTCCTCGGCGGCGTGAGTGAAGAGACACGGCGGGCAATCACCGAAGGCCCACCCCGCCGGATGCTCGTGAGCGTGGGATCTGAACGGACCCAGATCGCGGTGCTCGAGGAGCGGGTCTTGGTCGAGCACTATGTCACTCATCGGAAAGAGACGAGCTACGTCGGCAACATCTACCAGGGGCGGGTGCAAAACGTGCTGCCGGGTATGGAGGCGGCATTCATCGACGTCGGCAAGGGCCGTAACGGGGTGCTCTACGCGGGTGAGGTCAACTACGACGAGTCTGACCTCGATGGCGAGCTGCCCCGGATCGAGCAGACGCTTAAGCCCGGTCAGGTCGTCCTCGTACAGGTGACGAAAGACCCGATGGGCACCAAGGGGGCACGGCTGACCCAACATCTGTCCATCGCCGGCCGCTACTGCGTCCTCGCCCCGGGTGACGGCATGCTCGGCATCAGCAGGAAGCTCACCGACGAGGAACGTGAGCGTTTGCGCAAGATCCTGAAGTCGATCAAGCCTGAGGAGTACGGCTTGATCGTGCGGACCGCCGCGGAGGGCGCGACCGCCGAGCAGCTAGAGGCCGACGTCGCCCGGCTTGTAAGGATCTGGGAGCAGGTAGCGCAGCGCGCGGGAAAGACCAAGCCGCTCGCGGCCGTCTACGAGGAGCCTGACCTCGTGATTCGCGTGATCCGTGACGTGTTCGGTCCCGAGTACACGGAGCTGGTCGTGGACTCTCCCGAGCTCGGCCAGCAGGTACGCGACTACCTGGAGGATGTGAGCCCAGAGCTGGTCGACCGCGTCTCGGTGTACGAGGGCGAGCAGAACATCCTGGACGCCTACGAGGTAACGAACCAGGTCCGCCGCGCGCTCGAGAAGAAGGTGTGGCTGAAGTCCGGCGGCTACCTCATCGTCGAGAAGACCGAGGCGATGTGGATCATCGACGTGAACACCGGCAAGTTCGTCGGCGAGCGCAACCTGGAAGAGACGGTCTTGCGGAACAACATCGAAGCCGCCGTCGAGATCGCACGCCAGCTCCGCCTGCGGGACATGGGCGGCATCATCGTGATCGACTTCGTCGACATGCTGCTGCCCGCGAACCGCGAGGAGGTACTCAAGCGCTTCAGGCGCGAGCTCGCGCGGGACAAGACCAAAAGCCGCGTGATGGAGATCTCCAAGCTCGGCCTTGTCCAGATGACCCGCAAGAACGTCAGCCAAGGGCTGCAAGAGAGCTTCATGACCCGCTGTGACGAGTGCGAAGGCCGTGGCCATCGGATGATCGCAGACATCCTGGTGTAGTTGCGGAGGCGCTGGGGCGTACCTAGACTGCAGAAGAACGGCGCGCGTTTGCGCGCCGTACTTTTGTGGGATGGGTTTGGATACGCACCCGCCCCCGCCCGTTCATCTCAAGAGGAGAGCCCGCGATGTATGCCGTGGTCGCCACCGGCGGCAAGCAGTACCGCGTGACGGTTGGTGACACGCTGGACGTGGAGTCGCTCCAACCAGGCGAGGATGGGACCGTCGCGCTGCGCCCGGTCTTGATCGTCGGCGACGACGGCGAGATCACCGCCGCGCGAGACGCGTTAGGTGCGGCGAAGGTCACGGCCAGCGTGGTCGAGCAACGGAAAGGCCCCAAGGTCGTCGTGTTCAAGTACAAGAACAAGACCGGCTACCGGCGCAAGACCGGCCACCGCCAGTCCCTCACCCGGATCCGCATCGAAGAGATCAGCGCGAGCGCGTAGAAAGCGGCACTGATGGCACACAAAAAAGGCGGTGGCTCTAGCCACAACGGCCGCGACTCGAACCCGAAGATGCTCGGCGTGAAGCGTTACGGCGGCCAGGTCGTGAGGACCGGCACGATCATCGTCCGGCAACGGGGCACTCGCATCCACGCTGGTGAGAACGTCGGCCGCGGTGGAGACGACACGTTGTTCGCGCTCGCTGACGGCGTGGTGTCCTTCCGCAACCGGGGCAAGCGGAAGTTCGCGGACGTCCTGATCCCGTAAAAGCGTGCTGGATCCGCGCCATATATGGCGTGGATCCAGCACAAAGAAACCACGCTAGAAGTCCGTGCTTGGCCAGGGGGCTCGGGGGACGCGGAGCAGGCGGTCGAGGCGGGTTACCGCGTCCAGGCTCCCTTCGATCAGGCCGGCTGCGAACAGCCGCATTACGGTGACCCCGCCCAGGTACGCGGCGCCGAGCGCGCTGGTCGCCAGCGTCAGGTCCGGCTCGCTGTCCGTACGCTCGCAGGTCGCGCCTTTCTCGCTCGTCTCGAGGCGCCATCGCCCGTCGTTCCATGGGCAGAATGAGTCGCGAACCTCGAGAACCAGCTCGTCCCCCGCCTCATAGTGACGAAGGGCGAGCGCGGCGCGAAGGTCGACCAGCCGGAGCCAGAGACCGTCACTCACCGTGCACCTCGCCCTCCTCGGGTCGGCAAGGAGGAGCGGAAGCGGGTCGTCGAACGGCCGCTTCGTGGCGGTGACCTGGCCGCAAAGGTCAGTCTCGATGCAGAACCGCCAGAGGTCGCGGTTCGCTTGAGGCGTGAGGGCGACCAGCTCGGTGACCTGGACGGTTCCGTTGGGCCGGCCGTCCTCCCACGCGCGGTTCACCGTCGTGCCCGTCGTGCCCGTCGTGCCCGTCACCACTGTCGTGGAGCACGGCGAGCTTCTGCGAGCGGCCGTGACGGAGGTGCTCCACGTCTGACAGCGTCTCGTACTCCCACCACTCTGGCCGCCGGCTCATCATGCCCGGGCGCTCGGCGCGAGCGCGCTCGTACATCAGCGCGCAGGGTTCCAGGGCGTTCTCGAGATCGACAAACTGGAGGGTGCGAGAGGCTGGTGAGTGCCCCGGCAGCGCACCAGCCCTATGGATGTCGATCCGCAGGCTTGGCGCGGCGGCGCCGAAGCCGAACCGCCCGTAGATGGCCGCCTCTGATGCCCACAGCGCCGCGAGTGGCTCTCCCCGTTCCCGCACGTCGTCGAGGTGCCGGCGCATCAGGCTGGTGAGCAGGCCGCGGCGCCTATGGGTCGGCAGGACTGCCACCCATGTGGTTCCGGCCGTGGGCACCTCACCGCCCGGCACCGTCATCGAGAATGTGCAGGCGGACAGCGTCCCGACGACCATCTCGCCGTCGAACACGGCGAGGCTGCGCTCGGCCTCGAACAGGGGTTGCGCCCACGCCAGCTCGGTCGGATCCAGCCGCTTGCCGAATGCGGTGGTGGCACAGGCGTACAGCTTGTCGAACTCGTCGGGTGCGATGGGGCGGATCGGCAGCGGCATGGGCTCACCGTACTATCCAGTGATCGGGCTAAGCCTGCTACCGACTGCTTTGCCCCCGAACTTCGGGCCGGGGCGCAAGCCCGGTAGGATTTGCGGCGAGATGTTCGTCGATGAGGTGAGGGTTCACGTCAAGGGCGGGCGGGGAGGGGACGGGGTGACGTCCTTTGCCCGGCAGCCCTATGAGCCGCGAGGTCGGCCCGACGGCGCCGGCGGGAGCGTGATCTTGCGCGCTACCGCCGGTATCGCGACGCTCTTGGACTATCACCATCGCCCTCATCGTTCCGCGCGGCGAGGGCTGAACGGGGAGGGCGACCTGCGGCGTGACGCTGATGGCAGCGACTTGCTGCTCGACGTCCCGGTCGGCACGGTCGTGAAGACCGGCGAGGACGAGCCGGTCGCCGACCTGGCGCATCCAGGCGAACAGGTCGTCGTGGCGAGGGGCGGCCGGGGAGGGCGAGGCAACGCGGCCTTCCGGACCTCCCGGCGCCGGGCACCCTCGTTCCATGAGCGTGGCGAGCCTTCGGAAGAGCGCTGGATCGCGCTCGAGCTCAAGCTGTTGGCCGATGTCGGGCTCGTGGGGTTCCCGAACGCGGGCAAGTCTTCGCTGGTCAGCAGGCTGTCCGCCGCCAAGCCAAAGATCGCCGACTACCCGTTCACGACGCTGTATCCAAATCTTGGCGTGGTGGAGGTCGACGACGTCGACTTCGTGGTCGCCGACGTGCCCGGACTGATCGAAGGCGCGAGCGCCGGCAAGGGGCTCGGCCACCGGTTCCTCCGCCATGTCGAGAGGGCGGGAGTGCTCGTCCATGTCCTGGATTGCGCGAGCTACGAGCAGCGGGACCCGCGCGACGACCTCGAGGCGGTGCTCACCGAGCTGCGCGCCTATAGCCCCGATCTCGTCGAGCGGCCCGCCCTGGTCTTCTGCAATAAGGCCGACGCCGATCCCGACACCGCCGAGCTGGTGCGCCAGGACCTCGCAGGGCGCGGTTGGGAGGCGCTGGCTGGCAGTGCCGTCACCGGCCAGGGGCTCGGCCACCTGCGGCGTCGCATGGGGCAGCTGGTCCTCCAAGCTCGCGCGAGCCGGCCTGACGTCCCGTCAACCCCCGAGACGGCCCGCCCCGTGCTCCGCCCCGCCCCGGCTCGCGAGGACTTCAGGGTCGAGGCGACCGCAGAGGGGTTCCGGGTAACCGGCGAGCGGGTCGAGCGTTGGGTGGTGATGACGGACATGGACAACCCTGAAGCCGTGCGTTACCTGCAGGGCCGGTTGATACGCGCTGGCGTCGAGCGCCTGCTCGCCAAGGTCGGCGCCCGTCCCGGCGACGCGGTCGAGATCGCCGGCCAGGTATTCGACTTCGAGCCGGAGCACGCCGACCACGATCCCGATGACCGGGACGATCTGGGTGATCACGAGTGAGGCGCTTCGCCCCTTCGAAACGCGTGATCGTCAAGGTCGGCAGCTCAAGCCTTCGAGCGCCCGCCGGCGGTCTGGACCGCCACCTGGTCGCCGATCTTGTCGCCGAGATCGCGGCGTTGCGGACAGAAGGAGTCGAGGTCGTCCTCGTCTCGAGCGGCGCGGTCGCGGCAGGCTTGGCGCCGCTCGGGTTGCGGACGCGCCCTATGGATCTCGCGCGGCTACAGGCGGCGGCCAGCGTCGGCCAGGGCATTCTCATGCACACCTACCAGGCGGCATTCGCGCGCCACGGCCTCGCGTGCGGGCAGGTGTTGCTCATGCCAAGCGACGTCGTCGACCGGGCGCGGTACCTCAACGCGCGTACCACCTTCGAGACACTGCTCGACCTGGGCGCGGTGCCGGTCGTGAACGAGAACGACACGGTGGCGACCGACGAGCTCCGCTTCGGTGACAACGACCGCCTGGCCGCGCTGGTCGCGAGCATGGTCTGCGCTGACCTGCTCCTGCTGCTGTCCGACGTCGAGGGCTTGCTCGACGGCGATCCGCGCATCACGCAAGACCTGCCAGTGGTCGATCGTGTGGACGACCTGAGCCTGCTCGGTGCGCACCACTATGGGAACCCCGGCGAGCTCGGGAGTGGGGGTATGGCCACCAAGCTCGAGGCCGCTCGGATCGCGACGTTCAGCGCGGCGCACGCCGTCATCGCGAACGCACGCCGCCCGGGCGTGATCCGCGAGGTCGCCGCCGGTGCGCAGATCGGCACCTGGTTCCCGCCGGCCGAGCAGCGTCCAGAGAGCCGCAAGCTGTGGATCGCGTTCGCGCCACAGCCAAGCGGCGCGCTGATCGTCGACCAGGGCGCGGTACGCGCCCTCGTCGAGCGCGGGTCATCGTTGCTTGCGGCGGGCATTCTCGATGCCGTCGGGCAGTTCGAGCCTGGCGACGCCGTGGACGTCGTCGGTCCGGACGAGCGGGTCGTGGCTCGGGGGCTGGTCGCCTATGGCAAGGATGACGTGTTGCGCACGAAAGGGCGCTCGACGACGGCCTTGACCGAGGAGCTTGGCCCTCGCTACGGCCGGGCGGTCATCCACCGCGACTCGTTGGTGGTCACGGTGTAACGGCCGCGGCGGGCCTCAGCTCAAGAGGTCGAGGGCGAGGTTGGTGAGCAGCCCGGTATCCGTGTTCGCCGCGACGACGGTGCCGCGGCCGCGCTGGAGGTCGGCGAGGGCGATGCAGTGATGGCCGGGGACGTCGCCGGTGTGCCCGGCGGCGGTCGTCCCGGTCGGCGTGGACCATAGGAGAAACCCCAACCCCTGGGCCAACCTCGGCATCGCGGTGGTCATCCACGGCCGCGTCATCGTGGAGAGCGTCTCCGCCGCCAGGATGCGTCCATGCGCGCCGGCACCTCCGTCGAGTACCGCACTCACAAAGCACGCGAGGTCGCTGACCGTCGACCAGAGGAAGCCAGCCCCCGCGGTCACCACCGCGGTCTCGCGCACAGGGATGACCTTGCCCTGGTCGATCGCGTACCCGACGGCGCGTGCCGAGGCCGGCACCAAGGCGTCGCACCGCGAGGCGGTCATGCCGAGTGGCGTGAGGACGTGCTGGTCCAGATAGGTGGGTAGGGGCTCACCCGTGACGTCCTCGATCAGGAGCCCGAGCGCGGCGTAGCCATAGTTGCTGTATCGCCATCGTCCCCGACGCTCGGTGGGGTTCTCGTCGCGCGCGTACTGCTCGGCGACGGTCGGAAGGGGGCCCCGATAATGCCGCAGCCCATGGCCGGTCGGCAGGCCGCTCGTATGGATGAGCAGGTCGAGGACCGTGACGGCTCGGTCCGGGAGCGGAAAGGATCGCAGGTACCGCGCCGCCGGCTCGTCCAGATCGATCATCGCACGCTCTTGGAGTTGGAGCACCGCGACGGCGGTGAGCAGCTTCGTCACCGAGCCCGCCCGGAACAGCGTTGACGCATCGAACGCCTGGGCGCTCTCGAGATCGGCGAATCCCCGAATGCCCGTATGCACCAGGCGGCCTTCCTCGATCACGCAAGCCGCCAGACCCACGATCGGCTCTTCGCGGAGCATGCCGTCGAGGGCACGCTCGATCGCGGCCCGCCGTGGTGCCGGCAGTGCCGATGTGCTGGCCCGGAGGCAGCCGACGCTTTCGGCGACCTGGCTCCACGGGGTGCCCGAGCCGGCGGCTTCCCAGCGCCCACCGGGGCTGTTGTCGAGCATGGTTCGCCATACCTGCCCACGAAGAGGCCGGAGGTCGCCCACCTGCTCGGCGAGCGCCAACGCCACCGGATCGCGCGGCTGAGCCAGCATCCCAAGCAGGAGGTGCTCGGCGCTGACCAGCATCTGACCACGGCGAGTGGCCTCGAGGCCAGCGGCGGCCAGGGGATTGGGTCCCGGCTCGAGCTCCGCGAGGGCTCCACTGCGTGCGACGAGCATCGCGGGATCGATTCCCGATGCCTTGAGTACCGCGCCCGCGACCGGGTCGGCTTCTTCGATGAGCGTGTGGAGAAGGTCCACCGAGCTAGGGAGGTCGCGACCACGGTCGCGAGCTCGTTGGGTTGCCACGCCGAGGCTGACCTGCGCGCGAGGCGCCAGCCGCAGGTTCACGAACATTACCTCCTTAACAGACAAAAGCACCAAATACGAAGGCGCATAGCATACCGAGCGAGCCAAGACCTTCCTAGGCGTGGCGCGCACGGAGCAAGGCGCTGGACGCTTGCCATCCGGTCAGTGGCGACGCAACTCGAATCCTCGGCGTATCCACGCGCTTTCCATCCACCGAAAGATGCTCGCGCCATCGCCTGGCCAAGCGCCAACCATCCTGCAGCCTCGCGACCTTCATACTGACTCCTGCGGACTAGTTAAGCCTTCCACACCCTCGCCGAGAACCCTCGGAGGTATGAAATTGCGTGCACGGACGGTAGTGATCTGCTCGTTAAGTTGCCTGTCGCTGGCCTCGGGGCTCCCCGGCGCCGCGACTGCGCAGGACCTTGCGAGCGTTGGGAGGTTCGGGGCACCGTTCGTGGAGCCGAGCATCAACGGCCTCCCGTCGGCCGCGAAATGTGTGGAGGGCGACGATCCGAAGTTCCCGCGGTGCAAGCCCTCTGGGAACTCGGTCGCCTTTCTGGGCGGCGACCGCTACCTCTACTTCAACGCCTTGGAGAACACCGAGGGAGTCCGGCTCTCGATCGTCGCCGAGTTCGGGCAGACGGCGATCAACGACCAGACGCGAGTCCTCGACCTCTCCGATGACACCCCGGAGTGGGCGCAGCCAGAGCCGGTGAGGGCGAACACGAACGGCGGTCCCGTCGACGCCGAGACGCTTCCAGGAGTGCCCAACGACGCCGAGCAGGAGGAGTTCGCCTACAACGACGAGGCGCTCTTCTGCTCCGATCTGAACTTCCTGCCTGATGGCCGCGTCTTCACTACCGGCGGCACCAACTACTACACCGAGCCGCGGATCCCCGGCACCGACCTGGGCGTCGTCGAGCTAGAGGGCCTGAAGATGTCCAGGATCTACGATCCTGAGACGAACGAGTGGACCCAAGCCGACTCGATGGAGTACGGCCGTTGGTACCCCACGCTGGTCACGCTGCCTGACGGCGACCAGTTCGTCGCGAGCGGGGTGACGAAGCTCCTCAAGCCGATCTACCCTGAGCGACCGCTCGACTCGCTCCGCAACGTGACCCAGACCGAGACGTACGACCTCGAGGCCGAACAGTGGTCCACCAACCCACCGCCGGCGAGCCGGTCGCTCCCGCTGTTTCCTCGACTGCACCTCTTGCCGAACGGCCACGTCTACTACAACGCCGCCGGCCAGGCGTTCAACCCGTTCGGCCAATCGTTGGACGAGGCGCTGTGGAACATCGCCGCCTCGTACGATCCCGAGAGCCAGACCTGGACCGACCTCGGCGTCCCCGGCCTGGGGACCTTGACCTTCGGTTTCCGCGGCTCAACGTCGTCGGTGATGTTGCCGCTGGAGCCCAATGACACTGGCGCCTACACCGAGGCGGAGTTCCTCACCGCGGGTGGAGTCCTGTTGCCGACTCCCGGCAGCGTCCTGCCGGTGAGCGCCAGCAGGATCGACACGGTCGACACGTCCAGCGACACGCCAGAGCTGTCAAGCCGGTCGACTGGCTCGCTCAGCAGGCCGCGGTGGTACGGCCAGGGCGTCGTGCTGCCCGACGGCACCGTGCTGATGCTGTCTGGGTCCAACATCGACGAGGTTGTGGTGCCGGGCCTGGGTAGGCCGATCACCAGGGCCGAGCTGTTCGACCCCGAGACGGAGGAGTGGAGCCCGATCGCCGATCAGGGCAATCCACGCACCTACCACAACACGGCGGTCCTGATGCCCGACGGGAGAGTGCTCGTCGGCGGCCACGCGACCATCTCGACGCTGTACCTCAACAACACGACGCTCCCGGGCGGCTTCACGCCGCAGGACGGCCGTGACCCGTCATTCCAGTTCTACGAGCCGCCCTACCTGTTCCGCGGCGAGCGCCCGGTCATCTCCGCCGCTCCCGAGTCCGTCACGTACTCCGAAGAGATGACGATCGCGACGCCCGACGCGAGCGAGGTCAGCAGGGTCATGCTCGTGCGCCGGCCGAGCCTCACCCATCTGGTCGACGGCGACCAGCGCACCGTCGAGTTGCCCATCCTGTCGACGGCCGACGGCGAGGTGACCGTCGCGAGCCCACCGGACGGCGCCGTCGCGCCTCCCGGCGACTACATGCTCTTCATCAACCGCGGCACCGAGGACGGCGAGATCCCCTCCGTGTCGGCGCCGGTCCGGATCGCCTGATCGAGGCTCTTCATGCGCACCGTAACCATCGGGATACTCACGGTTCTCTGCGCTCTCGGTGGGTCCCATGTGGCCGAGGCGCACTCTGGAGACACGAGCATCCGAGCGATCCTCGACCACGTCCCCCCTGAGCTGGATGGCATCACCGTCCAGCTCGGGTACTCGGTCGCGCAACAGCTCGTCCTGTCAAACCCCACCGATCAGCCGGTAGAGATTCTCGAGCCGGATGGGACTCCCTTCCTGAGCATCGGACCGGAAGGCGTCCTCGGCAACCTGAACGCCGCCGCTTGGTTCACGACCAACGACCCGTTCGGCGAGACCTCGGTTCCTCAAGACCTCGTGCGCCAGCTGGGTGAGGGAACCACGCTTCCCCCGCGCTGGGGTCGGGTCAGCCGTGAGCCGTCCTGGGGCTGGTTCGACCACCGGCTCCACCCAGGCGCCCCGATGGCGCCCTCGCGGGTCGTGGAGGCCGGCGTTCCGGCCGACCTGGAGGCCTGGGCGATCCCCGTCCGCTACCGGGGCAAGACGCTCGAGCTGAAGGGGCGCATCGTCTACCGCCCCCTGCGCGGCGGCTTCAGTTACTCGCTGGCCGGAGGCGAGCGAACGGTCACACCCGTGCCCGGCATCGAGCTGTCCATCCTCGAGGGGCGGAGCATCCCCGCGATATTCATGAAGAACACCAGCGGTCAAGAGGTCGTCGTCTTCGGCTCGCGCAACGAGCCGTTCCTGCGTATCACCAGCGCCGGCGTCGAGAGCAACCTCCATAGCCCGACCTGGCTCGACGTGCTGCGCTCCAAGGGCGAAGCGCCCCCCGATGCGACAGGAGACCCCGCGGCGCCCCCTCAATGGTCGCTGGTGACAAGCCAAGACGCCTTCGCCTGGCCGGAGCCGCGCGGCTCGTATGGCGCCGAGGAGCCGGGAGACGACGTCATCCGCCTCGGCGTTCCCGTCGATGTCCTGCAGTGGGAGATTCCGTTCACCGTCGGGGGGCAACGCCATGTCGTCGAGGCCGTGACCCAGTGGGTGCCCGCACCTGATGTCCTCGGTGAGCGCAAGGGTCGTGGCTCGTCCTTGCCTGCCGTCCGAGCTGGTCTCGCGGTCGCTGCGGTGCTGGTGCTGGTCTTCGTCGAGGTCAGGCGTCGCAGGCGTCTCTCGCGCTAGTTGCTGGGTCGCGTCTCGTCGGGGGGCATCGAGCCCCCGAACCGCGCGCTGGCTGCGCTCGCGCAGTGGTCACGGTTCGCCCGAGGTCTACATGATGGCGGTTGGTTCATCGTGATCAGCGGTCCCGCAGAGCTCGACGGACTGCTGAGCGTAGCAAGGAGGCCCTTGGCTACGCCACGTGACCACTCTGCCTCAGGCGGATCAAGAGCGGCGTCTCGGCCCCCTGGTCGGGGGCATGAGGTCGAGGCAGAGGAATTCGACAGTGATGCCGTGGCGTGCGAGGCACTCGCGGACCGGCCACCAACCGGCCACCAATCGGTGTCAGTCGCGTTGAGGATCGCCGGGGAGTACGCGCTGGCCTGAGCTACGGCCACGAACTTGCGATCGGACCGGTCGAAACCTTCCAGCTGGGGATCGTCGGGAAACTCGGCGTAACCACGGCTGGGGTCAGGGGTGATCGCCACCTGCTCGCAGCGCTTCGGGTTGAACAGATTGCGTTGGAGATCGAGCACGAATGCGGCGCCAAGCCCGGATGGAGGTCTCTGGGACACATTCGAGAGATACTCGATCATGATCTCGCGACGGGAGTCGAGGCTCACGATGCCGGCTCTCGCGTGTTCAAGCGCGCGGACGCAACGAACGACGCAGTCGGGTCCAGCCTGATCGGCGTGACCGTCGGACACGGATATCACGTTCGTATCGATGACGACGCTCACGCGCTTTGTCGTCCCTCGCGTCTCTGAGCAGCCAGTGTCATCGCCATGGCCTCACCCACGGGATCACCGAAGAAGCCCTCTGGCCAGTTCGTGATGAAACCCACATCGTTGATGTCCAACGGGGTCAGCCGAGATTGCCCAGCATCGAACTCGCAGAAATACAGCGCCAGCTCCTCGGGAGCGAGCCTCTCTTCGGCGACCCGGCGCTGCAGCCGCTGCAGCAGGTGCTCGCTATGGCTCTCCACAATGATCTGGACATCGCGAACGGCAACCGCGTCGATGAGCACGTCCGCCAACCCGGCCTGAACCGCCGGGTGCAGGTGAATCTCAGGTTGCTCCAGGATGATGATCGACCCGGGTGGAGCGTAGTAGCAGAGGACGATGACGGGCAGGATCTGCGACACGCCGAAGCCGACGTCCGTGAGGAGCACCCGTTCGCTGGAGGGTGTCCTCTGGACACGCACCTGGTAGAGATTGGTCCCCTCGCGAACCTCATCGACGCTGAAGTGAGAGATCAGGCCGAGATCGCGGAGATGGCCGGCGACGTACTCCTCGAGCGAGCGCTTCCACTTCTTAGGGCCAGGTGAGATGTCCTTTCCTCGTGATCGAGCCGCGAGCAGGGCATCGATGACACGCTCACCACGCACACCGACGTCCTGGGGCTCCGTGCCGCCCCACGTGTACTGGCGCCGGGGATGCTCCCGAAGCGGGCCCAGATAAGAGATGCCGTGGAACAGGGTCTCGAACTCCAGTACCAGGTCGGCGAGGAAGTCCACGTTTTGGAAGTTGGCGTGCACCTGATCGGGAAACCCGTAGCACTTGACCGGCGCGGGGAGGGTCATCGGGCGCCCGCGGTACCGCTGAAGAGCGAACGAGTCCTCGGGTTCCACGTCCAAGCGATAGCTACTTGCGCCTTGTGAGCGGCGATACCTGAACCGCGCCTCGCCGACGTCGTAATGCAGCTGCGCCACCGCCGGTCTGCGCCTTTCGCCCATCAGCACCTGGGCGCCAAAGCCCAGGGAATCGACGGTGAACGAGGACCCTCCTCCGGAGGGGTCGTTGACCTCCAGCTCTTCAGGCAGATCCCAACGCAGTTTCCAGGACAGCGTCCGGCTCTCGTCGTGCCGGTACAGGACATCGCGCAGGGTGCCGAGGTTTACCAGGCTGCGGTCGTCGCCGAAATCCAACGGCACGACACGGTCCGACGAGTTCACCGTCTGCTTCAGCAGGAGCAAGAGCTGCAGCAGGCTGGTCTTACCGGAGCTGTTGGTCCCAAACAGACCAGTGATTGGAGCGAGGCGCATTGGCTCCATCGCCTGCCAGGACTTGAAGTTGGCGACGCTTATGGACGAGATCACTCGAACATGTCTCCTGCTCTGCGTGTGTTGTACTTGTGACGAGGCAAGGCGGGCGATCTTCGGCCATGACGTCACGAGGGAGCTGAAGCCTAGGGCGTGGCTGGCCCATTTCTTGCGCTCACAGATGGGGTAGGGGTGGCCGTGGCGGATCGACTTCTCGCGGGCAGCGGCGCGGTGGTCACGGTTCGCGGTTCGTTTGGGGAAATTCGGGGGGGCTGGTTCTTCCGTGCCAGAGTTGTTGGTCGGCTACCTGGAGGACGAGTTGGGTGAGGAGGTCGGGGTTGACCTCTAGGAGGTGCCATAGCTCGATGCTGTTGCCAACTGCGCTTGTCCAGCGGGCGAGCACCTCGTCGTCGTCTCGGTCCAGCTCGATGAACAGCGAGCGGGCGGGGTTCATCCCGCGGGTCGAAAGCTTGGCGATGAACTCCTCACCCGACTGTGTCCAGCCGGTGCGGACGATGAACTCGTCGGGGGAGGACTGCTTGAGCTGCTGGGTCACGGTCTTCAGGTGCTCGACGAGCACACCGTGACGTTGGCGTTGCGCGGCCTGGAGCTCTTGCCGTCGGCGCTGCACCTCCGCCTCGCGCTCCGCGACCGCGCGGTCCATCTCCTTCTCAGCCTGCGCGCGCTCCTCGGCGAGCTCGGTGTTGCGGGCGAGCTTTGCGCGAAGAGCGCTCTCGAAATCACTCATGAGGCACAGTCTCGCGCGCTCGGCGGGCGCGCGTCGAACACCGCTACGATGACGATCCCCCGCCCGGAGGAGGTTGTCGCTCCATGCTGACCGTGACCCAGGTCTGCGCGGCCGCGAAGGCGGCGGCGCCCGCGCTCGCCCGCGCGTCGACCGCCGTGAAGAATGCCGCGTTGGAGGGCATCGCCGTCCGGTTGGTGGATCAGCGCGCCACGATCCTCGCCGCCAACGCCGAAGATCTCTCCAACGCCCGGGAAGAGGGGCTCCCCGCGGCGATCCAGGATCGCCTGACGCTGACGGAGGACCGGCTCCGCGCGATGGCCGCGGCGTTGGAGGTCATCGTCGGGCTCACCGACCCCATCGGTGACGTCGTGCGGGGATCACGGCTGCCCAACGGGTTGGAGCTGCGCCAGGTCCGGGTGCCGCTCGGGGTGATCGCGATGATCTACGAGGGCCGGCCGAACGTCACGGTCGACGCCGCGAGCCTGGCGCTGAAGAGCGGCAACGCCTGCGTGCTACGCGGCTCGCGGTCCGCGATCCACTCGAACACCGCGCTCGCCGCGATCTTGCGCGAGTCGTTGGAGTCCGTCGGCTTGCCGGCCGACGGGGTCTGCCTGATCCGCGACACGACGCGTGAGTCGGTCAAGGAGCTGTGCCGTGCGCGTGGCCTGGTCGACCTGCTGATCCCGCGAGGGGGCGCGGGGCTGATCCAGACCGTGGTCACCTCAAGCGAGGTCCCGGTGGTCGAGACGGGGGTCGGCAACTGCCATGTGTACGTCGACGCGTCGGCGGATCTCCAGAAGGCGCGCCGGGTCACCGTGAACGCAAAAGCGCGGCGCCCCAGCGTCTGTTGCGCCGCCGAGACCTTGCTGGTGCATGCGGGGATCGCGGAGGAGTTCCTCCCCGCCGTCGCGCGTGAGCTCCGCGAGGCGGGGGTGGCGTTGCGTGGGGACGAGCACGCCCAACGGCTCGCCGAGGCGGACCCCGCGACCGACGAGGACTGGGACACCGAGTTTCTCGACTACATCTTGGCGATCCGGGTCGTCCAGGATCTCGATGAGGCGCTCGCGCACATCGCTCGGCACGGCACCATGCATACGGAGGCGATCGTCACGGAGGACCGCGCCGCCGCCCGGCGCTTCGTCGCCGAGGTCGACGCGGCGGCCGTTATGGTCAACGCGTCGACACAGTTCACGGACGGAAGCGAGTTCGGCTTCGGCGCCGAGATCGGTATCTCGACGCAGAAGATGCACGCCCGCGGTCCGATGGCCTTGCCAGAGCTCACCACGACGAAGTACGTCGTAGAGGGCGACGGCCACACACGGCCATGAGCGCGCAGCGCGAGGCTTGCGATCCTTTGGTTTGGAGCGGTGAGGCGCCTAGTGAGGACCGGTCGGCGACCGCGCGCGACCTTCCGGCGTGGTCCGTGCATCATGGCAAAGCCCGGAGAATCGGCATCATGGGCGGCACGTTCGATCCGATCCATCTTGGTCACCTCGTCACGGCCGAGCAGGCCAGAGCCGAGCTTCAGCTTGACGAGGTCATCTTCGTCCCCGCTGGGCAGCCATGGCAGAAGGACCGGGATGTCACGCCAGCGGAGCACCGGTATCTCATGACGGTGCTCGCGACCGCGGCGAACCCGGCGTTCACCGTCAGTCGCGTGGAGCTGCGGCGCGCCGGCCCGACCTACACGGTCGACACGCTCCACGCGATCCGTGACGCCGTTCCCGGCGCACGCCTCTACTTCGTGACCGGCGCGGACGCGATCCTGAACATCCTCACGTGGAGAGCGGCGGCGGAGTGCCTCCAGATCGCCGACTTCGTCGCCGCGACCCGGCCTGGCTACGACCTGAAGACCCTGGAGCGGCACGGGCTCCGTGACCATGTCACCGTGCTCGACGTGCCCGCGCTGGCGATCTCGTCCAGCGACGTCCGAGCGCGCTTCGCCTCGGCGCGCCCAGTGCGGTACCTGATCCCGCACGAGGTCGAGGAGTACGCGCGCAAGCATGGCTTGTACCGCGCGACAGGGCATGAGCTGGCGGTAGGGGTCTGCTCCCCTCTGGAGGGGGGAGGGCGGTGAGCGACGCGCCTGCCCTACCGGGGATCGGCACGGACCACCGACCGCGTACCGCGGGGCGGCGTGCCCGGCGGCTGGCGGCGAGGCGGCGCAGTCGCAGGCGCCGTCAGCTCGGCACGGTGGCCGCGGCAAGCCTGCTCGTGGTGACGCTGTGGGTTGCGGACCGAGGTGCATCGTCAGCAAGCGATCCTGGCCAGACGTTGCTCCTGGTCAGCCGCCCGCCTGGCTCGGGCGTCCCCGCCTCCAGCGTCACGTTGCTGGCCGCGGGCGTCACGGACGGGGACGCGACCGTGCTGTTCCTGCCCGTCGGGACCTTGATGGAGCTCCCCGGCCTCGGGCTGGACCGGCTCGCCATGGCCTATCAGTACGGAGGGGCATCGCTCGTCGAGGCCACCGTCGAGAACGCCATCGGGATCGACATCGACCACACGTCCGTATTGGAGGATCCCGGTCTACCCGGCCTGCTTGAGGGCGAGGGACGGCTGCGGCGCGAGCTTCCCGAGACGGGTGCCAGGCAGGGTGAGTCCGAGCTCGCCGTCCTTGCGCGCTCTGAGCTTGCCTTTCGTGCCGTGCTCGAGGCATTGGAGGACGAGGGGATCCGCGAGGGCGTGATCGCGGGCGGGGCTGGAGAGCTGGGCATAGACCCCGAATGGGTCGCGGGACTGTTCTCGCGCCTCGCGGAGGCATCGGCAGACAAGCGGGTGAGCTTTACGCTGCTGCCAGTCCAGCGGCCGGGGGACGAGGGGGCATACCAGCTGGAGCGAGAAGGTCTCACCACGCTCGTTCAGCGTTCGTTGGGAGGTCCCACGATAGGGAGCGATCCCGCGCACGCTCCCGAAGGGATCGTGCGCGTCCAGGTGCTAGACGCGGTCGGGCGGCCCGAAGTAGATACGGAGGTACGGCGAGCGTTGGGAAACGGCACCTTTCAGGTGATGCTCGCCGGTAACGCTCGCTCGTTCGACCTCGACCGAACCCAGATCGTCGTGTTTGGTGAGGAGGCCGCGTCGATGGCCGCCGCCAAACAGGTGCGTGAGCGACTCGGGGTCGGTACGATCCAAGTGAGTCGGCAACCGCAACGCGTGGTCGATCTGACGATCATTGTGGGCGCCGACTTCCGACCGAGATAGGGGGATGTCGTTGGAGAAGGAGCCAGCCTGAACGCCGTCGATACGTCCGCCTCACGTGCTCTGGCTCTCGCGGCAGCCTCAGCCGCGGCGGACAAACAGGCGACTGACATCCGGATTCTCGACCTGGGCGAGCTCTTGGGCATCACGGATTTCTTCGTGCTCGCATCCGCGTCGAACGAACGCCAGCTCGGAACGGTCGTCGAGGAGGTCGAGCGGCGACTGAAGCAGGGCGAACGCCGCGCCCCCCGGTACCGTGAGGGCACCAAGGACACCGGCTGGATGGTGCTCGACTACGGCGAGATCGTCGTGCACGCCTTGACGGAAGCGCAGCGCGCCTTCTACGACCTCGAACGCCTGTGGTCGGACGCGCCCCAGCTGCCGACGCTGGACCCCGCCCCCAGCACCTGATCGCGCGTGCTTCTCGTCCTGGTTCGCCACGGCGAGAGCATCTGGAATGCGCAAGGCCGCGTGCAGGGCCACGGGGGCACGGGGCTGTCCCGTCGTGGTCACGCGCAGGCACGGGCTACGGCCGAGGTGCTCGCGTACAGGTATCCCGACGCTGGCCTGCTCGTGCGGAGTGACCTTCAACGTGTGGCCGAGACCGCCGCGCCGACCGAGGCTCGGCTAGGCGTTGAGGTGAGGGTCGACGAACGGCTCCGAGAGATCGATGTCGGCACGTGGTCCGGTCTCATATACGCCGAGATCGAGGAGCGGGACCCCTTGGGTTTCCAGGCGTGGAGTACTCGCGGGGATCGCGATGTCCGGCGCGGTGGCGGCGAGACCTTCGCCGAGCTGCGCGAGCGCGTGTGGCCGGCGATTCTCGAGCTGTCGGGAGCGCGCGGCACGGTCCTCGTCTTCACGCATGGCGGGCCGATCCGGGTGGCGGTGGCCTCCGCGCTCGGCCTGCCGGCGCAAGGCGAGACGAGGCTCGCGGGTCCCGGGAACTGCTCCCTCACGCTGTTGGAGTGGCGGGACGGGAGGCATCGGCTCCGGGCCTACAACGGAGTCGACCATCTGCGTGACCGCGAGTCGAGCTCGGCATGTGGCCATAATCGATATTAGGTAAGTATACGGCATACCGGGAGTATCAGAGATATTTCTAGTTGAAATGTACTAGCCAACGGGGTTAAGTTCAGCACGTGAGCATAGGTAGGCCGCCGATCGCCTTACCGGCTCGCGCTTGGCGCGCGCCAGTGGAAGGCGACGAGAGTTGCCGACCCCTGGCGCCCGTGTAAAGCCCTGGTAGACCGCCGCCGACAACCGAGTCATACCTTAACACACCGCCGATTGTGGTCATGACGTGAGTAGGTGACTTTCGTTTGACTACGTCGAAACTAGGTAATAGCGGAAGGCCGAAGAAGATTTCTGGTTGAGATGTACTAGCCGATTGGGTTAAGTTCAGGCCGTGAGTCAAGAGTAAGTCGCCGGATCGCTTACCTGCTCACTCGGCTTGGAGGCGACGCCAGGAGAGGGGGATGTCCGGGTCTCGCCAGTGCCTGGCTGACCTGCTGCGCGTGTAGCTCCTGACAATGGTTTATTCACTAACGCCGAGGAGATTTAACGTGAGTCCTGCTAGCGGTCCCCGTACGCGAACCTTTGTCCTCTCGTTGGCAGTCACGGCGATGCTGATGGGATCCAGCTCTCCCGCCCTCGCCGCCGGGAAGAAGGCTCCCCCTCCCCCTGAATGCCCGGTCGTCGCGGCTCTTGTCGCCAGCCCACTCGGCCCCGTCATCGTTGTGGTAGCCGGCCTCCCTGTCGTCGGTCCCATCGTTGGAGCTATCTGTATCTGACATTGTTGCGTCGTTCCATCGCTGAGCCTCGCCTGTAGCCATTTGCGCGTGCAGGCGGCACAAGGCGCGTCCCCCCCGGCGCGCCTTGTGCACCTCAGCTCATCGGCCTCGACGATTTCGTGGTGTCAGCCAGCGACGGGCTCCATCTGCGCCAGCTCCTGACCGAAGATCTCCTGGTAGTGACGCTGACACAGACCGATGTCCGTCGAAGCAGGCATCCCACAGTCGTTGGAGTGCCCCATTGGCGTAAGGCGATCGGCCCAGCAGCGGTTGGCGGGCGCCGGATCAGGCTTCCACACCATCACAGACATCACGGCTCATCTCCTCAGGCCCAGATGATCTCTACGAGCATCGGGCGAGGCGAGGACGAGGGGACATTACCGTGAGAATATGCGGTCGCTGTTGCCGCGACCTTGCCTCCACGTTTCGACCGCATGACTCTTCATGCCGGACCGAGGGCACCGCGGCGACCGGTGGTCAGTGATGAAGGCGAGCTGAACCCTAGACGAGCGCGGCTTGTGCCGCCTCCAAGCGGTGCTGCTCCACACCCTCGCGCTGGGTCTCGGCCCGCTCGATGAGATGATCGAAATCGATCCCTTCAAGTCGAGCGTCACCGGCCGTTGCAGCTGCCAGCGCCTTCCAGAGGCAGCGCTTCCCTTCGATGCCGAGGGAGAGGGTCTCTAGCTGGACGAGGGAGACGACCCTCTCGTCATCCCCAGCCTGGATCTCCAGCACCCGCTGAGCGGCGGTCTCCATGACCCGGGCAAGGAGCTCCTGGAAACCTTGCGAGGAGAATCCGAGCCGATCGATGATGTCAGCCAGGGTGGTCTTGTCTTCTTCGATCTCGCGCGCCAACGCCGAGGCGAAACCGCCCAGCGCGGTTCCCGGGTCGCTATCGGCGATCCGCCAGACGAGCTTGACCCCACCCTCCGCCCCGGCGAGGTGTCCCACGAGGTAGCTCGTTGCGGCGTCTTTGACTCTGGCGGCTGCGGTACTCATGGGCTCCTCCGAGTCGAGTCCTGGTCTCCTGGTCGGTACGGTCGTCACCCCATCCTTCCCGATGAAGGGGGGCAGAAACTCCGAGTGTGTGCGCGTTGGCCCACGGCCCGCACCGGGCGGGCGGTGGAGGCGCCTGGAGTTTTGGCGCGTACGCGCGCAAACTGGATGGTCCACGACCCACCGCCATCCCGAACGAGACGCATATGCGGATAACAAGCTAGCAAAACGTCATCCCTTTGTCCCACGAGTCCTGATCGGGCGTTGTCAAGCACTCTTCATACTTTCGTATAAATTTCACTGGGTCGAAGCAGGCTAGTCGGACAAGCCACTTAAGCCACTCCCATACCTTTGCTGAAGAGCGCGGGATGTATCCATGAAAAGTTGCTTGCCTCGCTTGCGAGTGTCCTCATGAAAGCGCAATAGGGTGCTCGACGACGCGTTTTAGCTGTTATTGAGTCATTGAGCCGATGGCTGCCTATGGGTTCGCTGTACCTATGATCCGCCTGATGCCCCATGTCCGCTTACTATCGGTAGAGCAAATTTAGGAATGATGAACCTCTCCTGCAGTTAAGGCCTCCTTTTCATATAAGGCCGATCTATTAAATATTCGCCGAGGTCAAGGCTTTAGGGGCTTATCATGCCATTGCCGAATGCTTGCGCTATTTGACCAAAAAGTGCCTAGCGCAAGGGGGAATCAAATTTGTTATTGCGCTGTCCGAGGTTATGAGTTAGTTTCTTCTTGTCAGGCAGTTGGGCTCCAAGGGGGAAACTGCAAGCCCGACACTGACAGCGCAGGGGGGACCTCGAACCAGGTGACATTCCTGGACAACTTTCTTGGTGGTTTCCTCCTGTGATCTGTGCTGACTTGATAAGTGGCGCAGAGCCTTCACGCACAAACAAGGGGGAAACAACTATGAATACTGCTACTCGCGCACGTAAGGGTGTCCGCCGCGCGCTGGTGGTTGGCATCGTCTCGTCCATGCTGGCTGTCGCCGGCCCGGCACACGCCGGTGTTAAAGGCGGCGGCGGCGGTGGCGGAGTCAAGCTCGATAACGACACGGCCATCTCTAGCGGCGGTGACGGCGGTAACGGTGGCATCGGCATCAACGCGGTTCTGCTGAACTGCCTGATCTTGCTCGTCGACTGTGGCGAGGCCGGACCGCTCGGCGGCGGCAACGCATTCGGCGGCGCCGGTGGGGCCGCGAACGCGCAGAACTTCAGCTAGCAGCCAGAAGCACGTAGCACGGGCTTGCCCACGAGAGGGGCCGGGCCACGCGCCCGGTCCCTCTCCAGAAGGACAGAAGAGAACCCGGTGGGATTGCCCAAGTCGTTTCTTGCTCTTCACAGATGTATTCCCGCTCGACAAGAGATCACAAAAGAGCTTATGCGCCACAGGGGGGAGAAAGAATCATGAGTATTGCTGATCGAGCACGTAAGAGCGTCCGTCGGGCGTTGGTGATTGGGATCGCCACGTCAATGCTGGCCGTCGCTGCCCCGGCATACGCCGGCGGCAGTGGAGTCAAGCTCGATAACGACACGGCCATCTCTGCTGGCGGTGACGGTGGTAACGGTGGCATCGGCGTCAACCTTGTTCTGCTGAACTGCCTGATCTTGCTCGTCGACTGCAGCGATGCCGGCCTCGGCGGCGGGAATGCGCAGGGTGGCGACGGCGGTGCCGCGAACGCGCAGAACTTCGGCTAGCAGACCAGAAGGTACATAAAGAAGTCCGAGCTTGCCCCCCGAGAGGGGCCGGGTCACGCGGCCCGGCCCCTCTCTCTCATACATTCGAGGATTGTCGCACATACGTGGCCGATCCTCGAATTCACCTTATTACGCGCACATGCGAACGGGACCGTGGGCTCGTACGAGCCCACGGTCCCGTTCGGGTAGCAGATGATTCGGTCGGGTGACGGCCGTGCTGTTTACCCGGCCTCGGTGATCATCTGAGCCCTAGCCAAGGGCGGTCAGAAAACCCGGCCCGCTCTGGGGGGCTCCGATGAACCCGGCCAACCCTGTGCTGTCGGGACCGCTGACGTCCGAGTTTGCGGTTCCGTCGCGGGTGCCGAAGAGTCCCAGCAATCCACCCTGCCCAAGCGTGATCGCGGACGCTGCTGGCGCGGATCCGGCCAGCATCGTGACGGTCATCATTGACAGAAGCACGGTTCGTACATTTATGCGCATACTCATTTTCCGATTCCCCCCGTCTTTCATATATGTCTTATCTGTGCCATATCGGGCGGCACGTTCGCGGCGCCCGGGCTCGTGACGAGCTGTAGGTCGTCCCCCTCCGCCGGTCGGCATCTCGCAGCCACATGCATCGCGGAAGCCCGGCACGTCCGTCCCTTCCTAACTATCTAAAACTAACTCACTAGTTAGCTCGTTCGCAACCGCCCCTTCTGTATTAACGGAATGTGTGGTTAGTCGGTTGTGATCCGTGCGCTGCGAAGGATTCATCTTCACGCGAAACCGTGCGATGCTCAGTATCCGGCTTGTCCGTTTTATCGTAAAAAGTCACAATGCTAATTTTGGATCCGTCGCAAAATTCCTTGTTGCGGGCTGTGGGAGCAATGCGGTAAGGTTGCGCTAGGTGAAGACTGAGGGGATATAGCTCACCTGTGGCGTACGCAGCGAGGTCCGCAAGGAGCGCTGTGTGATGCTCTCAGCGCGTCACGCCACCGCTGCTGTGGTGTCGGGACGTACGGGGGATACTTCATCGCAACGAATGGGGGGAGTTGCTGTGCGTACTCGCACATCTTGGCGGTGCATCCTGGTTTTCGTAGTGGCTTCGGCCGTGTTGACGGGTTGCTTTCCGAAGTGGGCCCGCGCGGCGAGCCCATCACCGTTTGGTGGCGGTCCTGACGGCACGAATGACTCTGTGGAGTCTGTTCCGGACAGCGCATTGCCGCTGTTCACCTGCGGTCTACTCGAGGACGGGTGCTTCTTGGGCGGCCTGCTGTCGAGCGAGGGCGGCGGGGAAGCGCCCGCGGACGAGTAAGGCAACGCGTTACGGCAGCACGAGATGAAGATCGCCGAACTCGTGCCAGCGGTAGCCCTCTGACAACGCGTGATGATAGCTGCGCGCGAGGAGGTCCGGTCCCGCGATGGCCTCGAGCAGGGCGAGATGTGAGGCGCCAGGGGGATGCCATCCGGACAGGATCCCGCTGATCACCCGCACGCCTCGCTGTGGGGTGATGACAAGATCCGTCCAACCAGCGCCTGGGTGGGCGCGACCTGCTTCATCAGCGACGCTCTCGAGCGCACGGGCAACCGTCGTGCCGACGGCGATGACTCTGCGCCCGGAGCTCTTGGCTGCGTTGACGCGATCGGCGGTAGTGGCGGGCACACGGTAGCGCTCGGGATACGGCGGCTCGTTCTCCTCCTGGGATGACACCCCGGTATGGAGTACGAGCCGGGCAATCCCGATACCATGCCGCGCCAGGGAGTCGAGGACTCGCGCGGAGAACGGCCGTCCCGCGCTTGGCATCTCGGCGCTGCCCGGCTCATCGGCGTATACGGTCTGGTACGCGGCCAGCGGCCAGGCATGCCGTGCATAGCCATAGCGGATCGGGTGCCCGTGCCGGCCGAGGTAGAGATGAAGGTCTTCTCCTACGTGCAGCGCCGCGTACCAGAGCCGCGCGGGAACGCCCGTCGCGATGGGATACGGCGCGAGCAGGTCAGCGCCGCCGCCGTCGGGCAAGGCGAGATGCTGACCAGATCGGCCGTTGAAGTAAGGGAGGCTTCCCGCGCCAGCCGGTTGGCGCAGCTCGACCAGCCACAACCCACCTGGGAGCTGTGTTCCCAGGTGGACCAGAAGATTCCCGCCATCCGCGGGGACGGCGGCGGGCAGGGTTGCCGAGGTGTTCACGACCAACAGGTCGCCAGGCTCGAGAACCTCGGGCAGGTCGAGGAACGTCCGGTCGGTCAGCGTCTCGGCGGCGACAAGTAGCCGGACCTCGTCGCGGGCCAGACCGCGCTCTTCGGGAGGCTCGGTAGCCTCCAGGCCCTTCGGGAGCGTGAAGCTCAGGCCCTCCGGCAGGTTCAAGGTAGCGGTCATGTGCCGACTCCTGCCCCAGAAAGGGGCTCGTGGATCAGCGCTCTCGCCTGATAGCGACCGCTGGGCAGGTCACCCTCGATGAGCGTGAGCATGCCGGGAACGCTGTCTTCCGGTGGCGGCCGGTCAGAGACGTCCTCGCCGGGGAACGCCTCCTGCTGCATCCGCGTGTTCATGTCGCCGGGGTCTACCCGGTAAACCCGCAGGTCCTTTCGCTCCTCAGCGAGGACGGCGGTGAGCTGCTCGAGCGCCGCCTTCGATGCGCCATAGCCCCCCCAACCCTCGTACGCCTCCACGGCGGCGTCGGACGTGATCGCGAGGATCCGCCCGCCGGGCCGGATCAGCGGCAACGCGAGCTGGGTGAGCCGCAGTGGCGCGAAGACGTTGACCGAGAAGACCCGCTCCAGAGCCCCGACCGGGTAGTCGGCCACCGCGGGCAAGGGGCTAGGACCTAACGCGCTCGCGTTGTGAACGAGCACGTCGAGGCCGCCGAGGCTGCGTGCGGCGGCTACCAGCGCTTCGCGATGGCGCTCGTCGGCGACATCACCAGGAATGGCACGGACCGTGGCCTGGCCGGACAGCTCGGTCGCCACAGCTTGGAGTGCCTTCTCTCCTCGGGCATCGAGGACAAGCTGCCAACCGATGCCGGCGAGCGCGCGAGCGAGCGCGAGGCCAAGGCCACGCGACGCACCGGTGATGATGGCAATGGGTTGGTTCGGGTTTCCCACGACTGATCTCCTCGACGCAGCGACGCCCGGAACGGTAGGCGTCGGCGAGGTGGAGGCCATCCGCCCACCGAACCGCCTCGGCTAGGACTTTGGTCCTAGGCTCCCCCGCGCGGGGTCGGCCTGAGCTATTCCTTGGGTTTGGAGCGGTGGGGCGTCGAGGGCGCTTCCGTCGGCGACCTCGCGGTCCCTTTCCGGGCGATCCGTGCATCCAGATCTAGCCCTTCCCGGACGGCGTAGATAGCTGCTTGAGTGCGGTCGGCGAGGCCGAGCTTGGCGAGCAGGTTGCTCACGTGGGTCTTCACGGTCTTCTCGGTGACGACGAGGGCGCGGGCGATCTCGCGGTTCGAACGGCCTTGGCCGAGCAAGGCGAGCACCTCGCGCTCACGAGGGGTGAGCCGGTCGGCAGCGCGCGGCTGGGTGATCTCGCGGAGCACCTGGGCGGTGACCGCGGGATCGAGCAGCGCTTGGCCGCGGTGGGCGGCTCGGATGGCGCGCTCCAGCTCGGCTGGCTCCACGTCCTTGAGAAGGTAACCGGTGGCGCCTGCCCGCACCGCTGGGACGACCTGGTCGTCACCGGCGAAGCTCGTGAGCACGATCACCTTGACGTCAGGGTCACGGGCACGTATGCGCGTAATTGCTTCGAGACCGCCCATCTCAGGCATGACCAAGTCGATCAACACCACGTCCGGGCGCAACCGGCCAGCGCGGGCGACCGCTTGTTCACCGGTCGCGGCCTCGCCCACCACGGTGATCCCATCCCGCGAATCCAGGAACGTCCGCAGGCCCTGCCTCACGACTGGGTGGTCGTCGGCGATCACGACGCGGATCTCGGGCACTACGGCTCTTCCCCCACGGGGGCCTTCACCCCTGGGAACTCCAAGGTCACGATGGTCCCGGAGCCGGGCGTCGACTCGATGCTGAAGCGTCCACCGAGCCGCCGGGCGCGCTCGCGCATCGACTCGATGCCCAGGTGGCGCGCCCTGAGCGAGCGAGCGGTCGGGTCGAAGCCGATCCCGTCGTCGCGCACGACGAGCCGGACCGCCTCTCCCGACTCCAGCTCCAGCTCGACCTTGCTCGCGGCGGAATGACGGAGCGCATTGCTGAGCGCCTCTTGCGCGAGCCGCAGTACCTCACGCTCTTCGTCGGGGCCCAGCTCCAAGAGGCCTTGTACGGACAGACGGACGTCGACACGGTGGGCCCGGCGGAGCACGTCGACGTGGTGGCGGAGCGCTTCCACCAGCCCGTCGACCTCGAGCTCCGGTGGTCGGAGCCCATGGATCACGACTCGGAGCTCGGCGAGCGCCGCGCGCGTCAACCGCTTCACCGTGTCGAGGTCCCCCGCCTCCGCGACGAGGGCGAGGCTGAACAACGTTTGGTTCATCGCATCATGCAGCTCACGGGCGAGGCGCGTGCGCTCTTCCATGACGGAGAGCTCGCGAGTCAGCTCGAACAGCCTGGCGTTTTCGATCGCGATGGCGGCGTGCGCGGCGAGCAGTTCGATGAGCTGCTGATCCTCTATCGAGAATCCTGACTGGCCCTCTTTGTCCGTGAGGTAGAACGCTCCCACGACCGTCCCCTTCGACACGATGGGGACGCCGAGGAACGACCGCATGGCGGGATGAGCTTTCGGCCACCACTGGAACCGTGGGTCGGCGGTGATGTCCTCCGTGCGGAACGGCTTGGGCTCGTCGCCGTACCCCGTGAGCATCGCGCCGAGCAGGCCGTGCTGGCGCGGGAGCGGCCCGATCGCCGTGATCTGCGCATCGGTCATTCCGTCGGTGAGGAACCGCGCGAACCCCTCGCCCTCTTCGTCGGGAATGCCGATGGCCGCGTAGCGTGCCCCGGCGATCTCCCGCGCCGATCTCACCAGGGTGCGCAGCACCGGCTCCAGGGACAGCTCCGAGGCCACGGCGAGCACGACATCGCTCATCGCGCTGAACGCCGCATCTCCCCGATCGCCAGTCACTCACGCCGTCTTTGTGCTGGTGTCGATTGGTAGATATTTGGCGTCGACCATCACCTGGCGAGTGTGACACACTCTGGCCCCGTGACGAGACGTTGGCGATTCGCGGATGCTGATTGGAACCACTGGGCCGACGGGCTGTCCGATGACGAGTCTTGGGCCGTAATGGCGGAGACCGGCGTCGAAGGGGTGGAGATCGGTGTCTACGATGTCCGCGCCGAGGTCAGCTGGGAGCGGGCCATGGGATGGGACCGGCTCGCTGCCGTCTACGGGCTCGGCGTGGTGGCGTTGCTCTTGTCTCTCCCGGTCGAGCGCTGGCCCTCTGGCGCACTGACTGGTGAGCCCGAGGCGGTTGCCGCCCAGGTGCGTGGGCTCGCCACGGTGTGCGCACAGCGGGGCCTGCCGGTGCTGGGCTTGTGGCCCGGTGGCGATCTGCCTACCGCCTCGTGGGAACGCATGACCGAAGGCCTCGCCCTGGTCCGAGACGCCGCCGCTCGGACCGGGACACGGCTCGCCGTCGAGTACAAGCCGGGCACCCTGGTCGCGACCTCGGCGGATGCGTTGCGCTTAGCCGCCGACGTTCCTGGCACTGGAATCCTGCTCGACACGGCTCATGCGTACGCCGCCGGTGAGGACCCGGCCGAGGTGGCCTACCTGCTCGGTGACCTGTTGTGGCACGTGCACCTCGGCGACGCGAGGGTGGGACAGGCTGACGACGACCTCCCCCTGGGCCGGGCCCACAAGCTCGGCACGTTCGTCAAAGCGCTCGACGACATCGACTACGCCGGCGCCGCCTCGTTCGATCTCTACGGCGCGGTGGCGTCCGGGCGATGGACAGGAGCGGATGCCACACGCGAGTCCGTGGCGCACCTGCGCGAGCAAGGGGTACGTTGAGAGCGCTCGTCGCCCACGGGCCGGGCGATTTCAGGCTCAGCGAGTTGGCGGAGCCGGTGGTGCCCGAAGGCGGCCGGTTGGTCCAGGTCGAGGCCGCCGGTGTCTGCGCCGCGGACCGGATGCTGTGGCGAGGAGACGGACCTTGGGAGCTGTGCTGGCCGTTCGTCCCAGGTCACGAGCTGCTCGGCCACGATGTCCTCACCGGCGAGCGCCTGACGGTCGAGGTCAAGATCCCATGCGGCGGCTGCCGGTGGTGCGCCCACGGCAGGACGAACCTCTGCCCCCACGGATCCCACGTCGGATCGGGAATCCCCGGCGCGTTCGCGGAGCGGCTGGCGTTGCCGTCCGCGGCGCTGGTCCATCCCATACCGGAGGTGCTGCCGCTCGCGGCCGCGGTGCTCGCCGAGCCGGCGGCCTGCGCGCTCCACGCCGTCCGGCGCGCGGGGGTCCAGCAGGGCGACACCGTCGCGGTGATCGGCATCGGAGCGGTGGGGGCGCTGGCGGTGCACGCCGCTCGGGCTGAGGGCGCATCAGCGGTCGTCGCGATCACCAGGACGCCCGAGAAGGCGGCGCTCTGCCTCGACCTCGGCGCCGACGAGGCGCTCGACATCACGACCGGCGCGCGGGACCTCGCCGACGTCGTCCTCGAATGCTCCGGCGACCCGACCGCCGCCGCCCGCGCGCTGGACCTGGCCGCGCCCGGCGGGACAGTCGGCCTTTACGGCGTGTACCGCACCCCCGGCGCGCTGGACCTCAACCAGATCGCCGAGCACAAAGAGCTCACCATCGCCGGCGGCCATCTCGCCCCCGGATGCTTCCCCGACGCGATCCAGCTGCTCACGGGCGTCCGCGCCGACCTCATCGTGACCGCCGTCAGGCCCCTCGACCAAGCCAGGGTGGCGCTAGAGCCAAGCTCGCATCCCCGCCTGAAGGAGGTTCTCGTCCCGTGACTGACGTCGTCGAAGCGCTGAGGGCTTACGGCCGCAGGGCGGTCGCGTCGGGGCTGGTGATCGGCTCGGGGGGGAACCTTTCGGCCAGGGAGCCGGGCGCCGATGCCATCTGGGTCACCGCGAGTGGGACCTGGCTCGACGAGCTGGCGCCAGGAGACTTCTCGCTCGTCGGGATCAAGGGCGGGGAGGTGAGAGACGGCAATGCCACCCCGTCGAGCGAGGTCCTGCTGCACCTGCACTCGTACCGGGCACGGCCCGACGCCAACGCGTTGATCCACCTGCACCCGCAGGCGTCGGTCCTGCTCGACGCGATGGGGCACCAGATCAGCCTGCTCACGCTGGACCACGCCTACTATGTGCGGGAGGTGCGCTCGACGCCGTATATCAAGAACGGCACCGCCGAGCTGGCCCAAGCGGGCGCCGAGGCGATCCGCGACGGCTGCAACTGTGTGATTCTCGGGCATCACGGATGCTCCGTGGTCGCGGACACCGTCGAACTGGCCTACAAGCGCGCCGCCAACCTGGAGGAGGCCGCGCGCGCCACCTACGCGGCTCTGCTGCTCGGGGGACCGGTGCCGTCCTGCCCGCCCGAGTACCTGGAGGAGGTCCGCCGCTCGGAGACCGGCACGGCGTGACCGAGCGCGTCCTGGGGATCGACGTCGGCGGGTCGTCGGTCAAGGTCTCGGTGCATGACGGTGTTCGCTGCGCGGCCGAGTCGGCGCCGCTTATGACCGACCGGCCGTCCCGGTATCGCGCGGAGTTCGACCCCGTCGCTTGGTGGGCGGTGATCCGGGACCTCGTCCGGCGGGTCGTCGACCGGGCAGGGCCCGGGCCGTACGGAGGCATCGTGGTGAGTTCCCTGCGGCAGGGGTTCGTGCTGACCGATGGCGCGCGCGAGCTCGGTCATGGAGTGCTCAACAGCGACCGGCGTGGCGCTGTCAGTCTCGCCCGGCTCCGGCGGATCCCTCAGCTCTATGCGTTGACCGGGCATTGGCCCGCACCGGAGCTCACGCTCGCAAAGCTACTCACGCTGATCGATGAGGAGCCGGATCGCTGGGCGTCGGCCCGCAGCCTGCTGTTCGTTCACGACTGGCTGGTCTGGAAGCTGTGCGGCGCGGAGGTGACGGAGGCGTCCTACGCCTGCGCCGGCCAGATGGCGGACGTCGCCGCGCGCGGCTGGGCCGCTGACCTGCTCGACGAGGTCGGGATCGGCACGGACCGGCTCGCGCGGGTCGTGGAGGCGGGGACGCGGGTGGGTGGGTTGCGTGATGGCGGCCTCGGCCTGCCTGCCGGCCTGCCGGTGGTGGCGGGCTGCGGCGACACGCAGCTCGCCGCGATGGGCGCGGGCGGGTTAGGCGACGGGGTCGTCACCGTGGTCGCGGGCTCGAGCACGCCGGTCCAGGCGGCGGTCCGCTGGCCGGTCCGGGATCCGCGGGCGCACCCATGGATCTCCACGCATGCCCGCGCCAACCTGTGGGCGGCGGAGACGAACTGCGGCTACCCCGGCACGATGGGAGGCTGGCTGGCTGCCCTGACCGGCGCGTCGAGGTCCGGGACACCGGGAGCGAGTGGCCTCACCGCCGTCGTCGCCGCGCCCGAGTGGAGCGAGCGTGGGTGGTCGACCAAGGCGCCCATGACGGTCCTGGGGCTACGGCCGGACACGAGCGCCGCGGATCTGGCCCAGGCGTTCGCCGAGGCTCACGCCTTCGCGGTCCGGGCGAACGTCGAGGACTTGGAACGGGTGCTGGGTGGCCCGGCGAGCCGCATCGTGCTGACCGGCGGGGCCGCCGAGCCCATCGCCGCGCTCTGCGCGGCCGTGCTCGGCCGTGGGGTGTCCCTCTGCGCGGGGAGCGACGCCACGGCGGCCGCGGGCTGGGCGCTGGTGACCGGCGAGCCGGTACCGGCCGCCCCCACACGTCTCGTCGGGGCAGGTGACCCGGAGCCATACTCTGCCGCATATGCCCGTTATCTGCGATCCTATGCGCAGCTTCGAGCTCACCTTCCGGAGGAGGACATGGGATAGTGAGAGCCTTCGTGACCGCCGAGTGGACACCGCGAGGCTTCCAGGAGCTGGAGCGGCTCGGCTATCGCGTCGAGACCGGCGGCTGGGGCGTGATGCGCCAGGCGATGGAACCTGAGGGGCTCGCACGCGCCGCCCGCAAGGCCGCGCTGGTCATCGTTGAGGTGGAGCCTGTGGATGCCACGCTCCTTGACCGGCTCCCTGCCCTTCGGGTGCTTGGGACGGCTCGTGGCGCTCCCACGAACGTGAACCTGGACGCGTGCACCGAGCGCGGGATCCCGGTCCTTCACACGCCGGGCAGGAACGCCGACTCGGTCGCCGACTACACGATGGGCCTCATTCTCTCTCTGTGCCGTGGCATCGGCGCGGGGGAGCGCCACCTGCGCACGCTCGGCTGGATGGTCGGCGACGAGCTTCCCTACCTGCACTTTCGCGGCCCCGAGCTGGCCGGGCTGGTCCTGGGCATCGTCGGTCGGGGCGCGGTCGGGACGCGTGTCGAGCGGCGCGCCCTCCACGGGTTCGGGATGCGGGTGGTGTTCCACGATCCGTACGTGGAGGGCTCGATCCCATTGGACGAGCTGCTCGCCTCCTCCGACGTCGTGAGCCTGCACTGCCCCCGAGGTCCCGAGACGAACCAGCTGATCGACGCGAAGGCGCTCGACCGGATGAAGCGCAGCGCCTACCTAATCAACACCGCCGGTGGCGCCTGCATCGACGAGGTCGCGCTGGTCGAAGCGCTATCCGCCGGGGCGATCGCCGGCGCGGCGCTAGACGTCTACCCGAGCGAGCCCCTCCCCCCCGACAGCCCCCTGCTCTCCTGCCGCCGGCTGCTGCTCACCCCCCACCTGGCCGGCGCCGCCGACGACGTCGCCCGCCACCACACCGACCTGCTCTGCGCCGACCTCGCCCGCCTCCACGCCGGCCAACCCCCCTTGCACTGCGCCAACCCCGAGACGCTGTGACGGCTACGCGCCTGGCGTCAGCCGACAAATGGGTTGATGATCGTCAGCGCGCCGAACTGCCGGCCGTGCTGAAGATCCTCGCTCAGCAGTCGCGCGGCACCACAACGCTGTGCTGCCACGATGATCAGGCCGTCCCAGAACGACACCTGGTGGGCAGTCTCGAGCGTGGCGGCGGCGACCACGTCAGCAGGCCGGAGGCTGTAGACCTGCCAGGCACAGTAGTCGTTCAAGAGTGCTTGAGCCTCGGTCGCGTCGAGCGGCTTGGCCAACTTCCGCGTCACGTTGACATAGAACTCCTGCAGAACTTGAGTGCTCAGCCGTCCTGTGCCCTCTTCCCAAAGCTCGCCCAGGACAGCTCGTGCCCTGTCTCGCCGTACTCCCGCATCCGCGTCGTGAGCGTAGATCAGAAGGTTCGTGTCCACGAAAGAGATCACGTCAAGCCCTTTGGCGGTCGTGGAGCTCGTCGCGGCTGGGATAGGGAGGACCGCCGAGGTGATAGCCGGCCCCCAGTCGCTCGACCGCACGCTGCTTGGCGGCCTGGTAGGCGTCGTCCTCGGCGACAAGGCGTGTGAGTTCCCGCGCGATGAGCGCGCTCACGGATGTGTCCCTCCTGGCCGCCAGGACTTTCGCCTTGCGGATAACGTCGTCCTCGAGTTGGATCGTGAGGTTGCGCTTGCCGGCCACGGTTTCTCCTGTGGAATACGTGCTCCACGTACTGTACGCGATATGAGCGGTGCTGGGTGGGCGATCCGGCTAGGGCGCGAGACGGATTCACCGGATGTGAAAGACGGCGATGCCTGCGACGGCGCCGACGGCTAGGAGTGGGCCGGACCAGGCGAGGGCGAGTGCCTGGGAGCGCAGGGGAATCACCGATAGAATTTCACCGCTGGCGAGGTGCAATAGGCGCACGGTACCGTCAGTGTGAGCGCTGGCCAGGGTGGCGCCGTCGGGGGAGAACGCGACCGCCGCCACCCCGGGGTCGTGGCCGGTGAGGGTGGCGCGTAATCGGCAGGTGGTAACCTGCCACAGGCGCACCGTCCAGTCCTCGCTCACGGTGGCGAGAATGGCGCCGTCGGGGGAGAACCCGACCGCCGTCACCTTGGCCTCGTGGTCGATGATGGCGACCGGTTGGCGGAAGGCGATACTCCAGAGGCATACGGTCCGGTCGTCGCTACCGGTGGCGACGGTGGTGCCGTCGGGGGAGAACGCGACCGCCGTCACCCCGGCGTCGTGGCCGGAAAGAGTGACGAGATGGGCTTCCGCGGATGCCTCCCACAGGCGGACCGTACCGTTGGCGTTGCCGGTAATCATGGTGTCGCCACCGGGAGAGAATGTCACCGCTGTCACCCTGCGGGAGTGGCCGGACAGGCTTGTGAGCTGCTGGCCGGTGGCAGCGTCCCACAGGCGTACGGTGCGGTCGTCGCTGGCACTGGCGAGGGTGGTGCCGTCAGGGGAGAATGTCACCGCCGTCACTTTGCGGGAGTGGCCGGACAGGCTTGTGAGCTGCTGGCCGGTGGCAGCGTCCCACAGGCGTACGGTGCGGTCGTCGCTGGCGCTGGCGAGGGTGGTGCCGTCAGGGGAGAACACCACCGCGGTCACTCTGTCGTCGTGACCGGTCGGAGTAGCGACTTGCTGGCCGGTGGCCATTTGCCAGAGCCGTACGGTGCGGTCGTCGCTGGCGCTGGCGAGGGTGGTGCCGTCGGGGGAGAATGTCACCGCCGTGACTTTGCGGTTGTGGCCGGACAGGCTCGTGAGCTGCTGGCCGGTGGCAGCGTTCCAGAGGCGTCCCCTGGCGTCGTCACCAGCGGTGGCGAGGGTGGCGCCGTCAGGGGAGAACGCCACTCCCCCAACCCCCTCATCGTGATCGAGGATGGCGAGACGTCTGATGCGTCGGCTAGGCGTGATCAGCCACAGACGTGCTGTAGTGTCGCTGGCGGTGGCGAGGGTGGTGCCGTCAGGAGAGTACGCCACCGCCGCCGCACTGAAGTCGTGGCCGAGGGTGGCGACCAGTCGGCGGGTGGCGATTTTCCAGAGGCGTACGGTGGTGTCGTCGCTGGCGGTGGCGAGGGTGGTGCCGTCAGGGGAGAACGCCAGCGCGCAGACACAGTCGTCGTGGCCGGTAAGGGTGGCGACGCGTCGGCCAGTGGCGACCCGCCACAGACGTACGGTGGTGTCGTAGCTGGCGGTGGCGAGGGTGGTGCCGTCAGGGGAGAACGCCACGGCCGCCGCCAGACGATCATGGCCGGTCAGGGTGGCGATTTGGGCACCGGTGGCCACTTGCCAGAGGCGTACGGTGGTGTCGTCGCTGGCGGTGGCGAGGGTGGTGCCGTCAGGGGAGAACGCTACCGTCGTCACCCAGTCGCTGTGGCCGGTCAGGGTGGCGATCTGAGCGCCGGTGGCAACCTCCCACAGGCGTACGGTGTGATCGTAGCTGGCGGTGGCGAGGGTGGTGCCGTCAGGGGAGAACGCGATCGCAGCCACCCCGCCGTAGTGGCCGGTCAGCACCATGAGAGCCGCCCCGGGCCACCAAGTCGTCCACGACGGGATCCAAGGCGCCCGGGCGCGGACAGGCCCAGGAGGGCCAGGTAGGCCGTCTTGTAGCGCAGTGAGGCGGAGCAGCTCGAGGCGCTCGGAGGGGTCGAGGCGGGCGAACTCGTGAACGCAACGCTGGAGAAGGCGCGCGGTGTCTCCATCGACCGAGCCTCGGAAGCGGAGCGCCGCACGAGCCAGGCGGATGGGGTCAGCTCGGGTCACGAACTCCGGGTCGTCGAGCAGCTCGGCAACCGTGGCGGTGGCGGTCTGGTCCGGGCCGACCGTTTGCTCGGCGTGGGCGATGAGATAGTGCAGCGCATAGGGATCGGCTCGGTCCCAGCCACCAGCCCGGTCGGCCAGTGACCGGAGCCGCTCGACCAGCATCATCTGGATCTCGTGGTCCTGAAGTCCGCGGCTACGCCGGGTCTCCTCACGGAAGTGGTCGGTGAGCGCTTGATGGAACAGGCGGTAGACGGTCTGGCCGTCCTCTCCCGCTTCGGTGATGTACCACCCGGCCTCGTTAAGCACCCAGGTGATGTCCGGGTCGCCGTAGCGGGTCGCCGTCGGCGACAACGCCTCGGCCAGCTCTGGCCAGATCGTGTACCGGGGTAGTCCCAGGCCCTCGGCCCATGCCAACGCGCGCAGCAGGTCCCGCACCCGGTTCAAGTTTGCGCTTGTGAACCGGAAAGCCAGATCCTCGTCGAAGAGCACGCCTAACGCATCAGCGCGCCCAAATCTCGCGACACGCGCTCTCCAGTCCGGGCGGACGGTGACGGGCTCGGGTTGGCCGGTCAGCCACCGGGCCGCGGCCTGGGCGAACAGGAAGCTCGGGCTGGCGCGCTCCGCGATTTCGCGAGCCAGCTCAGTGACGTCGAGTCCGTCGTAGGGTGAGCCAGGGGTCGCTGGCAGCACGGCTCGCAGCAGCTCGGCGATGTCGTCGGTCGTGCTGTCCAACTCTGCAAGGTTGCGCAGCGCCGCCGGCTTCAGCTCGCCGAGCAGCGGATCCTCGGCGCGGATGCGCGTAGCCACGACCGGGCTTGGCCGCGTGCCGACGACGATGCGGACGCCGACTCGGCGCGAGAGCGAGCGCAGATACGCGGCGATACCGATGGACTCGCCGACGACGGCCTCGTCGAGGGCGTCGACAAGGATCGTATATTTTTCTGCATCGGTGACACTCGCGAGTTCGGCCTCGATCTGCTCGAGGGTCTTCTGGCGGGCGTGCACGACGAGATGGAAGGTGCCCTTTGGCACGCAAGGCCCACTCCGGGCCAACTCGTCGCCCACGGATTGGCGTGCAAGTAGACCCATGAGCGCGGACTTCCCGGTGCCGGGGCCGCCGGTGACGACGAATATGCCCTTGCTCGCGGTGCCGAGCCAATCGGCGATCTCGGTCCGCAGGTCGACTCGGCCCACGAAACCGTCCGACTTGTCCAGCAAGTGTGTCTCGGCCCCGGCGCTTAGCCGCCGCAGGCGCAGCTTGACGTGGACCCGTCCCTCCCGCTCGTCGGGGTCGTGCGCGAAGTTGGGTATGACCCGCAGCTCGCTCGCGATGTCGGTGAACACCGCCTTGACCGGCAGACCCAATGCGCGAAGCTCGGCCACGAGCGGGCCGGGCTTGATGGCCTCATCGAGGGGTCCCCACGCCGTGAGATTGCATTGGGGGCCGTCACTCATGAGCCTGATCAACGCCTCGACGAAGACCCCGTCCTCCGTGGTTTCGAACGACCGGCAGCCGGTGATGACCGCGAAGCTCGCGCTCGTGGGAGTGGCGGCCAGCACGTCCAGCGCCTGCTGGAGGACGGTGGCGCTCGCGCCGGCGAAGCATGTGTCCACGAACAGGACGACGTCTCGGCTAGCGCCCGCGAGCAGCTCGGCGACCTGGCGGGTCCACAGCGCGTTGATCGAGTTCGGTGTGGCCGGTGTCCCATCGAGCGCGGTGAAGTGGTCGCCGGCCTTCACCAACCCGTGGCCGCCAACGTAGACGAGCAGCGCGCCCTCTCCTCCCACCTTCTCGATCGCCTGCAGCGCGTGGATCGCCTTGCCCGTGGGTAAGCGTGAGACGGTGACGTCGTGGTCCTGCAGCAACCCGCCCCACTGATTGATGCCGTCAGCAAGCCGCGGCAGCGCGCACCGCGTCCCGTCGCGGTAGTCGGGGCGGATGATGAAGCACGTGGCCGTCATCCGGCCCGTCTCGCATTGTCGCTGGCTGCCCCATCCATGGCTCTATAGTTTCACGCGATGCGACATCCCGTACGTGACATCGTGGTGGTCGTCCCTGGCATACTCGGCAGTCGTCTGGAGCGGGCGGGGAAGCCGATCTGGGGTGGCGCTGGGGTCGCGCACGCGCTGGTGGACCCTGAGGGCGCCCTCGGGCTGCGGGGGGACGGGTTTGCTCCCGAGCCGGACGTCGCGGCGGTGGGCCTGATCGGGCGGCTCGCCCAGTTCCCCGGCCTGTCGAAGATCGACGCGTACGACCGGCTCGTCGACGGGCTGACCGAGCGGTTTGAGCTTGATCGGGGCAACTTTGTCACGTTCCCCTACGACTGGCGGCTGTCCTGCGTCACCAACGCGCGGCTGCTCGCGGAACGGATCTTCCCCGTGCTTGAGGCTCGGCGCCGCGCCTATCCCGACGCGGGGTTCGTGTTCGTCTGCCACTCCATGGGCGGGCTGATCGCTCAGCACTTCACCGACGTGCTCGGCGGCGCGGTCGACACTCGCGAGGTCGTGACCCTCGGCACCCCCTTCCGCGGGGCGGTCAAGGCCTTCGGCGTGATCTCTCAGGGGTGGCCGGGCCGGCTGCCAGGGATCCGCTCCCGCTTCCGGCGCCTGGCCCGGACCCTCCCCTCGGTCTACGAGCTGCTGCCACGGTACCTGGCGATCCTCGACGGGCAGGAACGTCGCCGGCTCGCGACGGCGGACCTCGCCCCCGGCGCGAGGCTCGAGCTGTTCGAGAAGGCCGCCGCGTTCCACGACAAGCTCGACCTGCCCGGCGCCCGACCCTACGGGCGCACAGTGGTCGCCGGTGTGCTGCAGCCCACCGAGCAGTTCGCCCGCCTCGAGCTCGGTACCGTGAGGGTGCTGAAGCGCTGGGAGCGTGGGGACGGCACCGTGCTCGACGAGCGCGGGGACGGGACCGTGCCCCGCCAGAGTCTCGCCCCACCCGAGTGGCGCGACGACCGCCACGCCGTGCCCTTCCCGCACACCCACGTGGGCCTGCCCACCACCAACGCCGTCCTGCGGACCCTGAACCACGTGCTCACCGCCACTCCTCGGGCTGAACAAGCCCTCGAACGCGCGAAGCTCGCCATCGACGTCCCAGACCTCGCCGAGGCCGGCGGCGCCGTCGAGGTCTGCTGCGAGGTCGCCGAGGGCGACAGGGGCATCCCGCTGCTCGTCCGGGCCGAGCCGGTCGACAGCAAGCGCCCGCCGTTGGTCAAGAGCCCACGGGACCGCGGCGGCGAGCTGGTCGCCGTCCTCGACGGGATGCCCCCCGGCGACTACCGGGTGAGCGTGGGACCGGCCCTGCCGATGCCCGACGTGCGGCCGGTCTGGGACGCGCTCACCGTGGTGGACCCGGCGCACGCTGGGTGACGAGGTCTCGTCATTGCGCCCAGAATTCGGTCGGGGCCGACAAGAACTCCTCCAGTGGGATGCCCCCCGTTCCCACGATGAGGGTGCGAGCCGAGGGGAAGGCCTGGCGGAACCGTTCGAGGCCGGCCAAGGCGCCAGTGTGCCGGCCGCTTTTCACCTCGAAGGCAGTCACGGCGGCGCCTACCGTCACGACGAAGTCGACCTCGTGACCCCGGTCTCGCCAGTACGTGACCTCGGTGGCCGAGCCGCTCCTGCTGTTCACCAAGTGCGCCCCCACCGCGGACTCGACTAGGCGGCCCCATAGGTCCCGGCGCTCCCGCGTGGCGGCCATCGGCAGCGTGGTCAAGGCGGAGATCAACCCAGTATTGAGCGCAACGAGCTTCGGGCTCGACGCCCGTTGCTGGACCCGCGATCCGGAGAACTTCTGCAGGCCCGTCACCAGCCCGGCACCCCCCAACAGCTCCAGGTAGTGCGCGATGGTGGTGGTGTTGCCGGCGTCCTGCAGTTGCCCGACCATCTTCTGGTACGAGAGGATCTGACCCGAGTAGTCGCAGGCCAGGCGGAAGACCTGCCGCAGCAGCGCGGGCTTGTCGACTCGGGTCAGGAGCAGCACGTCGCGGGACAGCGTCGTCTCCACCAGCGAGTCGAGGAGGTAGTTCGCCCACCGGCCCTGATCGGCGATCAGGCCGGCCGCTCCTGGATAGCCGCCAAAATAGAGATAGTGCTCCAGGTTGAAGCCGAAGGCGTCGCGCATCTCCGGGTACGACCAGTGGGGGACGCGGATCAGCTCGAACCGCCCGGCCAAGCTGTCCGCCAAGCCGCGCTGCAGCAGTAGCGGCGACGAGCCCAGCAGCACCATCCGCAACGGGATGCCCGCCGCGGTGTCCTCGTCCCAGAGCCGCTTGACCACATCGGACCACGCGGTGATCTTCTGCGCCTCGTCGAGCACGAGCAGCCCCCCACGCTCGGTGCCCCTGGCCCGCAACCGGCCGATCTCCCATTGCGCCTCGAGCCAGCCGCGGTCCTGCAAGGTCGGCTGGTCGGCCGACGCGTAGTGGGCCGGCAGGCCAATCTCGGCGAGCACCTGGCGCGCCAAGGTGGTCTTCCCCGTCTGCCTCGGTCCCGCCAACACCTGGATGCGGGCGCGGGGCTCCTCGAGGCGCGCCCGCACAAGGTCGAACAACGGTCTGTGGAACCCTCCCTCCGACATGATGGCAATTTACTCAATACCTTGAGTGAAATCACGCACCTATGCCTCGAGGCAGGTCTCCAAGGCCAGCTCGAATAGGGCCGCCTCCGTCGCGGAACGGCGGGCGGCGGCGTGTTCTGGCAGTCGATCGGTCCACGAGCGGCCGGCGAGGAGGTCGTCCCAGGCGTGGAGGAGGGCAATGCCGGTCATGCCCGCCCAGGCAGCGGCGCTGAGGGTGGCCGACGACTCCATGTCCACGGCGAGGTAGCCGGCGGACGACCAGGCGTGAACCAGCTCCCGCGGCTGGCGGAGGAGCACCTCGGTCGTTACCGTCTCACCGCGGTGCACGGCCAGGCCGCAGCCAGACGCCAGATGCTGCGCACGGTCGACGAGCCCGGGCGTCGCGCGGGCCCAACCCCCGCCGCCGTAATGGGCGGACGCTCCCTCGGCCACCCGTACCCGATCCGCCAGCACGAGGTCTCCGGGCTGGATGCCGCGTTGCAGCCCTCCGCACGAGCCAATCTGCGCGACCGCCGGAGTGCCAAGCTGGCCCAGGATGTGGACAGGCTCGACCGTACGGGCAGCGCCGTAGACACAGGCGTAGACCACCGCGTGGCCGCGCCACCGGCCCCACCACCAGTCTGGAGCGCCAAGCTCTCGGACGCTGTCGAGGCAGGCGAGGCGCTGGGCCTCACGGTCCCGGCGCCACCAGGAGCCCTCGACAACGAGCAGCTCCGGCAGGTCGGCCGGCACAAGCCCGGTGACGCGCCACCAGTCCTGGTCCATGGTTCCTCCTTGTCGGCCACTCCGTCGCACTGAAACAATGGACCGACCTGTCTCGTCCTCTCACAGGAGACCCCGGTATGAGTCCTCACGCGGTGCCGCAACACGTGGCAATTCTCGGCGGTGGCCCGATCGGCCTGGACGCCGCCTTGGCGGCGGCCGACCGCGGCTGGCCGTTCACCGTCTACGAGGCCGCTCCAACCGTCGGCTGGGCTGTTCGCGAGTGGGGGCATGTCCGGATGTTCACCCCCTGGGACATGAACGTGTCGCCGCGGATGCGGGCGCATCTGGAGGCGGCGGGCGGGGCAGTCCCCTCCGGCTCGGCGTACCCGACGGGAGCCCAGTTCGCTGACGTGTTGTTGGACCAGGTCGCGGCGCTGCCCGCGCTGGCCGGGCGGATCGAGCTTGGCACTCGCGTCGAGGGCATCGGCCGGGAGGGCTTGCTCAAGCACGAGGAGATCGCGACCGACCTCCGCGGACAGACCCCGTTCCGCCTCCTGCTGTCCCAGGCCGATGGGACCGAGCGGATCGCGCACGCCGACCTGGTGCTCGACTGCACCGGCTCGTATGGCACCCCGAATGTGCTCGGGGACGGCGGTATCCCCGCGATCGGCGAGCGGGCGGTCGCCGATCGGATCACCCGCAAGCTCCCGGACCTCGAGCGTGAGCGGGACGATTGGGCGGGCCGCACGATCCTGCTGGTCGGTGCGGGCAAGTCGGCGCAGACCGCGGGGCGGGACCTCGCGAGCCTGATCCAGGCGGTCCCCTCCACGCGGGTGATCTGGGCGGTGCGGAGCCCGGAACCGGACTGGGGAGTGGTCGTCGACGACCCGCTGCCACAACGCCAAGAGCTCGTCGACGTGGCCGAGCGGCTCGCGGCCGGCGAGGTGCCCGGCTTGGAGGTCCGGGCGGGCGTCGCGGTCGAGGCGCTCGCTGCCCGTGGCGGCGGGGTCGCCGTCACGTTGAGGGATGCCAGCGGCGCCGAGGAGATCGTGGTCGACCGAGTGCTCGCGCTCACCGGGTACGTCGGCGACGCGTCGCTGTACCGGCAGCTGCAGGTGCACGAGTGCTACGCCACAGGCGCGCCGATGCAGCTCTCGGCGGCGTTGCTGGGCTCGGCGGCGGGGGACTGCCTGCAACAGACGAGCCATGGGGTGGACGTCCTCCGGAGCCCCGAGCCCAACTTCTTCATCCTGGGGATGAAGTCGTACGGCCGGAACAGCCAGTTTCTGCTCCGCATCGGCTACGACCAAATCAATGAGGTGGTCAACGCCTACGCCGCCTAACGATCGGCCGGGGTCTGGGACAGACCGTAGGACTGACCAGGTCACCTCCTCATCCGAGCAGTTCCGCAAGCAGGTCAACTGCCTCCCGCAACGAGCGGTCCAGTCGGCCCGTGTAATGCCGGTCCGTCGTCCGCTCATCCGCATGGCCGGCCAGCTGCTGGATCGTCGCCAACGGCACCCCGGCGTCCGCGAGCAGAGTCACCGCGACGTACCGCAGGTCTTGCGCGGTCCACCGCCCCGCCCCCGCCTTCTCGCACACGGCGTCGAGCGCTGCCGTGCGGTCGTTGGGCGACAGCGGGCTCCCGTCGGGTCGGTGGAACACGAGGTCCGCGTCGACCAGGTGGCCTTGTCCGTTGAGGATGCGGGCGCCGACCCAGCCGGGGCCGACCTGGAGCCGCTCGGCTGCCGTCCGCGCGCGATGAGCTTTCAATGCCGCGACGGTCGGGGCGGCGAGGGGGAGGTAGCGGGGCTTGTGCCCTTTGAGGTCGTGCCATGCCCATGCCTTGGCATGCCGGCCGCTCGGCCAGCGCTCCCCGGTGCGGACCTTCACGAGGTTGCGGCGCATACACCAGTGGACCGACCGCCGGTCTGTTGGATCGTCGGCCAAGCAGCCGCATGCTCCCCGGCCATGTCGAGGTGGAAGTCGGCCCACACGGCGCCCGTCGGCTCCCCGGGCCGCATCGGCGCCGCTAGCATCAGCCGCCACAACCCCTCCAACCGGGTCCCCGCCGTCGCCGCCAGCAGCGCCCGAGCCCGGTCTACAGGCACCCCCGGCTTGCGTGCATGCGCGACGTTGGGCGAGTCGACCTTCGCCGCGGGGTTGGCGATGTCGAGCAGCTCCAGGCGGATCGCCGCGTTGTACGCCATCTTCAACACCGTGTGCAGGTAGCCACGCCGCGTGTCCGTGTACCCGTCGCGGCGCAGGTCAGCCAACAGGCGGCGGATGTGCGCCGCCTTGCACACTGCCGGCACCTCGGCCGCGCGGGGGGTGAGGCAGCGGACTGCTCGCTCGTACGCCTCCACCGTTGAGTCGGTGATCTTCCCGTCAGCGAGCCGCTCGGGCAGCTCCTCGCCGGTCCACCAGTGGAGGAGGTCAGCGATCGTCCAGTCGGCGGCGTCGCCGAGGTCGAGCCACCGTTCCCGCTCGGCGACCTTGGCCGCGAGTGCGTCCTTAGCCTGCTGCTTGGTGCGGCCGTAGGCGGTGATGGTGATGGTGTGGCCGCGGAGGCCGATAGACCGGCGGGCACGCCAGCGGCCGTCCGGCATCCGGTCGAACGACCCCTCACCCGCGCCGCGTCTAGACACTTTGTGGGTCCGCGATCCACGTCGTCGGCGTCCTCTTGTTCGTGTCCGGCGTGGTGATGCTTCAAGGGATGCGCACCGGCGACCTCGACCTCGAGCGGGTCGCCGGGCTCATCCAAGGCCTCGCGCTGTCCCTCTAAGCGGTGCTCCTCGTGATCGCGTTCCAGCTCGCGGCCGGTCCGTTCATCGTCGGTGTCGTGCTCGCGGGGCTGGAGAAGTGGAACACCATCCGCCGGGCGCAGAAGACGCAGGAAGTCGCGACGCGAGCGATAGAGGACGGGGATGGACCGTGAGGTCCTTCTCCTCCTCGCGAACGGGCTCATGGGCCTGGTCAGCGTTATCGGCGGCGGGTCGATCGTGCGGGTCATCTTCGAGCGCCGCAAGACCGACGCCGAAGGCCGCAAGCTCGGCGCGGAAGGCCGCAAGACCGACGCCGAGACCGCCAAGCGAGTCGGTCCGCCGGTCCGAGCAAGCCGTCGCGATCGTCGGCGGCCGGCTCAACCGTGCCGTCCTGCGGATCGAACAGCTCGAGGCCGACGTCGCGCAGAAGGAGCTGCAGATCGCCGACCTCGCCCGTCAGAACGTCAGGTTGCGTAATCAAGTGGCCGGGCTCAAGGCCGAAGTGAGGATGCTCAAGGACCGCGTCGATGGCGCCTGACCAGCCCGGCAGATAAACCGAAGAATATTATTACCGGCATTGTCACAGCCCCTCGCCTTCGCGGCGGGGGGCTTCTCCTTTGCGAGATGAGAAGCCCCTCGACCCCATGTGCGTGGTCGAGGGGCTTTCCTCATTGCTGAGGGGCGTGTCCCGACAGCTCCACCCGCCGGGGCGCTCGTTTGCGGTGAAGCGTGGGGTGTCGAGGCCGCGGTGCGGGCGGCCGGGACCTCGACACCCTGGAGAGGCGGCCCGCCTTAGCCGCCTCCCTCGGACCGGCTCCCGGGAAGGGGAGGGGGGGAGCCGGCCGCTTGTGAGATCTCGTCGGGGTCGGTGAGGACGTCGAGGAGGTCCTCGAGGAGCATCGTCGCGGTGTCCAACCCTGCCGCCTGGCACACCGTAAGCGCTTGCCGGGCCAGCTCCGCTGCGGCTGCGGCTGCTGCGTCAGGCCGCTGGTGGGAGCGGCACTCCTTACACGGCTGTGCCCGCCCGAGCGTGGTCGAGCCGACCAGCGCCAGCTGGAAGTCGCCAGATGGTCTCATCTGTCCGCATCTGGTGCATTGGAGTGGCCCGGTCAGGGTGTTCTGTGGTGACCGGGTGGTTCGGGTAGCGCCCGCCGCATCGCCCATGCCACGGAAGGTAGATGGCCACGCAGCCAACGCCCGGTAACGGGCGATGCTGATACAGAATTATCAGACGGTGACGCCGATACGTTCGGCCAGCCCCCGCAGGCCCGGGGTGTGGGACTGGCGTTCCCGGCCGAGGCACACGGTGACCAGCTCCCGTGCCAGCCCTTGGTAGCGGACCGTCTGCGCGGAGTGGCGTTCGGCCTCGAGCAACACCGCGACCGTGGCGGCGTCGTCGCGGCGCAACGCGTGCGCGTGCGCGACGTGGACTAGGAAGCTTGCCCGTCGCTGCTCGTTCTGCAGCCCACCGACGTCGACGGTGTCAGCGAGCTGGAGGGCGTAGACCGCGTCGCCGGCCTCGAGCGCGACGGACACCTCGTGCGCGCCGACATTGGCGCCGCCGAGGGGTGCCCAGTAGTCGTTCGGGGCTGCATGGTCGGCAGCCGTCCGCGCGTGGCCTAGGAGGTCCCAGGCTGCGGCGGTGTGCCCATCCCTGACGGCTGCTACGGAGCCGACGAGCTGGCACAGCCCGGCCGTCGACCAGCCCGCCGGGGTCGTGGCGTCGTCGGGCGCGATCGCGTCGACGGTGTTGACGCATACGGCGGCGGCGTCGGCGAGCCACCCCTGACGCAGCAGGGCGCTGGCGAGGTGCAGCTGGGCGGTCTCCTCGAGCAGCGGGTCGGCGGCGTGGCGGGCGGTGGTGACGGCACGGTCGGCGGCGAGCAGCGCGAGCTCGACTTCGCCGACGACGCATGCGCAGCTCGAGGTCACCTGGTACAGCCCGGACAGCAGCCACCAGGCGTCGGGTACCTCGTGAGCGGCGGCGGTGCGGGCGGCGAGGATGCGCTCGGGCAGGAGCAGCGCGAGCGGTTCGAACATGCCGGCGCCATCGAGGCGTTTCGCGTGCTCTAGGTGTGAGCGGAGCTGGTCGGTGGTGGGCGGCGGCCGGTCTGGCAGCGGGCAGAACAGCGCCCGGCGGATTGCGGGTAGCCCTTGGGGCGGGTCGAGCGGGGAGCCGCCGTCGGCGGGCAGGTGCAGGCCGCCGATGAGGTCGGAGGGTTCGACTTTGAGGACGGCGGCGAGGCGGAGGAGGACGGTGATGCTGTCCATGACCCGGACGCCGCGTTCGATCTGTGACAGCCAGGGCACCGACCGGCCGACGAGTTCGGCGAGGACTTGCTGTGAGAGCCCCCGTCTGTTGCGCCAGTAGGCGATGCGCTGACCGACGGGCGTATCCTCGTTCATGTCCGCAGTCCCCCTTAACGGCTTGCGGCATGGTCCCGTGAGGCGGTGCAGCCTTACGGGACCTTCTCTGTCTGTGTCAGATTACCTCGTCGCATGCTCCCGCCGCTCGGCGAGCAGCTGATGGACCTCGTCGGCGGGGAACCGGCGGTGCCCACCCAGCGTGCGGACGCTCGACAGCCTGCCGTCTTGCGCCCAGCGCGTGACGGTCTTGACCTCGACGCGAACAGCTCGGCGACGTCGCTGGGACGCAGCATCTCCTCATCTCGACGTACTTACGCATACCCGTTCGCCTCTTCGAATCGCGACATTCCAACTTTCCAGTAGGCAGGGTAGCCGGGCGGGTTGGGACTGACCGAGGACTGACGGGGGTGTGGCGCAGGGCGCCGCTGGGTGTCGCTGCTACCGCACCGATAGTTTTATGCGGTAGCGGCGGTCTAGCAGCGACGGTTGGGCGGAACAGCCAGTTCCTGCTCCGCATCGGCTACGACCAGGTCGACGAGGTCGACGAGGCCTACGCGGCGTGAGTCAAGCAGGCCGGCCGTCAGGCCGGTCCTCTGGGTGTGGTGGACGGGTTGTGCTGGATCCCGGCGGTGTCCAGATCCCTGGATCCAGCACACAAGGAACCGCTAGACGGCGCAGTTGTAGATCAGTGGCAGGGAGCCGTCTTGCTGTCGCAAGGTGAGGAAGCGCTCGACCACGAGGCGCTTCGCCTCGGCCATCGACGCCTCGGGGCCGGCGAGGAACATGTCCGGGCTGGTCTCGATGTCGGCTCCCGCCGGGTGCCAGTGCCACCCGTCGGCGGTCACCGACAGCTCGGGGACGGTGTTGCCGTCGTCGATCACCACGCCTGAGTCTGAGAAGCCGCGCTTCACCAGCGGCCTCACCGCGAAGGCGGGTCCCGTGATGCCCATGCCCGCCAGGAGCTGCCGCAGCTCGGGCACCTCTCCCGCGTTCTCGGGCGTCTCGGTCATGCCGACGCGGATGGGGAGGCCGAGCGACTGGGCGACCGCGATGCCCTCCATCGCCTTCTTCCACGTTCCCGCTCCCCGGTTGCGGTCGTGTGTCTCCGCCCGGGCACCGTCGATCGACGTCTGCAGGACGAGGTTGCGCCGGCCGGCGAGGCGGGAGAGCTGGTCGAGCCTCCAACCCTGGTACAGCATGCCGTTCGTCAGGCATACCGTCTCGATCCGGTCACTGGCGTAGCGCAGCATCTCGACGATGTCGGGCTGGAGGAAAGGCTCGCCCCCCGTCACGTACAGCTCGGCGAAGCCCTCGGCGACGGCCTCGTCCACCAGCTCCTCGAAACGGGCCAACCCGATCTCCCGGCGCCGCGCCTTCGGGTGTGACGCGACCGAGCAGTACCAGCAGGCCAGGTTGCAGTGGAAGTTCGTGTAGAGCCACAGCCGGGCCGGGAACACGGCCGAGCCGAACAGCGGCACGACCGGCAGGTCGTTCTCGGGCAACTGGGGCGCGTCTCCCCAGCTGACGTCCTGGGCGCCGAAGTCGGGGAGCGCGCTGCGGTACAGCTGATAGCGACCCTTGCTCCGCTCGAACGGGGGAACGATCTCGAGGCACGTCGTCCACCAGCCGGTCTCCACCGTGTCGACGAACGCCTCGGGCAGACCTCCACGGCGCATCGACGCCGCCTGCGCTTGATGGTCGTAGGCGAGGGGAACCAGCTCGGCCCGCGCATTGCCGCCATCGATGTCGAGCAGCGCGTACCAGACCTCGCGCCGCCCGTCGTTGGCGGGGCGGCCGATCACGCCGACGTTCACGACCAGGGTGCCGCCGACCCTCCGCTGCCACGGGATCCCCGAGTGGGTGCAGCAGATCACGTCCGCGCTGCTCGCCCGAACCCGCTCGAGATGCTCCGCCTCGGACAGCGACTCCCACCAGAAATCGTTCAGCTGGAGCGTCGACCCGTGGACAAGATGCAGCTCGAGGTCACCGATCCGCTCGCGACGTTCCGTCGGTAATGTCCGCATCCACGCCGCGAAGGCTCGGTCGGTGTGCGCCAGCGTGAAGTCGTACATGATCTGCGCGAACTCGTTGTCCTTCGGGTCGCGGTACCCGCAACCGCAGTCCTCGTCGCCGCGGCCGATCGCGACGTCGTAGTTCCCGGCGATGCACTCCACCCCGTTGTCGAGCAGCAATGGCCAGACCGCGTCCGGCTCGGCGCCGTACCCCCCGAGGTCGCCAAGGCAGAACAGCCGCTGCGCCCCCCGATCCCGCGCGTCGGAGATGAATCGCCGGAGCGCGTAGGGATTCGAGTAGACGCCCCCGCACAGCGCGATGCGGATCATGCGATCCTCCTCGTGGTTGATGCCGAGCCAACTAAAATTGTCACACCCCCGTCGTAGCGTGACGGCATGGAAGCGATAACTGCATCAAGCCGACCGTTCATGCCCGCGGGTTACGGGTTGCTCGACCCGTCGGAAGGCGTGGGACTGCTGCCCTGGACCACGGTGGCTCAAGCGCTGACCGAGTCCCGCAACTACTGGCTCGCCACGACGCGGCCAGACGGGCGCCCGCACTGCGTGCCAGTGTGGGGCGTATGGGCCGACGGCGCCCTCTACTTCGGATCGGACCCGCGGTCCCGGAAGGGCCGCAACCTGCAGGCCGACCCCCGGGTGTGCGTGCACCTGGAGAGCGGAGACGACGTGGTGATCGTCGAGGGCGTCGTCCAGGAGGTGTCGGGCGACGAGCTCGCGAGTCCCTCAAGGGCATACGCCGCCAAGTACGAGCTGCCAGGCGGCTTGGGGTCGGCCGCGCTCATGGTCCGGCCCCATGTCGCCTTTGCCTGGCGTGAGAAGGACTTCCCGGGCAGCGCCACCCGCTGGCGTTTCACCCCCTCGTGACATCACTCCCAGCGGAAGGCGCGCGCCGCGATCAGCGGCGCGCCGACCGCCCATGCCGCCAGGATCGCCAGGTCCGACCACGGCACGGGCGCCGCTTGTAGGCCAGCACGTAGCACGTCCGTCAGAGGCGCGGCGGGCAGCGCCAGCGCGACAAGCTCGGCGGCGCGCGGCAGCGTGCCCAGGGGGAAGAGGATGCCGCTGACCAATAGCATCAGCCCGAACAGCGTATTTGCCACGGCGAGCGTGGCGATCGCCCGTAGCGAGCCCGCGAGCCCAAGGCCGATACCGGCGAACGCCGCCGTCCCAAGGAGCAGCGCCAGGACCGCCACCCAGAGCTCGCCGAGCCGCGGGTTCCATCCCAGCGCCAACCCGACGCTCACCACGATGGCGACCTGCAACGCCTGCGTCGCGAGCACGGCCAGCACCTTGGCCGCGATCAGCTCGCCTCGCCGGAGCGGAGTCGCGCCGAGCCGCTTGAGGACCAGGTAAAAGCGTTCGAAGCCCGTGGCGATCCCCAGCGAGACCATCGCCGAGGCGATCACGGACAGCGCGAGCACACCTGGGACGAGGAAGTCGACCCGCGACCCGCCGGCCGCCGGCAGGACGTCGACCAGCGAGAAGAACACGAGCAAGGCGACCGGGATACCGAGCGTCACCAGCAGGTTCTCACCGTTGCGCAGCAGCAGCCGCAGCTCCATATGGGCCTGAGCCATTACCCGGCGGATCACGTGGACGTCCTCGACAGTTCTGCTGGCTTCTTCCTGCACAGTGCAGGAAAATGCCGGTACACCGGCATAACTCTGCACAATACGGCGAGTGGCCCTCCACAGTGCGGGAATCGGGGGTCGGTCGCGGTCACTGCAGCCACTATGGCACCACGCCTTTCTCGGGCTTGGTCGTGAGGCGGAGGAACACGTCTTCGAGGCCGCCGCCGACGGATACGCCCGTCAGCGGTAAGCCCTGCGCCGCGAACCATGCGGACACCTTGGGAATGGCGTCGGGACCCGCCTCGACTGAGAACCTGCCGGTCGCCTCGACGACGACAGGCGCGTGGATCGCCGCGGAGAGGGCGGCGGGGTCGACGTTCGCGGGGGTCGTGACGAGCACGCGGTTGCCAGGTGACGCGGCGACCAGCCCGGCGGGGGTGTCCAGGGCGAGCAGCGCACCCTGGTCGATGACGGCGACCTGATCGGCGAGGCACTCGGCCTCCTCCATGAAATGGGTGGTGAGAAGGACGGCCGCGCCCGCGTCGCGGAGGCCTCGGATGTGCTCCCACGTGGCGCGCCGAGCCTGAGGGTCCATCCCCGCGGTGGGCTCGTCGAGGATCGCGACGTCGGGATACCCCACCAGCGCGAGCGCGAGGTTGAGCCGCTGGCGCTCTCCTCCAGACAGCGACCGGTAGCGTGACTTCGCGACGGCGGTCAACCCCACCAGCTCCAGAAGCTCGCCCACCGCGCGGGCTTTCGGGTAGAAGCGTGCGTAGAGCGCGATCATCTCACGAGGTGTGGCCGCTTGGTACGCGCCGCCCTCCTGCAACATCACGCCCATCCGGGCGACGACCGCGTCGCGGTCGCGGCGGGGATCGAACCCGAGCACGCGCACCTGGCCGCCATCCGGGTGCCGGAAGCCCTCGATGCACTCGACGGTGGTGGTCTTCCCCGCGCCGTTGACGCCGAGAAGGGCTAGGACCGAGCCGCGAGGGACCTCAAAGGTGACCCCGTTGACGACCGGCCGGTCGCCGTAACGCTTCACGAGGCTGGTCACCGCGATGCCGGGAACGCCGAGCGGGGGCGTCCCGGGTGACGAGGTTGCCGAAGCCTTTACCATCGGCCTGCCACAATACGAGCATTGAGGCTGATGCGATGACACATGGGGTCGTCGTCACGGGGCTCGGCGCCGTGACCCCGTACGGGATCGGTGCCCAGACGCTGTGGAACGGGCTCCTTGAGGGGCGGAGCACCGCGACAAGGATCACCCGCTTCGACCCGTCCGGCTATCCCACCCAGATCGCCTGTGAGGTGCCCGGCTTCGACCCGTTCGCGTGCTTGCCCCGCAAGCTGGTCAGGCAGGTCGACCCCTTCGCCCAGTTCGCCTTGGTCGCGGCCAGGGAGGCGCTTGCTCATGCGGGGCTGGCGGGGGCGGGCAACGGGATGCGCGTCCCGTTGGTGGGCGTCGACCCTGAGCGGATCGGGACGGTGATCTCGTCGGGCATCGGGGGGATGCGTGAGATGACCGATCAGTTCGCGCGCCTGTTGGACGGTGGCCCCGAGCGGGTGCGCCCCTACCTGTCGATCGCGCTGCCGCTGAACATGGGCGGAGGGCAGGTCGCGATCCGGCACGGCTTGCAAGGGCCGTCGTTCTCGGTGGTCTCGGCGTGCGCGTCGGCGGGTGACGGGATCGGCACCGCCCTGGACATCATCCGCGCGGGCCGGGCGGACGTGATGCTCGCCGGGGGCGCCGAGGCGGCGATCAACCCGCTCACGATCGCGGGGTTCGGCGCGGCGGGCGCGCTGTCACGGCGGAACGACGAGCCCGAGCGGGCCAGCCGCCCCTTTGACGTCGACCGCGACGGGTTCGTCACCGGCGAGGGAGCGGCCGTGCTCGTCCTCGAGCGCGAGTCCCACGCGGCCGCGCGGGGGGCTCGGCCACTCGCCCGGCTGGCCGGCTATGGCGTCTCGAACGACGCGTACCACGCGGCGCAACCATCCCCTGGCGGGACCGGTGCCGCCAGGGCCCTACGGCTCGCGCTCCGTGACAGTGGCTACGACCCCGTGGACATCGACCACTGCAACGCCCATGGGACGTCGACACCACCCAACGACGCCGCCGAATCGGCCGCGATGCGCGCGGTCTTCGGCTCGCATACGGACCGGATCGCCGTGACGAGCACGAAGTCGGCGATCGGGCATCTCCTCGGCGCCGCGGGCGCGGTCGAGGCCGTCGCAACCGTCATGGCGCTCGCCGAGGGGATCGTCCCGCCCAGCCTCAACCTCGACCGGCAAGACCCCGCGTGTGACCTCGACGTCGTCCGCGCCACCCCGCGCCCTGTGGAGATGCGCGTCGCGGTGTCGAGCTCGTTCGGGTTCGGTGGCCACAACGCGGTGCTCGTGTTCGCGTCGCCGGGATAACCTCCGGCTTGTATGAGACGGCCGGAGGAGTCTGCGTGACTATGGACCCACGCCTGGCCGATCTGCTCGAGGATCTGTTCGGGATCCCCGAGCGGGATCTGAGGCCGGGCGCTGACCTCGAGACCGATCTGCAGCTGGACTCCTTGGCGGTCGTCGAGCTGCAGGTGGCGCTGGAGGACGTGACCGGTGTGCGCATGGGAGTCGACGGCGACGTCGATCTCCGGACCCTCGGCGATCTGCAGGCGGCGGTGGAGCGGGCGCTGGCCCGGGGCGAGCCGGCGATCCCCACGCTGAACCTGCGCGAGGGGGAGGAGGGAAGATGATCGCGCTGGTCTTTCCCGGGCAGGGCAGCCAGAGGGAGGGGATGGCCCGACCGTGGCGAGACCATGACGCGTACGCCCGTTGGGCAGAGGCCGACGAGGCGGTCGGGCGGGACGTGACCCGGTTGGGGCTCCAGGCGCCAGACGACGAGTTGCGTCAGCCCGAGAATTGCCAGATCGCGCTGTTTGTCCATCACGTGGTGCTGCTCGAGGCATGGCAGGCGAGCGGGGGTGAGGCGCCGGTCGCGGTGGCTGGTCATTCGCTCGGCGAGTACGACGCGCTCGTCGCCGCGGGAGCGCTCGGCTTCGCCGACGCCGTCCGGCTGGTGGACGCGCGGGCGCGCTTCACGCAGGCGGCCGCGAACGCACGGCCCGGCACGATGGTCGCCTGTCTCGGCTTCGAGATCGAGGTGGTGCGATCGGCCTGTCACGAGGCCGGGGCTCATGTGGCGAACGACAACGCCACGGGGCA
>Ga0187893_10000847_pt1 | contig 77370 bp, 48 predicted proteins | sample MA1701074metaG_FD_139574 | JGI IMG/M metagenome (GOLD analysis project Ga0187893, IMG submission 139574) | White microbial mat communities from a basaltic lava cave in the Kipuka Kanohina Cave System on the Island of Hawaii, USA - MA170107-4 metaG ...
CTTGGGCGAGCGTTTGGTGATGGGCACCGCTCATCGACGCCAAACCCACCGAAATGTTCAGGCCTTCACCAAAAACTTCACCCGCCGGTGCAGCACTTCAGGCAATGGCTAAGGTTTGGGGCGCGATTCAGTCCGGCTGAACAACCTAGGAGATAATTCAAACTCGCTCAGGTCATCTTCGAAGTTCCGCGGCCATCGGACGCCCGAATATTATTGTGGCTTCCCATGGAACATGCTCAAATGCAGTAATCTCAAATCGACAAATCAACCGGCACGTAGAAGCGCGGGTTGCGAAGCGAGCGAACTTTGAGCGAACGGTGATCGGCCAACATTCGGCGAACTTTCCTCAGTTGTCTGAAGACCGGGTAATGCTTCCACTTGGAAAACCAATGGCTGTAGGAACGGGGACGAGGTTCGGCCCATGTGGCGACATAGTCACTTTGTTGTGGCGGATTGGCGAAGATTTCACAGCAGCGGTCACGACGCGCATGAACCAGCAGCAGCACCTGCCGTCGATTGCATAGTTCGACGCGTGATTTTACTAACTCCGGATCCTTGACGAGGTAGGCTTTGCCATTCATTTCCGCGATATACATTTCGAGAATGGAAAAACCATTGGCGGGAGTCAACACGCGGTAAAACAGTTCCGGCGAGAACTGGTAGAAGCCGTGGCCGCACCAGTTGTTCGGCATGGTGACAGAGACAAAGTGCCCCTGCGGCTTTATCATCTGCATGCAGCTCTTTATGGCTGTGGGAAAATTGAATATATGCTCAAGGGTGCCTCCGTCGAACACCACGTCAAATTGCCGGTGCCAGTCCACGGGAACAGGCTGATTCAAGTCGTGGACAAAGGCTGCGCCTTCGAAGGCGGAAAAATCCATCGCTTCGACCCGGGAGGCACCCACAGCCGAGAAAAAATCGTCTGCGAATTCTGGAACGGCCCTGGGAGGAACGAGGCCGACTCGCTTGAATGCGCGGGCGTATTCGCCAAGCTCCAGAAAAATGTTCTGGTGGCCCAGGGTCAACATCCGGCCAAACTTCACTCCGTCCGATTGCATCTTGAGGAGGAGAGCAGCCCCATTCTTTTCCAAGCCCATGACCTGATCATGGTAGCACACGGGGGCAGTGGACTGTCAAACTTGCATGACCCGCAAGCCACCAGCCCGGGAAATGAGGATGAGCCAGCCCGATCGATCTGTGTGTCCGCAGCAGCGAGTTGCCTCATAGAAAAAGGTTACCCGAGCGGGTGCCCGGTCAGATCAATAGCGGAGCGATTTGCATTGCGATTGCACCACGGTTGGCATCTACTGAGCGTGATGCTGCCCCAACACCGCCCGGTCATGCACGAGTCTTCCCGCAGGGAAGATGTGCCGTTGTCGTTTGCAAGCCAATTCTCAGAAATGGACTGCACTTAGTTTGGCTCGTGCTCCGTTCATGCCACCTCGACACCTGCCTTATGAAATTTATCCGGACAAGTGTCGGGAACATTTTTATGAGACGCATTGGAAGCACGTTAGCCTCGCCCTGTTGGTCAAGCATTGCCAGCCAGCAGGGCAGACGGTGCTTGATTTTGGCTGCGGCCGTGGCGAGACGCTTGAGATATTCGGGGCGGCTGGTTTTGCGGTGACTGGCACCGATGTGGATGCCGAATGCGTGCGGCTGGCCAGCCGCTTTGGCCCCGTGCAAATCCTCGACCCCCAAGATCCTCTTGGGCAGTTTGGCCGAAAGTCTTTTGACATCATAACCTGCTTCCACGTGCTGGAGCACGTCGACTCACCGAAGAAAACGCTGAAGGACCTGGCCGCGATCACCCGTCAGTATATCCTCCTCGCCGTTCCCAATCTTCGATATCTGAACCTGCTTTTCACGCGGCATGTCAATATCTCAATCGTCAATGAGGGCCACCTGCAATCTTGGGACCATTGGCACCTCTTGAACCTCGCCGAGCGTCACTGTGGACTCAAGTTGGTGGATTGGGGTTTCGACGCAACGCGACTTCCCATTCTGAGTCATGCCATCGCCACGCTGTTTGGCCAGAAGGCCGCCATTTCAGTGGAAACCGGACTTTTTCGCAAGGCTTTCCCCTTTCATGGCATTTCCATTATCGGGCTTTTTCGAGTGTTGTGAGAGCATCATCGTCATCGTCGGCGTCCGCTGGGGCTTTGGCGAATCCTAATGCTCAAGCGACCCCTGAATGCAGCCGATTCTCTGGGACAAACATGACAAACGCTTCGGAAGCCTCGCGACTGGAATCACCCACGCAAAAGTGCCATTGCCTGTAACCTCCGCATCCTCGATTGCTTCGCTGACGGTTAAACAACCGCTGAACGTCGCATGGATTTCCGAGTATCCCCTGGAGTGGATGTCGGACTTGCCCACAGCCTTTCGGGGCTTGCCCAGGCAGCACCCGGCGAGCTGGATGCCGGTTCTTCTCGACGAGTTTCGAAAAGTGCCGCAGCTCAAACTGCATGTCTGCGTGCTCCGCAAAAACGTCCGCCAGAGTCAGGTCTTCGAGCAGAATGGAGTGAGTTTTCATGTGCTCAAAGTTCCACCCTTGCTGCGCGCCCCCTCGTTTTTTCTGGTAGACACGGTCGTGCTCAAGCAGGAACTGAAGCGGATTCAACCAGATCTGGTCCATGCCTGGGGCACCGAACGGGGGGCCGCCCTGGTGGCTTCACGCCTCGGTTATCCTTACCTGGTGACCATCCAGGGTCTGTTGACGTGGTATCGCGAACTCATCCCCTTCAGCACTCACGATCGGTTCGCAACTTTGCTGGAGAAGGTCGGACTGCGACGCGCACGGTTCGTCACCACGGAATCCACTTTCACGACCGGGTATTTGCGCCAAAGCTTTCCGCATCTCACCGTCATACAGGCCGAGCACGCGCCGAACCCGATTTTCTTTCAAGTCCAGCGGCGCCCTCAATCAGCTCCGGTGCGATTCATCGCGATAGGCACACTGGACTTTCGCAAGGGCAGCGATCTGCTCATGCGCGGCCTGAACGAGCTGACGCCTGACTTCCCATTCGAATTGCTGGTGATTGGTGGATCGCAAGGGTCGATCATCGACTCCCTGCGTCCTCAGTTGTCAGCAGAGTTCTGGCGCCGCGTCAATTTCAAGGTGAACCTGTCCCCCGCGGAGGTCGCCGCGGAATTGTCCACCGCCACGATTAAGGTTCTCCCCACCCGGGCAGATACCAGCCCCAACGCGGTCAAAGAGTCTGTGGTCGCCGGGGTGCCCGCCGTTGCCAGTCGCATTGGCGGCATCCCGGATTATGTTTTTTCTGGCAGGAATGGAATCCTCTTTCCATCCGGTAATCTCCCGGCTTTGGTTGATTCCCTGCGTAACGCCGTCAACCATCCGCTTCTTGGGAAGGGACAAGTTGATGCGTCGTGTTTGAGCGAAACACGGGAATATCTGTCTCCTGTAAGAATGAAACAGCGGTTCCTTGAAGCGTATCATAGGGTGCTACAACGAACGCCGGACACCCTATGAGTTTCCATTCAAACCGCCAGTGAGATTATGTTTGCTGTTCTATGACCAACTCATTCGGTGTGCCGCGAAAGCTGATTATCCTGGCCATCGTGCTGCCGTTGGCGGCGATTGCCGGATACTTGCTGGCTACGCCTACGGATGTTGATTCCATCGCGTTTGTCGGGCTTCTGCTATTGGTGTTGTTGACACCCGTTTTCCTGCGCTGGCACCACCCGATGCTGATCTTCAGTTGGAATGCTGCAATCATCGTTTTCTTTCTGCCAGGCGCACCCTATCTCTGGATGCTTTTGGGTATAATCAGTTTCAGCCTCAGCTTGCTACAGCGAATTCTAGACAAAGATTTCAGGTTATTATACGCGCCTTCGGTGACATGGACACTTGTCTGCCTCGGACTGGTTGTGCTGGTGACTGCCAAGTTTACGGGTGGTTGGGGGTTGGCTTCCATGGGCGGAAGCAGCTACGGCGGAAGGAAATACTTCTCCATCTGGTTTGCCATCATAGCTTACTTTGCCCTGAGTTGGCGGCGGATCCCCATTACCAAGGCGAATACTTATTCCGGGATATATTTGCTTTCGGGGGTGACGGCATTATTTAGCAATTTGGTGTACCTCGCCGGGCCGGCGGCGTGGTTTTTTTACGCCATTTTTCCCGTTGAATGGGCCTTGAGTCAGGCCTATGAAGATTTTGTCGGAAGCCCGCTCGCCGCCAAGTTTTCCCGACTGGGCGGGTTGTCGGTGGCGGGGTATGCATTTTATTCGTTTTTCTTCATGAGGTATGGGGTTCGCGGCGTTTTGGATTGGGCGAAACCGTGGCGTCTCGTTGTGCTCGTGGCAATCGTGGCGTTGAGCTTGTTGGGCGGTTTTCGTTCCGTGCTCGTTTTCTACCTGCTGCTGTTTGCCGTGCAATTCTGCGCCGAAAGGCTTTACCGCTCCCGTTTAGTTCTTCAGCTTTTTGTGGCGGGAATCCTGGGGTTCGCAGCATTGATACCGCTCGTGCAAAAGCTGCCGTTGTCGGTGCAACGCAGCTTGAGTATTCTGCCACTGCCGGTCAGCGCTGTTGCTCGCGCTGACGCCCAAGGATCCTCAGAATGGCGGTTGGAAATGTGGCGGGTTCTGACGCCGGAGATTTACAAGTATTTCTGGCTTGGCAAGGGTTTTAGCATCAACCCCACCGACCAGTATCTTGCGCTGCAAGCGGTGCGACGGGGCCTGACCGCGGATTACGAGATGATGATCCTGTCGGGTGATTATCACAGCGGCCCTTTGTCAGTCCTTATTCCTTTTGGTATTTGGGGAGTGCTGGCCTTCTTGGCATTTGTCGTCGCAGCATTGAGGCTCCTTTATCGGAATTACCGTTACGGAGACGCCGCGTTGCAGAAAATCAATACGTTCCTTCTCTCGTTCTTCGTTACCAAGATCATCATGTTCGTGGGAGTTTTTGGGGCGATTCATTTGGACATCGCCGTTTTCGCCGGAATAGTCGGAATGAGCGTGAGTCTCAATGGGGGCATTTGCGAGGCGAAACCGGTTCAGCACAGTCTTGCTGATAGCTTCGGAAGTGATCAAGGCATTGTAGAGGCCAACGGCCGCAGTCGTTCGCGGATGGCTTGAACTCGTGCCGATCCGAAGCGGGCCATCAATCAGCCGCTCGTAAGCTCCATTCAACGGTAACTGGCAGAACGTATTCGCCCTCTGCGACGCAAGCGTGGGCGGGTTTTCTTTGCGCGTAAGACGGCGAGTATTCGGACTCGACGATTCTCAGTTCCACCGATGCGGCATTGGTCGATACCAGCAACACGCCTGTTTCGGGAATCGTCAGCATAAACCCACGGGGGATCACTTGTGCCCGTACGCCCGGGTGAAGATGAAAGTGCCAGCACAGGCGGTGACATCCGGAGCCTTCCATGTGATCCCCAATACGGACACCGGCACCGTTGACGGATAACTCACGGCGATGGATGACGCGAGAGATATCCGGTCGGCGAAACTCCCATGAGTCCTCTCCTGTTGTAAATGCGTTAAACGCCTTGTCTGCGCCGGGCAGGGCAAACACCGACGGGGTCAATTTACGTTGTTCGCCGCCGTCCACTTGAAGAGTGTTATGGTACGCGGTGGAGCGGAACCGATTTCGCGCCTCTGAATCGCTGGTGTACAGGAAGGTTCCTGGATCTACAATCACCGGACGGTTTCGCCATTCCAGACAAATGGAGAGATCATCATTGTGCGCATGGCCACCGAGTCCGTTGAGGCCGACGCCCCCGAAGTCCAACGCCACCGTGAAATTGCCGGCGCGCTGAATCCACCAGCCGCTGTCGCGGCAGACATTTCGAGCCGCACGTTTGAATCGTTCATCAAGCAACGATGATGCAAGTTGCAGGAGGATGGCTGCGCGACCTAGCCGAGAAGCGGAATCCACCGCCAGCACTCTTCCACTATCGTCGTCGCCCAAAGCGAAAACATCGCCAGTGGCATCTTCGAAATCGGCCACGATCTGGCACATCTGGCGCAGGCGGGTTTCCGCCGCTGGCGGCAGCGCTCTTCCCATCGTCAGACGGAACAGCAGCGCCATTTCTGTGACAAAGGCATGGTAGCGCAGCGACGCTTCGTTCAGGCCACCATCGGCGCGGGTTTGGTCCAGCAGCGCGCGAGGGAATTCATCGCTTGCGAAGGCCAGCCAGGCGCGCGCTTGTGGATCGTCTGGGAAAATCGAGCCGACTACCGCCAATCCGAGCAAATTCGCCAGATAATGGTTGGAATTGATGACGCGCACTTCCAGCCGCCGCCAAATCGATTGGCCGTGCTGGTGCAGCGCGGCATGAAACCCGGCGCGGCCCAAGGCAGCCGCCAATGCGCCAGCGAAAAGCACGTCGGCGAAAATCCAGTTCACGGCCCGGATGGCGGTGTCCATCGCGCATATCCATGCGGGACCGTTTGTGTTGGCATTGGCCTCCCGCCAGCGGCGGATGAATTCGGCGCATAATTCCGTTTGCGTTGGATCGGCGGCGGCGTTCGTAAAGAGGGGGTGGCCGCGACTATAGTCCCAGATCAATTTGATGTCGCGGGACAGTCCTCGTTCTGCAACGCGCGGACCTTCCCGGCAGAGTTGCAGCAGAAACGATTCATTCAAGTCATGGCCGAAGATTCGATTGAAAGGGTGGGGAGTTGGATTCAGTGGCACTCGTTGCAGCCACGAGCGCAAAAGGGAAGCCCAGTGCGCGGGATAAGCGGCGGCATCTGGCGTGCGGTCGGACAACGGAGCATCCTCTCGATAGAGGCCCAACCGTTCTGCTATCTTTCGCGCCAGCAGGCCAGGGTACCGGGCCAGCGGGGAATTTGGAAATGCGCGAAGGCTCAACATGCGCGTGGTCACGCGGAGGCTCGCTCCAGGGTGGCCGCCAGGCGGCTTATGGCTGTGTCTGCCGAGAATTGTTGCACTTCAGCTTCATTGAATTGCCACTTCGTTTTCACGAGGTGAAGCCTGTGAAATTCCGTCAGCCCTGCGGCGACCGCTTGGGCCGTGTGCGCGCAGACAACCCCGGCGCGGCAGCGGCGAATGATGTCAGTGGTTTCACACGGGCTGGCAATGGCGAGCAGCGGGACACCCGCCCCCATTGCCTCGAACAGCTTCCCGGGGATGTGAATTGCGTCATCCGGCGACTGAATTAGCAGAGCGGCGTCACTTTGCATCAACAAGCGCAACGCCTCGCGGTGTGGAATCTGACCAAGGTAATCCAGGAAAGGCCGGATGCCCGTACGCTCCAAAACTTCGGCGAAATCTGCGATGCCTGATGCGCCGCCAGCCCATTGAAAGCGAACCTGTGACGGCGTAAGACTGTTTTTGTCCAGGAACGCGCGCATCCCTTCAAAGAATGGGCGCGGGCTGCGGCTGGCGTACATCGCGCCAGCGTAAGAAATGGTGAACGGGCGCGGCTCGGATAAAATCAGACTGCCGGAGGGGTATTCATCTGGATCAAAAAAGTTGTAGTTCAGTTCGACTGGCGCTTTAAGGATCGCTGCATGTTGTACGGACAGATAGTCCGCGATGCCGCGGCAAACCGCCGATACGCTCCGGGCCTGACGCAGCGCCGCGCGTTCCAGCCGCTGATGAATCCAGCGGTGCAGAGCGGTTGGCTGGGTGATGTGATAGTAGGGGTTGCTGGTCCACAAATCTCGATATTCCAGAACGCAAGGAACTCCCGTCTCTTTTGACAACTGGGCTGCGACCAACAAGCAGGTTCGTGGCTCCAGCGAAGCGAAGATGACCGAGAACTTCTCACGTCGGAGCAAATCACGGCCCTTTTTGAGCGCCGCGCGATACCAGGTCATCTGCTTGTCGGGAATCATCAGCCAGCGGTTGATCTCTCTTGTCAGGCCAATGCGTTTGGACGTCGGCTCCGGCTTGCCCGGCAGAACTGGCGCCGGACTTCGGCGGACCAGGCGACGAACCCGTTCATAAATCCGGGTGAGGTCGAGCGACGACACTTCTTCGGCGCGCGGGCCAGTTGATTCCAACGGGACGGAACTGGCGTCGCGCGGATGCGTGAGAATCACTGATTCCCATTCGTGCCGGGGCAGGAGCCTGGCGATTCGACGGATGCGTACTCCACCCATGTTTTGATCCACAAAACAATAACCAACGATGAGGGCGCGCTTTTTCAAAGAGCCTTGCAGAGTTTCGACACGTTCAGGTTTCTTCTCTGGGCTAATCGTCGAGTCCCGGAACCTGTTTCATTGGTGTTCGGATCAATGGCGATGTCTCCTGTTTAGGAAAATGAGTTTTATGCGCCAGGATTGATTGGTTCACGACGAATGTATCGCTGCCACCAGAGAACGAAATTATAGAGGTACCACATCTGAGTTGCTCTCTGTCGTTGGATGATCTCTTCGATTTCGCTGGGATCAAAATAATCCGTCTCGCGCGCGAACTCGCGCAACGCTGTGCGAACAGACTCGCCCAGCAAATCCACGAACCATTCGGCGATGGGAATGCCAAACCCCTGCTTTGGCCGATTAATAATCTCCGGCGGAAGTAGGCCAGCGACGGCTTTTTTCAAAAGCCCCTTGGGATTTCCCGGCTGATAAACCAGGCGCTGGGGAAGGCTGAGCACATACTCGACAAATTTGTGGTCCAAAAATGGGACGCGGCATTCGATGCTGGTGCCCATCGACATCTTATCCACCCGCATCAGGAGCAACTCCGGAAGGCGCAGGCTTAAATCCATGTAGCTCATCCAGTGGAGCGGCGACGGCTCCCAGGCCCTCTCGGTGAACCGGCGATGAATCGTTTCTACATAGTCCCAGGAGGTGCGGCCACGAAATCGCTGGCGCAATCGATCTGACAGCAACAATTCCTTGCCACGCTGCGAAAACGCTTCCGCTCCGCTCCAGAAGATCGGCTGTCCGCATCGGGCGCGGCGTAATTGCTCGAACAAGAGCGATCGTTCGTGTCCGGCCAAACTCAATCCGGCCATGATGGCGGTATTGGCCAAATTTGCGCCGGGAAGGCCGGTAAGTTTTTGTTTGCGCAGCACGTCGTCCCAAAACGGGTAGCCACAAAAAAGCTCATCGGCCCCTTCACCCACCTGGCACACGATGACACCGTGATTTCGCGCGAGCTTCGAGACGAAATAGACTGGAATGCAGATGGGGTCGGCAATGGGTTCGTCCTGCAACTCGACCATTCTCGGCACAAAGTCGATCGCGTCCTGCTGGCTAAGGACGATCTCGTGATGTTGTGCGCCTACTTTGGCGGCAATCTGCCGGGCGTATTGAAATTCGTTCGTGTAAGACTGGTATTCGCGGTCGTAACCTACGGAAAAAGTTTGAACTGGTTGTGTTTCTCCTTCCGAAAAAAGGACCGTGTTCGTGCTGGAATCAATGCCTCCGGAGAGAAAAACGCCAACCGGGACGTCGCTCATCTTGCGCAGGCGAACCGCTTCACGCAAGCGCTCCATCAATTCTCCGGTCGCCTCTGTTTCCGAAATGTCCGGCCGCGGTTCGACCTTGCTCCACGGATCCCAGTATTGTTCGCAATGGAGTTGGCCGTCCTCACGGACGCGAAGCCAGCAGCCGGCCGGGAGTTTCTTGATTCCTCGAAACAGAGTGTCAGGCGCCGGGGTAACCAGGAATGAAAGATAATGAAACAAAGCGTCTTCATCCACCGCCCTGTGTAGATCGGGATCTTCCAGCAGCGCCTTGATTTCCGAGGCAAACGAGAGTTTGCCGGCGTTAACGGCGTAATAGAGGGGTTTGATGCCGATGCGATCGCGGATCAGCCATAGCTCGCGACGCCGCGCGTCCCACAGCCCAATGGCAAACATGCCGCGCAACCTTTCAAGAAAAGCGATGCCCCATTGCTCGAACGCATGGACGATGACCTCTGTGTCCGAATGGTCGGTCTTCCAGCGATGGCCACCAATAGCCTTCAACTCGCGGCGGATTTCCGCATGATTGTAGATCTCGCCGTTGAAAACAACATGCACCGTGTCGTCTTCGTTGCTCATCGGCTGATTGGCCGTAGGGGAAAGATCAACGATGGCGAGCCGGCGAAAGCCAAAACCAAGCCGCTCGTCCTTGGAAATCCATGTCCCGGCATCATCCGGCCCACGGTGCCGGATGGCATCGCTCATCCTGGTCAACAGAGGGGCCGAAATGTCAAACGGCTCCTGCCACTTCAAAACGCCGGCTATGCCGCACATGGGACGTTCACGACAGCCGGTGCAGCGCGTTGCGAAACAAGGAAGTTTAGTGCGAGTATTGCCGAAGACTGACAGGCCACTCGCGAATCAGGTTGGTTCGTTGCCATAACTGCACTCAAATCGTAGCCGCGCGCTAGATACAAGCCAATCGCTGCACGGGTTATCGGATAACGGAATGGCTTCGTTAACGCAAGTCCGCGCCCATGAGCACGCCATCTGGCGCTGGATTTCATGGCGACAGCCCTGACCTTGCTGTGACGACGGCATGGTGCATCTCGTTAATCCCATTGTGGCATCGTTAACTCTCATGATGCCGCCGAGCGATAGGGATACGCCGGCCGATCCCAAAGGCTTTACTGGTTACTTTCAACCCCGGCGCGGCCTGGCGGCGTTTGTACTCATTGGCGTCGATTAGCTTTACGATCCGCTGCACTGTTGTCTCATCGAATCCAGCCTTAATCATTTCGGAGGACGATTGGTGCTGCACAATGTAGCCTTCCAGAATGGCATCCAGCACGTCGTATGGCGGCAGGGAGTCTTGGTCCGTCTGATTGGGGCGCAGTTCGGCCGAGGGCGGCTTGGTGATCGAGGCCGATGGAATGATCTCCCGCTCGCGATTTATCCAGTTCGCCAGGCGATAGACCATGGTCTTGGGCACGTCGCTGATCACCGCCAGGCCGCCGCACATGTCGCCGTAAAGGGTGCAGTAGCCCACCGCCAGTTCACTCTTGTTGCCGGTGGTGAGCAGCAGCGATCCGAACTTGTTCGACAACGCCATCAGTATCACACCTCGCAACCGGGCCTGAATGTTTTCCTCGGTCGTGTCCTCCTTGCGTCCGGCAAAACCGGCCTTTAATTCTGCCTTCACAGCTTCGAAAGCAGCCTGAATCGGAATGACGTCATATCGAATGCCCAGGGTCGCGGCGAGTGTCCGTGCGTCGTCAAGGCTGCCCTGCGAAGAAAACTGCGATGGCAGCGACACGCCACGCACGTTGTCCGATCCCAGTGCTTCCACCGCGAGCACGGCGGTGAGCGCCGAATCGATACCACCGCTCAGTCCCAGAACCGCCGACTTGAACCCGCATTTGTGCAGATAGTCGCGCAGGCCGAGCACCAGCGCGCGATAAACCTTCTCTTCGTCTTCCAGTGATTGTGGGCCGATGACGCCGAGATGTTGGGTGTCCGCGAGGACAAAGTCCTCGCAAAACATGCCTCCTTCCGCCGCAAGCTGGCCCGTGCCGCTGAACACCAAACTGGTGCCGTCGAAAATCAACTCGTCGTTTCCGCCGACAAGATTGCAGTAAATGAGCGGCCGGCCCATTTTGGCGGCAAGGTTGCCGAGCATGTCACGTCGGATGCGGTTCTTGCCCAAATGCCACGGCGAGGCGGAAAGGTTAAAGATGAGCCTCGCGCCGGCCTCGACCAGTTCAAGGGCAGGATTGCGCCGGTAGCGGCGATCCGGCCAGAAGTCCTCGTCGTTCCAGACATCCTCGCAGATGGTGAGGCCAATCTTCTCTCCGTTGAATTCGACGGGGAAATTCTCCGTCGCCGGCTCGAAATAACGATCCTCGTCGAAGACATCGTACGTTGGCAGCAATGTTTTGTGGCGGATCGCGACGATGCCACCGTGTTGCAGCAAGGCCGCCGAGTTGGTCGCCTCGCGTCCCGGCTTCTTGTCATTGCTTCCGGCGTAGCCCGCCAGCAAACCGGTTTTGCCTGTGGCCTTGCCAAGTCTTTGGAGGGTGTCCCAGTTCGCAGACAGAAAGTTTCGTTTGTAAAGCAGATCGCGCGGGGGATAGCCGCACACAGAAAGCTCCGGGCAAACGACCATGTCCACATGGGCCTCGACGCCGCGTTGATAAGCCGCAAGGATCTTTCTCTCGTTGCCAGCGAGGTCGCCGACCGTGGTATTGATCTGGGCCAGCGCCACTTTCATGTCGGAGAAATTCTAGCGTGCGGTAAATCGCGCAGGCAAAGCGAATTGCGCAACCCAACGTGCCGCCGAACTCTTGCTACACAGTAAAGCCCGCCGCCTGTGCGTCGGCGGCAAAGACTTTTACCGTATCGAGCGAAAGCGCCGCGAGGTCGGTTCCGGTCATCTTGATCGCCTTGCTCAAGATGTCGTGCGGCACCGTCACAATGTGACAGCCGCAGGCGTCCGCCTGGAAGATGTTCAGCACCTCGCGCACGCTCGCCCAGAGCAACTCTGCCTTCGGCTGATTGTGCAGCAACGCCAGGCTGGCGCGCATGATGGGTTCCGGGTCCACGCCCGTGTCCGCGATACGGCCGGCGAAGACAGAGACGACCGACGCCACTGCCGGGTTCAGGGCTTCCGAAACGCCCCGCACTTGATCGAGCGTGAGGATGGCCGTGATGTTCAGTTGCACGCCTTGCTTGCCCAGTTCCTTGATCAGCGGCAATGAAGATTCACCGCGTGAATTTGAGATGGGAATCTTCGTGTAAACATTCTTCGCCCAGGCAGAAATCTTCAGCGCCTGGCGCTTCATCTCCGGAAAATCATCGGAGAACACCTCGAACGAGATCGGTTTGCCCGTCACGCTTTGCAGGATGTCTTTGGCGAACGCCTCGTAATCCTTCACCCCTGCTTTCCGCATGAGCGAGGGATTGGTCGTCATGCCCTGGATGAGACTATTGGAATTGAGGCTGAGGATGCCGGCCTTGTCCGCGCCGTCGGCGAAGAGTTTGACTTTGAGCTGCTGTAAGGCGTTTTGCATATTGTTGAGGAACGTTAGCCGTCCCGGCCCCAGACATCAACCGGACTTTTACGGGCCAGCCCAAGAATGACATTGGCGGCTTCGGCGAGGCTCTTCACGCGATGGTCCGGCGGCTGGCGCAATGGCTCATCGTAGTTGTAATCCACGAGAATCGTTGCGCAACCCGCGGCATGTCCGCAATCAATGTCGCGCCAGCGGTCGCCGACCATGAAGCTGCGCGGGAGGTCGATGTTTAATTCGCGTGCGACGCGCAGCAACATGCCGGGCTTGGGTTTCCGGCAGTCGCATTCCGAGGCGTCCTGGCCGGAGTGATAGCAGACTTCCACGCCATCCAAAGGCAATTCGCGGCTCATATATGCGTGCAGCGATTCGACCAATTCCCTGCTGATGGTCCCCCGGCCCACATCGGGCTGATTCGTTGCGACGACGAGAAAGTAGCCGGCTTGCTTAAGCCTCATGCACGCTTCGACCACGCCCGGCAGGATCTCGAACTCCGCAAGGCTCGAAGGTGGATAAGGTTTGCCGTCGCGGACCAGCGCGCGATTGATGACTCCATCGCGATCCAGAAAGACAGCACGCGTCTTTTCAGGTCCGGGCACAGGAATCCGTCGAATTGAGATTTGCGAAACAGTGGATTCCGCGAACGATGAAGCTCGTACCGCCAAAAAACAAAATAGCCAAATAGAGACTGCAGCCTGCGATTCCCCATGGCCCTGCATTGACCGTCCAGCTTTCGGTCCCTTCATCATTCGTCAGCTCAAGCAGTCGCTCAAACCCATAAAGGCAAAGCCAGAGACAACCGGATCCAATCCCAAAAAGGACGATGCCATTTGCTCGCCGGATTCCTCGCCCGCGATTGGTGGGGCGAGCTTCGAACTTAGAACCTGGGACTTCGGCCTTCACTTCACCCCTTCCCACTTCGTCCGATTCACCTTCAGCTTCGGGTGCGAGACAAACAAATGCCACACCACCGCCTGAAACGCCTCCGAGTGCGGCGTGGTGTGCTCCGGATTCACCGTGGGAATGATCACGCAGGCCGTCGCCTCCTTCGCCGTGTAGCCTCCATCGCGTCCTACGACGCCCACTACCGCGGCCCCAGCCTTCTTCGCCAGTTGAATCGCACTCACCAGATTTGGGCTGACGTTTTTCTCCAGGTTGCCCCCGCCGACCGAGAAGATGAGCAAGGCGTCCTTCGCGTTCAGCCGGCTGCCCTTAAGCCATTCACTCAACACCGTTGCCCAGCCCTCGTCATTGGTGCGCGCGGTCAGTTCGGACACATTGTCCGTGGGTGCGTAGGCTTCGAAGCCGCAAATCTTCCGAAAGTCGTTCACCGCATGGGACGCATTCGCCGCACTGCCGCCGACGCCGAGAATGAACAGCCTTCCGCCTCGTTCGCGTACCGTTGCGAGTTCGTCCACCGCTTTCTCGATAGCGGTAGTACTCAGTTGAGCGACGACGTTCTGCGTCTCTTCGAGATAGGATTGAGTGAAGCTCATGGATAATTGCGAATTAGTGATGCGAACAGTGCTGAATAACTCGTAATCGGTGAAAACCTAAACGCCAAGCTCTTTTCGGACCTGCTTTGTGCCAGCGACCATGTTCTTGAGCTTTTGTTTCGCGGCCCAGCGCGCGGTCTGGCTCAGGCCGCAGTCGGGCGCGAAGGAGAGGCGGTCGGCCGGGGCGTGCTGGAGGCAGGCGCGGACGTGATTGGCCACATCGTCCACGGTCTCGATGTAATAGCTCTTCACGTCGATGATGCCGACGGCGGCGTCCTTCTTCGCGGTGATGAGTTTGAGGGTTTCCAGTTCGGCGAATTCCCGGCTGGCCATTTCGACGTGGATTTCGTCCACCTTCATGTCAAGGAACGCGGGGAACATCGGCGCGTAACGGCGCGGGCCGACGGCGCGGCCTTTGTAATTGCCGAAGCACAGGTGCGTCGAGAGATGGCACTGGCCGACAATCGGCTCGACCGTGCGGTTGAAGATGTCCACAAAACGCTTCGGATTCTCCTTGTGCGCATAGCAACTCATCGACGGTTCATCGACCGTAATTTCGCGACAACCGGACTTCACGAGCGCTTCCAATTCGGAACGAACGAGCGGAAGCAACGCTTCGCTCAGCGCGTAGCGATCTTTGTAGTGGTCGTTCGGGACCAGGCGTCCGCTCAGGGTGTAGGGGCCGGGGACGCTGGCCTTGAGGGCCGGCGGCGATTGAGAATTGAAAATTGAGAATTGAGAATTGGCGAGGCGTTGGAGGCGCTCAAAATCCTCCACGGCGCCGAGGCCGCGTGGGGCACGCAGTTCACCGATGACTTTGTGCTTGCCGCGCTGGTCGTGTGCCGGCGGGCCAAAACGGCGGGGCGAGGCAGACTCCAGTTCGATGCCTTCAATGAAGCCGTAGAAGGACAGATTGAAATCGAGCCGCGTCTGTTCCCCGTCAGTGATGACATCGAGGCCGGCATCCAGTTGATCGCGAATGGCGATGGAGACGGCGTCATCGATCATCTCGGCGCGGTCAGCGTCACCGAACTGCGGCAGGTGCTGGCAGGCGAATTCCAGCCAGCCGGGGAACGGATAGCTGCCGATGACGGTGGTGCGGAGAGGATGTTCTTTCATGATCAATCAAAAATGATGGTGCGGTTGCCACTGAGGAAGACGCGTTCCTCGAAAACCAGCTTGAGCGCGCGGGAAAGGACGAGTTGCTCCACGTCGCGTCCGGCCTGCGCCATGTCTGCGGCGCTGTGCGTGTGGTCCACCGGGATGACCTGCTGGACAATAATCGGCCCTTCGTCGAGTTGTTCGGTGACGAAGTGCGCGGTGGCGCCAATGACCTTCACGCCGCGCTGGAACGCCTGCTGGTAGGGCTTGGCCCCGACAAACGCCGGAAGAAACGAGTGATGGATGTTTACCATTCGCTGCGCATAATGCGCCACGAAGCCGGCGCTCAGGATGCGCATGTATTTCGCCAGCACGAGCCATTCGGGCTGCAGCGCGGCAAGCAGTTTTTGAATAGCTGCTTCGTGATCTTCACGCGTCCCGCCTTCGTGCGCGAGATAGTGGAACGGGATGCCGAATTGCTCGACGAGGGCGCGGAGGGTTTGGTGGTTGCTGATGACGGCCAGCAACTCGGCGTTAATCTCATGGAAAGCGTGGCGCACGAGCAGGTCGGCCAGGCAATGGTGCTCGCGCGACGCGAACACGACCACGCGACGCTTGCCGCGCGGTGCCAGGCGGGCCGTGCCGCCCGCCGGGAGGAGCCGGTGGGTTTCGCTGAGAACCTCTGACGGCTCGACCTCGCCAAAGAATTCCGTCCGCATGAAGAACCGGTTCGCCTCCACATCGACGAACTCATGGTTGCTCGTCACGTTGCACTGGTGGCGGAACAGCACGCCGGTGATTTCATGGACCAGCCCGCGCCGATCGGGACATTCCACCAGTAGCAGATGGGCGGGGCTGGATGGCGGATGGGGAGCGGTTTGCGACATGCACTTGGTGGCAAGGGTTCAGTGCGGCTCGGAACCCAGGTTCGCGTAAAGCTTCGCGAGGCGGCGAGCGTGCTCGTCGTAAGCGGATTCAAACAGCGCCGTGGCTTTCTCCCCGCCGACGACCGCGCCGGCGGTGAGTACCTTCGGCGGATGGCCGGCGCGGGTGAGCCGGGCGGCGACTTCGGCCTTGATGCTGTTGACGAGCAGGCAGCCGCCGACGGTGGAACCGGGCGCGACCGGGGTATCGAGGCCATCGATCTTCACCATCGCGTCCCCGGCGGGCGCGCCGGTGTCGAGCACGAGATCGGCGAAGTCTTGCAGCTTCTTTCCGTCGGCGTGCTGGCTGCGGCTTGCATCCGAATGGCGGCGGCTGATGATGGCAACGACTTTGACGCCCCGCTGCCGAAAGCGCGCGGCCATCTCGATGGGAACAAGGTTGCAGCCGCTGGAGGAGGCGACGAGCGCGGAATCCTTTGGCGAGAGATCGAAGTTGCGCAGGATGCGCTCGGCGAGACCGGAGACGTTTTCGAGGAACATCGCCTGGCGCTGACCGTTGGGGCCAACGACAAGATTGTGGAAGCTCAATGACAACTCGACGATGGGATTGAAGCCGGGGAACGAGCCGTAGCGTGGCCACATTTCCTCGACCAGAATTCGACTGTGGCCCGAACCGAACAGATGAACCATTCGCCCGGCGAGAATCGTTTCCGCGAACCAATCCGCCGCCTGTTGAATGGCCAGCTGTTGTTTCTCGACGGCAGCAATCAATTCACGGCATTGGCCCAGGTAGTCGGCGCTCGGAGACATGCGGCTGGAGAATAGAGTTGGGTACGTGTAAGGGAAAGGAAGAAGCGGCTGACTCCGTGCGCGCCCTGCGCTCTTGAACCTCCGGCATCGGTACGGAGTCCCGGCTTTAGCCGGCTGGACGCGCTGCCGCCTGAAGGCGGGACTCCGAGCCAGAGCCGGTCACTGAGAAGGGACAGGGAGAGGAGGTGCCTTCACACATTTCACCATGTTTCTACTCCGTCCGGGCACGGTAAAAACGCTGGGGCCAGAGCAGCCAGTCGGGATCAGTGAAGTTGAGCGGGGCCGTCCCGACGGTGTTGGTTTGGAGCGGGGTCCAGTGGAGCAGGTTGGTGGACACCTCGACCACGACGGTTTGGCCGGGCAAGCCGAGGACGTGGAATTCAAATCGGTTCGAGAGAAGTCCAAAGTTGCCTTCGCCCGGGAGGAGCATTGGCGCGGTGGAATGGAGCCGGGATTCCACAAACCAGCCCGAAGAATTCCAGTATCCGCCGACGACATGGCCGCGCGCGCGAATGACGGCGCCGGGAGGAATAACGATGCCATCCAACTGCCAGCCGCCTGAGATTCGAGTCCCGGCACCTAGGCTGGTCCAGGCGAGACCATCCACGGAGTAGTCAAAGGTTGTGCGCCAGACTTCGGGGCTGCTGCCGCCGCGCAGCCAGGTGATGACTGATCCATTGTGAGTGAGGCTTTGGCTGGCGAGTTCAAAATTGTTCAGCCGGGCGAAATGATTGCAAGGCTGTGAGGCCAACGTTCCAAAAAATCCGCCAACCAGGAGTTTTCCATCGTCCTGAATCGCTACCGAATTGACGCCGTCGCTCGCTTCTGGGTTGAATTCGGTATCCAGAGTCCCATCGGCATTGAGGCGCCCGATCCGCTTGCACGGCTGCCCGTTCAATATCGTGAAGCCGCCTCCGAGCACGATTTTTCCGTCGCTCTGTAGCGCAAACGATTCCACCACACCGTTCGCCGCCACGTCGAATCCGCCGTCCAGCGTCCCGTTGGTGTTGAGTCGGCCAAGATACGGGCGAGGGTGCCCCGCAAGCGTGGAGAAATAGCCTCCGACAAGAATCTTCCCGTCGGCTTGCACCGCCAGGGCTGTGACGTAGTTATTCGCCGGAGGATTGAAGCTGGCGTCCAATTCGCCGTCGGCATGGAATCGCGCAAGGTTGGTCCGAGGCTGCGCACCCGCGGCGGTGAACTGGCCTCCGACCAAGACCATCCCGTCGGCCTGCACCGACATCGAATGCACATAGCCATTCAATTCCGCGTTGAACCCAGAGTCCACGGTGCCATCGGCATGGAGCCTGGCAATTCCGCGGCGGGACGTCCCCGCCAATGTCGTGAAGTAACCCCCGGCCAAAATCCTTCCATCGCCCAGCGCGACCAGCGAGAACACATCACTGTTGGCCAGCGCGTCGAAGCCTTCATCCAGCGTCCCGTCGGCGTTCAGTCGCCCAATGTATTTTCGTGTCTGGCCGCCCAGACTGGTGAAGGTGCCTCCCACCAGGATCTTCCCGTCGGCCTGCAGCGCGAGCGTGTACACGCTGCCGTTCGCCGCGGGATCAAATGCGCCTTCCAGCGTTCCGTCGGAATGCATCCGCAGAATCCGGCGAGGCGGTTGCAGATTAAAGTAACCTCCAGCCAGAATCTTCCCGTCGGGTTGGATCGCCACGGTCCGTACGGAACCGCTTGTCTCAGGAGTAAAACCGCTGTCGAGCGTGACGCGGTTCATCGTCAGTTGGGCGACGGCGCTGGTCACGCTGCCGTAGCCGTTGCCGACCACCACGGTGTAGTAGCCGGCATCGGCAAGCTGGAGTTGGGAAAGCGTGAGCGTCGCCGCGTCGCCCAAGGGTTCGGCCACGCCTTGCTTCCACCATTGATAAGTCAGCGGAAGAGTCCCGCTCGCCGCCACGCTGAATGTCACGCTCTCGCCCACATTGCGGTGTTGGTTGAGCGGCTGGATGGTGATGGCGGGGTCAACCACCGTGAGCCATGCCAACTGACTGGTTACGCGGCCTTGGACGTTGCTGACCACGACGCTGTAGCTGCCTTCGTCGCCCTTGAGCAAATTGGTAACGGTCAACCTGGGCGTCGCGGTGCCGGAGAAGTTTCCGATGTCCGTCAACGGCACGCCGTCCTTCATCCACTGATAGGACAGAGGATCCGTCCATCCCGCCGAGACGCCGAAGGTCACGCTGCTGCCAGCGACGTTTGTCCGGCTGGCCGGTTGAAGCAACACCGTCGGAGGGTAGCCCGAATATGCCTCCACAAACCAACTCGAAGCGTTGCCGAAGCCGCCGGTGACGTAACCGCGGGCGCGAATGTGGGCACCGGGCGGAGCGGCGACGTTGGTCAAGGCCCAGCCGCCGGGGATGCGCGTGCCCGCACCCAGGCTGGTCCAGTTCACTCGATCGGTGGAGTATTCAAATGTTGTGCTCCAGGCTTCCGGGCTGGCGCCGCCGCGCAGCCAGGTGATAGTTGAGCCGCTGCGGGAAAGAGTTTGCACAGCCGGCATGTTATTGATCAGCCGGGCCGGCTGGCCGCTGCTGCCAATGATTCGGCTCGCCATGCCTCCCACCAGGATTTTGCCATCGGACTGTATCCCCAAGGCGCGGACGAAGCCCGTGGCGGTGGGACTGAAGCTTGGGTCCAAGGTCCCGTCGGGATTGAGACGGCCGAGGAACTGCCGCATTTGCCCGCCCAGCCAACCGAATCCTCCACCGACCAGGATTTTCCCATCGGCTTGAAGGGCCAACGTGCCGACGTGCGCGGTGGGCCCTGAATGGAATCCGGTGTCCAACGCCCCGCTCGGATGGAATCGAACGAGGTTGGCGAGTGACGGCCTGCCCGGTGCGCCCGGTGTGATGAAGCTTCCGCCCGCGAGGAATTTTCCGTCAGGTTGCACCACCATGGCGTTCACCCAATTGTTCGCTGCGGGGAGGAAAGTGGTGTTGAAGCTCTGGTCGATCGTTCCATCGGCGTTGATCCGGGCGATCCAGGCGCGCGTCTGTCCGCCGACCATGCTGAAGTCTCCCGACACGAGAATCTTTTCATCCGTCTGCATGGCGAGGGAGCGCACAATGCCGTTGATCCTTGGGTTGAACGCCGCGTCCACCGTCCCGTCAGGATTGATCCGGACGAGATTGGTGCGCGTCGATCCGTCCAAAGTGGCGAAGAGTCCGCCCGCGAGAATTTTCCCGTCCGCTTGCGCCGCGAGCGTCTCGATAGTGCCGTTCACCGTCACGCTGAATTCGCCGTCGAATGTTCCGTTGGCATGAACGCGGACAACGGCGGAGGTATTCCCCGTCAGGGTCCGTGTCGCCACAATCTTTCCGTCGGTCTGCAAGGCCAGCGCGCGATAGAGATTCGTCTGGGAAACAAACCCCTCGTCGGGCGTCCCGTCGGCATTCATCCGCAGCAGCCTTGTCGCCGACTGCCATCCGGCCGTACCGGGCACGTTATGGTAACCGCTCACCAGAACCTTTCCATCCGGCTGAGCCGCCAGCGCGCGCAGTTCGGAAAAGAATGGGAGCGAAGGTGGAGTGCCGGGCTCGAAGCCGCTGTCCAATTCCACGAGGTTCATCGCCAGTTGTGCCACGGTGCTGGTCACGCTGCCGTATCCGTTGCTGACCACCACGGTGTAGTCTCCGGCGTCGGGCGCCTGGAGGCTGTCGAGCGTCAGCGTCGAGCCGGTGCCGTCGGGTACCACCACGTCTTCGCCATAATGCCGCCACTGGTAACTCAATGGAGGCGTCCCCCTGGCCGTCACGCTGAACGTCACGCTCTCACCCGGATTGCGCGTCTGGCTCACCGGCTGCGCGAAGATGATCGGGTCGCGCACGGTGAGCCGGGCCACGCGACTGGTCACGACGCCGATCACGTTGCTGATGACGACGCTGTAACCGCCTTCATCCGCCCGGAGCACGTTGCTAACGGACAGCGACGACGTGGCCGCGCCGACAAGGTTCCCACCGTCCGCCAGCGGCACACCGTCCTTGAGCCATTGGTAGGACAAGGGCGCTTCCCCGGTTGCGGTCACGCTGAAGTTCGCCGTCGCACCGGCGTTCTCGAGGCGGCCCGAGGGATGAGTGATGAAGCCGACGGAGGTTCCTTCCACAAACGCCTCAACCACCCAATGCGAACGCAGCGCGCCCATCGCCACCAGACCGCGCGCGCGAATGGTGCCGGGGATGCTGGCCGGCGCATTCGTCAAGCGCCAGCCGCCGCGAATCAATTGGCCCGCACCGAGGTCGAACCAATCGCGACCATTGACCGAGTAATCGAACGACGCGTACCAGACTTCCGGTCCGGTGCCGCCGCGCAACCAGGTGATGGTCGAGCCGTCGTAGGTCAGGCTCTCGGTGGCCGGTTCGGTGTTGGTCAGCCGCGTCAAGCGGTATTGAGCCAGTCCGTCGCTGTTGGTGGTCCAGTGTCCCGCCAGAATTCTCCCGTCCGGCAACAGGCTATGGAGGAGGTAGTGACCCAGATCGAGGCTCTCGTCGAGCGTGCCGTTCGTGTTGAGCCGGGAATAAGGCCGCTGCCGACCGTCCGGCCAGTTGAAGCCGGTGCTGACGATGAGCTTCCCGTCCGCCTGCACGACTTTCGGCGAGGCCGATCCAGGAGGAGTGAAACTGGTGTCCACACTTCCACCCCGCACGAGCCTGATAAAGTTGCCGGTGACCACTCCATTCACCCGGCCCAAGGCGCCGTACAAATAGGCTGTGCCGTCGGGTTGCGCGATCATGGAATCGACCGCGGCTCCCACGGTAGCGGGACCAATAAAGTAATCAGGCAGGGGACCGGAAATGAAATCGCCTCCCGCCATATAGATGGTTCCGCTGGGCAGCATGACGATTGATTTCACGTAGAGCCAAAAGTCGCTGTTCACACCGCCGATGAGGGTGCGGTTAAGACTTCCATCCCAATTCAGCCGAACGACCGCAGGCTGCGGATAAGTCATCCACTGCGGAATCAGGATGAACGTTACAATGTTGCCACCAGGCTCTACCGCCATCGCGGTCGAAAACGGCCGGGCCGCGGTAAAATTGGTATCGCGCGTTCCGTCCGAATGGAGCCGGATGGATTGACCGCCCACCAAAATCTTCCCGTCCGGCAGCACCGCCAGCGAACTGACTGTGTAAGCGTTATCCATCCTGAACGAGCCATCCAGGTATCCGTTCGCATGAAAGCGCGCGAGGTTGTAACGCGGCAAAGCGTCCGGGATGGCGAATTGTCCGCCGATCAGAATCTTGCCGTCGGGTTGCACCGCGGCGGCAGTGATGGTGACCTGAGCGCCCGGCTCGAACGCCGTCTCCAGCGTGGTGTAGTTGAAGATCAATTGCGCTACCTCGCTGGTCGCGCTGCCATAGGAATTGGCCACCACCACGGAGTAAGCGCCGAGATGGGTTTGCTGGAGGTTGGTTATCGAAAGCACCGAGTCCGTTGCACCCGGCACTGTCTCGCCGTCTTTCCGCCACTGGTAACTGACTGGAAGCGTGCCCGCCGCCGTGACGCTGAACGCCACGGTCTCGCCGGGATTGCGGCTTTGATGCTCCGGGTGGCGGGTGATCACGGGGTCAATTACCGTGAGCGTCGCGACGCTGCTGGTCACACTGCCGACGCTCGTGCTGACCACGACGCTGTAGCCACCCTCGTCCGCCTTGAGCAGGTTGCTCACGGTCAACATCGGTGTCCTTGCGCCCGAAATTTTTCCTCCATTCACCAGCGGCGTGTCGCCGTAAAACCATTGGTAGCTAAGACCCAATCCATCCGCTGTCACCATAAATTCCGCGTATTGGCCCGCGATCTGTTGCAAGCTCAATGGCTGATCAACGATCGCCAGCGCAATCACCGTCACTCCCGCCACTCGGCTGGTCACGCTACCGTAGCCATTGTTTACGACCACGAAATAGTTCCCGCTGTCGGCCGGTTGGAGATTGGTCAACGTGAGCGTGGACCCGACTGCCTCCGGCAACGCCAAGCCGTCCTTCCACCACTGATAATTCAACGGAGCCGTCCCCGTTGCGATCACGCTTAACGCCACGCCTTCACCTTGATTCTGGAACTGGCTGGCCGGGTGGCTGGCGATCACCGGATCAACCACCGTGAGCGCCGCTACCACGCTGGTCACGCTGCCGTGCGTGCCGGTGATCGCGACGCTGTAGCCACCCTGATCGGGTTTGAGCAAATCGAGGACGGTCAACGCCGCCGTCGCCGCGCCGGTGATTCTTCCATCGTCCGCCAGCGCCGTGCCGTCTTTCAACCACTGATAGACCAGCGCCGTCCCCGCCGCTTCCACGCTCAACGTCGCGCTCTGGCCGGCGTTTTGCACTTGGCTGAACGGCTGCGAAATAATCGTCGGGTCCAGTACCGTGAGCGAAGCAACGTGGCTGGTGACGCTGCCTTGGGCGTTGCTCACGATGACGCTGTAGCCGCCTTCGTCCGCCTTGAGGACGTTGCTCAGCGTGAGCGTCGGGCCGGTCGCGCCAGCGACCGCGCCGCCGTCCGACAAAGGCGCGCCGTCTTTCCACCATTGGTAAGCCAGGGGCTGCGTGCCCACCGCCCACACGCTGAACATAGCAACGCTGCCAGAGACAGTTGTTTGGCTGACCGGTTGGGTGACCACGAAAAGAGGGCCAACGTAACTGTTGGTTGTCACCACCGTCTCAGCCACCCACGGAGAACCGCCGACGACATGGCCGCGTGCGCGCAGGCTGACATCTAGAGGCAAAGAAACATCAGGTACTCGCCAGCCGCCGGGAACCCGCGTCCCTTCGCCCAACCTGATCCAGTTGGTCCCGTCGAGCGAGAAATCGAACGCCGTGCGCCACACTTCGGGACTGGTGCCGCCCCGCAGCCAGGTGACGCTCGAACCGTCATAGCCGAGCCGTTGGGTGGCGGGTTCAAACAAGGTGAGTCGCGCGAAGTTGGAGCGAATCTCGCCGCCCAACCTGCTGAAGAAGCCGCCCACCAGAATCTTCCCGTCCGTCTGCAGCGCCATCCCACTGACATCCCGATTGACTTCGAATCTGAAACCTTGGTCCACGGTCCCGTCTGCATTCAACCGTCCGAAGTAAGGAACCGCCTGTCCGTTCAAACTGGAAAATTTCCCGCCCATCAGGATTCTCCCGTCTGCCTGCAACGCCACCGCGTTGACGAAGCCATCCACGCCGGGATTGAAAGTGATGTCCCGCGTTCCATCGGCATTGAGCCGTCCGAAATACGGCCTCGACTCTTCGTTCAGCCTGGTGAAGTTTCCGCTCAGCAGAATCTTTCCGTCCGCCTGCAACGCCAGCACGTTCACCCAGCCGTCCCACGCCGGAACGGAGACGTGGCCATTCGCAGCCGCGTTGAAACTTCCATCCACAGTCCCGTCGGCATTGAGCCGGGCAATGTTGGTGTGCGGCTGCCCGTTCACGGTGTTGAACTGGCCTCCGATCAGAATCCTTCCGTCAGGCTGCACCGCCAGCGCATCAACCCCGCCGCTATTCGTTCCCCACTTGACCGCCACGTTGAAGCCGGCGTCCAGCCGACCATCCGGGTGCAACCGAGCGATGTTCGTGCGCGGCACGTCAGCCATCGTCGTGAAGTAGCCTCCCACTACAATCTTTTCATCAGGCTGGAGCCCGAGCGCAGTCACGTGGTTGTTAGCCCTCGGATCAAAACTGGTATCCACCATCCCGCTGGTGTGGAAACGTTTGATGAACCTCTGCGGCCATTCGCCCACGGCCGCGAACTTTGCTGCGACGACAATCTTTCCGTCTTCCTGAACTGCTAGCGCGCGCACCACATCGTTCGGTCCTGGATTGAAGCCGCCGAGCAGCGCGCCATTGGTGTCAAGCCGGACGATGTAGCGGTGCGTGTAACCTCCGAGTTTTTCCATTTCTCCTCCCGCGATGATCCGGCCATCTGGTTGCAGGGCCAGTGTCTTGAGGTCGAAGAAGCCCCAGAAATCGACGACCGGATTGAAGCTGGTGTCGAGCGCCACCAACCTGACGGTCAATTGAGCCGCGTTGGTCACGCTGCCGTGGCCGTTGCTCACCACCACCGAGTAATTCCCGGTGTCGGCATATTGAACATTGGCGAGGGTCAGCGTTGGGCCGGAGTCAGGCGCTATCGGGACGCCGTTCTTGAACCATTCGTAACTCAACGCAGCCGTGCCCGCCGCCGTGACTTGAAGCGTCACAGTCTCGCCCGCGTTGCGCGTTTGGTTGGTGAGTTGGCTGAGGATGGCGGGGTCGATCACCGTGAGCGTGGCGACCTGGCTGGTCGCGCTGCCGGACGGATTGCTGATCACAACGCTATAACCGCCCTCGTCGGCGTTCAGAAGATTGTTCACCGTCAACGACGCTGTTCCCGCTCCGACCACTCTCCCGTCATCGATCACGATCACTCCATCCTTGAGCCACTGGTAAATCAACCCGGTCCCGGCTGCCGCCACGTTGAAGATGGCGTTCGCGCCCGCGTTCCGAGTCTGGGCCAAGGGCTGACTGGTAATCGCTGGATCAACCACCGTGAGCGTTGCGACGCGGCTCGTCACGCTGCCGAACGAATTGCTGACCACAACGCTATAGCCGCCCTCGTCGGTTTTAAGCGCATTGGCGATGCTGAATGCCGGCGTCGTCGTGCCGCCGATCCTGCCGTCGTCACTCAAGACTGCGCCATCCTTGAGCCATTGATAAGTCAGCGCCGTCCCCGCTGCCGCCACGTTGAACGTCACGGTGTCTCTCACGTTTCGCTGCTGGCTCACCGGCTCGCTGGCGATTGTCGGGTCGATCACCGTCAGGGTCGCCACCTGGCTCGTCACGACGCCCAAGGCGTTGCTGACCACGACGCTGTAGCTGCCTTCAGCCGCTTCGAGCAGGTTGCTCAACGTCAGTGTGCGCGTCGTTGCTCCTGTGATGTATCCGCCATCTGCCAGCGGCGCGCCGTCTTTCCACCATTGATAGTGCAACGGCGCTTCCCCGATGGCTGAAACGCTCAGAGTCGCCGTCGTAGCGGCATCGTTCGTCCGAGTGAGAGGTTGAGTGAGCAAGGTGATGTTGCCTCCATAAGTTTCCACCACCCAGCGCGAGCCAGTGCCATCGCCAGCCACGTTCCCGCGCCCGCGAATCGTCACAGGCGACGGAAGCGTAACACCCGACACTTGCCAGCCGCCGGCAATCCGTTCGCCCGCGCCCAGGCCGATCCAGGTGACACCATCGGTCGTGTAATCGAAAGTCGTCCGCGAGACTTCAGGGCTGGCGCCGCCCCGCCGCCAGGTGACAGTCAAGCCGTCGCTGGTAAGACTTTGCGTCGCCGGTTCGGTGTTGTTCAACCGCGCGATGTGTTTTCGCGGCTGCCCGCCCAGCGTGGCGAAAGTTCCGCCCAGGAGACTCTTTCCGTCGGGTTGAACCGCCAGCGTTGAGACCGTACGGCTCGCGCCGGGATTAAAGTCCCCGTCCAATGTTCCATCTGCATGGAAGCGGGCGATTCGGTCGCGCGCCTGTCCGCCGGCCCACGTGAAATCACCTCCCGCGAGAATCTTCCCGTTCGCTTGTACGGCCAACGCCAACACGCCGCCGTTGGCCCCCGGATTGAACCCGCTGTCCAACGTGCCGTCGGTATTGAGCCGTCCGATATTGTTGCGCGGTTGGCCATTCAGCATCGTGAAAGTGCCGCTCACTAAAATCTTCCCGTCAGTCTGAACCGCCAGAGCGCGCACCATTCCGTTCGCCTCGGCCACGAAGCTGCCATCCAATATGCCGCCGGCTTCGAGCCGGGCAATCCGCCACCGCGCCTGCCCGTTGAGATTGGTGAATTGCCCGCCCACCACCATTTTCCCATCGGCCAGCACTGCCAGCGTAAACACAAAACCATTGGCAGCGGGATTGAACGCGCTATCCGGTGTTCCGTCGGCGTTAAGCCGCCCCAGACGTTGATGCGTTTCTCCACCGAGACTCGTGAAAGCGCCACCGACCACAATCTTCCCATCAGTCTGCACTTCCAGGGAACGCACGACGCTGCTCGCCCCGGGATTGAAACCATTGTCGAGCGTTCCATCCGTGTTCAAACGACTGAGGTAGCTCCGCGGCTGCCCACCCAGGGCGCCGAACGTTCCGCCCACGAGAATCTTCCCGTCCTCCTGCACCGCCAGCGAATGCACAAAATTATCCGCAACCGGATTGAACCCGCTGTCCACCGTCCCGTCGGCATTGAGCCGGCCCAGGAAATTGCGCGGCTGTCCGTCCAGGTTCGTGAAAGTGCCCGCGATCAAAATTTTGCCGTCAGTCTGCACCGCCAGCGCCAGTACGTTGGTGCTGGCGCCGGGATTGAAATTGTCGGGGAGCGGCGATTGGGCGAGCGCGTGAGGCGGGAGCGGCAGGCAAAGCAAAGAGAGCGTGAAGCAGACGGCCCGAAAGACAAACCAAGCGTTCCGGAGCGTAACAGCCATACAGAGAACGGTCAGCTATTGCCGGAGCACTTGCTTGTCTTCCAAGAACCTTTGACGGGAAACACGCCGCCAAGGATAGCTGAGAGGATCCCGTTTTCAACTCTGAAGTCTCGCCCCGAATCGCCCGCGAGACGGATCTCCGAGCGCGCCATTATTGGCTGACGAGGCTTCGGTGCGCCGGGAGATCGCCGGGCCTACGAGCCACGATGAAAAGATACGGTGCCCGCCCGCTTTGCTGCCGTAATTGGAGTTCAAAGTTGCGGCAACATTCAACCACCTGACTCATCCGGGACTCAAGGCGTGCCGGTGTTTACTCCGGGCGGGCGGAAGGAGACTTTATAGAAACCTTTCACGGCCTTGGCTTCGACGTAGAGGCTCAGGGCGCCTTCGCTCGTCGCGGTGTGTTTGTGGCGGTCGATGATCCCCGTCTGCGCGATGGCAAACGGCAGCGCCGCCCAATCTAAATCCGCGAGTGTGGGGTTCCCGTAGATTTCGTAGGTGTAGCCGGCGTAGGCGGGCACGTTGATTCGGTAGCGCGGATTGCTGCCCACCGGGCCGGACACCATCGTCCCCGCGGTCACCAGGCTTCCGCCGCCGGGATAAGTCGGTTCCACGGGAGTGAAGCCGCTCACGAAATCCCATGTGGCCTGCGCTTCACCGGTGGTTGTCCCGGGCACTGCGATGAAGTCGAGGAGCAAGCTGGCCCGCTGTGCGGCGGGGATTGTCGCAAACACGCCGTCGTTGGAATTTTGCGTGGCCCATTGCTGGCCGTTCAAATCGATGGCGATTTCGTTCCAGCCGGTCTGCGTCGCGAAGCGGGTCGAACGGCCTGGAACGGTGATGCCCCAGTGAAAGTGCCGAGCGCGCCCGGGGTAAAGGCCTGCCTTGATGGTGCGGAATTTGAACGCGCCACTTGACCCTGTCAGAAACTGCCCGAAGCCTGCGAAATTGGCGTCGCATGCGGGATTGCGGCCCATGCCGGTCGAGTACTGATAATCGCCTTCCCGATCGGCGTGCCACAGTTCGACCAGGGCGTTTTTGATCGGGTTCCCACTCGTGTCGAGCACGCGGCCCGTGATGTAAGTCACGACGCCCGCCGCGACGGTGAGGTTGTCGCTGAGTTGTACGAGGTCGTTGTCCTTGTCGAGGGCGATGTCATCGGCCAGCGGATAGAACGGCCCCGGGGTAGAACCCGGAGTGGCGGTCAGCGCTTCGGCCAGATAGCCAGACAGTGTGAAGCCCGCCGAGCCAACCGCCATGCTCTTAAAGAAGCGGCGGCGGTCAACGGGAATGTGGAAGGTGTGCGGTTTGGCGTGGCCGGTCTTCTTTTTCATACTACACCTCCTATTATGGCAATGCCCATTAAGCCAGCATTAAGCGGCTGAGATTTTTATTACTGATTTGGCTGAGCGGGGGTTGCCCCCGAGATCGCCCATACGTCGGCATCGGCGGCGGTGCGTCCGTAGGAACGGTCGGTTGCCTGGGCACCGAAGTTGACCGAGTCAAGGATGGCGTTGAAGTTGGCATCGGTGTCCGTGAGGAAAATCTCCTCGCCGTCAGCGGAGAGTTTGAAGCTGGCGTGCAGGCCGGGCGTCGCGGAGCCGTCTTCATCGGCCCACACAATTAAGTAGCCATCCGCCGGGATGACTGTCCCAGCCGGGAAAGCCCATTTGCGCGGGTTGTTCGGTTCGTCGCTGAGATAGCGGCCGGTGAGATCGATTTCTTGATCGGTGATGTTGCGTAGTTCGATCCAGTCATCAAACTCGCCTTGCGGATCGGCCAGTGTGCCCGTGTTCGAGGCCATAAGCTCGTTGATTACCACCGGCGAATTGCTCGCGGTGGTGACGGCTACACGATAGCTGTAGGTCTGTTCCTCGGCGCGAGCGGGCGAAAAGACCACGGCCTTGGCGGCATTGGCAGAGCGGGCTTCGATGTAGAAACGGACTTTCGTTCCAGCGGGATAGTTCGTAGTGGCCGCGCCAAAGAGGCCATCGTTCTCCGCGCCGTCAGCGTGCTGGCCGTCGTCGAACATCTGCGCGACGGCGAAGCGCCCGTAGGATTTGCCGCGATGGTAGAGCCACACTGAATCGAGACCATTAGTGCCGTTCGCGGCGATCTGCGCCGTTACAAATGGGGTTTCGGTCGCGGTGGGCGCGGAAGCCGGGCCGGACACGCTGGCGATGATTGGTGGTAGGGGCCGCAGTTCGCCATGGTTCGCCAGAAAATTGTAGCGGTTCGTGATGAAAGCTCTCAGGGAGTTCAAATCATTCGTGTAGGACAACATCGTGAAATTCTTGTTCGGGTCGGCGATGATCGTGCTGATGCTGAGCGCATGAAAGGCGCTGATCATGGGCACCAGCGCCGCCGGGTTGTAAGACTCCTGCAGCACTGTCCGCATATGGGCGAGGTAGCGCTGGCGCAGTTCATTGATCGGCAAGAGGCGATAAAGCACGGGACGGGAAGGGCTGGTCATTCCTTGCACCGGCGATAGCTGCACGTCCCCAATGACGAACGCTTCATTGCCGTCGTGCTCCAAGGGATGAATGCGACCGCTCTCCACTTCGTAGTAGAAGCTGTAGTCGGCGCCCTTGTTCCAATAGCTGTCGTCATCGGCAAAAACATTTTCGATGGCGAGGAACCACAGCCAGGCGTCCACCGCCAGCACGTCCTCAACCCGATCACGAAGCTGGTTGGTGGGCGTGGTATTCAGCACGACGATGGCGTTGACGAGCCGCTCCCAGGCGTTGGTTGTTGGCGAATTGGTCGTGCGCAAATCGTAATAAGGACGATAGAGGGCAATGTTCGTGGAGTTAAGGTAGCCCAGCGCGGAGTTAGCCCCGCCCATCGGGGAGTTCGGCGTGCGCCAGCGGTCGCCGTTGTTGCTGGAGAACCATTCGCTGATGAGTTGCCCGTTCTCCTGTTGCACCAGCGAGTAAACGCCCCAGAGTGCACCGTTGATGTTCACGCGGGCCATCGCGCCCTTTGGGCAAGGCGTGTACTGGCTCATCACTGTGAAGTAAACCGCCTCGCGCATGATCGTCTCATCGCCGGCGGCGTTGTTGAGGTTGAACGTGGTGTAGCGCATGAGGTCCGCATTGGGATCGATCCAGTCCAACTCGACGTTGATGGATTTCTTATTGCCTCCAATGTTGAATGAGGTGTTTCCCTTGTAACGCGCGCCCGCACCCACGTTCGTGGCGCCGTTGTCCAGCGTCACCAGCGAACAATATACGTTCGAGCCAGTGTTGCGTCCGCTGGTCAACAGCGCGCCCCAGTTGGCCTGCGTAAAGGTGAGACTGACGGTCCGGAACAGCGAAGGGTCAAAAAGGCCGGTGGTCTTGCGCGCGCGGTAGAATCGGTTCGAATTGGTGGCCGGACCAATTGCGCGCCAAGGCGCATTGGTGGCCCTGCCGGACAGCAGCGTCCCAAAGTTCGTCGCTGTGATCCAACCGGAGAGGTCGCTCGACACCTGAAGCCGCCAGTCATCGTCACCGTCGCCCTCGACCTGGAGAAACGTATTGGTGCCTTGCTTGCCGATACGAACCTGTCCGTCCGCTGAAATGCCTTCAACGCCTCCCCCGAGTAAAACAAAGACTATGACCACTACGACGCGGTAGTTCATGCCATCACCACTTGAATCTGCTCAACTCAGACACAATCTACGCCGCGAAGGTTACGGCGTCGAGATTAGTTGAGCCTTTGGAAGGAGGAATCGATCTACAATTTGCCGGCCTCGATCCGGTAGAACACCGCGCGGGGCGCCGGGCTGAGCGTGTGAGTGAAGGTGCGGATGGTTGAGGAGATGTTGGACGCGTTGGGGACGCGAATATAGCCGGCAGCGAGGTTCGTCGTGTACCACAGCGTGTAAACCCGTCCAGCCACTGGAGACCAACTCAGCACATTGGGCGCTCCGCCGACGCCGCGAGCCAGTGTGAGCCGAAGCCGGCTGTTCGGGTCGTTTGGATTCAAACCAGCAATGTAGGATTGCCAGAGAGGAATGCCGTTCGCCCCTGTGGCGTTCACCGCAGTTTCAAAGTTGCTGGTGTATCCATGCGACGCCAGCCACCAATGCGGGGTCGGGCGATTGACCGTCAGGATTTCCGCGAACACGGCCTGGATGGACGTGTTCGTGTTGAGGATTAGCGTGAGAGGATTGCTGATCCCCGCGGCCCCATTCGTCCAGCGGACAAACCGATAGTAGCTCGCGGGCGTGGCGACAACCTGGACGGATGAACCGACGGAATAGGTGGCGTTTGTTGGACTGACCGCGCCCCACGCGGCATTGTTGGCTGTCCCGGTCAAGCGCACCGAGGGCAGCCCTATGCCGGAGATGGAACCACTGATAAAGTATTGACCGATGCTGGCGTAAGAAGTGTAGCCCGTCGGCGGGGAACTGAGTGGAGCGCCGACGCCCGTATTTCGGGCGTGCAGGTAGTAAGTGCCTTGGGCCAGCGTCGTCTGAATTTGCGCGGTGGTCTGGCCGGCCGGATTGCTGGAGAGAATGAGCGCGCCGCTGGCGTCGCGCAATTCGACCAGGAGATCGAGATTTCCGCCGCGCGTTCCCGACGGAGTGGTCCACGGATTCACTGTGAGGTTGATCGGGCCGCCCGCAGTCGTGAAGGAAAACACGTCCACATCGGTGTTGCGTTCCAGAACTCCCTTATTCGCCGGGTTGGCGTTGGTTGGATCATTCTCTGGTGTGGTTGAGATGACATTGGTGCCTCCGGTAATCACCAGGGCTGTTGCGGCCCCCGCTGTGTCGCCGCGGTCATCCGTGCGATAGGAAATTTTTGCGGCGATGGTCGCCAGATCGTCCTGGGTGTTGTTGGCCAGATAGTATTCGCCTTTCGACCACTGAGTCACGTTGCGGCTGGAGACGCTGCCCATGATGGGGCCCCACGACGTGTCGCCACTGCCGTGGCCATTGTAATAGTCGGCGCCGTCGGTTTTGCCGTCGTGGCTGAGTCCAAGATTATGCCCAATCTCGTGCGAGACGGCTTCCGCGATGGAAGAGGCTGAGCCGTTGCCGAGATTGTCGGAGTAAATCCAGCCGGGGCGATAATTGCCGTAGTTGGAATTGCCGAACACGTTCACGTAAGCCACACCGCCCGCGGAGGACGACGGGTTCCCCACCCCATTGGCGTCGGTGCTGCGTGTAATCAAGGCGTGCGCCGTCCGTGTGCTGAAAGTCGCAGGGCGCTCCGTCGTCACGTCAATGTTGAATGGCGCGTAGTCCTCAGCCACGCGCTGCCACACTCGTTTGATAGTCGTCTGCTCGGCATCGCTGAACGTCGCGAAATCGCCGTCCGTGCTGAACGGCACCGCTGGAATCGTCGTCCGTCCTCCGCTGTTCCACGAAGTGCCGGTCACGTTTTCGCCCGTGAAGTTCAGATAGAGCACATTCGGCGCACCGGGCTTGCTGTGGAAGATGAGACTGGCCGGAAACGGGCTGACCGCCACCGGGGCTTCCGCCACCACAGGTTCAGTTTCCGCCTCCACCGCCGCGGCGGCATCGACCGTGAAATGGTCCACATAAAAGATTTCTCCGTCTGTATCCGGCTCCAACGCTTCGAGGTCATGTTCCGTGAAATGAAAGCTGCTCAGCCGCGCCAGCGCTCGCAGCCGCGCCGCGTCCGGCAGCCGTTCGAGGCGCGAACGCAACCGGCTGGCCGGCAGTTCATCAACGCGGCTGAGAATTCCTGGCGCGAACTGACGCGGTCTCGGCGAAGCTTGCTGGCCTTGGGCAAGGACAGTGGAAAAAAGAATCAAGAAACCCGCGCTCCTCAACAGGGGGGAAAAATCAACTGACGGCAACTTCATACAACAAAGTCCATTTTTGATTGGTCCTGGAACACCTCCAGTCCGCTTGCCTGTGCTCTTCCGCGCTTGTTATCACAGGGGCCGCATGGCCGCGGCGTTTTGGAAAGCAGCCACCATTCCACCAGCGCCAGCCGTTCAAACAAGGCTGTGGTAAAGCTAAGTGCTTGAAGAAAGGTTGGAACGTCCCGGACCAGTGACACTTTTCTTTTCAGCCGCGGAAGGCAATTTGCCGGTCTCCGGACGCCCAGAGTTCGCAGCTCTGATCCGGACAATCGCTTAGGTTTTGATGAGCGTCACTACAGACGCGCCCGGACGACATCGAAGAATTCCTCCGCTACGATGAAGCCAACGCACTCCGCCGCGCCGCAACGGCATGGATGCTCCCGGTAATGCTCCAGGTCGTAGCTATAATTAAAGGTGATCTCCTGGCCCGGCTGTATCACCTTGCGCGCGACCATCCAGATGTGTCCGTCAATTCGTTCGGCATCGCAGTTAGGTGAGCAACTATGGTTGAGAAACCTCGCCGGGTTCCATTCCACGCCGCCATCCAGGTCCCAGCGCTCGTCGAAATAGAAGATGGCATGGTTGTTCCATGCGCAACGCTGCAACGATTGCTCCTTGGTAATTCGTTCGCCTACATACTCCATCACACGGCTACCGGCTGGAATCACCACTGTCGCAAATCCGCCAAGGCCATGAATGGCTGAAGGACGGAATTCAACAAGTGGATGAGCCGGGTTCACCTCAGTATGTTGCCTCCGGCGACCACTTTGCGCAATGGATTGGAGACAGGAAGGAATGGAACAAAAAATTTGTTTGGGAGCAGCGTTCAAAGAGCGCGCTGCGGGAATGAAACTTTCTCCGAACCAAACGTCTAACTCCATCGTTCAACCCTCGGAAGCTCGATACGGGATTCCGGGACCGAAATGATGCGGCGACTCAGACAACCCTGATGGCAAGCAAGCTCTTCACCTGGCCGTCGCTCTTTTCGTCCACGGATGAACAGGCGATGTGGCGCGTGCGGACGGATGACGACCCGGACGCCTTCGCCCAACTGGTCGGGCGCTGGCAGGGGCCGATTCAAAACCTCTGCACGCGCATGATCGGCGACCCGCATCGCGGCGAAGATTTGGCGCAGGAAACATTCGCTCGCCTCTTCGCCCGCCGGAAGAATTACGAACCGACCGGCAAGTTCTCGACCTTCCTGTGGCGAATGGCCTTGAACATTTGTTATGACGAATTGCGAAAACTCAAACGCCGCGGGGAATTCTCCCTGGACGAACGTGACGACGATGACGAACGACTCTCCTTCGATCTCGAAGACGGCGCCCCCGCGCCCGATTCCCGACTCATCGAGGACGAGCGGGCCGAGGCGGTCCGGAGCGCGCTCGTCGAACTTGCGGAACCCTATCGTGTGGTCGTTGTATTGCGCCATTATGAGGGCCTCAAGTTCCGCGAGATCGGCGACGTCCTCGGCATCCCCGAAGGCACTGTGAAATCGCGTATGTCCGAAGCCCTGAACCAACTCAGCCGGATGCTGAATCCCGTGGTTGGCGAACCTTCTTCAGAATACTCAGACCGACCCAATCCAAACCACCGCTCGAACGAAAGATTGTTGATATGAAAACTCATCCTACGCCCGAAGAATGGATGTCCTTCCTCTACGGCGAAGATTCACCCGCGCGCCACGCCGAACTGGGCGCGCATCTCCACGCGTGCGCCGAGTGCCGGCAACAGGTGCAAACCTGGCGCGGCAGCATGGCCGCGCTGGACACCTGGGCTGTGCCGCAAACGCGCCGCCGTTGGGCGTCAGCTCCAGCGATGCGCTGGGCCGCGGCAGCAGTCGTGGTGTTGGGCTTGGGCATTGGCATGGGACGAATGACCTCCTCGGCCCCGCCCGACCTCAACCAACTCACGGCCACGCTTCGCACCGAAATGGAGACGAAGCTTGCCTCCACGCGCGAGGAGTTTGCCCGCACGTTGCAGCAGCAGCGGATGGAGTTTGCCGAAGCCGTTCACGCCGCGGCCAGCGACGCAGTGGGGGAGGGAGCGGAGGAACTTTTCGCGCGCATCAGCCGCGTGATCGCTCAGGAGCGTCAGGCTTATCTCGCTGCGCTTCGGCAGATCGAAGAGCGCAGCCAGTCGGATTATGCCGCGCTCCGCAACGACTTGAACACCGTGGCGGTCAACGCCGACGATGGTTTCTCGCAGACTCGCGAACAACTCATACAACTGGCGACCGCCACACAGCCGACTGCCACACAGCCCACTCCTTGAAATCGAAAGCAACGCAACCACTCAAACCTATGAAACAGATTCTCTGCCTTTCTCTCCTTGGTGCCACGTTGGCCACCGCTCAGAATGAACCGGCGCCGGCGCCGCCACCACCGGTTGCGCCTCCAGCAGTGCCGGCCGATCCCGCGCCGATCCCGGCGCCGCCGCGCGCTGCTCCACGCCGCGTCCGAGCCGCAGTGGAAGATGTGACGGGAAACGTGGCCGAGCTTGTCGCTCAAGCCACCAGCGCCGCTAAAAACGCAACTGCGCTGGCGCTGGATCAAGCGGGCCAGTTCGAATCCTTCAGCCGCTCCTTTGGTTCATTGCCCCGTTCCACCAAGACCGGCCGGACTCTCGTGGTGCGCTCCAGCGCTCCAGACCCGGCGACGTTGGAAAGCGCGGAGGAAGATTTGAGTGTGATGGCGCTGATCCTCCGCAAAGCCACTGGTGAATCCCGCGGTGACGACAAGCGAGTCGTCATGGGCATTGAGGTGTTTGGCTCTTCCAGCGGTGCGCGCAACATTTATTTGGAGGGCTATGGCGCTTTGTTCCTGCTGGGCGTGCGCTTTCCGCTGGTCGCACCGCCCGACAAGGAGGAGCCAAAATCGAAAGACCCCGCCAGCACCGAATGGACGGAGGCCCGCGAGGAATTGCTCAACACCGGGCGCGGCTCGCTCGACGTGGAATATGATGTGGTGTGGAGAAACAACGGTCGGCAGGCGCCGGAAGAATTTAATGCGGAGAAAATCGACGGCCTGAAGACCGCCTTGCTCGAGGCATTGAAGAATGCCACGCACATTCGCGCGTTGAAATCGGATGAATCGGTGACGGTGGTCATTCAGGGCGCTGAGTCTCCGCGCCTGGAAAAAGTGGTTGAGAACCGTGGCTCCTCAAAGCGAACCACCGTCAAGAAGACGTCCACGGAACGCGACGAAACCGTGATGACGGTGCGCGTGAAGAAATCCGACGTGGACGCGTTCGCAAAAGGAAATCTTGATCTCGCTGGCTTCCGCAAGAAGGCGTCCATTCAGACCTACTTCCGGCGCGGCGATGCTTCGGTGGCCACCTCTCCATTCCTTTCGCCTCCGCTGCGATAGGTTGATGCGGGGCGTGTCACAAACAATTTACAAACGTCACGCAACTCTTCCCGGCAAGTGGTGTCTAACCGAATGTTCGAGATGAACGAAAAGCGAACACGAAGCTGGTCGGTGGCGGAACTGGTCCCGCTGATACTCCTGGGCCTGGTTGGGCTGAACATTTTAATCGCGGCCCCAACGAGGTTCCCTGCATCCACGACAGTTCCTCAAAAAACGCCGCGCCTCTCACCACCCAAACCGCCACCGGCCGGCAAACCGTTGCTCGCGCAGTCCAACTCGCGGAACCACTGATCATCCTTCGCGCCTCGCACGATGCTGCGTCCGAGGACGGGCGCATTTCGACCAAGCGGTTTCACACCTGGCAAAATCTGTTCAACGGGTGCGCGGCTTTCCGTCGTGCCACAATCTTCCCGCTAGGAAGAGGGCGGTGATGCTGATGACAAGCAATTCGTTCATGCCGCCTTCACTATCGGACAGGCGCCGGAAGGGCAATGGAACGAAAGGAGTAACCGAACGATCAGGATTGGAGACGTTTCCTGGACGACGAGGACTCGCGGCGGGCGGGCTTGCCGGTGGGAAGGTCGAAATTGTAATTCTGGACTTGGCCTGGATGCCGGGGCGCATTTTGGCCCGGTTCCGTTCGGGCGTGTTCCGATTCCCTCGCAGGCTGGGCGTGATCGGGCTTCGCGGCGCCATGACCGTTCTGCTGATGCAAATCATGACGCAAGGCTGAGGTTTGCGCTTCCGTCGAAACGCATGATTCGGAGTTTGAATGCCCCAGGCCTCGGTGACCTTGTTCCCTGGTCACGCGTTCAAACTCGGCAGCTATCCGATTCACCTGGCTTTCCAGATCGCTGATGCGTGCCTTGGAGTCCGCAGCCTCACGTAGTGCGGCTGCCAGCTTGCCTAGCAATTCTTCGCGTTCCTGCCGAAGCTCGGCCGCTTCTCCCTCAAAACGCCGGTTGCGTTCCGTCGCTCCCGTCCACGCGGTGTCCAGTTTCCTTGCCAGCGCCTTGGCGGCCTCGAGTTGTTCGCGCCATTCGGAGTCGGCGCGTTCCTGTTCCGAACGCTGCCTCTCGGCTTCCGCGCCGACGCGCTTGAGTTCGGCCGTGTTTCGTTCGAGCCGCCGTTCCAGCTCCTGGGCATGGCGCACGGCATCCTCCGAAGTCTGCTGTCCCGTCTTAAGTCGAAGCTCGAGATCGTCGCGACTCCGCCGAAGTTCCACCAGTTCCTCCTCGAAAGATACATTGCGCTCCACGGCCCCTGCCCAGTCCGCCTCCAACTTCCGGGCCAGCGCTTTTGCGGCCTCCTGCTGTTCCCGTCCGCGCGCCTCGGCCCGTTCGCGTTCCGCGATTTGTTTTTCCAGTTCCACCGTGAGCCGCTCCAGTTCCGCTGCGTCCTGGTCAATGCGCCGCTGCAATTCGCCAGCCCGCGGGCCGGAGGCCCCGCCTGCTTGAGGTTCGGCCTTCACCCGCTTCTGGAGTTGGTCGCGTTCCTGGCGCAGAGCCACAAGTTCTTCCTCGAATCGTTCGCTTCGTTCCATCGCCTCGGCCAGAGAGGCTTCGAGTTTTGTCTTGAGCGCGTTCGCCGCGTCCAATTGTTTGCGCCATTCGGCATCGGCGCGTTCGCGTTCCGCGTTTTCTTTTTCCAATCCAGTGCGGGCGCGATCGGAATTGGCGGCGTTGCGGCTCAGGCGGCCGGCGAGTTCCTGAGCGCGCTGGTTCGAACCAGCGGCGGCTTGCTGTTCAATCGCCAGCTTCTGGTTCAACTCGTCGTGTTCCCGCCGCAGGCTGGCCAGTTCTTCCTCAAAGCGTTTGCTGCGCTCGACCGCTCCCGCGCACTCTCCCTCCAACTCCTTCTTCTCGATCCAGACGGTGTCCAACTGCTGGCGCCAGGCAGATTCCGACTTTTTGCGCTCGGCGGTCTGCTTTTCCAATTCCGCCTTGGCGCGCTCGAACTCTGCTGCGTTACGGCTCAGGCGCGCTTCCAACTCCTCGGCGCGCTGGGTTGATTCCACAGCGCTCTGCTGTTCCGCCGCAAGCTTGCTGTTGAGTTCGTCCCGCTCTTGCCGGAGGCCGACCAGTTCCTCCTCGAAACGTTTGCTCCGCTCGGCTTGTTCCTGCTTCAAACTGTTGCTGAGGGTTTGCAGGCGCTCCTCCGATTTCTCTCTCCGCGCGGTCTCTTCCCCAAGGGCGGCTTCGGCGTGGCTGACAGCTTCCTTTGCGGCGTTCAGTTGCGCCTGCAGTTCTGCTTCCTGGCCCCTCAGCTTCTCGGCTTCGCTTTTTGCATCGGCCAGTTCGCCGGTGGTCTTGCTGAGTTCTGCATGAAGTTCCTGGAGGCGTTGTTTCAGTTCAAACACCGCGACCTGCTCAGCGGCCAGCCTATCCTGTCGATCATCAGGCTCAGGGGGTGCGGCTGGGCCTGGCAGATTCAGCGCCGGTTTTCCCGCCGTTGCTTCCCCGGAAGATGTGACTTCCGTTGTCACCTGCCGCGTGGGTTTCGCTTCCTTGCTCAAATCTTGAAAAGCGGCCGTCCAGCAGAGCCGCGAGGCGTCTGACTTCATGGTCACTGCGGTGTCCCAGTTCCAGGTGAGCGTCGTGACCTGCGCGGGGAATTCGCTGCCGTCTTTGCGCAAAGCCACCACGCGCAAGGCGCTCGTCCCTTGAGGATTTTCGCCCGAGCGATGGCGGTGCAGAAACCGCCCGACGTCGTTGTCGAGACCGCCCTTGAGCACGACGCGGACGTTCTGCCCCACCAACGCCGGAGGATCCCAGCCGAAAATGGCGGTACACGCGTCGCGGGCAGCGAGAATTTCGCCCGCTTCGCCAAGGGCCAGCACGGCTACGTCGCCAACGATTGGATTTGGCTGCGCTGCGGCCGGTGGCGGCATGGCCTTTCTCGCTGGAGTGATGGCGGTCACCGGCGGATCCTGAGCCATGGCCAGAACAAACGGCTTGACCGTTGGTTCGGCTGTTTTCGTTTTGGTCGTCTTCGCTGTTCCGCTCATAAACAGTAAGTCTCCAAATCACGGAGGCGGTCGTGCCTCGTTTCGCGACAATTGTCCTGCCTGTGTATCAAGCTCAGGCCGACGCCTCCGTTCGAGCCAGAAAAACATTGCCCGTCAGGAACGTCTGGTCCCTTCGTTGTCCACAAATTCGTCTCTGCCAGCTTTGCCATGTTCATTCGATCCAGGTTCGCCCATGGTCAATCCGCGATAAATGCCAATCAGCCGCCGCTCGTCTCTTGTTGTGCAACCCGGATTAGCAACGCGTGTGCCGTCAGCTAAACCGCCCGACCCCGAAAAATTCAGCTAGCGTGGTTGATATTCACCGGACAATGAGATCCAGCGACTGAGGATCGTGGGGAGTTTTGCGGCGGTCGAAATGGCGACCCTAACGGGAATCGAACCCGTGCCGCCGCCGTGAAAGGGCGGTGTCCTAACCGCTAGACGATAGGGTCGTCAAGGGAGCGCGAATATAAGCGCCGACCGCCGCGTGTCACGAAAAAACCTTTTGCGTCCTGGCCAAGGCGGTTGAAGTCGAGCACTGGCTTGTGGCAGGGTGTCCTCGTGAACGACGGCGATCTTTGCGCGCGGCATTACGCCACCGGCCAACCCATCCGCGTCATCTGGCAGAACGGACGCGTCAATTCAGTGCTGGCGGCGAACCAATCCACACCGCCGGATTTTTGGATCGCCCCGGCACTGGTCGATTTACAGGTGAACGGGTTCGGCGGGATCGACTTCCAGGAGGACAACGCGCCGCTGGGCGATCTTGTCACCGCCAGCCGCCGACTGCGCGCCGCAGGCTGCACGCGTTATCTGCTTACCCTGATTACTGACCAATGGCCAGGGCTCATCGCCCGCCTGCGCCATTTGCGTGAATTGCGTCTACGCTCGGCGGAACTGCGTCACGCCATCGCCGGCTGGCACATCGAGGGGCCGTTCCTCTCAGCAGAACCGGGCTTCTGCGGCGCGCACGATCCGGCACTGATGATCGATCCGACGCCCGGGCATCTTCGCGAGTTGCGCGAGCTCACCGGTGATGATCTGGTTCTGCTGACCATCGCTCCGGAGCGGGCGAACGCGCTGGCCGCCATCGAACAGGCGGTCTCACTCGGTATGAAGGTGAGCCTTGGTCACACGAACGCTCCGATCGATCAGCTTGCTGAGGCAGCGCGGCGTGGCGCAAGCGGTTTCACGCATTTGGGCAACGGATGCCCACGTGAATTGGACCGGCACGACAACATTCTCTGGCGCGTGTTCGAAACGCGGGGCTTGCACGTGAGCTTTATCCCTGACATGACGCATGTCTCGCCTGCCCTGTTCCGCCTCGCGCATCGTTCACTGGCGGGAGACTCCCTCTACTACATCTCCGACGCAATGGCGGCCGCCGGCGTGAAGTCCGGCCGCTACAAGCTGGGCCGGCTGGAACTCGAGGTGGGTCCGGACCAAATCGTGCGCCTTCCGGGCAAGCCGAACTTCGCCGGCTCGGCGCTTCGCCCCATCGACGGTGTGTTCCGCGCGGCGAAGATGCTGGGCTGTTCCTGGCGCGAAACATGGCCGCGCTTCTCGGAAACTCCCGCAAAGTGGATGGGATTGCCTTCTGGCCTTGCTCCTGGAAACCCGGCGGACTTCTGCCTTCTGACCGTGACCCCTGAGAACCAGTTGAAGAAACTCCAGGTGTTCTGTAACGGCGCGACGGCGGCGGACTAGGATCGTCGGTCTCCGACCCGGCGTGAACTGAACATTTCTGAAACGCGCCGGGGCGGAGACCGGCGCTCCAGCTACACCCGCTGCCACAGCGGTTTGTTGTCGTACACCCAGCGGTAATACTCGTGACGCTTGAGCTTTGCCGCCGCGGGTTCATCTACCACAAGCGTGCATGCCGGGTGCATCTGAAGAATCGACGCCGGCACATCGGCAGTGACTGGACCTTCCGCCATGCGCGCGACCACATCCACTTTACCTTCGCCCGTGGCCAGCAACAGGCAGTGCCGCGCGTCCATGATGGTGCCGACGCCCATCGTAATGACATGGCGCGGGACTTTGTCCGGGCTGCCGAAACACTTCGCGTTGTCCCTCACCGTCTGCGGGGTGAGCGTTTTGATGCGTGTGCGGGACGCCAGTGAACTACTCGGCTCGTTGAAGCCGATGTGCCCATCGCGCCCGATGCCGAGCAATTGCAGGTCGATGCCGCCCGCACGCGCGATGGCCGCCTCGTATTCGGCGCAATGCGCGGGCACATCCTTCGCGAGGCTGTTGGGGAAATGGATGTTCTTCGGCGCAAGGTTCACCTTGCCGAAGAGGTGCTGCCGCATGAACTCGCGGTAGGAACAGGGATGGTCCGGCGCGAGGCCAACGTATTCGTCGAGATTGAAGGTGACGATGCGGGAAAAATCCAGTTCACGCCGCTCGTGCATCTGGACGAGCGCCGCATAGACCGGGATGGGTGTGGAACCGGTCGCCAGACCGAGCACGCTCTCGGGCTGGCGCTGAATCTGGCGGCGCAGGATTTTTGCCGCCTCCTGCTGTGCCTCCGCCGCGATGGGCTTGATGATGATTTCCATCGGAACGCGCGGAGTTTAGGCAGCGCGCTCCGATGGAGGGAACAAAATTCTTGGCCGAAGGCAAACTCCGCGTGGGCTATTGCTTGCGGCCGCCTGAACTCCATTACTTCTCCGCCAGGCAGTAGAGGTATTCGTGGCCGCGGAGGAAAAGTTCCTTGCCCACGACGGCGGGTGAGGCGTCGAACTTTTCGTCGAGCTTGTTGGTGGCAAGCACTTCCACTTTGTCCGAAGGTTTGATGACGAGGCTGGTGCCGTTACGGCCCGCCAGGTAGATGCGTCCTCCGGCGCTCACCGGCGAGGCGTAGAAACCGGACGGACCCTGGAGCCTCTCGCCATCAACCAGCACCTTACCTGACGCGGCCTCGAAGCAGGACAGGGTCGCATCGTTACGGGAGAAGAAGTAGAGCTTGTCCTCGATGAGCAACGGCGAGGGAACGTAAGGCGTTCCGCGCTGAAGTTTCCAGGCGACGGCGTCGGTGCCAGTCAAGTCGCCCGTGCGACCGAGCCTGATGGCCAGCAACGCCGGCTCGCGATGGCCGCTCATGGTGAAGATCAGGCCGTTGCCAGTCACCGGAGTGGGGATGACGTTGGAGCCGAGACCGGCACATTCCCAAAGCAGTTTGCCAGTGGCCAAGTCGTAACTGCGCACCTTGCCGGAAGCCGCGGCGATGACCTGCGCTTTGCCGTCCTGCTCGATGACGTAGGGCGTGGACCACGACGTGCGCTCTTCGCGCGTTTGCTTCCAAATCTCCTTGCCGGTCTTTTTGTCGAGGGCGGTGATGAAATCGTCTCCTTCGTGGTCCCAGGTGATGATGAGCGTATCGCCGTAGAGCGCGGGCGACCCACCTTCGCCGAAGCCGTTGGAGGTGCGCTGATCGCCGAAGTCATGGCTCCACTGCAGCTTGCCGTTCATGTCGTAACAATGGATGCCGCGCGAGCCAAACCAGCCGAAGACCAGCTTCCCGTCCGTGACTGGTGAGTGCGAGGCAAAGCCGTGATCGCGATGGTGGCCTTCGTGCGGCACGGTCTCGCTGGCGACCTGCTGCCAAAGAGTCTTGCCGGTCTGGCGGTCGATGCACAGCAGCGCGAACTGGTGAAACTCGGCCGGCTTCTCCCCACGCCCGAACCCGCCGCCACCACCGGGAGGACGGCGGCGGCGTTGTCCGTCTGCTGGCGGTGCGTCTGCGGGCGGTTGCGCTTGTCCGAAGACGTTGGGCGAGAAATTCGCGGCGGCTTTCTTTTCCTCCGCCGGTGGTTCAACCTTCTTGCCGGTCGGGATGGCCGTCTGGATGAAGACCTGATTCTCCCAGACAATGGGCGTGGACATGCCGCGGCCGGGGATCTTTACCTTCCACTTCACATTCTCGGTTTCGCTCCAGGTGGTTGGAGGACTGCCTTGCGGCGCGATGCCGTTGGCCAGCGGGCCACGCCATTGCGGCCAGTTTTTGGCGGACTCGTTTGAAGCGGCCGCAGCCGGCAGCGTGATCACGGCAGCGAGCGCACTGATTGAGACGATGGGAAGGAGTGTAGCGATGGTCATGACTATTTTTCTTTTTTGGGTTCGACGACGAAAAGCAGCGGAAGAAACTCAGCGAGATAACGCCGCCAGACCGGCCAACTGTGGTTGCCTTCGGTGAGTTTGAAAGTATGGCGTATGCCGCGCGCGGTCAGCAGTTCATCAAACTGCTGGTTTTGTTTGATCAAGAAATCGTCCTTGCCGCACGCGAACCAGAGGAGCTTTAGCTTGCGGTTCGTGATTGGGGCGTCGTTCAGCGCGTAGGCAATCGAAGTTTCCGGGTCGAAGATGGAGGCACTCATGCCGCCCACCCATGAAAAAAGTTCCGGATGGTTCAAACCAATGGTGAGCGATTGCCCGCCACCCATGGACAAGCCGATGATGGCGCGATTGGCCGGCCCGTCCTTTACACGGTAGTTGGCCTCCACGAAGGGGATCACGTCCTGAAGCAGATCGCCCTCAAAGGCTGCGATCCTGCGGGCGCGTTCAACCGAGTTAGTGGTGCGCGGTCCCGGCGGCAGCGCATGACCGTCGGTCATCACGATGATGGACGGAATGGCTTTGCCCCAGGCGAAGAGGTTGTCGGCGATCATGTGCGCCCGACCGAGCGCCACCCATGTCGCTTCATTGTCTCCATTGCCGTGCAACAAATACAGGACTGGAAACCGCGCCCGGCTCTTGTCGTAGCCGGAGGGCGTATAGACCTGCAGACGCCGAAGCTTGCCCAGTGAGCGCGACTGGTACTCGTGCATCCGCACGACGCCGTGGGGCACCTGCTGAAAATCGTGGAGCGCCGGCTGATCGCCGGGCACGTCGAGGATACTGGTGCGGGCTGAACGCATTGGTTTGACGGACGGATTGGCGGGATCAAGCGACTGGAAGCCGTCGATGGAAAAGCTGTAGCCGTAAAGGTCCGGTTCGAGCGGGCCAAGCGTGACGCTCCACACGCCCAGTCCGTCGTTGGTCATGGCCTTTGTTCCGCCGGGCCATTCGCCGAAAACCTGCACGGCGCTGGCGTTGGTTGCGCGCACGCGAAACGTGACGCGACGGTCGAGCTGCACTTCCGGCGAGACGAGCGGCGGCGTTTGGGAATGGGCGACGGGAGTTGTTTCACGCGCGGATTCAGGGTTGGCCCGGGCGGGTTGCGCGGGTTGCTTCTCTGAAGCAGGTGGTTGTGCCGCCTTCGCGGCGGTGGCAAAGCTCAAAAGACAAAGCGTCCATGCAAGGATTCTCATGCTGACACTGTTGCTAAGACCACGGGCGGGCGCAACTGGTTTCATGCCCGCAGGCACGCGCGCTTCATTACATTTCTGAAATGGTTTTCAATTTTTGCAACGTTCAGGCATCTAATCGGGCATGCGATTGGTGCAACGCCTCACTTTGATCATCGCGCTGGCGCTCCTGGCAAACGGGTCGCAAGCAGCGAACACCACCGCGCGCCTCGTTCTTTCGCACGAGACAGCAAAGCCCGGTGAAATCATCTGGGCGGGCGTGCATCTTCGCATGGCCCCCAAATGGCACACCTACTGGCAGAATGGAGGCGATTCCGGCGGGCCTACCAAGATTGATTGGACCCTGCCCCCCGGTGTGACGGCGGGCGGGATTATCTGGCCGGTGCCGGAAAAGTACGAGGTGGAGGGCTTAATCACCTATGTCTATCACAACGAGGCGATGCTCATCATCCCGCTTTCCATCGCTTCAAACGCCAGTCCCGGTGCCATCGAGCTGAAAGCCAAAGTGTCCTGGCTGGAGTGTGCCGAGTCATGTTTTCCAGGCAATCAGCCGGTGGCCGCGAAATTGATCGTCGGCGTTGAATCCAAACCATCGTCAAACGCCCCGCTCATCGGGATGTGGCAGAAAAAACTGCCGCAACCTCCGCCCGCTTCTTTTGCCCGCGCCTGGTGGGAAAAGGAAGCCGAAGGCGACAAACGTCCGCTGCTCATCGAGTGGACGCCGAGCCAGCCGGCAAAGAAGTTCGATTTCTATCCTCACACCTCGACCAACGTCGCGGTGCAAACGGCGACTGACATCGTAAGCGCGGAGACGGGCAAGGTTCGACTGCGCAAGCCAGTGGAAAAACTGGACGGCGGCATCTGGCCGCGCGAGGTCTCAGGTGTGCTCATCGAGAAGGGAGAAGGCGAGAAGCTTCTGGCGGCGTATGAGGTGAAGTTGTCACTCGATGGCGTGGATCAAGTCGGAAGCGAAAAGAAATCGATCTGGTTCTGGCTCAGTTACGCCTTTCTGGGCGGATTGATTCTCAACGTCATGCCCTGCGTTCTGCCGGTTATTGCGTTGAAGATTCTCGGCTTCGTCGGGCAGAGCCAGGAGCAGCCCAGCCGCGTTCGCATGCTCGGCATACTCTACACGCTCGGCGTCATTGCTTCGTTCCTGATCCTTGCAGGGATCGTCATTGCCGTGAACGCCGCAGGAAAAAAGGCCGGCTGGGGAATGCAGTTCAGCAATCCGCAGTTCATCGTCGCGCTCACGGTGATCGTCACTCTCGTCGCGTTGAATTTATTTGGCGTGTTCGAGGTGACAATTAGCGGGAGCGCGATGGGCGCGGCGAGCGAGGCCGCGTCGCATCACGGGGGCGCTGGTGCGTTCATGAACGGTGTGCTCGCAACGGTGCTGGCAACGCCTTGTACGGCGCCGTTCCTGGGCGCGGCCCTGGGTTTCGCGTTTGCCCAATCCTCAAACGTCACCATTGTTTTGTTCTTCGTGACCGTCGCGCTGGGACTGGCGCTGCCGTATCTGCTGCTGAGTTGGAACCCGAAGTGGTTGAAATTTCTTCCCAAGCCCGGCGCCTGGATGGAGCGCTTCAAAGTGGCGATGGGTTTTCCGATGCTGGCTACCGCAGTGTGGCTGTTCAGCCTCACGACCACCTTTTACGGCGACCGGTCGTGGTGGCTGGGAGTATTCCTCGTCTTCGTGGGCGCGGCGGCATGGACGTTCGGCACATTCGTCCAGCACGGACAGAAGTATCGCGCCGCCGGCCTCGTCGCGGTGCTCGTGTTGCTGGGGGCCGGTTATTCCTGGGCGCTGGATGCGCAATTGCGCTGGCGCTCGCCGCGGACGGGTTTGGACAACGCGTCGGTGCCGTCCCACGCGCCCGAGGGCTACCCGTGGCAACGTTGGAGTCCGGAAGCCGTCGCCAAGGCGCGCGCTGGAGGCCGTCCCGTCGTGGTCGATTTCACCGCCCGGTGGTGTCTAACCTGCAACGTTTCAGTGAAGCCTGCGTTTGAAACCAAGGAAGTCATTGAAAAGATGAAAGCGATCAACGCCGAGGCATTGGTCGCCGACTACACGCTTTATCCCCCGGAGATAACGCAGGAGATCGAACGCTTCGGACGCGGCGGAGTGCCGCTCGTGCTCGTGTATCCGGTCGACGCAAACAAGGCGCCGATTGTGTTGCCAGAACCGCTGCCTTATCCCGCGCCTTACAGCCCAACCATCCTGGACGCGCTGGATAAAGCGGCGAAGTAGCGCGGCGATTTGGAGTGCGGTGACTTGTCACCGCTTTCCGCATGCGACTTGTCGCCGTCGTCGAATGTTCCCGGGGTGTGGATTTCTTGCGGGCCGCTGAACGCGGCCCTGCTTTGCCGACAAGTCGGCAAAGCAATCAAAGCGGTGACAGGTCACCGCACTCCAAATTCACCTCCGTCGCCACTCGGTCTTCGGCGGTTCCGGCAGGCCTTGTGCCCGCAGCGCGGTGCGGAAATGCATCTTGGCGACTTTGGGCAGGTTCTCCACGCCGTGCTTCGCGATGAATTCCTTCGCGGCGGCATCGACGGCGGCGGAAGCGCCCTTGGGCAGTTTCATGCCGAACTGTTTTTCCATGGAAGCAAGCCGCGTCACGAACTCGTTCCGGGCAAGAATCGATGCCGCTGCTACCGCAATGTCTTCTTCTGCTTTATGACGCTGCCTGATTTTGAATTTTTTCCCTTCTTGTAACAAGCGCTGCAAAATAGTGCTTTCCGTGGGAGCGAATTGATCACAAATGGCAAACATCGGCTCAGGTTTCATCTGATAACTGCGGAGCAGCAAGTCCTCAATGGCACGAGCGTGTCCCCAAGCAAGCATTCGATTTACACTTCCCATTTCGCGATATAGGCCATTATACCGTTCGTTGCCTATCACAACGACATCAATGACACATCCAGGTGTTGTTTTGATCAGTTCCGCAAGTTGAGCAATCATTGCATCGCTACTGATCCGTTTTGAATCACGAACGTTGGCCTCTTCGAACTTTTTGACAACACTCTTGTTCACATACACACCCGCGACGCAGAGCGGACCGAAGAAGTCGCCCTTGCCCGATTCATCCACGCCCAGGCGTGGGAGCAACAGGTCGGGATTGAGCACGGCCTCGTAGCCCAGTCGCGCCTGTTTCAGAATCTCCGGCTCCAGCACGAACTCGATGAACTCCTGCGTGCCTTTGCCCTGAACGACAAGCTTGCCGCTTTCGTAAAACACGACGTTGAGCTTGTCCTTCTCGCCGGCGAACCGGGCATAAGGCACTTCGCGCGTCTTGAAATTATGTTCGCGAAGATGCGCCTGCAGGGCGGCGGCCTGTTCGTCGTTGAGTTTGCCGGTGTAAGAGGTCAGCGGTTTCACGAATGTTGACGGCAGATTAGGATGATGCCATTGCACGCGCAAGGTTTCCGGCGCAGCCAACCTGTTTTCCACAGGATCAAGGAGCGCCGGTCTCCGACCCGGAATAGGCCACCGATGCGCCTGTTCGCGCCGGGTCGGAGTCCGGCGCTCCAAATCAGAATTAGTGCTTGGCAACAGGAAGTCGTTTGGTAGCTTCGCCCTCGAAAGTGCCGAGGCTGCCAATATCATCCCGGCGCAAACGACAAACACAAACGACAAACTATGAAACTATTCGCGTTACTGATCCTGGCGGTTTCCTTCGCGCTCGTGGGCTGTGAAAAATCGGCGGACGCTCCGGCGGCGCCATCGACCAACGCCCCCGCTGCTCCGAAATAACAGGGTCATCGCTGGAGCATCCGGTTGAGCGCGCTGTCGTGTCCGCGCCCAGCCGATCTAATAATTGAAAACTGAACCGGCCGCGGGCAGATGAAAGCCACACAGCTTTTCCTCCTCGCGGCCGGTTTGATTTTGGCCGGCTGCAAGAAAGACGAGCCCGGTTCCGGTGGTCAAACCAACCTTTCCTCCGGCGGCAATCCACTGACCGCGCCCGTGGATTATCTCGGCGCGGCGGCCAAGGCGAAACAGTCGGCCAGCAAGACCGTTCTGGGCGCGGGCCTCGATCAGGCCATCAAGCTGTTTTACGCGGAGACGGGAAGGTTTCCGAACGATTTGAAGGAACTGACGCCGCAATATCTTTCCCACATCCCACCGCCGCCTGTGGGGATGAAATACTCCTACGATCCAAAGATTGGTGCGGTGAAGGTCGTGCCGCAATAGTTGGTTCCGATGGTAGCCAGGGGTGGGTCGTCGCCCGGATCGATTCCGTCCTTACGGTACGATTCTCAGCCGGAAAAATACCCTTCCTCTGCTGGCTGCGCCTGGCGCGGTTACATCCATGCTCCCGCCGGTTCCCGGAATGCTTTCGATGACTGTCATCCATTCTGACCGCTCCAGGTCTTCTGTGCGTTCCAACCGATAGACCTTGCCGCCGACGCTCGCGAACCGAATGATAACGTCGGCCCCGCGCGCTTGAACGGCCTGAATGTGCAGCACGCTGGCCGCCTCCGCCGGGTTGGTCCCGGCGCGGAACTCCTCCAGATTGTCGAGGCCATCGCCGTCCGCATCAGCACGCGGCAGCGGGGCGGTCGATCCGAAGTAACGAACCTCCCACGCATCGGGCAAACCATCGGCGTCCGCATCGATGGAGGATTCCACAGTGAACAGGTTGCCGTTGGCGATGTGGCCCGTGGCGTCGCTGGCGCGGAGGAAAATATTTGTGCCCGGCTCCCGCACGGCCACTGACCCTGTCCACAGGCCACTACTCAATTGCACTTGCCCGGTGGGAACGATGGCTACCGGCGATTCCATAAGGAATCGCGCGTTGGGGACCCGCGGTGACATCAACGGCGGCGGGGCGGTCGCGCCGCTCCAGTTCAACGGATCGCCGAATGCGCTGTCGGTCTGGAAATACACCGAGCGGCGCTGCGGAGCGGCAGTGGAACGGCACAGGCCATTCACGGAGTAAGTGGAGTTATTGAAGCTGAAGTCCACCAGCAACGAGTTTGTTCCGTCATAATCAAACGGCGCGGTGAAAAGAAACGTCACCCAGCCCGCCGTCTCTATCGTCTCGTGGTTTTGATGGACGATCGTCCAGCCGGCGGATTCCCATGCGGCTTGAGTGTAATTGGTGGCCCGGGTGTGCTTCAGGCGAATCGTCCAGTTGGAGAGGGTCTGGCCGGGAGTGGAGGCAATTTGCAGCGCCAGCGCGTTCAGCTTGCCACGACCGCCTAATTCTTCCGGCGGGTAAATGACCTGAGTGCGCGCGTCATGGTAAAGCGCGCCCAGGGGAAACTCCCATTCGTTGGTCCCGGCGCCAGCGGTAACTTCGCGGCTGTCGGCCACGCCGCGCACCGTCACCCCTCCATTGAAACCGGTGGCCGGGCGATCCAACCCGTCGCGCGCCGACAGCGTGGCGATGAACGGCAAGTCCACGAACTGCGGCGACGGCACGGCGCTCCAGACGAAATGATCCAGTTCGCCGTCATCATCATCCTGGACCATGCAGGTGCCCAGGGCGCGGCTCACGGAAGACGCCGTGGAATTCGAGAGTGCTACAACAAAAGTTTCCGCTGGCTCGAATCGATTGTCGCCCAGCACCGACACGCGGATGACTTGCTGGATCGTGCCGGGTGGGAAATTCAAGGAGCCGAAAGTGGTGAGGTAATCCGACGGCGCAGCCGCGCTGCGATCCGCGGTGGAAAAAGCAACGCCCACCATCTGGCCGCTCGGCGCGCTCAGGCGCACGGTGAATTCGGCGTAATTTGTTGTGCCCGGTGGCCCTTCCCGCACCGTCACGTCATCAATGGCCAGGGAAGGCGGAGAATCATCATCAGTGATCCGGCACAACGAGCGTCCCGCTGCAATAGACCCGTTTGTCGGCGAGAACAAATCCACAAAAAACGTCTCAAAGAAGTTCTCGTCCAGCACGTCCCCAACGATGGGTACATTAATGAACAGGCTGGTCACGCCCGGCTCGAACACCAGCACGCCGTTGGTGGCCAGGTAATCCAGGCCTGCGACCGCATTGCTGTTGGCCGTGGAGAAATTGACCGAGACCGGCAACGGGCAAGGCATCGAGAGCCGGACCGGCACCCGCGCCACGTTCGTCACCCGATTGCCTTCGGTGACATTCACGTTCGTCGCGGCAATGAACGGGCCGGCCACTGTGGCGACAGCGAGGGCGGCGTTGTTCAGAGGATAGCCGTCTGGCTCGGCGCGGACGACGCTGGCGAAATTCGTGAACACACCGGGGATGGCTGCGCGCGTCACGATGGCGATGCGCGCGCTGTCTCCCGCGGAAAGGTTGTCGAGCGCGCAGACGACGAGGTTGCCGGCATTGCTGCAAACTCCGTTAAAAGTGGCATAGGAAAGGAAGTTCACTTCCGCCGGCAACAGGTTGGTCAGGACCACCCCTGTGGCTTTGTCCGGGCCGGGGTTGGTCACAACGACGCGATAGGTCAAGTCGTTGCCAAGGAGGACAAGGTCCGATGACTCCGCCAGTGACACCGCGAGATCATTCCTCGCGCCCACCGCGATTTCGTTGGCCACGCCTACACGACTGCGACCTGCGTCCGCTCGTAAAGTAAGTCGCGGCGCTGGCTCACCCACCGTGAGGAAACCTGACCAGACGCCCGTGGTGAAATTCGTCAGCACGGACGGCTCAATCACGAAGCTCGCGCCCCGCTCAAACGGCAACGACAAGGCGACGTTCAACGTTCTGAACGTGGCCGGGGCATCCATCCAGTCCGAAGCATCGTTGTGATCGCGGCGCCCCTTCCGTTGCAGCGTCAATGAAGTCTGCGGCAGCGCCGCGAACACGGGCAGGCCGTTCCATTCCTCAGGCGGAAGCCGCACCGGCAGGGTGATGAGGGCTGGATCAGCATTGCCTGCACAAACGAAGTCCACCACATGGCCGCCCGCATCGCACAAAAGCACGGCGACGGCATTGCCGACGGCTGACGAGTTCCAGTTGATGTTCGTGCCGGCGCTCAGGCTCGGAAACCGCCCCGGCGCTTCGCCAAGGTCATTCAACACAAAGATGCCGCCCGGCGCGAGGCGGCTTCCGTTGGGCGCCGTCACCGTGGTCAGCGGCGCGGGCCAGGAAACGGCGTCATACAAGGTGATCTTCCAGCCGGACAGATCGACGATCCCATCCGAGACGTTGGAGAACTCAACACGATCGTTGGCTGCGACGTCCACCTCCGTCATCACGACGCTCGATCCGTTCCCGCCACCGGGCAGCGCGAGCACGTTTACTGGCTCATTGAAATCCCGGACCGGGTTATTGATGTCGTCCCGGGCCGTGAGCGTGACGGGGAAGCGTTGTCCGACAAACTGTGGCGAGGCGATGGGGCCCCACTCGAAGTGATGCAACTCGCCCACCCCGCGCGTGGTCAGCCGCCACACCGGCCCGCGCGTGATTGCCGCGCCGCGCCGGGCCACGATCTGCCAGTAATAGGTCGTGTTCAACGCCAACGGAGGCGGCGACCAGAACGCATTGGTGATGTTCTCCCGAAATTCCGCCGGGCCGGGAGTTGGACTGGTCCCGAAGTAAACATCATGGGTCGTCGGCGCCTCAGGCTGGCCAAGTCGCACGCTTACGTCGTCCAGCAGCACGTTAAAATATCCCGTGTTGTCCTCTTCCTGAAAAGCAAGGCGCACCACCCGTCCGCGGAACGGCGTGAGATCGAACCGGCGTTGCTGCCAATCGTTGAGCAATGGATCGCCAAGCTCCGTGGTGAACGCCGTGGCCAGGACGGCGTGGTTGGTGTCGCGCACTTCGACGCGATACACCTGGCTCGGCGTAAAATAAGCCGCGTAGTTCCGAATCCGGTCCCACCAGCTCCACTCCGCGGTCAACGCGTCCGGAGGAATGAACACATCCTGATAGAGCAAATGCTGGCCGCTTCCAATTTGCGCGATCATCGCGTTGAACTTGCCGAAGAGCGGCGCGTTGGTGCCCTCCGGACCGGTGGGGTCGAGCGTGCCGTCGTTGATCACCCAGGCGCCATAACCGCCATTGACCGTCTTCCAGCCTGTGAAGTCCCCAGTCTCGAATCCGCCATTGACCAGGATTTCACCGATGCCGGGGTTCCAGGACAACACCGGCGACACCGAAACATTCGTGGCTCCGTGGGGCGGCTGCGGCAGGAAGGCAACCGGCGGAGTTTCATCGTCGAGGATGAGCATGGCGGAGGCCGAGGTGAGAGGGGCGAGGTGCGAGATGCGAGCCGTCTTCCCCTCCCACTTCTCCCTTCTCCCCTCGCCCCTCTCACCTCTCACTTCAAAGCCATCGGTCCACGCGCTCACAATGACTTTCCGCTGCCCGTCGGTTAATGTGTCATCCATCACCGTGAGATCGAACCCAGCCTCAAATTTACCCGCGGGAATCGTCACCGCGGCTGGCACGCGCAACTCAGTCCGGTCGCTGGAAGTCAGGGCCACGACCAGATTCGTCGGCAAAGTGCCCGACAGACGGATGACGCCCGCATTGGTCAGCACGCCGTTGCCTTCGCTGGCGGAGACGGGCAGCGCGACGAACAACGCTGGCTCATCGTTGTCGAGAATCAGCATCGAGTCGCGGCCATCGGTCCAATTCTCGACGTGTGCCGTCACCGTCACCGTGCGTGGGCCGTCGATGCGCCGGTCGTCCACCGGCATCAAGTCGAATTCGGCCTTTGTCTGCCCGCTCCGCAGAACAACGGTCGCCGGAACCTGCAACTCGTCTGGATCACTTGAGCGCAGTTGGACCACGACATCCCGTTGGGGACGCGCGCTGGCGCGGACGACGCCGTGCCTGGACATCCGCCCGCCGCCTTCGCGAACTTTGGCGGGCAACCGCACGGTCAGGGTCGTCGTCTCGTTGTCCGAGATGATCAACTCGTCACTCCCGCCGAAATAGCCGATAGCCTCTGCGCGAAGGGTAACATTCACGGTGCCGTCGAGTGTTGCGTTGTCCTGTGCGGTGAGGTCAAACACCACCCGATTCGACCCGGCAGGCAGGAGCACGGAGGCCGGGACCGTGATCCTGGACGGATCGCTCGAACTCAGTGCTACCGAAATTGTCGTTGGCGCCGGCACGCCCAAAGTCACTGCGCCTTGTCCGCTCAATACCCCGTCCCCCTCCCTCACTGCTTCGGGAACCAACACGGTCAGCCGCCGCGCCGCCGTTCCGCTGATTGAAATGTCGTCGAGGGCGAGTCCGTCGAAGGGAATCTGGAAATCGTCAACGTGGTTGAAACGGATGCGGAAGGTCGGACTGTAGCGCATCCCGTGGCGGGCGATGGCAGCGTCCAGATCCACCGTGTACTCCGTGTAGGACGATGGCACGAAGCGCAAGCCCTGCACTTCCTGCCACAGGATGCCGTCTTCGCTGATGGCCACGCCATCGAAGTCCGCGGCCACCCGAAACGGACTCGGAGGCGGACCGTCCGGCTCATCGCCAAACGACTTCGCCCAGAAACTCAGCACCACGTTGGTGTAACCGCCGAGGTCGATCCCAAGCGTGAGTTCGTTGCGCGCCTTGACGCCGGCGCTGCTGTCGAGGGTGAGATGATTACTGCCGCGCGGTTCATTTAGCGACGAAATGTGTGTGGCGTGGCCCGGAGTCCCCGACAAGGACCAATAACTCTGGAACACGCCGCTTTCAAAATCCTCCAGGAACGGCATCGAGGTAAAGGCTAAGACGCGCAACTCCGCATGACGCGTCTGCACAACTTTCGACACCGTATTCGAGAACGTGATGGTATCGGTGTAGGTTCCCAGCGGCAATGCGAAGGCATTGGAAGCCAGGCAGACCACGACGTTCGTGGCCGTGCCAGGCGCCAAGGTGCCGCTGGCCAGCCGCAAATTGGGGTCAGTCAATGGTATTGCCAAGTCATCATCGGCTAACCCCTGTGCGGTGTCCTGTGATGACTTGTCAATACCATTGACTGACCCCATAGAGAGCGTGAGCCAGGGCTGCGTGACACGCGCAGTCCAGGAAATCGTCTGGTCGGAAATGTTCGTCAACGGATACGCCTGACAGGCTGGGGTCAACGGTCCGGCCTGCGGTCCGCCGGCCATGAAGCCGGTCAGGTTGCTCAAGAAGAGCGAATCGGGCATGTCGTACACCTCCACCACGCCGCCGATCAGCGCGCTGTCCGGCGCCACCGCGCTGAACCCCAGTCCGCGCTTGGCGAACGCGGCCCAAAGATCCCCGTAGTTCGCGCCGTGATTGTTGATTTGGTCGGCGAGGATGATGGCGTCGCGCGCCTGGGTGAAGGACGGATTCGGCGGCGAGAGTTTCATGCCGTCGGTGACAAGCTGCAGAATGAGCTGGTTGCCCACTGAGTAGCCGTGCTTGCGGATGAGATTGGCTCGCGCCTCCCACAGCATCGAGCACCAGACTTCGCCCTGCGCGTGAACCTCCGCCGCGTCCAGCGGATTGAAGGTGTAAATCGGGTTCATCGGTACGCCGGAGTGCGGGCTGATCTGCGAGGGATCAATGTCCTTGAACGTGAGCGGATTCTTGCTCAGGTCTGTCGAGTAGGGATAGCGGCGGATTCCGTAATAGTAGTTCTCGGCCAGCCTGGCCAGTTGGAAGGTCACGTAAGCGCCGAAGGGGTAGGCCGCATCGAGATCGTCACCCGGCTCGCTCAATAACGCCAGTGCGTAAAAGTCCGACCAGCCCTCGCCCATGCCCGCAGCCTGCACGGTGCCGATGCCCACTCCCCCGCCGACCAACCGCGTACTCAAACCATGCACGTACTCGTGAATGATGACCTCGGCATCGAAGTCGCCGTCGATGGCCGGGGATGGACTGTTCCAAATGAACATCTGGATGCGTCCTGGCACGCCGTCGGGCGACGGAGTGAAGTTGGCGTTGTTGAAACCGGAACCGTCCTGTGTGTCGGCCAAAATGGGGTCGCCACCCACGCCGCCACGCCCGAAGTTGTCCTTCTGGAAATTTCCGGACGCTTCATCAAAGCCCAGTTCGTACAGCCGGTCGTGCATCCAGTTGCACCAATAAAACAGTTGCACCGTGGCGGCGTCAGTGTAGCTGGTGGGCGGTTGGGCCAGATCCAGCGGAAAGTCGAACACACGAAACGGCGAACCTTGCGGGCGCGGCAGATCGGCGATGTCGTCGGCGTTGCGATCGGCGTGGGCATCCACGTTGTTGCCCCGCGTCTCATTTTCCCCGTCGCTGATCCAGCCGATGGGCGAGGCGTTGGTGTTGAGCGCGCTCAACGTGACCAGAGATCGCGCGGCCGCCGGCGGCTGGTTTGAATTCGGCGACGGCCAGCCGGGAGAAAACGGCGTGGGGCTGTCGCTGGTGAACACCCGGAACGTGGCCGGGCTGAGATAGACAGTAAGGCGGCGGCGGACTTGCACCTCGCCGGTGCGCGCATCCAACAGCACACGGTAACGCTCCCCGCCTGCGCGGCGGGTCAACTCGACTTCCCAGCAGAGCAACAGGCTGGTCGCATTCATCGGCAGCCAGACGAGGCGGACCTGCGCTTCGCCCGGCAATGGGCCGGCTTTGAACGATTGGCGTTTCTCGTTGCCCTCTTGCGGACCGACGGGCGTGACTTGACCGAGTTGAAGTTCCTCTTCGAGGCTGCCCGCGGCGAACTGGACGGCTTGTGGCGCGGAAATATTTGGCGCGTTCCGCAGCTCGGTGCGATTGGGGGTGCCCGCGTCGGCGGCGCGCTCAGGTTCGGCAATGAAATGGCTCGACAGCGCGGCCAGTTCACCCCGCTGCGTGATGTGGCCAACCAGCACCCCCTCGTACACCGAAAGGCCGTCCACGCGCTGCTCCCAGACGACCGTGCGCAGCCCATTGTTCCGCGCCACCCCGTCGCGTTTGAGCCGGGCCTGGTCGAGTGCCTCGGCACCGTGGCCGAAGAGCGATTGATGCTCGTTGAGAAACGCTTTGATGGCGCGATGCCGATCATTGGCCGGCAACGAACGGGCAGCCGCAGCCGCAATCGCCATCCCTTCGCCATTCGGTCCGCTCAGGAAGCCGGCGGTGGAGGAAATGTGTTTGGGACTTTGCAACAGGCCGTCATGTTCGACCCGGAGGCTGCGCACCTGGCCTCGGAGCTTGCCCGCGGCGGCGGCCTTGGCCCGCGGCAACGGTTGCATCGGAGCTTCGCGGCGCTTATCGATGTCGGGCAGGGAAGGTGCGGCTCCCGCCGGACCTTGGTGACCCGGCGGCACAAACGCGGCGGCGCGAAGGGGAAAAAGGAGGCAGGCGGCGGCGGAACACACCGCAACCTTCTTCAAGAAAACGTCCATTTTATGACAACGTGGATGGTGCAAGTCTCCGCTATGATAGACCACTGGATCGCACTGCGCCAATCATGCAACCTGCTGCGCTCATGGCACCACCACGCGATAGAACTTTTTCGCTTCGCTGGCGGGCGCGGCATACTGGCCCGGCGCGTGGGCTTCAATGGGATTCCAGGGACCACCCGGATCATCGCTTGATTCCAACGCGCCGGCTTCCGGAACCCAACTCACCGCAAGGTTGCCGCCGGCCAACCGCACGGTCAGGCGCGGAGGCGGTCGTGACGGGAGGATGCCCAGCAATTTCAGGGCAAAAGTGGAATCCCGGCTGACGTGGGGGATGCTCAAATCGCCCTGGTGCAATTCCACGGCGACCACGTTTTCGCCCGCGATCAGGCTGGGCGCGTCCACATCGATCTGCGCGATAGGATCCAGGCCGTCGCTGCTGTAGGCCGGCGTGTTGTAGGTGATGACTTCGTCGGGCAAGCGCAGACGCGCCAGTTCGACGCCATTGAGATAAAAGACCGCGCCGTCGTTCACGATCGTTTGCAGGCGCAGGATGGAATGAGCGGCGTCGCCGGCGAAGGTGAAGCGCGTCCGAAAGTAGATCGTCTGGATTTGCGCCGTATTCGCCGCGTTCGAGAGGGTGAGGCAGGTGCGCACCAGATCGTCTGGCGACGTGAGCCCCGGCAGCGCGGGCCGGCAGGTCGTCGGCGAGCCGACGAACCGAAACGCGTCGAATGGCCCCGCGCCGGTGAGCCAGCCTGAATCGTCGTAGCCGGGACTGACCCAGTTGGCGCTCAAGTCGGCGCCAGACTGGTCATAGCGCCACAGGTGCGTTTCGTCATTGGGGATGAGCGTGGTCACGAATGACGCGATGGGGACTTCGGTGCCAGCAGGCAGGACGTTGCCGCGGTCCACCAATTCGTGCAGCGTTTCTATTCGCCGCAACAGGTAATTGCGGTTCGGGTCGCGCGGCTCGAGGGTTGGCAAAAGCAAGGTCGAGCTGTCCAGCATCGTGCCTCGGGTGACCGTCAGCGGCGTGCCTCCACCCGTTTCCTCGATCTGCCAGGAAAACTCGTCCACGGCCTCGTCGCTGTTCGGTGGCTCGGAGAACACGACCCGGACTTCCGTCGAGCTTTCCTGGGCCAGCGCGTAAAGGATCGCCAGTGGGTTGGTGTCGGCCAGAAACGTCACGACGGCCGTGCGGCTCATAACAACGCCGGAACTATTGGTCACCCGGCAGAAGTAATTCCCGGCTTGGTTCTCGGACATGTTGACGAGCAGGAGCATCGATCCGGTCGCTCCCGGAATCGCCGCTCCATTCAGGAACCATTGATAAGCCGGCAGCGGAAACGCGGAAGCCTCCACCGTCAGCGTGGTGGATTCGCCCTCCGGCACCGCGCGGTCAGCCGGTTCGTCTGGATTGAGAATCACCGGCCCCTGCGTCTGCAGGACATCCAACGCCATGCCGAAGACCACGTCCGAACTGGTGTCGCTGTGTTGATGTACTTCCACGGCCAGCACGTTGTCGCCCGCTGCCAGCCTCGTGGCGGGGAAGTCGAACACCACGTTCGTGCCTTCGGGAAACGCCAGCGCGGCTTTGTTCGTGAACGCAATCGGCCCATCCGGCAGCCGCACCCGGTGCAATTCCGCGCCGTTCAGATAAAACACCGCGCCATCATCGACGTAGGCGGTCGCCCGCAGGGTCAATCCCGAAGGACTGGTGGTAAAACTGAAGCGTGTGCGGAAATAATAGGTGGTCCGTCCCGCGTTCAGCACCAATGCCGTCTGCACTGGCTCCGGATAGGGGTACGGATCCGTGCTTTCCACGCCGAGGAGTCCTCTGCCGGCCGGCCACAAGTTCTCCGCTGGATACGACACCGCCCTCCAGGCCGTGCCGAGATCTGTGGCCGTATCATTGAAGCGCCATACCGAATTCGTGAGCGTGACCAGTGCCGTGCCCGGCTGGGCAGACGCCTCTCCTGCCAGGCACCACACCAGCAACGCCAGCAGCATTGGCAGGCCAGCTCGTCGGCGGGTCGGCAGGTGAGCAGACTCGCCGGCCTGCCGGCCTGCTGGCCTGCTGATGCGTTGACCCGACACTGCGTCCGGGCAGGGCACAAGACCGATGTGATTGTGGAGTGGGTTCACGCACCGCCATTGAAACACACTTGGCCTCACGATGCAATCACCAGCCTGCCCCGCCGAAGTGTGGCGAAGGGAGGAGCGCCAATCTCCGGCGCCGGGTCGCAGCGGCTGGGCGCGGCGGGCAACCGGTGTATTGGAGTGTTGGGCTGAACCACGCGAACCCCATCACTCCATTACTCCATCGATGGATTCCGGCGTTGGACCCTCAACAAAACGGCGCCAGCGCCCGCCCGCCGCAGTCCGCGCATGTTCCCGTGTCGATCACGAACTGCGCATCGCAACGAGGGCAATACGAACGGTTCTTTTCTTCCGAAGGCGCGGGCGGCTGCGTCAGTTCAAACAGTTTAAGCCCTGCGCGTTCCAGCGCCTTCTCACATTCATCGAGGACCACCCCGCGAAACCATTCCTCGGTTTGCACGATGGCGGCCTCTGATGACGGCGCCGAAGGGAGCGCGGGAAAACGCAAATCCAACAGCACGCGTCGCGCGAGCAGCTTGAACGGTGTGCCTGGACAAAATGCCTCCGCGACTGCCAGGGGATGAAAACTTTCCACCAGACGTCGCGCCAGCAAATCACTGGCGCGGATGGCGGTTGGCGGTGCGAGCAACATGGTCAGGAACGGAGTGAAGCGCTCTTCCGCCCCCCGCGGATACAAAGCCCCATGTGCGCGCCAGAAATACCAGCCGATGGTGAACGTCTGCGCCAGCAATCCCACCGCGATCCACAATCCGGCAAGCCGGAAGCCGAAGAACCAAATCAAGCCCGGTGAGAGGATGAACAGATAAACCAAAAGAATATGACCGAGCCAGCGCAGCCGTGGGCCTTGAGCCTGGAATTCCTCCCACCGCTTGAGCGCGGCCCTGGCGTCCAGCATGGCGGCCAGCGCCCGGCGAATGGCTGCGGCTCGGTCTTTTTCGGAGAGCGCTTTCAACTCGCGCAGCAAGCCGGCCAGCCGGCGTGCCAACCCTGGCGAAGGCGCCTTGACGAAAACCGTTCCGTTCACCAGCACGGCGCTTCCTTCGGTGCCAATCGTCTGCGCATCCGGGTAGCGAAGCCAGCGCGCGACCTGGGGCGGGCGACCGCCGGCATCCAGACAAACTGCCGTGAACGACAACATGGCCTCTGGGGACAGAGACACAGGAAGAGGGTGGCTGAGAAGGACCGTGCCCAGCGGCGGCATTGGGTTGGCCATCACGATTGCTCCGTAGGCATTGCCGCAGATCACGCCCGGATGCCGCAAGCGCCACTGTTTCCCCCAACCCTGTTGCGCGGCCACACTGCTTCGCCGGACCCAGACCGCGCACTCGGCGAGATAGATGATCGTGATGACGAGCAGCAGGCTTTCCAGATCGCCCATGCCGGCCCGCCGGAATTACTCGGCCATCTGGCGGTCCGAGCGGCCAAAGATCAGGCGCTTGACGAACGCGCCGACCGCTATCAAGCCGATGATGGCCAGCTTCCAGGCTTTTTTGAAAAACAAAACGATCGTCGCCAGCAGCCCCGTCTTGGCTGCCACCGCCACCGCGCCACCGGCGACCAGCGCGGAGAGGCCATACTTGGCGACCTTGTCGCCGGGCTTGTATTCCGCGTAACGCTCGCCTGCTTTGTAATCGAATTTGCCGAGCAACTCTTTGTAAGGCGGAAGACTGGCCTCCAGATCCTCGGAGCTGACGACCAGCTTCACTTCCATGACGCCACGCCGTCCAAGGATGCGCGTGTTGTAATTGATGACCCGCTCGCCTTCGCTCTCTCCGATGACGGCCCATTCAAGGTTGTGCGTGGCGTCGTTGTAGGCGGGCGCCTGCTGCCAGCCCACCACCTTCATCGTGGCCCAGCCGCGGCGTTTGCGTTCCTTGTTGCCCGCTTCGGTGCCCTCACGAATGGAGCGCAGGATTTTGTCGGCATTGAGTTTGTCCTTTTCGTCGTCCTTCACGTAACCGTCGTCCGAGAAGCGGAAGATGGCGAACCACACCATGCCGGTCGGCGCCAGCAATCCTACTTCGCTGCCCGAGGTAAAGTTACCCATTGCCTCCATCAGTTTCCGCGCTCCATCGCCGTCCACAAACATGTAATCCTTGGGCACATCAATCCCCGCAATGCCTTTCATATTGGCCTTGGCCGGGCCTTTGACCCAATTGAGCGAGGACAGCTTAAACTCGTCTTGTTCGGCTGCGCCGGCAGGCGCAGCCAGTGCCAACAACGCGGCCGCCAGCCACCGCGACAAAGGCCGGAGCGGCGGGTTGAAGAGTGTGGTGAGGAGCATAGTCAGCCTTTTCCCTTTTGGTCCGTGTCAGTTTCGTTCGAGCGCTGTCGCGCCTCGTCTGTTAACGGCTGTTTTCGTTACGGGCATTAGCTCGAAACCCACTGGCATGGTCAAGCGGCAATCCTGCAGCGGCGGGGAAGACCGTTTTTGAATTTCAGTGGACACCGGATAAACCCGCGGGCGACAGTCGGTCATTCGCCGATGCAAATCTTGAAAGTTCTCGTTCAATGCGCGCTCGCCGCCACGATCCTCTGCGGCTGCGCCTGGGTTCCACAAACCGCGAAGCTCAATCCCGCTCCTCAAATCTCGTCCTCCACCGTGGGCAATGGCGTCCGCGTGGCCGTGCGGGTGATCGACAAGCGGCGGTCCGACACCCTCGGCCATCGGGGGGTGGATTCAAAGAATGCCGCCATCACGACCCAACAAAACGTGGCGGCCCTGTTTCAGGAAAAGATTATTGAGGGACTGACGCGGAAGGGGTTTACTGCAGCGCCCTATGAGGGCCAGCCGGGGCGCCTTCTTGCCGTGGAAATCCGCCAAATCGACTACACCACGGACATGGAGTTTTGGAAAGGCATCGTCCACACGGAGGCAGTGTTGGGTGCTTCGATGATCAAAGACGGCGCGAAGTTCGAGCAGTCCTATTCCGGCAAGCGCACGGAGAATACCGTCGAGGCGCCGCGCGCGAAGACCAACGAACGGCTGATCAACGGCGCCATTTCGGACGCGCTGCAACGGCTTTTGGAGGACGAGCACCTCATCCGTTACCTGGCGGAGTGAGCGGACGGGCATCCGGGTGAATCGTTAAATCGTTAAATCGTTGAATCGTTAAATCGTTGAATCGTTGAATCGTTGAAGGCGTGCCCCGTAGCGTCCCGGTCTCAACCCATCGCCTGCTTGATGAGTTTCAGCAACTCCGCGAAGGCCTCCACCGCTTTGAACTGCGGAAACTGCTGCTTGACGTTGTCGGGCGCGCGAAAGAGGAAGCCCACGTTCGCTTCGCCCAGCATCGCCGTGTCATTGAACGCATCGCCGGCGGAGATGACGTGATAGTTCAACTGCTTGAGCGCGGCCACGGCCTTCTGCTTTTGTTCCGGAATGCGAATCTGGTAGTTCGCGATGCGGTCGTTCTCCACCACAAGCCGATGGCAGAGCAGCGTGGGCCAGCATAGTTGTTGCATCAGCGGTTTAGCAAACTGCTCGAAGGTGTCAGACAAGATGATGACCTGAGTGAACGAACGCAATTCGTCGAGAAATTCCTTGCCGCCGGCGAGCGGGCGCAGTGTGGCAATGACTTGCTGGATGTCTGACAGCTTCAACCCGTGCTCGTCGAGGATCTTCAACCGCCCGCGCATGAGCTTGTCGTAGTCCGGCTCGTCGCGCGTGGTGCGGCGCAGTTCTTTGATGCCGGTCTTCTCGGCCACGGCGATCCAGATCTCCGGCACCAGCACGCCTTCGAGGTCCAGGGTGACGATGGATTGTTTCACGGGCGCGGAGTGTTCCAAGATTTCCTTTGCCTGTCGAGTGTGGGGCTGTTCGCAATGAAAAAATAGCAAATGCTCAATGCTCAATGAAAAATGTTAACACCCAGTCATTGAGCATTGAATATTGAGCATTGAGCATTGAGCATCGGTTTCGAATGAACGACAAGACGCCGCCCCCACTCCAGCCCGGCGCGCTCTACCTCGTGGCCACGCCCATCGGGAACCTGGAGGACATCACGCTGCGCGCGTTGCGCACCCTCAAGGAGTGCGACGTGGTCGCCGCCGAGGACACGCGGCGCACTGGGCAGTTGCTGAAGCACTTTGGCATTTCGAAGCCGCTGCTGAGTTACTTCCAGTTCAACGAGGCGAAACGCAGCGAGGAGATTCTCGAACGCCTCAAGCGCGGCGAAAAGATCGCGTTGGTGACAGACGCCGGCAGCCCTGGCATCAGCGATCCGGGCGAGCGCGTTGTGCGCGCGGCCCGGGCCGCGGGGTTGCGCGTCGAATCGGTACCGGGACCGTGCGCCCTGGTCGCGGCGCTCACGGCAAGCGGCCTGCCGACCGACGAATTTCATTTCATCGGCTTCCTCCCGCACAAGTCCGGCCAGCGCCGCAAGCAGCTTGAGGCGCTGCGAAACTTCGCGGGCACGTTGGTGCTCTACGAGTCCCCCTATCGCATCGAAAAACTGCTGACCGAGCTGGCCGAGGTTTTCTCTGCACGGCAAGTTGTGCTCGCCCGCGAGTTAACCAAGAAGTTCGAGGAATTCCTGCGCGGCACGCCGGCGGAGTTGCTGGAGGTGGTTAAGAAGCGCTCGTTGAAGGGGGAGTTTGTGGTCTTGGTCGGCGGATAGGGCATGTTGGGTGCAGGAACTTCCAGTGCTTTACGAACCGCGCCATGCCCTGACCCGCCGGCGATCAACAGGACCGTCTGACTCACGGGTTCTTCAACTGTGCTTTGACACGGTAAAAGCGGAATTGATTTGTTACAGCCGCCGGGCTTAACCAATTGGTGGCCGTGGCAGGCCAGACACCAGAAGACACGGGCGCCCAATTTGAGGAATCTACTGTCGTTGCCGTCTCGACAGTGTAGGTGTAGTGCACGCCCAAATCGGTCCAGCTTAAACCCAGTCCCGCCGGTCCAAGGTTGGCTGACACGACGGGATCTGGCCGTGGTAATAGCTCGAACAACGGCACCTGGAAAAATGCGGTGAGCCCTCTGTTTCTGGCCATCCATTCGTCAAGGTGGTCTTCGACATAAGTCGGGGTCGATCCTATGACGCCGCTGACACCACCAGAGAATCCAATGAACTCCACCACATGCCAGGACCACTGAGGTGCTCCTACAGTTAGATAATCACGGTTAATCCCGTCTGAACCGGGTGCAATCAAGAATACGGGAGTTATGGGAGTCCCGGGAGGCAGATTGGTATCGCGCAGCCAGGAACGAACGAACGCAATATCATTGCTCTGAGTCAGAGGCAGCACAAAGGCATCTCTCCCTCTAGGAGGCGGCTCTGCAAAGACAAAATAAACAGCGTTGGAGGAGCCGTTGCTAACACTCGTTCCAAGCGTCATCGCCGAGGCCGCTACAAGTGTGATTAATAATTTCATGCCACCAAATTCATCTCAGGGCCAAAGTAGAATGTTCTGCTTCCATTCAGTGTTCTTGATGATCCAGAACGCTTCCCCGGCGTTGATCGTGGGCGGGGTCGGAGTCCAAATACCGTTGTGGTAGGTGTAAGTGGTGTAATTTCCGTTGATCCTCCTCGTGACCGAATCGCCGTTGCCGAGCGGGAAGCCCAGCGAACTAATCAGATCGCTTTTCGGATACTTTGAGGCGCGTATCGACATTCCCGATGGAATGGGATTGACCAGATAGCCCTGCAAAACTTCACCCTTGAAGGTAAGAGTCGTCGAACTTCCCGCGATGGCGATCACCCCTTCGCCGGGAGCGAGCGTCATGTTGGGATCGGTCCAGGCACCCGAAGAAAACGAGTTAATCACGTATTGATCGGTCACATCGTCCCACTTATACAACTGCATGGAAGGTGGGCTTGGAAATAACGCGCTCACGCGGTTGTCCACCGCGTTGAACGGGTTGGCAATCATCGCATGGGTAATTGTTTGATCTTGATAGCCCACCGCGTTGCAGGAAAAAGCGGTGGAAGTTCTGGCGCGGTAAACCTGCATGGGAGCCGTCGCCGTCGTGTCCGTGTAAGTGTAGCTCCCACCGGCGGAAAAATTGTAAGTTCCGCGAACCGTCCAAGTTTCCAAGTCCGGGGAGCTTTCAATCGTCACGACGGCGAGTGCCGGTCCAGTGAGGCTGGCTTGAAACTGGCCGCTGGTCCGTGAGAGCGGCGAAGCTTGAAATTTGACGAACGAGGTGCTGGTGTCGCCGGAGGTCTGCAACGTCAGCTTTACGGTCCCAAAACCGCCGTTATAGCCATCGACGGCGATCCGGTAGGTCGTCCCGGACACAGGCGTAAACGTCACCTGGCTGAACGAACATCCATCCGTGGCCGCGCTGCTGGCGATGGGAGTCAAGGCGTTGACGGAAGTCCCGGTGTAAACGGCCAACAGGGTATTAAAAGCGCTCCCTTTGGTCTTGATGGTCACGGGCGTCGAATTCGGGGCTGTCCATCTCCACCAGATCGATTTCCCGCCGTAATAACCAGCGTGGTTGGGCTCGGAATAGGACTCTTTCGTCGCATCCACATTGTTTCCGACTGCGGTAATCATGTTGGTGCCATAGATCACAATTTTGAAGCGATCATAGCCGTCGGTGATCGTTGCGAAATCGTCATTGGGCGGGCGCGCCGAAGTGGAGGTCAACGCCCGGTGCAGGTTCAACCTGCCTGCGGTCTGGCATTTGCCGATCAAGCTGGAAAGCTGATCCGTGTTGGACAAGACCCGGTTGATGAGTTGCAGATAGCTTTCCGTCGGAAATTGGGCTTTCATAAGAGCAAACGTCCCGCTGACATGGGGCGCGGCCATAGATGTGCCCCAGTTCCAAAAATAGTCCTCCGCATGAGCAATTCCCGTCGAGAAGATATCGTTTGGCGAGCCACTACCATCCCCTCCTGGGGCGCCGAGGTCAACGCGGACAAGCCCATAACTTGAGTAAGCCGCCAAGCTATCCGTTTTTGTCGTCGCCGCAACGGCAACGACGTTGTCCGCGTCGTAAGATGCGGGATACTTAGGAAAATTGAGAGCATCGTTGTCATTGTCGCTGGTCCAGTTCCCGGCAGCGGCGACCACAATGATCCCGTGGTTGCCGGCAACTCGGACAGCATCGCGAAGACCTTGACTAAGCTGGTTAAAACCCCAACTGGCGTTGATGATGTGGGCACCCTTGCTAATGGCGTAGTCAATACATTCGATGGAGGCTGCCAACTCCACTTGAGAATTTAATGCCATAATTTGGACGCTCCAAGCCACCCCCACAACTCCATTACCATTGTTACCCAATGCACCCATGATACCCGCAACGTGAGTTCCATGGTCCTCGGTCGGACTGGGATCTCCAGATATTGGGGGATAAGCTTTAATGCCATAAACATCATCGATATAGCCGTTCCCATCGTCGTCCACGCCGTTGGAAGGTATTTCAGATGGATTGCGCCACATGTTCATCGCTAAATCCTCGTGGGTGTAATTGACCCCGGTATCTATCACCGCCACGATAATTGAGGAGGCGTCTGTGCGAAAGTGCCATGCCTCTGGCGCATCGATGTCGGCATCCGAAGCTTGATGTAAACCCCAAAGCAACACGTAGCTTGGATCATTCGGGATTTTGTGATTCGCAAGCTCACCAATATAATCCGGCTCTGCGTATTCCACCAAGCCGCTTCGGTTATACTCCGCGAGCAATGCTTCGACGTTCGCTCCGGGGGGGGAGTGTCACAATCTGAAGACCCCCAAATCTGCTAAAAGTCTTGCGGACCTGAACGCCAACGCGCCCATGAATCTCCGTGAGCCCATTGATGGACGTTTTGGGTTTCACAAGAATTTGGTCCGGGCGATATCGCGAGCCAGTGAGGACTGGTTGGGCCTGTAGTTCGGCTGGCAACAGGCCAGGTCCGACGAGGAAGGTTGTAAGAATGAGTTGAATGAGCTTGTTCATAACCTGATCCGGAAAAGAAGCGTGTTTGGAACATCACTCCACATTCAACGATCCCAGTTCGTGTCGGCATTGATCAATAATGGCCGATTGTGGTTGGTCCTTGTCGCGGAACTGGCCCCCCACCACCATAAACTGCCTTCTTGTTTAAGAGCCACTGTGTGGCCAAATCCGCAGGAAACGGCGGTCCAATCTTTCTCAGTGCCCACTTGGACGGGTGAATTGTTGGTCCCGCCAGTCGTCCCGATGCCCAACTCACCGCTCCCGTTGCTGCCCCACGCCCACAACGTGCCGTCGGTCTTGAGAGCTGTGGTGTGGTAATGCCCGCAAGAGACCACAGCCCAGTTTGTATCGGTGCCGACCCTGACCGGTTGATTGCTGTTATCAAATGTTCCGTTGCCCAATTGGCCATAATGATTGTAGCCCCAGCCCCATAAACTTCCGTCAGTCTTTATCCCCAAGGCGTATCCACGGAGAAAGCCGCTTATTCCCTGCGGCCTGAAACCACACGCGACTGTCGCCCAGTCGCTACTCGTACCGAATCGCGTCGGCACGTTGGTGCTTACGAAGTTTACGGGGCCGTTGCCGAATCCGTCGTTGTCGCCCCACGCCCACAAAGTTCCGTCCGTTTTGATCGCGAGCGTGAAATAGAGTCCGCACGCGAGGGTCTTCCAGTCCGTGTCTGCGCCCACTTGAGTTGGCTGAAGGGCGTAGTCCAGGTTCCCCAGCCCTAATTCGCCATGTACGTTGCCGCCCCAGCCCCACAAACTGCCATCGCCCTTCAGTACCATGTTATGCCCGATGCCCGCAGCCAAGGCCACCCAACCCCTTTCCGTCCCCACGCGCGTCGGTTGATTTATCAAGCCGCCGCCGCATTCCCACAAACTGCCGTCGGTCTTGATCGCCACAGTATGCGAGGAGCCGCAGGCCACCGCCGCCCAATCATCCCCAACGACGCGGGTGGGCTCCGGAACGATATCCCGGTCTTCGCCGATACCCAGTTGCCTAAAGTGATTGCCGCCCCAGCCCCAAAGCGACCCATCGTGTTTTAAGGCAAGGGTGAAGTCGCCGCCCGCGCTGAAGGTCATTCCCCCCATGCGAGAACGCCAAAACTGCCGGGAATGATTTACTGGCGACCAGACATAGGGACTGGTGGCACCGAGGACATTGGTAAAAGGCCCTTCAACCCGCGCCGAGGCTTGCAACCGCCCACTAAAGGTCATCACCACATTGCTGCCGACCGGCGAAATCCCCAACAACGGGTCGGCGGAGTGCGCCGAGAAGACTGCCAATGCGAGCAGCGCACCGGCACAAAGAATGATTTGTTCATGTGGTTTCATACCATCTCATCCGTTATCAAACCATTATTGCCCGCGGCACCAGCGACACATGTTCCATGCCTTCGTCGCTCAGAATCAGTTACCACGCTAATCTGAGCTGTGTTTGACTCCGATTTCAAGCGAATTGAGGAACAAGAAAGTCAGCGTTTGGCCACACCGGGGCAGCCAATTCTGTCATGAAACACCTTTTGGTGAGTGACGCGTCTTAAGTTTAGCACGCGCGATGCTCCAACCGCAGGTCACGAAACACTCATCACGCAGGACGTCTCACACAAACTTCCCCGGATTCAAAATCCCGCGCGGGTCGAGCGCCTTCTTTACTTCGCGATGCAACTGGCGCACGCGAGCGCTGGCCGCGTCGGGCCACCAGCGTTGCTTCGCCAGGCCGATGCCGTGTTCGCCGGTGATGGCGCCGTCCCAGGCAAGCACTTGCTTGAACAAATCATCCAACGCGGCATCCGCGCGCTCGTCAGCGCCGGGCTGAGTGCGATCGAGCATGATGTTGACGTGGATGTTGCCGTCGCCGGCGTGGCCGAAGGCGGCGACAGGCAAGCCGTGCTTCTTCTGAAGCTTCGCGGTGAACTGGAACAAATCCTCCAATCGTCCGCGCGGCACCACGATGTCCTCATTCAACTTGGTCAGCCCGGTGTCGCGGAGCGAGTAGGAGAACTCGCGGCGGAGTTGCCAGAGTTTCTCGCTGGCAGTATTGCCGATGGCCCGATCGATAAACACGGGTCGTGCTTTGCGAATGACGCGCTCCAGGTCGCCAATTTCGGCACGGACGGATTTTTCCTGGCCATCGAGTTCCGCAATAACCAATGAATGACAGCCATCGAGTTGTTTGCTGCCGGTGCGCTTGCGGGCAGCGGCCAGCGTGAACGAATCAGCTATTTCCAACGCGCAGGGCAGGAAGCCCGCCTTAAACACAAGCTTGAGCGCGCGGGTCGCCGCCAACGTTGAGTCAAAGCCAACAGCGAGGCAGGCGCGCGAGGGCGGCAACGGAAGCAGCTTCAGCGTCGCTTCCGTCACGATGCCGAGGAGTCCTTCCGAACCGACAAACAAGCGGTGTAAATCGAATCCGGTTTTGTTTTTGTGCGTGCGGCTGCCAAGGCGGACGAGCGAACCGTCCGCGAGCGCCACTTCGAGTCCGAGCACGTAGTCGCGGGTGACGCCGTATTTCAGGCAGCGCGGACCGCCCGCGTTGGCGGCTATGTTGCCGCCGATGCTGCAATCGGCGCGGCTCGCTGGGTCAGGCGGATAAAACAAGCCGCGCTTCTCGACGGCATCCTGCAACGTCTTGGTCAGCACGCCCGGTTCGACCACGGCCACGAAATCGTCGGCGCTGATTTCCCTGATGCGCTTCATGCGCTCCAGCGAGAGTACGATGCCACCGAGGTTCGGTACGCAGCCTCCGACGTAGCCATAGCCCGCGCCGCGCGCCGTCACGGGAATCCCATGCTCATGTGCGAAGCCGAGAAGGGTCGAGACGGAAGCCGCCGAACCGGGCAGCGCCACGGCATCGGGCTGGTGCGCGGCGAACCATTTGTCTCCAGCGAACTTTTTGCAGAAGGAGGGTTCGAGTCGAAGCTCGCCGGCCGGCAGGAGACGTTGGAGGCGGGCGAGCAGGGGCTTGAGAGTCATTCCGAATCTTTGGCGGCGATGAGTTCGCGAGCATCTTCGGCTTCGGCCTCCGGCACTTGAACGAGGATGCCACCGGCGGTCAGCGCATAGCCTTCCAGACTCAAGGCCGAAAGCTCATGGGTCACGGTGGGATGAAAGTCCGCGGCTTCGAGGCGCGAGCGGACGAGTTGCGCGTCCATCGGATTCAACGCTTTGAAAACAGTGACGAGTGGCATAGTCAACGTCCATATCGTGTGCCTCGACAGGCAATCTGCAAGCAAGAAAGCCCCACTTAACGCGCTGGCGGATTACGCCGCCGCCGCCACGTTCAACTCCGCGAAGATGATGACGCCCGCGCCGGTCTGATGCAGGCTTTGCACCCGCACTTGCACCGGCTGGCCGATGAGCGATTGCCCGCCGTTGATCACCACCATCGTGCCGTCGTTCAGGTAGCCGACGCCCTGCCCTTTGTCCTTGCCCTCGCGCGCGATGCGCAGATTGAACACGTCGCCGGGCAACACCGCGAGCTTCAACGCGGCGGCGAGGTCGTTGAGGTTGACGTGCGGCACCGACTGGAGTTCGGCAATCTTGCCAAGGTTGAAGTCGTTGGTGAAGAGCTTGCCCTCCAGCGCGCGGGTGAGCTTGAGCAGCTTGGCATCGACTTCCTTTTCCTCGGAGAAATCCATTTCGTGGATGCGCACTTCACTGCGCGGGTTCTGGCGAATGCGGTTCAACATCTCCAGTCCCCGCCGGCCACGGGCGCGGCGGCCGACTTCGGACGAGTCGGCGATGAATTGCAGTTCACGCAGAACAAACTTGGGCACCACGATAATGCCCTCGACGAACCGGGCTTCGATAAGTTCTGCGATGCGCCCATCGATGATGACGCTCGTGTCGAGCACCACGATGTTGTCCGGCTTGTTCTGCGAACGGAACCGAATGTAAGGGATGAGCAGGGCGAAATCCTCTTTGTTGCTGCGCATGGCGAGGATCATGCCGAGGTAACCGAAGCCCAGAAACATGCACAGGCGAAGCACCCAGCGGGTTTTTTCATCGGCGAAGATGAACAACTCGGTGCGGTCAATCAGCCACGCGACGACCGCTCCCAGCATCAGCCCGAACGTAGCCGCGGAAAAAGCGCGCAGCGAAAAGCCGCGGAGCATCTCGTCCAGCCCGATTAGAGTCCCGCCGAGGCCGAAGCCGATGGCCAGGCCATACAGGCCGCCGTCGATGATTTCGGGACGGTGCTGGCTGATGGCATAGCCAGCCACCGTACACAACAGCAGAAAGAAGCTTCTAATGACCCACAGTGACATAACCAGTCAGACGGTTATCGGCGGCCTGGCAAAAGGCTCAACGGGAATCAGGCATATCCTGTAGAGTGCGCTGAAAGAATTTCCTCCAATTTCCTCCAATTTCCCATTGCGCCCCGAACGGGCTTCGCTAAAACTTCGGTTGCTCCGTGTCCTCAGCGCTCGATCCCTGCGCAGACACCCTATGAAATCTAATCCGTCCAAAAAGAGCCTGAGCAAGCCCGTGAAGAAAACCGGCGCCGCCACGGCTTCGTCCGCCAAGACCAGACCTGCGTCTCGGCCGCGCTCAACGGCAAAGCGCGCGCCGGTTGCCAAGGCCAAACCCCTGCCCGCGATTCCTCCGATTCTCCTGGAGGGCGACGGGCCATCGCCGTCGCCGGTGAGCGGGCCGGGTGAACGCTATGCGCTTGGACCCGTGCCGCCCGGCGGCTCGGAACCGTTGCCGGAACTGGCCGACCTGCCCGAAGCCTACGGGACGCAGCAACTGCTGTTGACCGCGCGCGATCCGCACTGGCTTTACGCGCACTGGGACCTTACACGTGAACAGCTCAAGCGCTACAATTCCCGCTCGGTGGATCGGCATCTGGTGCTTCGCATCTACAAAAACGATATCGCCGGCGAGCCGCACCGCGAGATTCACGTCCATCCGGAATCGCGGAACTGGTTTGCCAACGTCGGGCTGGGCGGCACCCGCTTCGTCGCCGAACTGGGCTACTACCGTCCAAACGATCAGTGGGTGCGCGTGGCCGTTTCCGGCTCGACGATGACGCCGCCCGACACCATGTCGGACGATCTGTCGGTCTGGTTTGAGACACTGCCGGTGGACATGCGGCTCGAAGAACTGGTGAAGCTGGTCAAAGCCGCCGTGCAAGACAACGTGCCGCTGCTGGAAGCGATTCAGCAATTGCGGGCCTCAGGTTTTCCCGGACTGCCGGATGCGCAAAGCGTCGGTGCGGGCCGTTGGACCACGGACCAGGAGCGCGCCCTCGCGCAAATCGTTTCGATGGATTCCGTGCGGCGCGTGTGGATGGGTTCGCTGGAAATCACCGAGCTTATTCGTCGTCAGTTCTTGCAGGAGCTTTCCTCCCAGGCCGCCGCGCAGCTTGGCGAAATGGGTTCATGGAGCGGCGCGGTCAGCAGCTTCTCCAGTCCTTACGGCGGCATGGAGCGCAGGAAGGGTTTTTGGTTCAACGTCAACGCCGAGTTGATCATCTACGGCGCCACGGAGGCCGATGCGACCGTGACCATCGGTGGGCGGACGATCAAGCTCCGACCCGACGGAAGTTTCAGCTACCGGTTCTCGTTGCCGGATGGAAAGTATGACTTGCCCGCCATTGCCACGTCGGCGGACGGCACCGACAGCCGGAGTGCCGAACTCAAGTTCAGCCGCGACACGCAGTATCGTGGCGACGTGAAAGCGCATCCGCAAGATCCCGCGCTCAAGCCGCCGTTGGCCGCGAATGTTGCATGACCACGGTCAGCCAGGACGGCGAACATCTCCGGCTGCTTTCCATCTTTCATTTCGTGGTGGGCGGTTTGATGGCGCTGTTCGCCTGTTTTCCGCTGATCCACGTTGCCGTCGGGCTGATGTTCATGCTCCATCCCGGCGCCTTCGAGAACGGACAGCCGCCGCCGCCCATGGTGCCCCAAATCGTCGGTTTGGCCTTCGTCCTGATCGGCGGCGCGCTTGTCTTTGGAGGATGGTTGGCGGCAGGGCTCGTGGTGGCTGCAGGCCGCTTCTTGAGCCAACGGAGGCGTTACACGTTCTGTGTGGTCATCGGGGCTTTGAGTTGTGTGTTCTTCCCGTTGGGCACGATCCTGGGAATCTTTACGCTCATCGTGCTGCTGCGACCTTCCGTGAAGGAGATGTTCGCATGACCCGCGGCTATCTCTCGCTCGTTCTGCACGCGCACCTCCCGTATGTGCGCCACCCGGAACACGACCGGTTCCTCGAGGAGAACTGGCTCTTCGAAGCCATCGTCGAAACCTACCTGCCCTTCATCCAGATCATGGACGGTTGGTTGCGCGACGGGATGGATACCCGGCTCACCCTCACGCTCTCGCCAACGTTGTGCGCGATGTTGTCCGACCCGTTGCTCCAGGATCGGTTCGTGCGGCATCTGGATGGACTGATTGAACTGTCCGAGCGCGAAACTCACCGCACTCACTGGGACCGCGCCTTTCATCCGCTGGCGCAAATGTACCATCAACGGTTCGTCGCGCTGCGCGGCGCCTATTTGAGTTACGGGCGCAATTTGCTCGGCGCCTTCCGCAAGTTTCAGGACGCCGGCAAGCTGGAGATCATCACCTGCGCCGCGACGCACGCGTTGTTGCCGCTGCTCGCCAGTCATCCGCCGTCGTTGCGCGCGCAAATCTTCGTGGCGCGTGACCATTATCGGAGTTGCTTCGGGCGCGATCCCCGGGGCATCTGGTTGCCCGAGTGCGCCTATGCGGACGACCTGGACGTGGTCCTGCGGGACGCGGGCATCCGCTGGTTTATCATCGATACTCATGGAATTCTGCACGCCCGGCCGCGCGCGCGTTACGGCGTGTTTGCGCCCCTCTTCACGCCAAACGGCGTGGCGGCGTTTGGGCGCGATCTCGAATCGGCCAAGCAGGTCTGGAGCAAGCACGAGGGCTATCCGGGCGATGTGAACTACCGCGACTTCTATCGCGACATCGGGTTCGACCTCGACTACGACTATGTGAAGACGGTGATGCCGGTCCCTGGCTCGCGCAGCTTTACGGGCATCAAGTACCACGCCATCACCGGCGCGGCCCACGAGAAACGGATTTACGACCGCACGGCCGCGCTCCAAAAGGCCGCCGAGCACGCGCAGCATTTCCTGGAGACGCGCATGCGCCAGATCCAGCACCTGGCGGACATCATGGATCGTCCGCCGCTGGTGCTGTCGCCCTATGACGCCGAACTCTTCGGCCACTGGTGGTATGAAGGGCCGGAGTTCCTGGATTACTTCGTGCGCAAGGCGGTGTTCGATCAGAACGTATTCGCGCTCACGACACCGATGGATCAACTCCGCCGCCAGCCGACGCAACAAGTCTGCCGCCCGAGCGCCTCAAGTTGGGGCGAAGAAGGCTATTGGAAAGTCTGGCTTAATGAGACCAACGAATGGATTTACCCGCACCTGCAGGTGGCCCAGGAACGGATGACCGAACTGGCAAACCGCTTCCCCAAACCTGGCGATCTCCAACTGCGGGCGCTGAAACAGGCCGGACGCGAGCTGCTCCTGGCCCAGGCCAGTGATTGGCCGTTCATCCTCCGCACCGGCACCAGTCCGAACTACGCCCGCAAGCGAGTGAAAGATCATCTGCTCCGCTTCATCGCTCTGCACGAGCAACTCACCACGACGCGGGTGGACGAGAAATGGCTCGGCCAGATCGAGGCAATGGACAATCTGTTTCCGGACCTCGATTACCGTTACTGGGCGACAAAGAAGTGAAGTGATCTGCACGCGCGACAGCGCGTCCCTGACTGGCAGGGCGGTGCTGCGCACTCCCGCGTGCCTCCGAAATCACCGGTGCCGGCTTTACTCCTTCGGCGGGCGTAGTCGCCAGATTCCCGCAAGCAGGCTGCCAATCACGGAATGAAACACCGCCGAGATGGCGCAAGGCGCCGGCGCCAGCGGCATGGAAGGGAAATTGTTTTTCGCGAGCGCCGCGCCCAAGCCGGAGTTCTGCATGCCCACTTCGATGGAAATCGTTCGACGGATGGTTTCTCCGTAGCCGACCGCATACGCGAACAGCCAGCTCAGCGCGAATCCGCCCGTGTGCAGCAGGAACACGGCGAGCAATAGCATCCCGCCGGAGCGCAGCACGGCGTCGGCCTTGTCCTTGGCAAGCGTCTCCCTGAGTTCGGCAATCTTGTCCTTGGCGCTCTTTCCGGCGAATTCGAGCGATTGCGGGACTACCGGAGCCGAAGGAGGCGCCGGCCGGTCCTGCCATAGAACGTCGATTGGATTCGTCGCTTGCGGAATGAGCTTGATGCCGGCCCTGCCCAATGTCTCGGTCAGGCGATCGATCTCCTTCACCGTATGCAGACCCGGGTCGTAGCCGATGCCGCCTCCCGCTTCGAGCCTGCTCTTGATCCAGCTTGAGACCTTGGCCCCCGGCGTCTGCAACACTTGGAAGAGAGAGGGGTCAACCTGCGCTCGCGCCTGCAACGTGTAGCGGCCGTCCACGAACAGCGCAGCTTCATCTGCGAGCACAACGGCGGCTCCGGCAGATCCGGTGAAGCCGGTCAGCCAGCGCAGGCGCTCGGCGAAAGGCGGCAGAAATTCGTCCTGGTGCTCGTCGCTGTGCGGGACGAAAAACCCGTCAAGGCCGCTGGACTTCAGCGCGCGCCTCAGCGCCTTGACCCGTTCTGGCGCGGCGCCTGGCGAGGTGACCTCGTCGAAGCTTTGGAACATGCCGCCTTGTAGGGCGCTCCCCACGCACAATCAATCGTGGACCGTTACCTCCTCCGGCGAGACATGATGAGTGTCGTCCAACCATCGAGGAGGATCCGGCCTTTCAGGTGGAACCCCAAGGCGCGATAGCGGGCCTCAACCCGGGCGGCCTGGGAGGAGAGAATCCCGGAGAGGACGCAAACGCCGCCAGCATCAAGCACGCGGGCAAAATCCGGCGCAAGCGCGAGCAAGGGGCGAAGCACGAGATTGGCGAACAGCAAGTCCGAACGAGCGCGCCGCAAGAGCGGGTGGGCAAGGCCGTCAGACCTGACCACGCGTATGTGAGTGGCGACATCGTTCTTCCGCGCATTCTCGGTGGCGATCGCCACGGCGACAGGATCGTTGTCGCAGGCCCGCACCGGCAAGTTCAAAGCCTTGGCTGCGGCAATGGCGAGAATGCCGCTGCCGGTGCCGATATCGAGCATGGTCTTCGGCCTTCGGGCCTTCAGGAGGCAGTCGAGGGCGATAAGGCACCCCTTCGTGCTTGCGTGGTGCGCCGTGCCGAAGGCGAGGCTCGCATCAATCTCGATGTTGCAGCGGTGGTGTGGGAGGTGACGCCGGTCGTGCGCGCCATGGACCAGGAACCGTCCGGCGCGCACCGCGCCGCGCAAGGCTTCTGCCTCCGCCACCCAGTTCCGATCGGGAAGAGGCTCGATGCGTAGCGCCTTGAGCGCGTCCGCGCCGGCCGCACCCGCAAGCAGATCCACGAGGACTTCGCGGGGAGGGGTCTCCGCATAGTGCGCCGAAACCTCAACCCGGCCGGAGGCCCGGTCGAACAGGGTGACGGCGAGCGCCGCCGGAGCCTCAGCTGCTTCGAGGCACGCCGCGATGTCCTCGGCGCTCCCGGCCGGAACCTCGATGACGGCAACATAGGTAGGGGGAAACCCGCCGTTCACCAGACGTGCGGCTCAGGCCCGCTCGACAAAACTGTCCACCACCTTCTTGCGCCCGGCCTTGTCGAAATCGACGGTGAGCTTGTTGCCGTCGACTTGCGCGATATGACCGTAGCCAAATTTCTGGTGGAATATGCGTGTGCCGACTTCGAGACCCGCCCCCTCCACCGTGCTCGCCGCGACGAGCGTGCCGTCGATGGTGATCGGCTCGCGTGCGCGTGGGGATTGGGCGCTCCCGCGCTGGCGGTTGGCCCGCGCTCGCTGCCACCCAGGCGTTTCGTAGAAGCCGCTCGCGAATAGATTTTCCGC